>Ga0187872_10001557_pt1 | contig 22833 bp, 18 predicted proteins | sample June2016WEW_16_4_FD_132973 | JGI IMG/M metagenome (GOLD analysis project Ga0187872, IMG submission 132973) | Peatland microbial communities from SPRUCE experiment site at the Marcell Experimental Forest, Minnesota, USA - June2016WEW_16_40 | ecosystem: Environmental > Terrestrial > Soil >...
CGAAGAGAAGCTGAATAACTGGATGAAGGTTCGCCGCGAAGAATCCGCAGCCGACAAGCAAAAGCGCCTCGACAAGGACCAGAAAGATAAGGAGGAAGCGCGCGCGTTCGTTTCCGAGATCGCCGACGCATACAACTTTCACGTCGACGGAATCGATCAGATCGACGGCCGCGACGCCTACGGCATCAGCGCCGAGCCGCGGCCCGATTATCAGGGGAAGACCCGCGCCGCCCGGCTGCTCCTGCCGTATTTTCGATTCAAGGTCTGGATCGACAAAGCCGAGTGCCAGTGGGTGAAACTCGATGCCGAGGCCATCGGCAACGCCACGTATGGTCTGTTTCTGGTGCGATTGCACAAAGGCACGCAAGCGCATCTCGAGCAGACGCGCGTCAACGACGAAGTGTGGCTGCCCGCGTACATCCACGTGAAGATCGACGCACGCGTCGTAATCTTCAAGAGCATCCTCGAAGATCTCGACATCACCTTCAAGGACTATAAGAAATTCCGCACGGAAGTTCGCATGGGTCCCGCGGTTCCCACCAATTAAATTGGCCGCCGCAGCGTGGCCCCGGCCAATTCGTCCATTTTCGCGGGGCAATTCCCGAATGCCACGCGGCTTCCCGGAGAAATGTGTCTGGTAGAATGTGCGCATGGCGACCTCACCAAACGCGGTGCAGCGGGAGACACTCGAAGCCGACGTCCTGATTGTAGGCGCGGGCCCGGCGGGGCTCGCGTGCGCGCTGCACCTGGCCAACCTGATCGAAAATCACAATTCGGCGAATCGACAGCCACCGCTGTCCGCCGAAGATATTTACGTCCTCGAAAAAGGCCGCGAGATTGGTGCGCACCAGCTCTCGGGCGCGATCATGGACCCGCGCGGGCTGCGCGAACTCGTGCCGGATTTCGAGAAGTCGGCGCCGCTCGATTCGCCGGTGACGGGCGACGCAGTGTATTACTTCACGGCCAACGGATCGTGGAAGCTGCCGGTCACGCCGCCGCCTCTGGCGAACCACGGCAATTACGTCGTGTCGCTCAACCGGCTGACGAAATGGCTGGGCGGCCTGGTCGAAAAGAAAGGCGTGAATTTATTCACGCAATTCGCCGGCGCGAGCTTGATTTACGAAGGGGCGGGAATCGCCGGCGTGATCACCGAAGACAAGGGCGTCGATAAGAACGGCAAGCCGAAGGACAATTTCACCCCCGGCTACGAGTTGCGCGCGAAAGTCACCGTGCTCGCCGAAGGCCCGCGCGGCTCACTCACGAAAGAGCTGGTCAATCGCCTCAAGCTCGATGGGTTGAATCCGCAAGTCTACGGCATCGGCATCAAGGAATTGTGGGACGTGCAGCCCGGACGGATCGCCACGGGTTACGTGGCGCACACGCTCGGCTGGCCGCTCACCTCGGACCTCTACGGCGGGGGATGGATTTACGGCCTGCGCGACAACCGCGTTTCGCTGGGCATGGTGGTCAGCCTTGAATACCACGATCCGCTTTTCGATCCGCACGCCGCGTTTCAGAAATTCAAGACGCATCCATTCGTGAAGAACATTCTCGAAGGCGGCAAGCTCGTCCGCTACGGCGCGAAGACCCTTCCCTACGGCGGCTGGTATTCGATGCCGCGCAATTACGTGGACGGCGGATTGATCGTCGGCGATTCCGCGAGCCTCCTGAATTCGCAGCGCCTGAAGGGAATTCACACCGCGATCGAGAGCGGCATGTTGGCCGCGGAAACGATCTACGAGGCTCTCTGCGCGGACGATACATCTGCGAACGCGCTGAAAAAATATCCCGAAAAGATCGAACGGAGCTGGTTGAAGGAAGAACTATGGGCCGTGCGGAATTTCCATCAGGGATTTCACGGCGGCCTGTGGAAGGGGCTTTTCCACGCGGGCTTTCAATTCATCACCGGCGGGCGCGGCCTGATCGATCCCATGCGGACCAAAGCGGGCTACGAGGACTACGCGAAGCTCAATCGTGACGCCACGCTCGTCGATCAATCGTCGCGCTTCAAAGGCGACGGCACTGTCACGTTCGACCGCCTCACCGACGTCTATCACTCCGGCACGCGCCACGAAGAAGACCAGCCTTGCCACCTCGTAGTGCTCGAGCCGGACGTTTGCGGCAGCCGCTGCATCCGCGAATTCGGCAACCCCTGCCAGTATTTTTGCCCCGCAGCCGTCTACGAAATGGTCAACGACAAAGGCGCGGCGAAACTCAAGATCAATGCCGCGAACTGCGTCCACTGCAAGACGTGCGACATTGCCGACCCCTACCAAATCATCAACTGGGTTCCCCCCGAAGGCGGCGGAGGACCGAACTACGAAGGAATGTGACGACCCGATGAGGGTCGTCATCCTGAGGCCGGCGTTTCTGGCTTTTCGCCGGCCGAAGGATCTGTCTTCACGCATCGCCACGCCGAGCGGCCAGCGGGGTGGCCTGTTGGTAGGGGCGGGTTTGAAACCCGCCCGCGATGCGATGAGCATCGTCACCCCGCTTGTTCACACTGAGCGAAGCGAATGTGCCATGAGCGTTTTCTGCGAAGGGAGCGGAGTCACGCGCGTTGGTTTTTCTTCGTAGGGGCACAGCATGCTGTGCCCGGCGCCGATGCTTGGCACCCGGTCCCCACCACGCTTCACTGTCCCGGCTACCACTCCCCATTACCCCCCGAAAAGCCTCTTCAGGCCAGCCCAGAAGCCGCCCTTCTTCTTTTTCTCGCTCGGCGCATTCTTCGCGGCCTGTTGCTTCACCGGCTCGACTCCCAGCGCGTGCTGCACCGCCGCCACGAATTCCGGCGGCTCAACGTGGCCCGAGAATCCCCATTCCGGCGCGACCTGCGCATAGCGAATCAGCAGCGTCATGTCCGGCGTCGGATCATCCGGCGGCACGGGCGCCGTAGCCGAAAAGGTCAGCGCGGGCAGAACGGCTGTGTACGTCGGCGTCGAAACCGCCGGGGCGGCGCCCTCCGGAGTTTCCTTTGCAGGCGGAACAACGGGATGAGCCTCGGTCACGCTCGCCGGAACGCTGTACTCGATGCGCGGCGGCGGAATATTCGCTTCGGCGCTTGGCTCGGCCAGTGGCGCCTCTGGCGTCTGTTCGATCGTGGGGGGCTGAGCGAATAGCGGTGCCACATTCGGCCTCACTGGCTGCGCGGGAGTAGCTTCTGCATACTCCGGTATGGGCGGGGGAAGCGGCTGAGGTTGCGCGGCCACGCACTGGCAGCTTCCGGGCGTGCCCGCCACAGGCACCAGTTTTCCCGAACTCAGGAAGAATTCTCCCGCTTGCGGCACGATCAATCGTTCGCCCGTGAACTGGTGCTCGAGCTGGATTGCGCCGCTGCCCGCCACGACGCAAAGCGAATCGTCTAGGTTCAGCCCCATCGTCACGTCGCGCGCGCCGCCGCTGATGTCGAGCGGCGTGCCGATGATCGTCGGCGTGAAAACGCGCAGCGAAGTCTTCGCCGGCAGTTGCACGCGCATGCGCCCGAAATTGAGCGCCAGCGTAATGGCTTCGCCGGACTTCAGCACCGTGATCTTGGCCGGGCCGCAGATGTCCACTTCGCCCCCGGCAAAGAGCGTCATCCGCGCCTGCCCCGAATGGACGGTCACCACGCTCCCGTTCGACACGTAGATGCTTGCCGCGGAGGTCGATGTCTCGGTCGCCGCTGCGGTTCCGCCTTCGACGGACACGTCGTTGCCCTCGACCTGCCCGATCGCGCCGGGCGGCGCTTGCTGCGCGCCCGCGAGCGCCGGCCACAGCGCAAGCATCCCGAGCAGAAGCGGGAGGACATGTTTTTCGGAAAGAGTCTGACTTTTAGGGGGTCGGAGCTTTAGCTCCGGCATAAGGGCCCGTTCTTCAATGCGCTTGAGCGCCTGAGGACACTCTTCATTCTTGTTTCCCGCAAGCCGGGCAGCATGGCGCGCGAGCGCAAAAAGGGCGATTGCGCCGCGAGCGGATTGGAATCGGGGATGCATCAAGATCGCCCTATACTATACAGCAGTGGAGAATGCGTCGAAATCCGGCACGCCGCAGCAAAAGGGCGCGAATGCGAGCGCGCAGCCCGGCGTTTCTGCGAACGACGCGCCTGGCATTTCTCGGCCTCACCTTTCGCGCTGGCGCAGGATGCAGATTCCCGTCATCGCGTGGGCGGTCTACTGGTTCATCCGGCTGATCGGTCCAACGTTGCGCTTCGAGGTGGTCGGCGTGCACAACGCCGTACAGATTCGCGACGCAGGAGAGCCGGGAATCGGAGCTTTCTGGCACCGGTGCATCCTTCCTGCGGTGTGGTTTTGGCGGGATCGCGGCATCGTCGTGCTGAACACGGTCAACTTCGACGGCCAGTGGACCCGCCGTGTCATCGAGCGCCTCGGATTTGGCACGGCGCAGGGCAGCTCGACGCGCGGCGCGATCGAGGGTCTCGCGGCGATGGCCCGGCATCTCGAGGCGGGCCATCACGTTGCGTTCACGATCGATGGCCCGCGCGGGCCGCGCTACGTCGCCAAGCCCGGCGCCGTGATTCTCGCGCGCCGCACCGGCAAACCGATCTCCGTTTTTCACATCGGGCTGAGTCATGCGCATACGTTCGGAAAATCCTGGGACTTGTTTCGGTTGCCTTATCCGTTTTCTCGCGCCGTGATGTTTGTGGCGCCGCCGATTCGCGTTCCGATGGATGGGGACAGCGAGACGATGAAAGAAAAGCAGGCCGAGGTGCAAGCCGCTCTCGAGCGCGTTCGCGACCTGGCTGAATCGTGGTTTGACTTGAGCGACGCCGAGCGCGACCGCCTCCGCGAAGAATGGCGCGATCCTGAGGCGCGGCACCTTTCGCGTTGAGACTTTCTGGCGCGGCGTTGCCATCCGCCGGGTTATGTAGCCGCCGCCTTTTTACGCCGAGCGGAGCGAAGGGTAGGCGGGCGCGGGACGCAGCGCGCGGTGTTTGCGTCTGCGCAGTTTGCAGTCCGGATGATCCTGCGGACCCGGATGCCGCCGCGGGAAGGGATCTGCTTTTGCGCCTGTCTTGGCGCCCCGCTAGGCTTCGCCGAGCTTGACGGCGACGTTCATCTTCTTGCCGTCGCGCACGATCGTCAGCGTAACGGTATCGCCCGGCTGCGCGCGATTCAGCAGCAGATTCAAATCCATCTGGCTCGTGACGGGTTTTCCGTCGATGGCGATCAGCACGTCGCCGCCGATGTGCAACTCCTGCAAGCCCGCGAGGACAACCTTGTTCCCCCCGCGAATGCCGGCTCCGGCGGCGGGGCCTCCGGGAGTCACTCGCTCGATCAAAATGCCTTCCTGTACTCCGAGATCGAGCGCTTCCGCGAGCCCGGGCCAGATCGCGCGGCCTTCGGCGCCGAGCGTTGCGCGGCGAACGCGCCCTTTCGTGATCAGGTCCTCGGCCACGCGGCGCGCCGTATTGACTGGAATCGCAAAGCCGATTCCGGCGGTCGTCCCCGTCGGCGCGTAGATCGCGCTGTTGATTCCGATCACTTCTCCGTGCGAATTGAGCAGCGGCCCGCCCGAATTGCCGCGATTGATGGCGGCATCAGTTTGGATCGCTTCATCGATGAAAGTGTTTTCGCTCGTCTGCACCGTGCGCCCCAGCGAACTCACGACTCCCGTCGTGAGCGTGCTCTGAAATCCGAAGGGATTGCCGATCGCCAGCACGCGCTGGCCGACGAGCAGGTTGCGCGAATCGCCGAGCGGCAGCGTCGCCAGCTTGCGGCCGCGCGGGTCGATCTGGATGAGCGCGATGTCGTTGCGCGTGTCCGCGCCGATGTACTTGGCCTTGAAACGCGTCTGGTCGCCCAGCGTGACTTCAATCGTCTGCGCGCCCTCCACCACGTGGTAGTTCGTCAGGATGTGCCCGTCCGTGTCGATCACGAAGCCCGAGCCCGCCCCCTCGACCGGCACGGGATTGAAGAAAAAGTCGTATTGCACCGTGCGCGTGACGATGTTGGCCACAGCCGGCGCCGCCTGCTTGTAGATGCGGACGTTTTCTTCCTCGGTGGGATCGAGGCCGCCTTCCGACGCCGGTGCGCGCAGCGCTTCGACCGATACGGGCGCCTGGTGCCCGTATCGCGAGCCTGCCCAGTACGCGCCCAATCCGATGATCAGGCCCGCGGCAAGCAGCCGCCACGCGTTCCAATGATTCCGACCCTTCGTCATTATCAGCCTCTTTGATTTTTCAGGGGCACAGCCGCCGCCTGTTTCAACTTCGTGAGAAGCAGCTCCACCTGCTGCTCGGTTTCTTTCAGCGAGCGCGAGCAATCGATCACTTCATCCGCCAGCCGGCGCTTTTCGTCGATTGGCATCTGCGACGCGATACGGCGTTGCGCATCCTCCTGCGAAAAACCGCGCTCCTTCAGGCGCTTGAGCTGCTGCTCGGGGCGGCACCAGCAGACGACTACCCGGTCAAAATACTTGCTCAAACTCGCTTCGAGAATCAAGGCAGCGTCTTCGAAGGCCACCTCCGGGCCGCCGGGACGCTCGAGCGCCGCAAACCATTTTGTGCTGACCTCGCGAACGCGAGGATGAATGATCTGGTTCAGGCGCGCGCGCTTTTCCGCATCGGCGAAGACGATGGCCCCGAGTTTTCCACGGTCCACTGCGCCGCCCGCTTTGAGAATCCCTTCGCCGAACTCCCGTACGATCTCATCATACGCGGGCTGGCCCGGCTCGAGGAATTCGTGGGCGAGGACATCGGCGTCGAGCACCTGATAGTCGCGGTCGCGCAGCATCGCCGCCACCGTCGACTTCCCCGAGGCGATCCCGCCGGTGAGGCCCACGCGCAGCATCAGGGACGGGACGAAGCGGCAGCGGGCGCGCGGGCGCCGCGCCGCATCCGGGCGGCCTTCACGGTGTTGCTCATGAGCATGGCGATGGTGAGCGGCCCGACGCCGCCGGGCACCGGCGTGTAGGCGCCCGCGACCTCGACAACGTCCGGGTGAACGTCACCGACAAGAATGGAGCCCTTCGCGCGAAACGATTCCAGCTTGGCGGGGAACTTCGCGAAGATCCGCTCCGCCTCGGCCGCGTCCTTCACCACGATCTGTCCGACGTCGATCACGGTCGCGCCCGGCCGCACGTAGTCCGGCGTGACCATCGCGGCCTTGCCGATCGCCGCCACGATGATGTCCGCGCGCCGCGCGATCCCCGGCAAATCCTTGCTCTTGGAATGGCAGATCGTCACCGTTGCGTTCGCGTGCAGCAGGAGCAGGGCCATCGGCTTGCCGACGATGTCGCTGCGGCCGATCACCACGGCGTTCGCGCCCTCGATCGGAATGTTGCTGCGCCGCAGAATCTCCATCACGCCTGCGGGCGTGCACGCCACCAGCCCCGGCCGCCCCGCCACGAGACGCCCCACGTTCACTGGGTGAAAGCCGTCCACGTCCTTCTCCGGAATCACCGCGTCGAGAATCTTCTTGGAATCGATTTGCTTGGGCAGCGGCATCTGCACCAAAATTCCGTCCACATCATCCCTGCGATTCAGCTCATCGACCACCGCTAGCAATTCTTCGGTGGTAATCGAAGCCGGTGGCGTCAAATAGAAACTCGCCAGGCCCAGCTTCTCGCACGCCGCGACCTTGCTGTTCACGTAGAGCTTCGACGCGGGGTCGTCGCCCACGCGCACGGCCGCAAGCCCCGGCCGGATTCCCGCCGCCGCGAGCGCGGCGATTTCCGTCTGCAGCTCGGCGTAGATTTGGTCTCGAATGGCGTTGCCGTTGAGGATTCGCGCTGACAATGTGCACTCCTGTTGTGATTTTGTAGTCCGTCCGAATCCGCAATCATAACACACGCAATTCGGAGACCAGCAAAGTGCTGCAACGTCTCCTCGCACGTCATACTGCCTCAGCGCTGTCATCCCGAACCCAGCCGCGTTTTTTGCGGATGGGGGTGAGGGATCTGCTTTTTCCCTAGTTCATTCTCAACTGTCCTTGAAGCGATGACCGTGGCGCCGTGACCTAAAACAGCCGTTGTACAATAACCTCTGCATCGACGACCTTGCAGGGGAACCCAGGATGATCTTCGGCGAAGTCTCCGAACGCAAGCAGCTCGAGCGTGCGATGCGTGATGCCGGGCGGCTGCCGCCCGGACAATCGGCCACGCTCAAGTGGCCGGTCCTGCACGAAGGAACCATCCCTGCCTTCGACCTGCGCACCTGGGACTTTCAGATCACCGGTCTCGTCGAGAAGCCGCTGCGGCTGAGGTGGGACGAGTTCGCGCGCCTGCCGATGATGGAAGTCACCGCGGACATGCACTGCGTCACGCGCTGGAGCCGCTTCGACGTGCGCTGGGCAGGCGTGCCGTTCACCGAAATCGTGAAGCTGGTCGCGCTGAAGCCCGAAGCGAAATACGTGATGGTCCTCGCCGAGCAGGGCTATACGTCGAATGTGCCACTCGACGATCTGATGCGCCCCACGACGCTTTTCGCGCTGAAGCACAATGGCGAGCCGCTTCCCGCCGATCACGGCTATCCCGTGCGCCTCGTCGTCCCGCACCTTTACGCGTGGAAAAGCGTAAAGTGGGTGCGCGGCATCCAGCTCATGGCCCAGGATGCCCCCGGTTTCTGGGAAGATAACGGCTACCACATGTACGGCGACCCGTTCCGGGAGCAACGTTTCTCGGGAGCTTAAAAGTCGAGTGATTGTCACTGCCGAATCAAGCTGTTACGCTGCTGCACTCAAGGAGACCAGGATGAAGGTCGCAAAGGACATTACCGAGCTGATCGGCAAAACACCGCTGGTGCAGCTGAACAAAGTCGCTCGAGGCAGCAAGGCAACTGTGTTGGCGAAACTCGAGAGTTTCAATCCGAATGCCAGCGTGAAGGACCGCATCGGGGTAAGCATGATCGCCGAGGCCGAAAAGGCGGGGAAAATTCATCCCGGCAAGACCGTGCTGATCGAGCCGACCAGCGGCAACACGGGAATCGCGCTCGCGTTTGTGGCGGCGGTGAAGGGTTACAAGCTGATCCTGACGATGCCGGACACGATGAGCCTGGAGCGCCGCGTTCTCCTGCGAGCCTTCGGAGCGGAAATCGTCCTGACGCCCGGCCCCAAGGGCATGAAGGGCGCGATCACCAAGGCCGACGAGTTGCTTGCCTCCACGCCGAATGGCTTCATCCTCCAGCAATTCGATAATCCCGCGAATCCCAAGATTCACTTCGAAACGACTGGTCCGGAAATCTGGAACGACACCGATGGCAAGGCCGACATTCTGATCTCTGGTATCGGGACGGGCGGGACGTTGACCGGCGTGTGCCAGTACATCAAGCCGAAGAAGCCTTCCTTCAAGGCCATTGCCGTCGAGCCGACGGAAAGCCCGGTGCTCTCGGGCGGGCAGCCGTCGCCGCATAAGATTCAGGGAATCGGGGCGGGATTCGTGCCCAGCATTTTGCGGAAGGACTACATCGACGAGGTCGTCCAGGTATCGAGCCAGGATTCCATCGAGATGGCTCGCCGGCTGGCGCTCGAAGAAGGGCTGCTCGTCGGCATTTCGTCAGGCGCTGCCGTGGTTGCGGCACTTGCAGTGGCGCGGCGCGACGAGAACGCCGGGAAGATCATCGTCGTTGTGCTTCCGGATTCCGGCGAACGGTATCTAAGCAGCGTCCTGTTCGAAAGCTTGAAGAACGAAGCGCAGCAGCTCACCGCCGCGCCGATGTAAGCGGGAGGGAGCAGTGTCCGGATCGATCCGAGAAGACGTCGCGTCGGTTTTCGACCGCGACCCGGCCGCCAAGTCCGTCCTCGAAATCCTGCTGTGCTATTCGGGGTTGCACGCCCTGTGGTTCTATCGCCTCAATCACTGGCTCTGGAACCATCGTATCCGCCTGCTTTCCCGCTGGCTTTCTCAGGTCGCCCGCCTTTTGACCGGGATCGAGATTCATCCGGCGGCGCAAATCGGAAGGCGCTTGTTCATCGACCACGGCATGGGTGTCGTCATCGGAGAAACCACTGTAAACGGCGACGACGTGACGTTGTACCAGGGCGTGACGCTCGGCGGCACCGGCAAGGAAAAAGGGAAGCGGCATCCCACCATCGGGAATGGCGTCGTGGTCGGGGCCGGAGCGCGCATCTTGGGCAACATACGCGTCGGAGACAACTGCCGCGTGGGCGCGGGCTCCGTAGTGCTTCGCGACGTGCCCGATAATTCCACGATCGTTGGCGTGCCCGGCCATATCGTCCTGCGGGCCGGCCAGCGCGTGGTCATCACCGACCCCAAGCAGATACATGATCCTCTGTCCGAAGCCCTCGCGGCGGTCGCAACCCAGGTGAAGGACCTGAAGGAACGTCTTCAAAAGCTGGAGGGAAGTGAGCCCGCCGATTCACGCGCCGCCGACGAACTCCAAGCCATCATCGACTACCAGATTTAGCCGTCCCGCCTCGCCTCACCAGCGCTGTCATCCCGCCTGCCCTGAACGCTGCGGCGAAGGAAGCCCACTCCCACTTAGCGCACCGCGCCATTCACCTCTCTTCGCACCACACCCCCGCGCTGTCATCCCGAACCCAGCCGCGTTTCTTGCGGATGGCGGGTGCGCGATGTTTGCGTCCCGGAGGGTTGTGCGGGGAGGGATCTGCTTTTTCCTCAACTCCGAACCGCGAACTCAACCACCGTCCTCCTCCTCTTCCTCCTCATCCAGCGCCGTGATCTCCATGACGAATTTCACGGCATCGCCTTGCTCGAGTTTCCGGCAGAGGCGCTCCAGGTTTTCCTGCTCGCGCTTGCCGAGCACGCACATCTTGGCGCGCAGGATCTTCGCGCGCTTCGGCAGAATCCGCTGGATTAACTCTTTTCCCTCGCGGGTCAAATGGACGATCGCCTTGCGCCCGTCCGTTTCATGGGCGCGGCGAACCACCAGCCCCGACCGCTGCAGGTTTCTGGTTACGACGCTGATGGTGCTGTCGCCGAACCGAATGCTATCGGCGAGCTCGCCTGTCGCCATGGGACCGAACAGCAGCAGGTGCTCGAGGACGTGAAACTGGCTCGGACTCAATCCGAGCGACTCGCATTGACCGTCCAGCACCATATCGAGCGAGTGGACCGCGCGCGCCAGGCTCATGTAGGTCGCGTGAGCGCGTGCCTTTTTCTCGTTTTGTGATTCCGTCATGGGTCGCTCCCAATTGTGTGAAATAGTGGCCGTTTCGGCGCATTTTGTGGCCGAAATTGTCACCACGAGTGAACCATGAGTTCGTTCGCACTGGTGGGAGTTTTCCCTGTGGACTAGGGGCAAAGCCCGGGTACACCCACGCGGATCGTCATTCTGAGCGGAGCGTCCCGACTCTTTGTTTTTCCCGGAGATCAGCTTTCTCGATCTCCGGGTCGGGGCGCGTAGTCGAAGAATCTCTCTTCGGCGGAGCTTGATAGCTGCCTAGTAGATGTCGTACTGCTCCCAGTGGAGGGTTGGGTCAGCTTGGATGATGACGCTCTTTTTCGTCCAGCGCTCGAGTTCCTCGATGAGCGAAGACTCGCGCGTTTTGAGCGCCTTGGCGATTTCCGGATGGACGCGCAACGTAAGGCTGCCCTGCTTACGTTCCCTGATCCATTGCTCGGCTGTGCCCGCTTTCTCTAGAACAAGCGCATCATAAACTTAATTCGTCAGATTCGAGCCGGAAATGGGCGCTTATACCCACCTTACGAAAAACAGATGTGGTCGCTGATACACTCGACACGTCGTTCAGAACTTCGAAGGCTGCGGGCCGAGGCAGCCCAACTAACTTGTGAGGCCGCATGAAAAGGGAGGCTGCCATGAAATTCACGGTTGTCGTCGCACTTGCGATGATGGCGTCGATTCCGGCGTTCGCGCAGGATCAGGCATCGTGCAAGGCTTATTTCCAGGTGGTGCACGCTGAGGCGGGATCGCCGGGTTTCAGCGTCGGCATGAGCTCGGGAGACAAAATTTGGTGGGATACCGAAGGCCGGAAAAAATATCCGGGCCTTTGTTTGGATGGCTCAGTCACGTCGGGAGATAAGCCTCGCTATCTGCTAATTTGGTCGAAGTCAAAATCAATCGGTCAGGCGTCCGTGCCTCCGAACGAGGTATTCGGCCAGGCGACGAGCGCCCTGCAAGCTACAGCTCCTAAAGAATGGATTTACCAACCGCGGTGGAACGTCACGTCGATCACGATTGTGTACGTTTTATATGACGGGAGCCTCGATGTACCTCCCGTCCATTTCCTTGCTGGGGATCACGCCGGATGGTTTTTCCCTGGTAAACGAAGGGCGCTCGAGGCGGCGGTGCAATTCCTCGCGCAAGAGCCTGTCTTTTCGCCCAAAGTCTACTGACGCAGCCGTTGGACGGACCGGCCCCGCGCTTCGAGAAGGACCCACTTCGCGCCCAGCGTGACCGATTTTCGCTCTTGCGGTTGTCGTGTGCCGCACCGATCGTAACAGCATGAGAACTTCGGCCCTTTTCTTCCTCGTCATAATTTGCGCCTGCTTTGTGGGTGTCCCCTCAGCCGCCGCGCGGCAGGAGGATGAACGTTCTTCCGCGCTCGGGCAAATCAAGCGGGCCAGCGTCCAGCGGGCTAGTAGATGTCGTACTGCTCCCAGTGCAGGGTCGGGTCGGCTTGGATGATGACGCTCTTTTTCGTCCAGCGCTCGAGTTCTTCGATGAGCGAAGATTCGCGCGTCTTGAGCGCCTTGGCGATTTCCGGATGCACGCGCAAGGTGATGCTGCCCGAGTCCATCTCTGGAGCCATCTTCCGCGCCTCGGTCTGGATTTCGTAGCACAGCGTCGGAATCGATTTCACCATGCCGGAGCCGGTGCAATAGGGGCACGGCTGGGAGAGCATCCGCTCGAGGGCTTGCTTCGTGCGCTTGCGGGTGATGGCGATCAACCCGAATTCGTTGAAGCGCAGCATCTTCGACGGCGCGCGGTCGGCCTTCAGTGCCTCTTCGAGCGCGGCCATCACTTTTTCGCGGTTGCGCCGCTCTTCCATGTCGATGAAGTCGATGATGATGATTCCGCCGAGGTCGCGCAGGCGCATCTGGCGGACGATCTCCTTCACCGCTTCCAGGTTCGTGCGGACGATCGTGTCTTCCAGGCGGTTGGAGCCTTTCCCGACGAATTTGCCGGTGTTGACGTCGATCGCGACGAGCGCCTCCGTGTGATTGATGACGATGTAGCCGCCGGACTTGAGCCACACCTTCGGCCGCAGCCCCTTGTCGATTTCCTGCTGGATGCCGAATTCCTCGAAAACCGGCGTCTCCTTCGTGTAGAGCTTCACGCGGTTGACGAGCGTGGGCTGGAAGCGGCCCATGAAGTCCACGACCTTCGTGTACTCCTCTTCCGAATCGATCCAGATCGCGGCGTAGTCGGAGCTGATGTGGTCGCGCAGCATCCGCTCGACCAGGTTCAGATCGCGGTGCAAAAGCGTGGGAGCCTTGCGCTGCTCGGAGCGCGTTTTGATTTCCGACCACGTGCGCGTGAGGAACTCGACGTCGGCGCGCACTTCCTCCGGCGCGGCGCTGCCGGCGGCGGTGCGGACGATGAAGCCTCCGCCCGCGCTGCCCTTTGCCTCGTTCACGAGATGGCGCAAGCGCGCGCGGTCTTCGGCCGATGCGATTTTGCGCGACACGCCCGTGTGGTCGAGCGTGGGCATGTACACGAGAAAGCGTCCGGGCAGTGCGACGTGGCTCGTGATGCGCGCGCCCTTCTTGCCGAGCGGTTCCTTGGCGATCTGCACGATGATTTCCTGGCCCTGCTTCAGGAGATCGGCGATGAGCTGCGGGCGGCGCGGCTGCGTGCGGTGGTGGCCGTGTTGCGGGCGGCGGCCGCGATCGTCGCGGCGCGGGCCGCGGTCGCGTCCTCCGCGGCGGCCGGGATGCTGCATGCGCGAGCGAAAGTCATCGCGAACGCGGGCTTTCGATGGTTGCTGTTCCTGGGCGAGAGGACTCGCGCCAGGGATCGGCAAGCCATCTTCGCTTGGCGCGACTCCCGCTTCGGCTTCGAGCGCGTGTTCGGTTTCCGCAAGCGACTGTAAGGCTTCCTGGGTCTCCGCCTCGGCGTCCGCCCTGTCCTCGGCCGCCGCTTCCTCCCGTTCGAGCTCCTGTTCCGAACCGAGCGGAGGCGCGATCATTCCTTCCGTTTCCGCTTCCTCTTCTTCTTCCTCGAGCGCGTTTTCTTCGGCCTCGGCCTCGGCTTCAGAGACGCCGGCATCGGCCGCCGCTTCCGCCGCAAAACCTCTCTCCTGCGCTTCGCGCGCCGCTTCTTCGCTCTGCGCCTCGGCAACGTGCTCGGCAAGCGCAGCGGCTTCGTCGTCGCTTAGCTCCGTCGTCGCGTGATCTTCGCGCGTGCCTTCGGCCTCGCTGATTCCCCGCGTTTCCTGGTTTTCTTCCTCTATTTCTTCGCGCTCCTCATGCAGCGCGGGTAAGGCGGGTGATTCCACCGTCTCAGGAATAGAAGGCTCCGCGTGCTGAAATTTCGCAAGTGTCTCGCCCGGCAGAGGCTCGAGGCCGGACGCGAACGAAGAACGGAATTCGGTGAGGGCGGGAGCGACCGACTCGAACGATTTGGGCGAACTCGGCGCAGGCGATTCCTGCAACGGTTCCAGCGCGGCGCTCGATGCCGCCGAGACCGGCGTCTCTTCAACCGGCGCGGCGCTGGGCGGAGGCTGCTCTCTGTACTTCGCGAGAGACTCTCCCGGAAGAATGATGGAAATGTGGCCTTCGGGCGCGCCTGCCTCACGGTCTTCGAACGAGCGGGGCGACGCATATTTCGACGGCGGCAACTCGCGGCCATAGCGGCGGTCGCCTCCGCGTCCGCCACCACCGCGCCTGCCGAAGCGTCCGCCGCGGCCGCGGCTACCGCCACCGCCACCGTGCCTGCCGAAGTCACGTCCGCCGGGGCGAGGGCGGCTTTCGAAGTGCTTGCGATCGGGCGAAGACGTGTTGAGTACCGGAGGCTGCGGGGTGGGTGCCGATGGGCGTGCTTCTTCCGTCGCGGTGGCTTCGAGAGGCACGCTCGCAGCAGCTGCTGCGGGCTCAACGTCGGAAGGCTCGATGGAGGGCGTGGCCCCGCCATTCTCGGGGAACACCTGCCCGCCCTGCTCCTCCATCTTTTGAATCTTTTCCTCGGCGGTTGTGGCGACGTGGTCGTCGAACTCTTCGATGCCTTCGAGGAAGTCGCTGACGTAGAGGAAGGCGTCGCTATCGAGGCCGATCTCCACAAAGGCCGACTGCATGCCGGGAAGCACGCGCGTCACGCGGCCTTTGTATATGCTGCCGACTAACGCAAATTCTTTTTCCCTCTCAACGTAGTACTCGCAAAGCTGTCCTTCTTCGAGAATGGCGACCCGCGTCTCGTGCGGGTTCGCCGATATGACCATTTCCTTCGACATGTAAAAACTCCTCATGGCGCATCCGAGTGCGGCGGCGCAAAGAAATTGCTCGCGCGCCGCAGCCGACGTGGCGGAAGGCAAAGCCTTCGGCGCGCCACGACGGGCCGCCCAGGAAAGAACCTGGTTGTTGCGGGATGATTTTCCTCACTCGATGCGTCCTTCACTCAAAGCTGAATTCCCGGGCCCCGGCAAGGCCGGGGAGCGGGCACTAATTTGCCGGGGCTCAGTTGACGAACCGCCGCATGCGCACGTTCATCACCAGGCCCAGAGCCAAAAACACGAAAGCAGTTGCCGATCCACCGTAGCTCATCAGCGGCAGGGGAATGCCGGTAACCGGCATGTATCCAATCACCATGGAAGCGTTGACCAGAACGTGGAAGCCCAAAATCGCAGTGACTCCCATGACGACGTACATTCCGGCCTTGTCTTTCGCTTTCTGCGCGTTGTCCACCAGCCGCAGAATCAGACCCAAGTACAAAAGCAAAACGACGCAAACTCCGATGAAACCCTGTTCTTCCGCGAGCGCCGCCAGAATGAAATCCGAATACCGAACTGGCACGAAGCCCAATTGGTTCTGGCTGCCCTTGCCGAATCCTTTACCCCAGAATCCGCCCGAGCCGACCGCAATTTCAGACTGAAGAATCTGATAGCCGGCACCGCGCTGGTCTTCCTCCGGATGCAGGAACGTCTGGATGCGCTGTTGCTGGTACGGCTTGAGATGATGCCGCATGTTCCAGCCCAGCGGAACCAGCAGCGCGATTAAGATCGCGCCGGCCGCGAGGTGCTTCCACTCAATGCCGGCGAGAACCGCTCCGACAACTGCAACGGGAACGAGCACTAACGCGGTCCCCAGATCGGGCTGCTTCAAAATCAAAGCCATGGGAACCAACGTCAAAGCGCCGACCTTGACCAAATCTCGGAGCGTCAAGCGATCCGTGCGCACTTCTGTAAAGTAGCGCGCCAGCACAATGATTATAATCAACTTCATGATCTCTGACACTTGTAAAGTGACGCCGCCCCCGAGCGAGATCCAGCGCCTGGCGCCGAGGCGGGAGAAGCCGATCAGCAAGACCACGACGAGGCCGGCGACTCCGATCAGGTACAGCGCGGGAGCCTGGTCCATCAGCGTGTGATAATCGATGCGCGAGATTACGAACATCCCCACCAGCCCAATCGCAATCCACATCAACTGCTTCCATTGGAGCCCCGCCATGCCGCTCGCATGCGTGGAGGAATAGATTTCGAGCACTCCGATGCTGCAAATGGCGCCGACAATCGCCATCAGGGTCCAATCGAAGTCGTGAACGCGGGGGCGGTCCTTCATCGCGGCTGAGCCCCTTCCGCTGCGGCGATGGGATGGGGAGCGTTGGACGGAGCGAGGTTCTCCGCGGTCGCGGGCTGCGGCGGCATGCGGCCGTTTTTCTTGTCGTAGTAGGCCTTCACGACGTCGCGCACAACGGGTCCGGCGGTAGTGCCGCCGTGCTCGGTGGAGCCCTGGACGAGCGCCGCAACGACGATTTCCGGATTGCGCCGGGGCGCGTAACCGACAAACCATCCGTTGGTGAGTTTTCCTTCTCTTCCGCCGACACGATTCCCCGCCTCGTAGCTCATCAATTGCGCCGTGCCCGACTTGCCGGAGAACTCGATGTTCTGAAGCCTCAACGCGTATCCGGTGCCGCCCGGCTCGTTCATGACGTCGTACATACCCTGCGTCACCTGCTCGACCGTTTCTTCGGCGAGCGGGAACTGCTCCGCTTTGATATTGGGCGAGTTCTTCAAGAGGTGCGGCTCCGCGAGGGTTCCTCCGCTGGCTACGGCCCCGATCATGCGAGCGAGCTGAATCGGCGTGACGGTTACGGCTCCCTGGCCGATGGCCACAGAAATCGTTTCGCCCGCATACCACTTGTGATGGTAAACCCGCTGCACCCACTCTTCGGACGGCATGAGCCCCGGCTGTTCGCTGGGCAGATCCACGCCGGTGCGGCGACCGAGTCCCAGGCTGGAGCCATAGTAGGAGATCCGATCGATTCCCAGCCGCTGGCCGAGGGTATAGAAGAAGACGTCGCAGGAATGCACGATGCCGCTGTGGAGGTCCACCGTGCCATGACCTTTGGGCTGCCAACAATGGAAAGTGCGGCCATAGAATTCGGCGTGGCCCGGGCAGTAGGCCGTGAAGTTCGCCGGAACGGCTTTCGATTCGAGCATGGCCGTCGACATCACGATCTTGAACACGGAGCCGGGGGCAAGCTGCGCCTGAATCGCACGATTCAGCAAAGGCGTTTTGGGATCCGTGTTAAGCGACTGCCATTCGGAAGGCGGAATGCGGACGGCAAAATCGCTGGGATCAAACGTCGGGCGGCTCACCATGGCAAGGATTTCGCCGGTGCGGGGGTCCATGGCGACGACGGCACCCTGCTTGTCGGCCATATAGTTTTCAGCGACCGTCTGGAGATCGTAGTCGATGGTGAGCTGGATGGGCTTGCCGGGAACCGCCTCGACGTCGTCGAGCGTGCGCATCATCTTGCCCACGCTATTGACCACAACGCGGCGCATGCCGTCCATGCCGACGATCTGATCGTTGTATTCCTTTTCGAGGCCGGCCTTTCCGACGATGTCGCCGGGGCGATACTTGTCCGGATTCTTTTCGAGATCTTGCGGCGAGACTTCGCCCACGTAGCCAACCGTATTCGCGAGCATCTCCCCGTGGGGATAGCGGCGGCGCTGGACCATCATCAGTTCGAGGACCGGGATGTCGGCGCGATGCGAATCCACGAAGGCGATGTCCGCTTCCGTCGCAGCCGGCTTGATCACGATGGGCTGGAACTTGGGTTCGTACTTCGCATCGTCGAGCTGCTGCTGCAAATCTTCCTTGGCGATCCCGAGACCTTCCTCGATCTGCGGGAGATTCCTCTCGAGCTGCTTTGGGTCGTCGCGAAGGAGAAGGATGCTGAAGGAAGGATAGCTGTCGACGAGCACGCGCCCTTCGCGATCGAGCATGGCTCCCCGGGGAGCAATGATGGGGATGTAGCGGATGCGGTTGCGTTCGGCCAGATCGGAAAAATGGCCCGACTGGACGACTTGCAACTTCCAGAAACCGATCAGAAGAAGAACCGCGAGAGCGACGAACACGTAGGAAAACAGGGCGAGCCTTCCCTGGGGGATTTTCTGGTCGTTAACGTTCCATCCTGCCAACGAAACTCCAGCGCGGCGGGTCGTACGCGGCCCTACATGCGCCCTGCCATCCGAATCGGGTTCGGGGTGACCCTAAAAGCTATCATCGGAGGGGTGCGCCCGCAACAAAGTCATGCCTTTTGTGTCAACGAGCGGTTAATTGAATGTAAGGCGAATACGATGTCCGGGCGATTTCGACAGGCGCCCGAAGCGTTCATTTTCCGTTCACACGCCATTTACACAGACTCGTTAGCTTCTCGCCCCGACAACAAGACCCATCGGCGAGGGAAGCTGAATTCTTCCGCCGGATTCGACGAGGTGAAGAATGGCTACGGGAACATCGGTACTTGACGCGAAGCTGGGAGCAGGCGGTGCGTCGCGCGCGGGCAAGGCGGGCGTCCTGATCTTCGGGATCGCTCTCATAATTGGGTTCATCTACGCAGGCAGCCACCTGTTATCCGATCTCGCGGAAATCCACGCGACGAGCTACCTGCCGTTCGTGCTGCTGGGGATCGCGCTGCTGGTGGCGCTGGGATTCGAATTCGTGAACGGATTTCACGACACGGCGAACGCCGTGGCCACGGTGATCTACACGCACTCGCTCGAGCCGCACGTGGCGGTGGTGTGGTCGGGCTTGTGGAACTTTATCGGCGTGCTGGTGTCGAGCGGCGCGGTGGCGTTCGCGATCGTTTCGCTGCTGCCGGTGGAATTGATCCTGCAAGTGGGAAGCAAGGCGGGGTTCGCGATGGTCTTTGCGCTGCTGGTCGCGGCGATCATCTGGAACCTGGGCACGTGGTACTTCGGGCTGCCGGCTTCGAGCTCGCACACGCTGATCGGGTCGATCATCGGAGTCGGGATCGCCAACCAACTCATGTCGGTGAAGACGGGCACGAGCGGCGTCGATTGGGGGCAGGCGACGAACATCGGGAAATCGCTTCTGCTATCGCCGATCGTCGGATTCGCCGGCGCGGCGCTGCTGCTGATGCTATTCAAAGCGCTGATCCCGAACAAACAACTCTACGTTGCCCCGAAAGGCGCCGAACCTCCTCCCTTCTGGATTCGAGCGCTGCTGGTGCTGACGTGCACCGGCGTGAGCTTCGCGCACGGGTCGAACGACGGGCAAAAGGGCATGGGGCTGATCATGCTGATCCTGATCGGGACGGTGCCGACAGCTTATGCGGTGAATCACGCAGTCACAGGGCCGCAGACGCAGGACTTCGTTGCCGTTTCGACGCAGACGGCGGACGTTCTGGGGCACTACGTTTCACCCTCGGCGGTGGTCGGAGACTCGCGCGATGAAGTGACGGATTACATTCGCACGAAGAATTTCACGCCGAATACGATGCTGGCCCTGCGAGAACTCGTGAACGGAATCGGCACGGAGATGGCGCTGTACAAGGAACTAAGAGCCGTGCCGCAAGACAAGGTTCGGAACTTCCGCAACGACATGTACGTGGTGAGCGAGGCGCTGCGGCTGATGCAGAAGTCCGGCAATCCGCAGTTCTCTGCGGCGGACGCCGCGGTTATCAAAAACTATAAAAAGCATATCGACAACGCCACGAAGTTTATCCCCGGATGGGTGAAGGTTGCGGTGGCGCTGGCGCTCGGCATGGGAACGATGATCGGCTGGAAGCGGATCGTGGTCACGGTGGGCGAGAAGATCGGCAAGGAGCATTTGACGTACGGGCAGGGCGCCGCGGCGGAGATCACGGCGATGGCGACGATCGGAGCGGCTGACTGGTTCGGGTTGCCCGTCAGTACGACGCACGTGCTTTCGTCCGGCGTGGCGGGGACGATGGCGGCCAACCACTCCGGATTGCAATGGGCCACCGTGAGAAATCTGGCGATGGCGTGGATACTCACCCTGCCGGCGTCCATTTGCCTTTCGGCGCTGCTGTTCTGGGCGTTCCGCACGATTTGGAGCTAGCTTCGAGGCTGGGGCGCGGTTCGAGGGCGTCACGCGGGGCGAGGGATCGGGCCGGCGCGAGAAAAAGGAGAGCACATGCTACCTCCCAAGCTGATCGTTTCTCCGATTGATTTCAGCAGTCACTCGCAGGAAGCGCTGCAGACGGCGGCCGATCTTGCGAAGCAGTTCGGGTCCGAGCTGCTGTTGATTCATGCCGTGCCAGCGCTTCCGAAGCTGCCGTCGGCGACGTCGATTTTTCACGAGGCCCAGTACGAGCAGGAGTTGCAAAGGGATGCGGAGCGGCGCCTGCAGGACCTGGCCGAGGAGCTCGCGAAAAAAGGGCTGCGGGTGCGGACGGAAGTTGGAACGGCGAATGACGTTGGAATGGAAATCCTGCGGATCACCGAGCACAACAGCGCGGACCTGATCGTGATTGCGACGCACGGGATGACGGGCTGGCATAGGCTGGTCTTCGGATCGGTGGCCGAGAAGGTGGTGCGTCTGGCGTCGTGCCCGGTGCTGGTGTTGAGGGCGAATCCGAAGGCGGGGCAGGACGCGTCGCTGAAGAGCGCCGATGCGGCGGCGGTGTCGCGGTGAACGCGGCGGAATCCCCGCAGGCAGGCGTCCGAGAGCTACGAGACGCAAGGAAACGGGAACGACAAACGCTTCGGGGACCGGCCCCACCCTACGAAGGGCGGCGGAGACGGTCGAGCAGGGCGAAGAGGGCGACTCCGAAGGCCGCGGTAACGAGGGAATCGAGCAACAGCCGCAATGTGAAGAAGGGCGCCGAGTGATTCAGCAGGACGCGCTGCGTGACGGCGAAAATCGCCTGATGAAAATGGAAGAAGAGGAACACCAGGCCAAAGCGGCTCAACGGGTGCTCGGTATCAATCCTCCCACCGATGGATGACGCAACGTAGCCCACGAAGGTCTTCGCAATTCCATACAAGCCGATCGGATTGTCGGGGCTGAGCGCGTCCTGAAGGATGCCGATGGCCGCTCCGAGAAGCAGGCCGCTCGCGGGATTGCGCTTGCTCATGCCGAAGTAGACCGTCACCAGCAGGGGCAGATCGATGAGTTCGGACCAGCGGCCGTACTTGTGAAGGAACGCCTGAAGAACCAGCGCCAAAAAGGCGGCGGCGATTACCGTGCCGCCGTAATACTTGTGCACTTCGATATTCGAGTCGGACCGCGCTCCGGCATTCAGCATGGAGGCCATGTCATCGCTCCGGGGGCGGCGGCGAAGGCGCGGCCTGGGTCTGGGACGCAGCGGCGGCGGGCTGAGGCGCCGTGGCCGCAGGCCCGGGCGAGGCGGGCGTATCGGCGGATTCCTGGGCCGGTTTCAACGTCACATCCTGGCGCGAGAGCAGGATGAGGACGTCCTCGAGACGGTCGAGACGCACGGTGGGCCGCACACGGATCACCTGAAAATTACTCCCCGGCGCTGCGTCGGCCACAACGCCGACGGGCAAGTCCTTCGGGAAGATGCGGTCTTCGCCGGATGTGACGATGAGCTGGCCGGCGTGCACCTTTTCATCGTTCACCACGTAGTCCATAAGCGGCTCCGGATCTCCGGTGCCCTTGACGACGCCGTGGGTGCGCGTATCGGCAAAGAGCACGCCGACGCCGCTTTCCTTGTCGTTGATGAGCAGGACCTGAGCCGTGTTGTTTGAGAAAACTTCTACGATTTTTCCGACGATGCCGTCCGGGGTGATCACCGCCATATTGCGGCGGATGCGATCGCGCTCGCCGCGATTGATGAACAGGATGTGGGACGTGGGATCGGCGCTGGCCCCGATCACCTGGGCTGCGAGCATCGGCGCTTCCGGATGGGCTTCGCGGAAATCCAGCAGCACGCGCAGCCGCTGGGCTTCGCCGGCCTGGCTTTCGAGGTCGCGGGCGCGGAGACGCAACTGATCGAGTTCGCCATGCAGCCTCTCGTTTTCAGCGCGGGCGCCATGCAGCGCGATGTAACCGGTCCAGATGCCGCGGACCTTCGAAGAAGTCCAGGTTCCGGCGCGGCCCACCGGAGTCACCAGTTCGGCGGCCCAAAAGCGGATCAGCGGCACATCATGGTCCCGCTTGATCTGAAAGGCGAGCAGCAAAACCTGCGCGAGAACGACGCCGACGAGCAGCGCCAGAGGACGATGGCGAAGATTCGTGTCGAGCATTCTAGAGGCTCGATGGCCGAGGCATTCTCATCCCGGCATCACCTGACTTCTGAAAACAGGGCAAAAGCAGATCCCTCACCCACATCCGCAAAAGGCGCGGCCGGGTTCGGGATGACAGCGATCGTGTTTTTCCTCACGTACAAAGCGCTGCCGCGATCATGCGGGTTATGTCGCCGCACCGAGCGGACGACGTACGGGTTCAGTCGATCGAAACCAGGCGCAGCAGCCGGAAATCGCTGAGCATTTTTCCGGTGCCGAG
>Ga0187872_10001561_pt1 | contig 22801 bp, 25 predicted proteins | sample June2016WEW_16_4_FD_132973 | JGI IMG/M metagenome (GOLD analysis project Ga0187872, IMG submission 132973) | Peatland microbial communities from SPRUCE experiment site at the Marcell Experimental Forest, Minnesota, USA - June2016WEW_16_40 | ecosystem: Environmental > Terrestrial > Soil >...
CTGATCGCCGCCGACACGCTCCCGCGATTCTTTCCAATGCTTACAACCGCCGCAGGCACGATTACTCCCTCGCGCGTGCTCATCATCGGGGTAGGCGTCGCCGGCCTGCAGGCCATCGCCACGGCGCGGCGGCTGGGCGCGGTGGTTTCCGCGTACGATTTGCGGCCGGTCGTGAAGGAACAGGTGCAGAGCCTCGGCGCGCGGTTCGTCGAGCTGGCGATTGAGGCCAAGGACGCGCAGGACGCGCGGGGGTACGCGCGGGCGCAAGACGACGCGTTTTACGCGAAGCAGCGCGAACTGCTGGGGAAGGTCATCGCCGACAACGACGTCGTGATTACGACGGCTGTGGTGCCGGGGAAGAAAGCGCCCGTGCTGGTGACCGCCGAAATGGTGCGTGGAATGGCGCCCGGTTCCGTGATTGTGGATTTGGCTGCGGAGCGTGGCGGGAACTGCGAATTGACTCGGTCCGGCGAGACGATTGTCGATAGCGGCGTGACAATCATCGGCCGAATCAATTTGGCCAGCACCGTGCCGTACCATGCCAGTTCGCTCTACGCGCGCAACATCACGGCTTTTCTGCTGCATCTCGTCAAAGATGGAAAGCTCAACCTCAAAATGGACGATGAGATCACCCGCGAGACTTTATTGACGCGGGGCGGGGAATTGGTGAACGCGAGGGTGCGCGAATTCTATTCATTGCCGGCCTTGGCAGCGCAAGGCGGCGCGTAGGGGGAAGCGATATGTCGAGCGATGCGCTGATTAGTGGACTATACGTATTCATGCTGGCGGGCTTCTTGGGATTTCAGGTCATCAAGCGAGTTTCGCCTCTGCTGCATACGCCGCTGATGTCCTTGACCAACGCGCTTGACGCGATTGCTGTGGTTGGCGCGATTGCGCTCGTCGGCGCGCGCGAGACGAAGTTCGCGACGATTCTCGGCACGATCGCTGTTGTCGCTGCGTTCAGCAACGTTGTAAGCGGATTTCTCATCACGGACCGCATGCTAAAGATGTTCAAATCGAGCCGTCCACAGAAATAGCGACCATGACCATGCCCGGATTCCACTGGATCGAAATTGTCTATCTCATTGCGACGGCGCTCTTTATTCTGTCGCTGATGTGGCTGAGCGCGCCTACGACGGCTCGCCGCGGAGTATGGGCCGGCGAGCTCGGAATGGGACTCGCCATTGTCGGCACGCTGTTCGAGCGCGGCATCATCGACTATCACTGGATCGCGATCGGGCTCGTGCTAGGCGCGATTATCGGTGTCCCGCTCGGCATGGTCCAGATGACGGCCGTGCCGCAGCGAACGGCGCTGAGCCACGCGTTCGGCGCGTGCTGCGTGACGCTCGTCGGGACCGCGGAATTTTATCTGCGCTCGCCGAGCGTGCCCAAGTTCGTGATGTCGGTCCTTTCGATGGAAGTGATCCTCGGAGGGCTGACGTTCACGGGCAGCTTGATGGCGGCGGGGAAGCTCCAGGAAGTCCTCCCACAGCGGCCCATCACGTACAAAGGACAGAACATCGTGAACCTCGGGATGCTGGCGGTGGCGGTTGCGATCGCCGTCGCGCTGGTGCTGAACCCGGGGCACCGGAATCTGTTTCCGGTCATGGTGGGGATTTCGTTGTTGTTCGGCGTTATGTTGATTATTCCGATCGGCGGGGCGGATATGCCGACCGTGATTTCCTTGCTGAATTCCTACGCGGGGCTTTCGGCCGCGGCAATGGGATTCGTGCTCAACAGCAAGCTGCTGATCGTGGCGGGCGCGCTCGACGGGTCGTCGGGTTTCATCCTCTCGGTGATCATGTCCAAGGCGATGAACCGGTCGTTCACGAACGTGCTGTTCGGGGCGTTCGGGCAGGTGCAGACTGCCGCAGCGGGCGCGGTCGAGGCGAAGACCGTGCGGAGCGCGTCGCCGGAGGAAGCGGCCGGGATTTTGGCGGCAGCGAGCAAGGTGGTGATCGTTCCGGGCTACGGCATGGCCGTGGCGCAGGCGCAGCACAAGGTCCGCGAACTCTATGACGTGCTGACCAAAAAGGGCGTGGAGGTCTCATTCGGCATCCACCCTGTCGCCGGGCGCATGCCGGGGCACATGAACGTGCTGCTGGCCGAGGCGGATATCCCGTACGACCGCCTGTTGGAGATGGACGACATCAACTCGGACCTGCCGCAGACCGATGTGGCGCTGATCATCGGGGCGAACGACGTCACGAACCCCGCGGCGCGCACTGACACGAGCAGCCCGATTTACGGCATGCCGATTCTCGATGTCGACAAGGCCCGCACCGTCATGGTGATTAAGCGCAGCATGAACCCGGGCTTTGCTGGAATCGACAACCCCCTTTATTACCTCGACAAGACCTTGATGCTGTTCGGAGACGCCAAGGGGTTTGTGGGCGACATCGTCCGCGAACTCTCGGGCGGCGCCCACCACTAAGTTCCCTAGGTTCTGCTCGGTATACCAAGTAGCCTTTTTCTCACCTGCATCTCTGCTTATAGAGATAAGCTCCTCAAGCTCTTTCACAGAATGACATAGTGCCATTTCAGCCAACGGGGATTGCCATTTTTAGCACCTCTGTGCCAATTCAGCATTGTGTCAATTCACACCCACTAATAATTTAGAAGCAACTAATCCTGCTTTCTATCACTGGCAGGTTTTGGGAGTTGGATTGAGTCTGCTTGGTTAAACGAGCAGCGGGGGATACCGATTTTGCGTCAGGTTCTTGAGCGCCAAGCCTTTCAGAAGAGCCGAAACGTTGTATCGCGGATCGTGGCGAACGAGGCGATGGTAGTGCCGATCCGAGGGGGCGCGGAACCGGGGGGTTCCGTCTACACGTTCAACGAGTCGGGGACCACGATCTGGGCGCTGATCGAGGCGGGGCGAAGCGCGGCCGAAGTGGCCGCGCATCTTCAGTCCGAGTACGGGATATCGGCCAAGCAGGCAGCCGCTGATACGACGGAATTCCTGGCGGAACTTGCCGACGAAGGATTGATCGAGCCGGCGTAGGCGGCCGGCGAACCACGGTTCGGGGGAGCCGGGGCTTGGGATGAACCAAAAAACCTGGATGACATCTCGCCGGGCAAGGCATGGCCGCGGCTTCCGTTCGCTGGGTCCCGCACAAGTCTCCCTAGAGGTGGAAGCAAGGTATCCGTGCGCGCACACCGGTCACTTTTCGATGGGGCGCAGATAACGATGCGAAAGACCCTCTTCTCGCGCAGATCGCTCATCCTCGTCATGGCGTGTCTTGTGGGCGCGTTCTGCTTGCCGCTCGCAGGCCAACGGATCGAAGTCGAGCATCAGCGCGTGCCGATGTTTCAGGATTGGAGCACGCGCCACCTCGTTTATCCACGGGTCGGTCCTATGGCCGCGATGCAGGCGGCCGCGCGGGATCCCCGTGCGAGCTTCCTATGGGCGCAACTGCCAGTGGCGGGCGGGGGAGGGATGTTCGGGGGAGGCGCGCCGCTGGGTGGGCGCAGCGGTCCTCCGTTTGCGCCATGGCGCAGGCCTGTCGTGGAGTCGCAGACCGTAGACCGCGACTGGGCCATCAATCTCGGTGCGGCGGGGACGGCGGCTGCTATGTATCCGGCAAAGTTCGGCTTCGATGTGACGGCGGCGCCCAGCTGCGCGAATGACTACGTCGTTTTTCCGATCGACGCGCCGGGCGGCACCGGCCAGCCCAACATCGTCGCCTTCAACTATCTCTATAGCGGCACGGCAGGTGCGACCGGGATCTGCAACCGAACGCCCACCGGAAGCGATACCGGTGTTGCAGCCGAGGTTTTGTGGTCTTACAACGTGCAGGCGATCACCGGCGGCGGCGCCGTGACCACGTCGCCTGTGATTTCGTTTGATCCGCTCACGCCGTCTGCCTCGGGGACCAAGGTCGCGTTCGTTGAGTCTTCGAGCGGCGGGCAGATCGTCGCTGCGACCGTCACCGCGGGACATGCCGGTACCGGCTATGCCGTCGGCAACACCGGCACGATTGCGGGCGGCACCGGGTCGCTCGCCATCCTCCAAGTCACGGCGGTCAACGCGGGTGCGGTTACGGCTTTCACGATCACGTATCCAGGCACGGGATACACCGTGAAGACCGGAGTCGCCACCACGGCGACAAGCGGAACCGGGACGGGTCTTGAGGTCAGCATCGGCACGGTCTCTGCCAGCACCGCCGCGCATTTCCACGTGCTGGCGTTCAAGAACGATGACGGCCAGAACACCGGCAACCTGCAGAGCGTTCTCTCGCCGAAAACGATCAGCACGTTCTCTTCGACGAATCCCGCTGCCGGCAGCGGTACCGCAACCGACCTCGTCCTGGGCTCATCGACTACGGGAACGGACACGCTCTCTTCGCCCTTTGTCGACTACGTTCGCGACCAGGCTTACGTGGGCAACGACATCGGCGTGCTGTACCGGATCAAAGACGTCTTCTGCACGAGCGTCAATTCAGACTGTTTGGGATCGACAAAGCCGGCTCCGAGCCTGGATACGACCTGGGGATCGGGCGGAGCCGTCACGGTTTGCTCGGGGAAACTCACGGGCGCCGTGCTCGATTTTGTGACGCTGAACGTCTTCGTGGGATGCTCCGACGGGAAACTCTACGGATTCAATTCCTTCGGCACAGCACTTGCGAGTTCGCCAGTGACGGTAGGGAACGGATCGGCACTGGGCGGCATTGTGGATTCCCCGATCGTGGATGGCGTGAACGGGTTTGTCTTCGCCGTGAGCGGGTCGAACGGGACCCACGCCGTTCTAGTCCAAGCCTCGACGACCCTGAGTTCGCCTACAACAGTGACCGTGGGCGCAGCGGGAGTATTCAACCTGCATGCGCCTGCATTCAATAATCCGTACTACACGAGCCCCACGACGACGGGCGCGTTGATTTACGTCGCGGCCTACAACGCCGCCGGGAACGAAATTGAGCTTTACGGGTACTGCTTCAGTTCCTCAAACATCTTGGCAAATTGCTCCGGCGTCACGCCGGCAGGTCCGCACACGCTGGTACTGAACACCACGCCGGGAAGTGAGCTCGAGTACGCCCCGCTGACCGAGTTCTATAACTCAACGACTTCGAACGACTGGCTGTTCATCACCGTCCTCGCGAACCGGAGTCCGAATCTAGGGCTCTTCAACATCAACTCGTTTCCCACGTCCGAAACACCGGTTCCCGGCGTGCAGGAAGGCAGCGGCACGAGCGGAATGGTGGTGGACAACAACAGCTCAAGCGCGCAGGCGTCGAGCGTCTATTTCGGTGCGCTGAGCACAACGGCGGCGTGCGGCAATGGGGGCACTGGCGGTTGCGCCGTCAAGCTTACGCAAGCGGCGCTTCAATGAACCAGAACTCCCAAAACCGCACGGCGGAAATCGAAGAAGCGCCGGCTGGGACCCGCAAGGCCCGGAAGGTCTACGAGCGGCCTGCGTTCCAGCATGAGCGCGTCTTCGAGACGATGGCTCTCGCTTGCGGCAAACTCTCACCTACACAATTTCAGTGCCGGTTCAACAGAAAGAATTCATGACCGTGAATGGGAGGATGCAAACGATGCAAGATCGCGCAGCTGTCGACATAGCCCTGGCGGAAGAGGTGCTGAAATCGTACGGCAGGCTACGGATTTTGGCCCGCGGATCAAGCATGATCCCTGCGATCTTTCCGGGCGACATCCTTCTGGTGGAGCGCGACCCGCTTGGGCGGTTGCGCCCCGGCCATATCGTGCTGGCTTCCCGGGGAGGGCGTTTCTACGCTCATCGCGTCGTGCGCCTCACGGCTTTGGGTGGTCCGCCTCGCGTGATCACGCGCGGAGATGCTTTGCCCGAAAGCGATCCGCCGTTCTTGGATGAGGAAGTGCTGGGACGGGTGACGGCGCTCGTCCGCGGGGAGAAGCGGATCGAGCTTGAAAACGAAAACGACCTGGCCGATAAACGGCTGCTCCAGTGGGCGGTGCAGCACTCCGATGGAGTCACGGCCGGTTTGCTTTGGAGTCATTCGCTGCGCAGTCGAATCGCGACGCCGCCCAACAAGACGCAGACGAAATTTCCCGGAAGGCTCGCCGAGTGCCTGTGATGAATGCCGGCCTCTTAGCATCGACGATCGGCGCGCGCGCAGCGGAAGCCACGCGGAGTGTCACGATCGAAATCGGGGGGATTCCAATCCTCCTTCGGTCGGGCAACGCCGATTTTTGCAGAATGATCGAACAGCGCTACGCGGGCTTTGTGAATCCCTCGGCCACGTCTGCGTACCAATTCGAGATCGAACTCGAGCCTCCGGCCGAGCCCTCCGACGAAGACGCGCGAGTTTCGAAGCAAGGCCCGGTTTGGTTCTTCGACCGCGGGGATTTTCACGCGGAATGGGACTCACGCTCACGCCGGGGCTGGGTTCGCCAGGCTCTAAATCCCTATTCGATTGATACGGTGCTTCGCATCGTGCATTCGCTGGTGCTGGCCGAAGAAGGCGGTTTTCTGTTGCACGCGGCGAGCGCCGTGCGTTCCGGGCAGGCGTTTCTGTTCACCGGAGTGTCGGGCGCGGGGAAGACTACGATCTCGCGTCTCGCTCCGCCGAATGTGGCAGTTCTGACGGACGAGATCTCCTACGTCCGGCGGCGCCTCTGCGGCTACCGCGCCTACGGTACTCCGTTCTCCGGGGAACTGGCGCGCGTAGGCGAAAACCTCTCCGCGCCATTCGGCGCGCTCTACTTTCTCGAAAAGGGACCGGTCAACCGGATCGAGCCGATCGACGATCTGTCGGCCGCACGGGCCCTTCTGCGCAACATTCTGTTCTTTAGTCACGACGAGCAACTGGTGAAGCGCGTGTTCGACTCGGCCTTCGAGTTCGTTTCGCGCATCGCCGTAGCCCGGCTGATCTTCACGCCGGACGAACGTGTCTGGAGACTGATCGGATGAACGAAAAGTACATCGCGCGCAGCAGTGCGGTCGCTTCGCGCGTCCTCGACGGGGAAATCGTCATCATGTCCGCGCTGGATTCGACCCTATTCAGCCTCAGCGAGGTGGCCACGATCATCTGGCAGGCGGCCGATGGCCGCACGCCGCTTTCCGAGATCGTGCAGCGGCGCATCTGCGCCGAGTTCGACGTCACGCCGGAGGCAGCCTACCGGGACGCCGAGGCGTTCGTCGAGGATCTGGCGTGCCACGGGATCTTACGCGTCGCGAACCGGCCGATTTCGGACGACGAATTTGATGTCGCCGGCGTTACGGCCGGCGCGAGTGTTCCCGGCGCTGCGAGCAAGACATGAGCCTGATGCAGGAGCTCAACCGGAAGGCGCTGCGCCTGGGCGTTCCGCTGAGCGTGCATCTCGACGTTACCTATCGTTGCAACGAGCACTGCGAGCACTGCTACCTCGACCACGACGACCACGGAGAGATGACGACGGCCGAGATCCGCGGGCTTCTCGGCGAACTCGCGGACGCAGGTGTCTTTTTCCTCACGCTCAGCGGCGGCGAGCCGCTAATGCGGCGAGACTGCTTCGAGATCATCGAGTACGCGCGCTCGCTGCGATTCAACGTCAAGCTAAAGACAAACGCGGTGCTGATCCGAGAAAAGGAAGCGCGCCGGCTGCGAGCCTTGGGCGTCGAGCAGGTGCAGATCAGCGTCTATTCGCACAGGCCCGAAGTGCACGACGGCATTACCAAGCTGCCCGGTTCGCTGAATCGCACGCTCGCCGGAATCGGTTTCCTGCGCGCGGCGGGGCTGAAGGTAACCCTCGCGAACGTCCTGATGCGAAGCAACTCACGGGATAGCAACGGCGTCCAGACCCTCGCCGCAGGGCTTGGGGCGCACTACACGCTCGACCCCACGATCACGCCGATGATGGACGGCGGCACATCCGTGCTGCGGCTTCGCTTGCCCGCGAGCGAACTCGGGGAGGTCTTCCGCAATCCCAACCTGGTCGGCGACGTCGAGAGCTTTTGCGCCCCGCCCGCGCCGGTGGACGACGACGTGCGCGAAGGACTGCCGTGCAGTGCGGGGCATACCGCCTGTTACGTTTCGCCCTACGGCGATCTGTATCCTTGCGTGCAGTTCCCGTTGCCGTGCGGCAACGTGCGGCGGCAGAAGTTTCTCGACATCTGGCGAAACTCGCCGCAGCTCGCTGAAGTGCGTTCGCTTCACGGCAAAGATCTCACCACCTGCTCTTCGTGCACGCACCTCGGATCCTGCACGCGCTGCCCGGGACTTGCGTACATGGAGGGCAACATGCGCGGGCCCTCGTCGGCCGACTGCGAGAAGTCGTTCGTGCGCACCGGGATTCCCTCCGCCGGAATGCTCGCGCGAGGCAGGACAACTCTGCCGGCTCCAGGTCTTGTCCAGATACAGCCGCTGTAATCTTTCCTCTCTACCGCGTTCGACGTATTGATCTTTGCTTCTGTCGGTGGCATCTTGTTTCGCGATGGCTCAGAAATCGAAACTGGAAGGGCGAAGCGCAGTGCGCACGATTCAGGTGAGGACCTCGCGCCGCACCGAGCTAAAGGACGTTACCGCCGAAATTGAAGCCGTCGTGCGCGATGCAGCCTGCACCGAGGGTGTGTGCCACCTGTATGTGCCGCACACGACCGCCGGCGTCCTGATCAACGAGGGAGACGACCCGGCGGTAGCTCGCGACATCGAGGCCGCGCTCGACCGGCTGATCCCGCACGCCGCCAGCTACACACACGCCGAGGGCAACGCCGATTCGCACATCAAGACCGCGCTCGCCGGTTCGTCCGAGACGATTTTCATCGAAGGCGCGCGGTTGTCGCTGGGACGCTGGCAAGCGGTTTTCTTCGCCGAATTCGACGGCCCGCGAACGCGCGAGCTGCGGATCAAGATCGTGCCCGATCCCGCTTCATAGCTCGACCACGAAAACAGGCCTCCGCCGCACTGCATGACGTACAATCCAAGTGCATGGGGTTCAAGTCCGGATTCGTTGCGATCATAGGCCGCCCGAACGCCGGGAAATCCACGCTCGTCAATACTCTGGTCGGCCGCAAGGTCGCCATCGTTTCGCCCCGGCCACAAACCACGCGCAATCGCATCCAGGGCATTTTGAACCGCGACGACGCGCAAATCGTATTGATCGACACGCCCGGGATCCACAAGCCCGAGAACGTCCTAAACCGCCAGATGATGGACGAGCTCAGCGACGCGCTCAAGGGCGTCGACATCCTTTCGCTGATCGTGGACGCGTCAGCGGAGTTCGGCGCCGGCGATCGCTTCGCGCTCGAGTGGGTGCGCCGCTTTCACGGTCCGGTCTTCCTACTGTTGAACAAGGTCGACCGTGTCAGGAAGCCGCTGCTTCTGCCGCTGATCGACCGCTACCAACACGCGTTCGACTTCGCGGAGATTTTCCCCATCTCGGCGCTCACCGGCGAAGGCTGCTTCGATGTCGTGAAAGGCTGGCTTGCGCGCCTGCCCGAAGCTCCGCCCCACTTTCCGCAGGACCAGTTCACCGACCAGCCCGAGCGATTCCTTGCCGCGGAACTCGTCCGCGAAAAGGCGATTCTGGCGACGCGGGAGGAAGTACCGCACGCCATCGCCGTGCTCGTGGACAGCTTCGAGGAGTCAAGCGAGCTGATCAAAATCCGCGCGACGATTTACGTCGAGCGGGAAGGACAGAAGGGGATTCTGATCGGCAAGGGCGGCGAAACGATCAAGAAGATCGGCACGCACGCGCGCAAGGAGCTCGAGTCGATTCTCGGCGCGCACATTTTTCTCGAACTCTTCGTCAAGGTCCAGCCGAACTGGCGCCAGAACGCGGCAATCGTCCGGCAGCTCGATTGGCACCGGCAACTCGAGCAGCTCGCAGGAGAGCAAGCCGGCGAGTAATCCGCTAGGAGGCTTTGGACGGCGCGATGCCGAGCGAGCGCATCTTGCGGTAGAGGTGGCTCCGTTCGAGCCCAAGCGCCGTGGCGGTCTTCGTCATGTTCCAACGGTTTTCTTCGAGCTTGCGCAGGACAAAATCGCGCTCGTACGCCGACCGCGCCTCCTGCAAGCTCTCGTAGGGCTTTTGCGGGCTTTTCGAGGTGCCGCGAAAAATCTCCGGGGGCAAGTGGTGCGGCTCGATCCGCGGCGAAGGGCACATGATCACAAGGCGCTCGACCAGATTCTTCAATTCGCGCACGTTGCCAGGCCACGGATACGCGAGGAGCACGTCCATTGCCGCGGCCGTGAACTCCTTCGGCTTTTTCCCGTACGCGTCGCAGAACTCCTTCAGGAAGTGCGCGGCAAGCACGGGAATATCTTCCGTTCGCTCGCGCAGCGCCGGGACGTAGAACGGAATCACGTTCAGGCGGTAGAAAAGATCCTCGCGAAACGCGTTCCTGCCGATCTCTTCTTCGAGCTTCTTGTTCGTGGCGGCGATCACGCGGACATCCACCGTCACGGGCCGGTTCGATCCCAGCGGTTCGACCCGCTGCTCTTCGAGCACGCGCAGCACTTTCGACTGCGTCTTGAGGCTCATGTCGCCGACTTCATCGAGGAACAGCGTCCCGCCGTCGGCCTTCTGAAACTTTCCGACTTTGTCCTCGCTCGCTCCGGTAAAGCTGCCCTTGCGGTGGCCGAACATCTCCGACTCGATCAGCTCCTCGGGAATCGCGGCGCAGTTCACTTCGACAAACGGCATCCCGCTCCGCGGACTGTTCGCGTGCAGCGCGCGCGCGACGAGCTCCTTGCCCGTCCCGCTCTCACCGTAGATGAGCACGCGGCCGTTCGTCGGCGCGGTGAGCGCGATCTGCTGCCGCAATGCCTTCATCGGCACGCTTCCGCCGAGAATCTGGTACCGCTCCTCAAGCTCCGCGCGCAAGCGGCGGTTTTCTTCTTCAAGGCGCAGGTATTCGAGCGCGTTGCGCACGACCAGCACGATCTTCTCGATGGAGAGCGGTTTTTCGATGAAATCGAACGCTCCGAGTTTGGTCGCGCGCACGGCGGTCTCGATACTGCCGTGCCCGGAGATCATCACGACCATCGGCGCGCCCTCGCGCGACTGCATGCGCTCGAGCGTTTCAAGGCCGTCGATCCCCGCGAGCCACACGTCGAGCAGAACGAGATCGAAGCTGCGCCGCTTGAACCGTTCGAGGCATTCCTCGCCCGACGCCACCGCCTCGGCTTCATAGCCTTCGTCGCGCAGGAGCGCGCCAAGGGATTCGCGGATGCCGCTTTCGTCGTCCACAATGAGGATGGATGCAGGCATGGAGTCTACGAGGCCGAGGTCCCGGCCTGAGCGGGGATCGCCGTGACTTCGACGGCGGGAAAGCGGATCACGAAGCGCGCGCCCACGGGGAAATTGTCCTCGACCCGGATGCTGCCGTTGTGCTCGGCGATGATGCGGCTCGCGATCGCCAGCCCCAGGCCGGTGCCGCGGCCCTTGGTCGAGAAGTGAGGGAGAAAGAGGCTGTCCTTGTCCGCGGGCGAAATGCCACGGCCGCTGTCGGAAATCTCGACTTCCACGGCATCGCCGTCGCTTTCAACACGCGTGGCCACGCGCAGCTGGCGCACCGGGGAGCCTTCCATGGCCTCGGCCGCGTTATCGATGAGGTTTGCAATCACCTGGCGCATCAGCTCAGGATCGGCCTTCACCGGCGGCAAAGAGGCGGCCATCTCGGTACGCAGGGTCACGCCGTCGAGCCGCCCGTGAAAGAGTTCGAGCGCGCTGGCGACAATCGAATTCAAATCCGCCGGAGCAAGGCGCGCGGCAGGGAAGCGCGCGAACTGCGAAAATTCGTCCACGAGAGATTCCAGGGTTTGCACCTCGCGCTCGATCAGCGCGGCGCACTCGGCCGCGAGCTTCTCGAACTCCGTGCGAGGCGCGCCCAGCTTCGCCGCGGGCGTGCGGTCCAGATATCGCAGCAGCCTTTGCGCGGAAAGCTGGATCGGCGTCAGCGGATTCTTGATCTCGTGCGCGATCCGCTGCGCGACCTCCTGCCATGCGGCGGCCTTTTGCGCGTGCAGCAGATCGGTCAAGTCGTCGATCACGACGACGAATCCCGGATTCGACTTGCGCGGCCCGAGAGAGCTCACCGTTACCGCGGTGCGCACCAGCCGCCCGCCGGTCGCGATTTCGATTTCGCGCGAAGCCGCCCCCATCCGCAGCGAGCGCCGCATCAGGTGCAGAACGGCCCGCGCCGCCTCTTCGCCGAGCAGCTCCGCGAGCGTTCGGGAGTCGCGCGCGTGTTCCCCGAGGATCGTCACGGCGGCCGTGTTCACCCGCGCGATCTCGCCGGAGGCGTCGAGCGAGACGACGCCGGTCGGAATGTTTTCGAGAATCGCTTCCATGAGCTCCCGCCGCCGCTCGCGCTCTTCGATGGCATGCTCGAGGCTCTGCGTGAACTCGTTGATCTGGCGCCGCCCTTCGCCGAGTTGTTCAGTCATGCGGTTGAAGGAGCGGACGAGCGTCCCGAGTTCGTCCTGCGCCTGAATCTGGACGCGGTGATCGAAATTTCCGCGCGAAATTTCCCGCGTCCCTTCGGCGAGAGCCTGAATCGGCACGGTAACGCGCTTCGAAAGGAACAGCGCCAACCAGTGGGTGGCAAAAAGCAGCAGCAGCGTGACGAGCATCAGGACGAGCAGGATTTCGCGCTTGTACGCTCGATATTGCTGCTTTTGTTGCAGGTAGGTCTCCGTCTGGGTTTGGATTTCCGCGTACCGGTCGAGAAAATCGTCCGGCAGATGGCGCGCCGCATAGAGCTTGCCGCCGGTTACGGGAGCGCTGCCGGCGATGTAGAGTTGCCCGTTGACTTTCCAGACTTGGCCGCCGCCGCGAAGCGTCTTGGCGAAGATGGGCGTGAGCGCTTGTGAAATCGGAGCGGGCTTAGCGGCGCTGCGCCCGGTGGGCAGTGGTTTCGTGAAGTCCGCGGTCGCTGTCACCTTGCCATCCGGCGTGAGAACCCACGAGGCGTCCACGGCATTGCTTATCGCGAGAAAATTCTCGTCCGGCGAGCCGTGCGATGCCGCGAGGGCAGCGAGCCGGTTCAGACGCTCAAACTCCGATTGCCCGAAGTGCGCCAGAAGATTCTGGCTTTCGTCGTTGGCGGTTTCGAGCGGCCGCGGGAACCATGAACTCAAGGTCCGGTTCACGAGTGCGTAGCTGAAGAAAAACAAAAACACGATGGGCAGCAGCGACACTCCCATCGCGCCCAGCACCATCTTGGCCTTGAACCGCGAACCCATCTGCCCGCTGCGACGCTCCGCCCAAAGCCGCAAGAGGCTTCGCGTTAGGATTAGGCTGAACACGAGCAGCAACAGGCCGATGAATGTGGAAAGCGCAAACAGGATCACGAATGCGTTGCCCTGTTCGAGGTTCAGCGGGAGCGTCAGCGAGCCGAGCGTGAATACAGCCGCCGCGAGCAGCAACACGACGCCGCCGCCGAGCGTCAGCCACAACTGCCGCTTCCGTTGCCACGGTTTCATGTCTAACGCCCCTCCTCGAGGTAGCGTCCCAGCGGGCACTGGCGGCACAGCGGTTCCTGCCTTCGGCAATAGTTCTTTCCTGTGTTGACGATCAGGGCGTGGAATTCGTTGAATCGCCGCGCATTTCCCGGGAACTGGCGCTCGAACATCCAGCGGATATCGTCATACTTCGTCTTTTCGTGAGCCCAGCCGTGGCGCGAAAGCACCCGCTTCGTGTACGCGTCCACGACGAATACGGCGTGATCGCCCGCGTAAAGCAGGATGGAATCCGCCGTTTCCGGCCCGATGCCGAAAACGCCCAGCAGTTTTTCGCGCAGCACCATCGCTGGCGTCTCGAACATTCGCTTGAGCGATCCGCGGTACTCGGTGCGCAGGAACTCGCAGAAGGCTTTCAGCTTCCGCGCCTTCTGCCGGAAGTAGCCGGAAGATCGAATCAGGGCTTCCAGCCGCCTTGGAGGCACTTTCTCGATCGCACGAGGCGAGAGAAGCCCTGCTCCCCGCAGATTCGCAATGGCGCGCTCTACGTTAGTCCAGGAGGTGTTCTGGGTGAGGATCGCGCCGACAACGATCTCGAACTGCGTTTTTCCGGGCCACCAGTGCTGCGGCCCGAAGGCTGTAAAAAGGGAGTTAAAGTATTCATCCAGTGGGGGTTGTGCCTCGCTGCGAGGCGATTCGATCTGGCGCAAGAGGGGCGTGTCGGGCGCGCTAGGCGAAACGCGGGCTGTTGCGGCGGCGGGGCTCATGGAAATCCCACAATAGCCGCGCCTTTCGGGCAAGTCAAGGCGCGCTTGTTGCGCCGCTGCCACATTCTGTGGGCTTTTGCTCGCAGGATGGCAGGATGGTCGCGCTAGCCGTTCTTGCGCTGGAATTCGCGCATGAAGCTCACGAGAGCGTCGACGGCCTCGAGCGTGACGGCATTATAGAGCGAAGCGCGCATCCCTCCGACGGAGCGGTGCCCCTTGACGCCGACGAGGCGCGCCGCCTCGGCTTCTTTGGCGAATCTCTTCTCGACCGCTTCCTCGCCCCCGGCCACGCGGAAGACGACGTTCATTTTCGACCGCGAGTCCTTCTCGACGGGGCAGCGATAGTAGCCGCCGCTCGTGTCAATCGCGTCGTAGAGCTTCGCGGCCTTGACTTCGTTGCGTTTGGAGATTCCGGCAAGTCCGCCCTCAGACTCGATCCACTCGACCATCAATCCGACGATGTAGACCGCGAACGTCGGCGGCGTGTGGTAAAGCGATTTCTCCTTGATGTGCGTGCGGTACTGAAGGATCTTGGCGACTTTTTCGTCCGCGCGCTCGGCCAGATCGCGCCGCATGATGATGATCGTCGCGCCCGCAGGCCCCAGATTCTTCTGCGCGCCCGCGAAGATCAGGCCGAACTTGCCCACATCCATGGGCCGCGAAGCGACGTCCGACGACATGTCCGCCACGAGTGGCACGGCGCCAGTCTCTGGCATGGCGCTCCACTGCGTGCCCTCGATCGTGTTGTTCGTGCATACGTAAACGTAGGAGGCGTCCGGTGAAAGCGAGATTTCGTCTTTTCGCGGCAGCCGCGTGAATTTGTCCGCTTCGGTCGAAGCGGCCAGCCGGTGCTGCGCGAGTCTTTTCAGTTCCTCGATCGCCTTGGCCGTCCATGAGCCCGTGTGCAACACGTCCACCGGCTTGCCCGGAATGTACAGATTCATGGGGACCATCGCGAATTGCAGGCTGCCCCCGCCCTGTAGGAACAGGACCGCGTAGTCGTCTGGAATCGCCAGCAGGCGGCGAAGGCCTTGCTCGGTTTTATCGTTGATCGCCTCGAACTCGGCGGACCGGTGGCTCATTTCCATCACGGACATGCCGGTGCCGCGATAATCGAGAAGCTCCTCGCGGACCCGTTCGAGCACGGGAAGCGGCAGCGCCGCCGGGCCTGCGTTGAAGTTGAAGGCGCGCTTGGCACCGCGCTGCAACACTGAGGATGAAGTCACGTGGATGAGTTCCTCTAAACCGGCAATTGCCACCGGTTTTGGCGTCGCAAGCCACTTTCTACGGACCGATCAGGATAGCAGAATCTGAAGACGCCGTGAAATGCGCATGCGCCCCGACCGGCAAACAGACGATGGATGAATTCCGCCCAGCCCGCTATTCTAGTAGGTGTAAGGCCCGCGGCGCGGGCACTCCACCAAGAGGAGAATCGACAGATGAAGATTTCGAGAACTGCCGTAATTGCAACCGCAACATGCGCCCTTTTGGCGCTGGCCTTGCTCGCCGTGGGCCACAACGTGCTGCGAGCCGATGACCAGCCGATGACGGTGCCGGCGGTAGGCACAATGGCCCCCGACTTTACGCTGGAGTCGCAAGAAGGACTCGTGAGCCTTCACGACTACAAAGGCAAGTGGGTCGTGCTGTACTTCTATCCGAAAGACCAGACGCCCGGCTGCACGATTGAGGCGCACGGCTTCCAGACCGACCTCGACAAATATCAGAAGATCAATGCCGTTGTGCTCGGCGTCAGCGTGGACACGGTGCAATCGCACAAAGATTGGTGCGCCAAGGACGGCTTGAACTTCAAGCTGCTCTCCGATGCGGAGAAGAAAGTGTCCGCGAAATACGGGTCGCAGATGACGATCCCCCAGGCTCCTCAGTTGGGGACAATCGCGGCTCGAAACACGTTCCTGATCGACCCGAGCGGCAAGATCGTGAAGGAGTTCATCAAGGTCAATCCGACCGGACATAGCGGGGAAGTGCTGGCGGCGCTCTCCGAGCTCCAGAAGGACGCGAGCAACTAGCGCCGGAAGCGCGAGCCGTGGTATCAATGGGGCAGGCGGGCGTTCTCCGACGAGCGCCCGCCCCATTTTCCCGGAGCTGACCGGCCCGAACGTGACAACGCGGCAAAACGAATTTGAAGCGATCGCGATGCCGCATTCGCGGAGCCTGCTCCGGGTCGCACGCCGGCTCACCTTCGATTCCGCCACGGCCGAAGACCTCGTGCAGGAAACGCTGCTGCGCGCGTGGCGCAACTTCAATCAGTTTCAGACAGGGACCAACGCGCGGGCCTGGCTTTTTCGGATTTTGTTCAACGCGTTCTACGCGCGAGGAAGGAAGATCCGCTCGGCCCCGGTTCTCGTTCCGCTTCAGTCGCCGAGCCGTGTCGCGGAGCCGCAGAGCCGGGCGGATTCTTCGTTGCTGGACAGGGCGGCGGTAACCCGGGCGCTCGAAGAACTTTCGCCGGAGCATAGGACCGTGCTCCTGCTTGCGGTTGTGGAAGGTTTCACGTGCCGGGAGGCTGCGGAGATCCTATCGCTGCCGATCGGCACCGTAATGTCGCGGCTCAGCCGCGCGCGCCAGGCGTTGCGCGACCGGATCGTGCCCGCTACGCCGAAACTCTGCCGGGCACGGGCGAGTGCTGAATGAGCGGAAACAGAAACGTATGAATTGCAGTGACATCGCGGAACTTGCGCCGCTCTATTTGAGCGCGGAGCTCGATCGAGAGCGTGCTGCTGCTTTTGACGCTCACCTGAAGTCGTGCCCGTCGTGCATGCAAGAACTCGAACGCCAGGCTCGGCTGGACGCCGAACTGCGCGAAGCCGTGGCCTGGGAACCGGTGGATGCTGGGAGCGTCGATCGCCGAGTCCGCGAGCGAATTTCCGCCGAAGCGGGAGGAAGTGCGCGGATGGGTCCGCTGCGCCGCCGGTGGGTAATCGCCGCAATAGGTGCTGCCGCGGCGCTTCTGATCGTCGCCGCAGGCTATCGCGGCCTGCTCGGGCCGCGGGTGGCGCGCGTGTATGCCGACGCCGCGCTGGATCATCGCCTCGAGGTGGTCCAAAAGGCGCCTCGGCCATGGAAGGTCGACCCGTCCGAGGTCGCAGCAATGGCCGAGAAGCAGGGGATTCCGGTGTCTGCGCCGGTGGCGCTCAGTTCGGGTCCCTATCGCCTGGAGCGCGCAAAGCTGTGCTTCCTGGACGGCCGTATCTTCCTGCATCTGGTGTACTCCGATGGCACGCAGGAGTTCTCGGTCTACCTGCGCCAGAGGGGCGCGGAGTCCTTGCCGGGCAGGGCTCGCGAAACCGACAACAGCAGGGTTCTTCGCACTTCGAACCCGGGCGGCGAACACGTCGCCTCCTTCCAGACGGACCGCCTCACGGTCATGGTGGTCACCGACCAGTCCTCGGACGCCGCCCTGCACTTTGCCCGGTTTGCCGCCACCGCGCTCTGATCTCGCACTGCTGCTATATTGCCCCGCAACCACTCGCCTTGACACTCTTTCCTCGCAACCTTAGACTGAATTGTTTGCAATCGCAACGCGGAGCCCATTGGAATGCTTCTCTCTCGAGATTACGTCGGCTACATGGCCAAGGAAATAGTGAAGCGGCTGGTGGCCGGCAAAATGATCGAAACGAAGAACGTCGAAAACCTGACGCAGCAAGTCCGGCAGGTGATGGCCGACGAGGTGACGATCGAAGACCGGCTAAACGAAGAAGTCCGCGAAATCCTGAGCCGCTATTCCGATGAAATGCGGCGCACGGGAGCTTCCTATCAGGAGATGTACAAGAAAGTGAAAGGACAGCTCGCTCGAGAAAGGAAACTCATCCTTCGTTGAGAAGGCGTTGATGAGGCGCCGACCCTGACATGCGACTCACCCGCGAAAAGACGGTCCGGATCTCACACCGCATCATCGACTTCCTCGTCTCGAGTCCCGACGTGGATTTCGTCGAGGACCGCGACACCATCCGCCAGGAGATCGTGAACATACTCACGTCGCTGCTGAAGCTCGAGGAGCAGGTCGATACGGAAGTCCGCGCCAAGATCGGCTCACAGAAGAAGGAAATCCTCGAGGGCAGCGAGGAATGGGATATTCTCTACCGCAAGTATTACGCCGAGGGGCTGAAACGCCTGGGCGTCGCCGAAGTCCACGCCCACTGATTGTCCTTTCTGCCGTTCCCCATTGGATTTCGGTTTCACACAAAAGCAAAGGGCGCCCGATTTCGCGCCGGGCGCCCTGGGACCCTGCTTCAAGTCTCGTTTCCCGATCGTCTTACTGCTGCTGGCTCTGGTCGTCCGGACGCCGCTTGAGCGTCGGCCGGTCGCTGTCGTCGGAAGTCTGATCCGACCCGGTTGACGTGGTGTCGCCGCCCGCGGTCGTGTTTCCACCGCCGGCAGTCGTGTTTCCGCCCTTGTTCTGATCGGTGCGCTTGCGCAGGGAAGGTTTGTTCGGATTCTTGTCGTTCACCTTCATGTTGGCTTCGATCATCTGCAAGCGATGCTTCACCTGGTCGAACTCGGAGGTCGTCACGATGTACTGGTCGCGGGCGGGCAGGATCGTGGCGATTTCCTTTTGGGTGGCTTCGATGCGATCCGGAGTCGGCGGGTGCGTCGCGAAGACCTTGGGGATCGTGCCGGGCTCCTTCTTTTCGTCCGCCTCAACTTTCTCAAAGAAGGCCACGAAGGAATTCGGGTCGTACCCTGCCTTGTACATGTACTGGAGTCCGAGGTAATCGGCTTCGCGCTCGTCGGCGCGTGAGAACTTCAGGAAGGTGAGCGGAATGGCGAAGTTCATGCCCTGGTATATGGCGTACCCAGCCCAGCTATACGGGATGAAGATCATCGCCGGGATCGAGGCGAGGTTGATGATTTCGCCCTTGGTCGCCTGCTTCGTGCCGTGGCGCGCGCAGACGTGCGCGATCTCGTGCGCCATCACGCCGGCGAGTTCCGACTCCTCATCCGCGTGCAGGATCAGGCCGCTATTGACGTAGAAAAATCCGCCCGGCAGCGCGAACGCGTTGACCACGTCCGAATCGATTACCTTGATCGTGAAGGGAACGCGAGCGTCCGAATTCCGCACCAGATTCTGCGCCACGCGGTTGACGTACTCGTTCACCACCGGGTCGTCGATGAATTTCGCGCTCTTGTCCACTTCCTGCGCGAGCTGCTTCCCGAGCGCGATTTCCCTCTCGAGCGAATAGAAGTCGAGGCCCTTTCCAACGCTCCGGTTTCCAATTGCGTTGACGTCGGCCTTGCTCCCGGGCTTGACGTTGGGATCGTCCTGTTGCTGCACGGGTTGCGGTTGGGCGGGCTGCTGCGCCGTCGATGGTTGCTGCGAAGAGTCTTGCTGCGCGGGCGTCTGCTGGTCCTGCGCGGTCGCCATCGCCGGAAGCGTCACGAGCGAAGCCACCAGAAGGATGCCCGTCCATTGAGCCGCGAACGATCTCTTCATCGGGACCTCCGGAAACAAACCGCCCACAGTATACACCTTCGCGCGGGCGGGGTCTGCATAGTGGCTTCGATGACGCGACCGCTCAAAGAGTTTCCTCGGGTGGGGAGGTCGCAGCGCGGAAAAGCGCGGCTGCGCGTTTTCGAAGGGGTTGGGTGCAATCAGCCGTCGCGGAGCTGCTGCTTCAGATGATCGATTTCATCGCGGAGCCGGGCGACACGGCGCGCAACGGAGAACTCGTAGACGAGAAAGACTGCCCAGACGGCCATCCATGCTGCAAACAGGAAGTGGAAGTTCTTCATCGTGGACTCCTTGCGGTGGCGGAGTTCAAATCGGCCGCGCGAGCGTCGGCCGCGAGGCGCAGCTCATCGACCTCATAGCGCAGACGCTCGAGGCGGTAGCGATCGACCAAGACCAGAACCATGACGGCCAGCATGGCCGCGATGCAGGCGACCAACACCTTGCCCATCGTTGGATCGAGGCCCGAATTGGCGTCGCCGAAAATCACCGGCGCCGGGTGTTGCGTCCGCCACAGGCGGTTGGCGGCGTAGACGAGCGGCGCGTCGAGAAACGCGAAGATGCCGAAGACGGCCGAAAGAGTGGCGCGGCGTTGCGGGTCTTCAATCAGGCCGCGCAGCAGAAGGTATGAGACATAGAGCAGCCAGAGGATGAACGCGGTGGTCAACCGCGCATCCCACGTCCACCAGATGCCCCACGCGGGACGGCCCCAGAGGACCCCCGTGATGAGCCCGCCCGTGCAACACACGACGCCGACTTCGACCGCAGAAACGGCTAGCCAGTCCCACATGGGCTTGCGCGTGGCTAGCCAGCCGATGTTGGAGATGAACGCCACCACGAGCGCCGAGTACATCGCCGCCCAAAGCGGAAGATGGACGTAAAAGACGCGCTGGATCTCGTGCATCGTGCGCTCGTCGGGCGCGATGAAAAGGGCGGCGTAGCCCGCGAAAAAGAGCAGGAACGCGACGAGAGCCGTGATCGTAAGCCGGCCTTTCAACCTCACTCCTCCAGCAGGAAATCGCACAAAAGCCACGAAGCGGTCAGGAACACGATATCAAATCCTGCGAGGAATGCGAGCCAGGTGCGGTCGAGCGAGGGCTGCTCGGCAAACAGGGAAGCAGTCGCTTCGACGGCCGCGATCAGGAGCGGTGCCAGGATCGGGAGCAGCAGCAGCGGCAGGAGCAGCTCCCGCATGCGCGCGTGCGCCGAAACAGCCGAGAAGACCGTGCCGGTGATGACCACGCCCAGCGTGCCGAGCATCAGGACCACGATCAGGCGGCCGATCACGCCCGCGATCGAAACGTTGTACAGAACCGCGAAGACGGGAACGAGCACGACCTCGGCGAGCGAGAGGAACACGAAATTCGCGAGCATCTTGCCCAGCAGAATGGCGAAGGGCGAAACAGGCGCCATGCGCAGGGCGTCGAGCGTCTGGTTCGACTGCTCGCGCGCGAACGACGGATGCAGCATCAGCGAACCCGCGAACAGGAAGGCGATCCAGAGCAGGCCGGGGCCGTAACGCCGGGATTCGGCGGCCGTGGGATCGAAGGAGAAGCTGAAGAGCACGATCACGACGAGCGCGAAGACGATCGTCGCATTCAGCAGCTCGCGCGTGCGGAATTCGAGCCGAAGCTCCTTGGCAAGCAAGATGGCGGCGGCGCGCGCGGCGGTCATCTCAGGCCTCGGCGCGGAGCGCCGCGAGCAGCGGGCGCGGGTCGCCGCCCGGGCCGCTATCGTGTTCCACACGCCCGCCCGAAAGCGAGACGGCGCGGGTCGCGAGATCGAGCGATTCGTTGCGAGCGTGCGTGCTCATGACGACGGTGGCGCCGCCGCTCCGGAGACGCGCGAGAGTTTCGCCAAGCCACGCGAGGCCCTGGCGGTCGAGGCCGGCGGCGGGCTCGTCGAGAAGCAGCAGGCGCGGGCCGTGCAGCAGCGCGCGCGCGATCGCGAGGCGCTGGCGCATGCCGCGGGAGAAGGTGCGAACGAGGCTCGCAGCGCGGGAGGCGAGCCCACAGGCCTGGAGCGCATTCGCGACGCGGACCCGGATATCGTCCAGGCCGTAGAGCTGCGCGAAGAGCGTCAGGTTCTCGGCGGCCGTCAGCTCGTCGTACAGCAGAGTACTGTGAGCGACCATCCCGATGAGATGTTTCGGTAAATCGCCATCTGGGACCGGTTGGGGCACGGCATGGCGTGCCCGTTCCGATGCAGATGTGAAGCTGACGGTGCCGCTCGTGGGCGTCATCAGGAGCGCGGCGATGCGAAGGAGAGTCGTCTTGCCCGCGCCGTTCGGGCCGAGTAGCGCGACAAACTCGCCCGGAAGAATCTCGAGCGAAACGCCCCGAAGGGCGACGAACGGGCCAAAGCGTTTCTCGACGCGATCGAAGGAGATGCCGAGGCTCGGGGCTTCGTGCACCGCGGAAGCCGATGTCGCGCTGGTGGCGGACAAGGGATTTCGCTTAGCCTCTCACGAGATCGCGCAGGACTTTTTGCACGCGCTCGCGTTCGCGGATGTAGTCCTCTTCGCTGATCGTCCCGGCTTCGCGCCGCAGCTCGAGGCGGAAGAGAGCGTCCTTCAGTTCGTCGAGGCTGCCACGAACCTGTTGCTCCAGATCCCCCGCAACGGTCTGCGAACGCGAAACGCTGGCGGGAGCCTCTCTCGGAGCGGAAGTCTTGGCCGGACGGCGGCCGGATGGCGCGGAAGATTGCTCAGGTGCAGCGGACACTCCACTTGCGGGCGCGGCCTGCGGCTGGCGCCACAAATAGAGCAGGCCAAGAGCGAAGACAGCGGCGAAACCCGCGATCAGAATCCACTTCAGACTATCCAGACGCGCAGGAAGCGTGGTGACGCTGGCAGTCGGTGCCTCGCCGCCCGCGTCGGCTCGCGAGTTGACCGAAGGATTCTGCGAATTATCGGTGCCTGCTCCACCTGCGGCGTCAGAGGCTGTCCCGTTCTGAGGAGGCGGAGGAGCCGTGCCCGATATGGAAACAGAGACGGGAGTGTTTCCCGCCACCGATTCGCGCATGTAGACGCTGAAGCCCTGTTCCTGGCCCGCCGGAGAGAAGCCGCCGCCCGTGACCTGAAGCGTCGGTGGCGCAAAAATCGCAAGGCGGCCGGCTGCGTAGGGCGAAACGAACTGGAGTTGGGTCTGATTGCCGGGGTAGGGCACTCGATAGGCGACGCGCACGCCGCTATCGCCGGGGCGGAA
>Ga0187872_10001564_pt1 | contig 22787 bp, 18 predicted proteins | sample June2016WEW_16_4_FD_132973 | JGI IMG/M metagenome (GOLD analysis project Ga0187872, IMG submission 132973) | Peatland microbial communities from SPRUCE experiment site at the Marcell Experimental Forest, Minnesota, USA - June2016WEW_16_40 | ecosystem: Environmental > Terrestrial > Soil >...
GTGACGAGCTCGCGGCCGCGCTCGTAGGATTGATCGCGGTGGCAGATGATCGTCAGCGCGTCCACCGGCTCGCCGCCGATGAGCACGTCAAGCTTCACGAGATCGGATTCGCGATAGCCCGAAAGGTGATAGTCGAGCGACGCGTAGCCGCGCGAAACGCTCTTCAGCCGATCGTAGAAGTCGAGGACGATTTCATTGAGCGGCATCTCGTAGGTGAGCATGATGCGCGTCGGCGAGAGGTATTCGAACTTCTTCTGCACGCCGCGCTTTTCCTCGCACAGCGCCAGCACGCCGCCGACCGACTCTTCCGACGTAATGATCATCGCCGTCAGGATCGGTTCTTCGATCTTCTGAATCGAAGCCGGCGGCGGAAACTTGGTGGGATTCTCGACTTCCATCACTTCGCCCGCGGTGTTGGTGATGCGGTAGCGCACGCTTGGTGCGGTCGTGATCAGGTCGATGTTGAATTCACGCTCGAGCCGCTCCTGCACGATCTCCATGTGCAGCAGGCCGAGGAAGCCGCAGCGGAAACCGAAGCCGAGCGCGACGGAATTCTCCGGCTCGTAGAAGAAAGCCGCGTCGTTGAGTTGCAGCTTGCCAAGCGCGTCGCGCAATAATTCGTAGTCGGTTGCGTTCACCGGGAACAGGCCCGCGAAGACCATCGGCTTGATAGCTTCGAAGCCCTCGAGCGGCGGCGCCGGACGGTCGGCTTCGACCACCGTGTCGCCCATGCGGGCGTCGGCCACGCGCTTGATGTTGGCAATGACAAAGCCCACATCGCCGGCAGCCAATTCATCGAGCACCACGGGCTTGGGCGTGAGCGCGCCGAGGGCCTCCACTTCGTAGACTTCATCGCCCGCGCAGAGGCGAATTTTCATGCGCGGTGCGATCCGGCCTTCCATCACGCGCACCAGGACGACGGCGCCGCGATAGATGTCGAACCAGGAATCGAAAATCAGCGCACGCAGCGGAGCGTCCGCGGAACCCTTCGGCGGTGGAATGCGCGCGACGATGGCTTCGAGAACATCTTCGACGCCAAGCCCGCTCTTCGCGCTGATCAACAGCGCATCGTCCGCCGGAATCGCGAGGACGTTTTCAATCTGCTCTTTCACGTATTCGGGCTGCGCGGCGGGCAGATCGATCTTGTTGATCACGGGGATGATCGTGAGATTGTGGCGCGAAGCGAGAAAGGCGTTCGCGACCGTTTGCGCCTCGACGCCCTGGCTTGCGTCCACCACCAGCAGGGCGCCTTCGCAGGCGGAAAGCGCGCGCGAAACCTCGTAGGAAAAATCGACGTGCCCCGGCGTGTCGATCAGGTTCAGGCGGTATTCATTGCCGTCGCGTGCCGTGTAGTGCAGGCGGATGCTCTTGGCCTTGATCGTGATGCCGCGCTCGCGCTCGAGGTCCATCGAGTCGAGCACCTGCGCGGTCATCTCGCGCTGGCTGAGCGCGCCGGTCAACTCGAGTAGGCGGTCGGCCAGCGTGGATTTTCCGTGGTCGATGTGCGCGATGATGCAGAAATTCCGGATAAACCGGGGATCCATGGGCGCTCGTGGGAATCGCGGCCCGGCGAGTGTGGCGCGCCCTCGGCGCGCGCCGGCCGCGTCCTTCAAACTATCGAGTGTGCCACAGTTTCCGGCGCGCGGCCAGCGCTCCGCCGATGTTGTGAGTACCTAGAATTGTCTCGCGATACTGCCGATCACGACGCGGTTCGTGTCCTGGTCGAACAGCAACGCGGTATTCGCGTTGATCAGGTAGTAGACGAGACTGTAGGTGACGTCCGGATCGGTGCCTTCGAGTGTGGTCGTTCCGCGACCGTTCGTGGCCGGCGCGGCAATGGTACTCGTCGTCGTGTTGAGTGGATCGTTCTTGAAGGGAGCGTTGAAATTGTCGATGTCGAGAGTCCCGGTCACCGTGGTGCCGGTCACTGTGATCTCGCCTTCCGCTTCCGGCTGGTAGGAGCCCGAACTGTCGTGGAACATTCCCTGGCCGGCCAGCACAAAAGCAAAGCCTCCCGCGAGCGCGGTCGAGGACGGAAGATTCTGCGGAAACACCAGGCCGGTAGAGACCGCCGTGGAGTCAAGCTCGATGATCACCGCCGATCCCTGGGCCGTCTGATAGGCGGTAAAATTCGGGTTCGCCGGGCACGCGCTGGCGGAGAGCGACAGGGCGATTCGCCCTGTCGTCCCGTCTATGCCGTAGGCGCACGAGCTGATCGTCGCATTCGCGGCGACCGTTCCCCCGTTGTTGGTATCGAGCGTCCCGCCTGTGACGTGGCCGCCTCCATCGGACGTAAAGATCCCGCCCGCGGCATACGCGTTTGTGGAAACTGTGGCCGACGTGCCGCCGCTGGTAAAGACGTAGCTGCCGGCCGCGAGGCTTGCAGTCGAAAAACTGCCGCCGCCGCTCGCTCCGCTGAACGCGTCGCCTGCGAGGAAAGCGTTGCTGTCAATTTCGACGAGATGGATGTGCGTGCTGTCCACCACGTAGAACGCATATTCCAGTGTTTTCGTAGTGGTGCTCGCCAGCGTGATGGTTCCGCGTCCCGTGCCGGGAAACACGGTGTCGAACGTGTACGAACCGTTGAGCGTTGTATCGGCGGTTGTGACCGCGCCATTGTCGTTGACGTCGAGAATCGTTCCGGATGCCGGGATGCCGCCCGAGCCATTGGCGGAGAAGCGTCCGGCGAGCGCCATGGGCTTGAACGCCGCGTCTGTGCCGGCTGCGTTGAACACGTAGGGACCGGAAAGGACGGATGTGGAGGTCGTGAGATCGTTCAAGTTCTGCTGATCGATCGTTCCGCTGCCCGTGGCGCCGGCGTCGAAACGGATCAGCAGGCCGTGGAGGTTCGTGGTGAGCACGAACTGCCACGTCGCCGTCCCGTGGCCTGTGTTGATCGTCGCCGTTGTGCGGCCGTCGGGCCCCACGACGTAAGTCCCGCTGCTGATGGGAAGCTCGGTTGTAACTCCGGTAGAGAAGCTTTCGACGTCTTCGACGCCGCTTAGGATATCCCCCTTGCCGTCGGCCACGAAACTTCCGGTAGCCGCCAGGAAACCCGAGGCGTCATTGCCCGTGTACGAAAAAGCGAACGGGCCATTCAAGGAAAGGTTGGAATAGATAATTTGCACTGTAGCGGTGGCGGGCGTGGTGACCGTTGGATCCTGAGCCGTGATTGTGACGCTGCTGCCGGGCGGTGGAAAGTCGGGAGCGGTGTAAAGCCCGCTCAGTGGGTTGATCGTGCCGACATCGACGCCGGCCACTGGCGTCACGCTCCACGTCGCGTTCGGGTCATCCAATCCGTTCAGAGTCGCGACAAAGTGGTGGGTTCCTCCGGCCGGTACCGTCGTTGTGAGTTCAGTAATCGCGAGACCCGATCCACCTCCAATCGTGACGACGGCCGTATTGGAAGTCACTGTCGCAGTATTCGTCGTCGAGCCCGGAAACTGCGGCGCCACGGCCGTGATGTTCACCTCGTTGTTATTCGTGCCAGGCGCTATCGCGGGAGCCGTATAAATTCCCACCTGCACGTCTGTGCTGGACGCAACAATCGTACCTATGGTCGAGCTGCCGCCCGCTGTCCCATTCACTTCCCAGGTGACCGCCGTGCTCGTGCTGGTCGAGGATGAGCTCGTCAGATTGACCGTGGCGCTGAATTCCGCGGTGCCGTTGAGAGGTACCGTCGCCGAGGTCGGCGTGATCGCGACCGATGTCACCGTGCCTGTGCCGCCGTTGTTGCCGCTGCCGCCGCCGCAAGCCAAGAGGGTCAAGGCGCACGCAACAGAAAACGTGAAGACAGATAGAGCTAGGGCTCTCTTTTCCATTTGGAAATCGTTTTCCTTAACTTTGGTCGATTGTGGGCAGACCGCCATCGTACGAATCAGATGCCACAACGCACCCCGCGCTCCTTTGGAGGGCAGTTCCGCGGCTAGGGTTGCCAGGAATAGACCAACGCGACAGCCCTTGGCTGGCACACGAGCAACGGGAGTATTTTCTCCGACTTGGGCAAAAGTTCCAAAACATTTTGGAGACCTACACACCAAAGGGCCGGCGAAGAGCCTATTTGGCCCAAAGGCTTGGAGTTGGAGGGCGGCTGGAGGCGGCCAAGACCAGTTCCGAGAGGAACTCACCGAGGCTGCCGCTGGCCAGTTGAAACTCGCGATCCCGCGCGTCGCAAGGTCGAGCCATCCCAGGCAGACGAGCAGCGCGACCTGGGACCATGCCTCGGCTGCGGGCCGCGCGAAACCCACATCCCGGAGCACGTTTGCGATCGCCGCCGACCTTCTTCTCTCCACCATAGTGACCCCCCGCGCGATCCGCTCGTCCCGGCGCGCCCATGCCCGGACGGCCACCTCGATGCGGATGCGGCTCGGATCTGCGGTCCTTTGCACGAAACGCGCCCACCGGGTCGCGGCGCTCGAGTCTTCATCGGGGTCCATGGAGTGGAGCTCTTCGTCCTCCCAGCGGGCCAGCACTCAAGCAGATCGATGCGGTTGCGGAAATGCCAGTAAAAGCTTCCTTTGCTGACGCCTAGGTCTCGGGCGAGCACCTCGACACGGACAGCCTCGACGCCAAGATCGGAGAGTCGGGTGAAGGCGGCTTTGATCCAGTGATCGCGATGGAGCGATGCGTGCCGAGACTTAGAGGACGCCGCCATATGGTACCGTATGTGGTGGAGAGTCTATTCGAGCCGACCTGCCGAGTCAAACCGTCGGGGATCACCTCATTGGGCGAGCGCTAGCGCAGCGGCCATGACGGCTGGCTCGTCGCCAAAGCCTGTCAGCCAATGCACCGCCGGTTCCTTGCGGAACCACGTGATTTGCCTTTTTGCAAAGCGGCGAGTGGCCTGCTGGATCTGCTTGACGGCTGCCTGCTCGGAGAGGCGGCCTTCCAGCCGAGCGCGCAGCTCCGAATAGCCGATAAACTGGAAGGGTTTCGCGTCCGCGGGGACGCCGCGAGCGATCAGGTTGCGGACCTCGTCGATCCAGCCCGCCTCGATCATGGAGATGACGCGCGCGTCGATTCGAGCGTAGAGCGCGGCGCGCGGAGGGAGAAGCCCGATTTTCCGGATGTCGTAGCCCTCGAGGCGGGCGCGGCCGTCGCGATGAATCTCGGCGACGGGTTTTCCGGCAAGGAGGCGGATCTCGATCGCGCGAATGATTTTCTGAGTATCGCGCGGAGCGATCCGGCGCGCGGCCTCGCGGTCCACGCGCGCGAGGATGTAGTGGAGGTGTTCGGCTCCGCGCACCTTGGCCTTTTGGCGAAGCCGCTCGCGAAGCTCTTCGGATCGAGTGGGCGCGTCGGCCAGCCCTTCAAGGAGCGCGCGCAAATAGAGCCCTGTGCCCGCGGTGAGGATGGGCAGCTTGCTCCGCCGGCAAAGATCATCGAGGACTTCGAGGGCGCGTCGGCGGTATTCACCGGCAGTGAAGACTTCGTGCGGCTCGACGAGATCAATCAGATGGTGCGGGACGCCGCGCTGCTCGGCGGCGGGAATTTTGGCGGTACCAATATCGAAGTGACGGTAGACCTGCGTCGAATCGCAGACCAGGATTTCTCCGCCGAGCCGTTCGGCGAGGCGGATTCCGAGCGCCGATTTGCCTGAAGCGGTCGGCCCGAGAATGACGACGAGCCGAGGGAGATTCGTCATCCTGAGAATTTCCAGTATCGAAGGAGCAGAAGGAGCAACAGCAGCGCGCCGAGTAAGAGGGCCCCCGCGACTTGGGTGCCGTTCAGCTTCACCGGAAGTTGTCTACTTGATCGAGCGGAATGTTGTAGACGAACCAGATTCGCAATTCGAGATACGGCCCGTGGAACTGCGAGGGTAGCGGCTCGAAAGGATTCGAAGCGTGAATCGAGGACATCGCGGCGTTGTCCAGAGGCTCCTTCCCGGACGTTCTTTCAAGAATCGGATCGGGCGGGACGACGCTTCCATCCGGCCTGATCTTGAAGGTCGTGGCCGTGATACCCCTGTCGCCCATGTAGGCTGATTCAGGCATGACGGCATACCAGTTGCGCTTCAGAGTGGCGAGAAGCCGCTGGATGTAGCTCGAGAAGTCGACACCTTGTGTATCCGAAAGAATCTGGGCTTGGTTACCCACGCCCGCTCCGCCTCGTCCCGAAGCGCTCGGCGGGCCGCTATAGACTCCGCCACGATTCCCGTGGCGAATCGCATCCTGAATCTGATCGTCAAGTTGTTTGCCGGGAGAAGCCTGCGGCAACTGGAGATTGAGATGGTTCGGATTCGGCGCAGGCGGCTGGACCGGCTCGAGCCGCGAGGGAGCAGGCGGTTGTGGCAGAGCTGCGGAGGGCTGCGGCTTCGGCGCTTCCGGCAGGTCCGAAGGCGGCTTCTCCGGACTGATCGGCGACGGGAGCTGCGGCTGCTCGACCGGCGGAGCGACCTTGTTCAAGGTTTTCGTATCGATGTGAAGCTTCGGGCTGGGCGGCGGGGCAGTCTTGGGAAGGTCCGGAGGCGTGTAGATCCATTGCAACTGCTTTTTCGCGAGGTCGATTTCATCCTGCGTGGGAACGTGCGGCGGAAAGATTTTTGGGGAGAAAATGAGAAAGGCGATGACCGCAATATGCACCAGGACCGACATGACGCGCGTCAGCAGGTCCGACTTCGGGTCGCGCTTGTCTTCCGGCTCCATCAGGAGGTTCGCGTCGCCGGTGAGGAACATGTCCGGCTCGACGACCTCGCGCAGGTCGGCCGTCAACTCCGGCGTATGCTCGAATTCCAGAATCTCTTCGGGAGCGGCCGGTTCCACATACGCCGGGACGACCACGCGCGAATCGAGGACCGCGATCGGCACGGACTGGGTGATGGGCTCAAACCGTTCGATCGGTTTGGCGGGCATGCCGCGGGGCACAAGCGTGCGGTCGACGAGGACGCCAAGCGGAAGGTGAGCGGGGATCGAGGTCCGCCCGTCGAGCGGAGGCGCATCCGACAGGCCGGAAGGCACCACGGTCCGGTCGTCCATATAGGTTTCGAGGCGGCGCGGCGGTGTCTTCGCCTCGCCGTTCTTGACGGGGCGCACATCGACCGGAACCAGGGTGCGAGGAATCATAGAATTTCCTGTGGAGTGAACGCACCTAATTGGACGCGCCGCGCGTGCTCAAGGATGCCTGCCATGACGCGGTCCGCAAGTTCGAGTGCACGGCGCCCGGCGGCGCCGTCCACGACCGGCTGCTTGCGCGTGCGAACGGATTCAGCGAAGGCGCGCAACTCGGCGCGGAGCGGCTCTTCGGGCGCAGTCGGCAATTTTTCGAATCCGATCTCCGGCTGTGTGTTTCCGGGCCGGACGCGAATGCGCAGCGCGTCCTGGCGCGCGAAATCGAGCGAGATGTACTCGTGCTCCTGGAAAAAGCGCATCTTGCGGACCCGCTCGGTGGAGACGCGGCTAGCTGTGACGTTTGCAACGGTTCCCGTCGAAAACTCCACGCGCGCGTGGGCGATGTCCACTTTGTCGGTAATCACGGGAATGCCGACGGCTTTTAGATCGGTCACCGGGGCATCCACGAGCGAAAGCAAAATATCGAGGTCGTGGATCATCACGTCGTAGACCACGTCAATATCAAGGCTTCGCGGCGTAAAGATACCGAGGCGGTGAACTTCAAAGAACATCGGCCGCGACACGATTTTTTGCGCGGCTGCGACCGCGGGATTGAAGCGCTCGACGTGCCCAACCTGGAGGATGCCTCCGGATCGCCGCGCGGAAGCTATCAGCCGGTCTGCTTCTTCGAGCGACGCGGCCATCGGCTTTTCGACCAGCACGTCCAGGCCGGCATCGAGAAGGCGGCAGCCGATTCGCGCGTGCTCCTTCGTGGGCACGGCAAGGCTGACGGCATCGACCTGCGCCGCGGCGAGCGCGTCGAGGTCGGCGAAGACGTGTGTGCCGAATTCCGCGGCGACTTGCCGCGCGCGCTCGGCGTTCGTGTCCGCAACGCCCGCCAGTTCGGCCCCTTCAAGCTCGCGCCACAGGCGGACGTGGTTCCGGCCGAACTCGCCGACACCGACTACGGCCACGCGAATCGGTTTCTCGCTCATGATTTTACCTGCGCCCCGGCCGGCTCGGGCGTGAATGCCTGAATCGCAATGCCTGCGTCGTCGGCGGCGCGAATCAAGGCCTCGCGGTCGAAGAGCAGCGTCCGCCCCGCATCGATCGCGAGTGCGGTGGCATGCGAGCGGCGCATCGCGTCGATCGTCTTCGGCCCGACAACGGGCACGTCGAAGCGCATGTCCTGGCGAGGCTTGCTTACCTTGACGACCACGAGCCTCTGCCCGCCAGCGATCCTCGCGGCGCGCTCGATGGTTTCATCGGTACCTTCCATCGCCTCGATGGCCACGCAGGCGCGGTCGCGCACGACGACGGTCTGGCCGAGATCGAGGCCCGCGATCTTGTGCGCGATTTGTCTCCCGTATTCGATATCGGCGGTTTCGGCCCTGTCCGGCGTGCGACGCGTCAGGATTCCAGCGGCGGGCAGCAGCGATCCCAGAAACTTGGTCGAATCGACCAGCTCGATACCTTCGTCTTCGAGGACATGCGCCACGGCGCCGATCAGCGAATCGGTGTTCTTCGACGGAAGCGCGAGAAGCAACTTCGCCAGCCGCCAATCGGGGCGGATCGAGCTGAAGATCTTGTTGTGTTTCACCTGCCCGGCCATCACGGCATGCTTCACGCCTTCCTGATGCAGCAGTTCAATTCCGCGGCTCAACTCTCCCAGGCTGATCCAGTGGAATCGGCTTGCCGCGCGTTCGAGCGCGGGCGAAGCCTCCTCGCGAATCGCAATCACAGCCATGTCGATGCCGCGGCTGCGCGCGCCTTCGAGGACGAAGAAAGGGAAATCTCCATTTCCTGCGATAAGTCCCCAGTCCCGAGGCGTATTTTGTGCGGTTGAAGCCATGATCGTCCTTATTTCGTCAAGCCGCGTTCGCCGACCGACTCGATGAAACGAATCAATATTGAGACGTCCTCGGAATGAGAGAGGGTTCCGCGCATCTTCTCGATTGCCTGCGACGTGTTGAGCTTCGAACGGAGAAGATACCGGTAAGCCTGCTCGATGGTCTGGATGCGCTCGGGCGAGAAGCCGCGACGCTCCAGGCCGACCTTGTTGATGCCGTAGCAACGAGTTTCGCGCGGCCCGACGACCATCGAAAACGGCGGCACGTCCTGCGTGATGATGGTGCCCGCTCCGATATAGGAATGGCTGCCAATGTGGACGAACTGGTGCAGCAGACAAAAGGAGCTGATCGTGGCGTAATTGTCGACGACGATGTGCCCGGCAAGCTGGGCTCCATTGATCAGGATGACGCGATCGCCAATGACGCAGTCGTGGCCGACGTGCGCGTAGGCCATGATCAGGCTATGGCTGCCAACGCGGGTCACGCCTCCGCCCTTGATCGTGCCGCGATGCACCGTGCAGAATTCGCGAAACTCGTTTGCATCGCCCACTTCGAGCTTGACGCGCTGGCCGGTGTAGGTCAGGTCCTGGGGGTCGCCGCCGACGATTGAAAAAGAATGGAAGTGGTTGTCGCGGCCGAACGTCGATGGACCCTTTACGACCGCGTGGGGTTCAAGGACGCAGCCATCGCCCAGTTCGACCTCATCGCCGACGACGGCGCAGGCCCCGATCCGCACGCCTTTTCCCAGCTTCGCGGACGGCGAAACGATGGCCAGTGAATCGATTTCAGTCATTGCGCCTTCCCGGCGGGCTCGGCGGCAGACGGCAATTCGGTCTCAAGATCGACCATCTTGCACATCAACGTGGCTTCAGCGGCCACTTCGCCCTGGACGGTGGCGCGGCCTTCGAGCTTGCAGAAACTGTTTCGCCAGGCGAGGACGTTCATTTCGATTCTCAATTGGTCGCCGGGAACCACGGGCCGGCGGAAGCGAGCGTTGTCGATCGCGACGAAATAGAGCAGTTTTTTCTCGCGGTCCGGCACTTCCTGAAGCAGCAAAAGCCCTCCCGTCTGCGCCATCGATTCGATAATCAGGACGCCGGGCATGATCGGCTTTCCCGGAAAATGACCCTGGAAATAGCTTTCGTTGATGGAGACATTCTTAATTCCAACAATGCGCTTCCATCGTTCCATTTCTTCAATGGCGTCCACCAGAAGGAAGGGATAACGGTGCGGCAGGATTTTCTGGATCCCGTTGGTATCAAGGAGCATCGTTGACCTCAGGCGGCTCTTATTTTTTGCGGCCGAATCAAACAATTCTATACGAATCCCCGGCAGGGGGGAATCAGCGAGTCTGCGTCCAAGGATCATGGGTCGTCCGGGGCGACCTTGCAAAATCGCGAGGTTGTGCATAGGCTCGACGGCTTGGAAGCGCAAACGAAAACCGCCGGGCAGCCCTTGCCAATGAAGGCTTTGCCGCGCGATCTGAGAAGACGCGAACGAGAAATCGTCCGGCTGCTCGGGCAGTTCGCGCGTTGCGAATCTCCGAGCTACGACAAGGCGGCCGTGGATCGTTTCGGCCGAATCGTCGCGCGCGAATGGCGCCGCCGCGGAGCAGGGGTCCGCGTCTTGCGACAGAAGCTGCGCGGGAATCACGTGCGCGCGGAATTCTGGCTCGGAGATGGCCGACCGGCCGGACAGATTCTCATTCTCGGCCACCTGGATACGGTCTACCCGCTCGGCACGCTTGCGAGGATGCCGTTCCGCGTTTCGGGTGGACGTGCGTGGGGTCCGGGGACATTCGATATGAAGGCGGGGCTTGCGCTGGCGCTCGCCGCCGTCGACGCGCTGAAGGCCACGGGATCTCGCTTGCCCAATGGACTGCGCAAGAGGCTGGTTTTCCTCTGGACGTCGGACGAAGAGATCGGCAGCGCGACCTCACGGCGCGAGATCGAACGGGAAGCTCGCCGCAGCGATGTGGTGCTCGTCCTCGAGCCGGCGTTCGGGCGCGCTGGGCAATTGAAGACGGCGCGCAAGGGGGTCGGTACCGCAGAAATCATCGTCACCGGTCGGTCCGCTCACGCCGGCATCGACCCGAGCGCGGGAATCAACGCGGTGCACGAGCTGGCATTGCAAATCGCACGGCTGAGGAGGATGAACGACCCGCGGCGAGGGATCACGGTGCAGGCAACTGTAGTCGCCGGCGGAACTACCTCCAATGTGATTCCGGACCACGCGCGAGCGGAGGTCGATCTTCGTTATACGCACTTGGCCGATGCGCGGAAACTTAATCGCAAGCTCCGCACCCTGCGCCCGATCCTGAAAGGCGCGAGGGTGGAGGTTCGAGGCGGCGTGAACCGACCTCCGCTCGAACGCACGGCGGCCGTATGCGAACTTTTTCGCCGCGCGCAATCGTTGATGCGCGAGATGAGCTTGCCGCTCGGCGAAGCCGCCACTGGCGGCGGCTCGGACGGGAATTTTACTGCGGCTCTTGGCGTACCCACGCTCGATGGGCTTGGCGCAGTAGGAGACGGCGCCCACAGCCTGGACGAGCACGTGGTCATCCGCTCGCTTCCGGAGCGCGCGGCGCTTCTCGCGGGACTCCTAACAACGCTCTAGTTTCCTAACGCAGGTATGCGCGCTTCAAGTAGGCGATCGTCTGTTGCTGAAGATCCTCGTAATTCAAACGGAGTGTTTCTCGCAGAGCGGATTCTGTCGAGGTTGACGTCGCGATGCGATCGAGCAAGCGGCTGATGTCGCTTACGCCCCCGGCATCGGTGATGGATTCCACAACAGCCAGGGACCAGGCGTACGCGAACGCCGCCGAGTTTCCGGAAAGCCCCATCCACGAACCTTCCATGGAAGTCAGCGGCGGCGCCATGCCCTGGCCGGCCGCCTCGACCAACGCTCCGGCGACGGAGGCGCTGCGGCGGCCCTCCATCCACTGCGCGATGCCTTCCTGAAGCCACGTGGGAGCGCGGCCGTGCGATTTTTGTCCGACGAAGCTGTGGGTCAGCTCATGTTTGAGCACACGCGCGAGATCGGGGGTGACCTCATTCAGTCCCTGGACAGGGATGCGGAGGCGCCCGTCGTTGAGCGCTCCGACCCAGCCGGGCGCGCGCGTGATGTCGCCGAACGCTTGCTCCGTATATAAGATGACGGCGATTGGCTCGTGCGGCGTGTAGTCAAGCTGCGATTCGAGGTCGCGGAAATCGTCTTCGAGAGCGCGCAGGATGCCGCGGGCGAGGTCCGGAGCGGCCCCGCCGTAGTATTTCAAGTCGAAGTGGGCCGTTTCGCCTTCCCGGTAGCTCTCTTCCTCGGCTTTGTCGCGCTCGGCCTTTTCGAGAGCCTGCTCGACATCGGGATCAGGGCGCAACCGCTGAGCGCGTTTCCATTCCGCGATGGCCTGGTCCATCTTGTTGGCGCCGTAATAGGCCCAACCCATGAGCTTGGCGACATCCGCCGAATCCGGCGAGACACGCCGCGCACGTTCGAGCGGGTCGAGCGCGGTTGTGAACTGACTTTCGCGAAGATAGAGGACGGCGAGGTTCAAGAGCAGGCCGACGTTGTTTGGTGCGAAGACGAGCGCCTGGCGGTACTGGTCAATGGCGGAATCGGCGTTGCCCTTGCCCAAAAGAAACTGCGCAGCGACATAGTGCGCGGCGGCGAGCTTCTCTGTCGCCGGCGCGGAGCCTGACCGCGCGTCCGACTCGAGGCGCGCCAGATACGCGTAGTCGACTGCATCGTCATGCACTGCCAGGTGCGCCACATCTTCGTACCCGGCGACCGGCTCGATTTGCGGCGCGGAAACCGGCGGCTCGGAGCCGGCACGCGACGCAGCGGAGGAGTAAGAGAAGCTGTCGTGTTCGATTCGAGCGACAATCGACTTGGGAATGGAGAGCTGGCCGGCGGGAGTTTGATAGGTGACGTGATCGGCATCTTGCGTAACGTCCGCGGCCTGAATGCGGCGGCCGTTCTTCAGAACGATCGTGTCGGCCTGCGCGCACGACGACACGACGAGCACGAGCAATACCGCCGCTGGCGTTGCGGGACGCACGTCTCAATCTTACCAACCGGAACTGCGGGCTCATCTTCTTCGTGGCGAGCTGATGTTCTAAGTTGAACGCGATTTTGCTGCGACGTGGCGACTGCGCGCGGAACCTGTTTCGTTCTGGTGTCGCCGTTCCGATTGCGGCGATCACGATTCGACGCTCAGGCCCCGCCAAAGTTTTTTTGATTTGAACTTGCGTATAATCGCCTCCCGCCTTATCCTGTTGCGTCTTAAAAGTGACCTGGATCACAGAGCTAGGTGATCCGGATCACAAACCAGTCCGGTTTATGCCGGAGCGTTTTAGGGCCGCGAATCGCGCCAGCATGGTTTGGGCGCCGATTTTGATCGCGATGCCCCTTCAGAAAATAGCAGGCATCTGTTACTAAAGCCGGGGACACCGCGTGGATTCTGAGGGTTCTCAAAAGACAGCCGGAGTTGTAGAGCAGGAGCCGCTCTTAGGGCCCGGCCATACGTTCGAAACCGTCACCGACAAGATCAGCGCCATTGTGCTGACGCGTCCCGTGACGCCCGGCTGGGTATTCGGTTTTCTCATCGCTTTTTCCCTCCTGATGTTGTTGAACCTGGTGATCACCCTGCTGATGGTGAAGGGTGTGGGAATTTGGGGAATCCGAATTCCCACCGCCTGGGGCTTCGCCATCGTCAACTTCGTCTGGTGGATCGGTATCGGTCACGCTGGCACACTCATCTCCGCGATTCTCCTGCTGTTGCATCAGAAGTGGCGCACGTCGATTAACCGCTTCGCCGAAGCGATGACGATTTTTGCCGTGATGTGCGCCGGGATGTTTCCGCTTCTGCACATGGGCCGCCCGTGGTTGTTCTTCTATCTGATGCCATATCCCAATCCGATGTGGCTGTGGCCGCAGTTCCGCAGCCCGCTCGTCTGGGACGTCTTCGCGGTATCCACTTATTTCACGGTGTCCTTGCTCTTCTGGTTTGTCGGCCTGATTCCGGACTTGGCGACTTTGCGCGACCGCGCGAAGGGCCGCGCCGGGAAGATTATCTACGGGATCCTGTCGATGGGCTGGCGGGGTTCGGCGGTTCACTGGTCCCGGTATGAGATGGCCTCGCTGTTGCTCGCGGGCCTGGCGACGCCGCTGGTCGTTTCGGTCCATACGGTCGTGAGCTTCGACTTCACGATCGCGATAATTCCCGGCTGGCATACGACGATTTTCCCGCCCTACTTTGTGGCAGGTGCGATCTATTCGGGATTTGCGATGGTGCTGACTCTGGCGATTCCCATTCGCAAGTACTACCACCTCGAAGACCTGGTGACGATGCGCCACCTGGAGACGATGGCCAAGGTAATGCTGGCGACGGGACTCATCGTTGCGTATGGCTATGCGATCGAGGCCTTCATGGCCATTTACAGCGCGGACCACTACGAGCGGTACATGCTGATGAACCGCCTTCACGGGCCGTACGCTCCGCTGTACTGGATGTTGATTACCTGCAACATCCTCATCCCACAGTCGCTGTGGTCTCGGCGCGTGCGTAGAAGCGTTCCACTGCTGTTCGTCGTTTCGCTCGTCGTCAATATCGGAATGTGGCTGGAGCGGTTTGTAATCGTCGTGATCAGCCTGCACCGCGATTTCGTCCCCTCGTCCTGGGCGGTCTACTACCCGACGAAGTGGGACTGGGCGACGTACTTGGGCACGTTTGGGCTCTTCTTCACTCTGTTTTATCTCTTCATCCGTTTTCTGCCGATGATCTCGATCGTCGAAGTGCGATCGCTAGTGCACGAAACGGGCGAAGATAAGCCGCATTCATAGAGAGAGCGATAACGGGAAGCAATGGCACAGATCTTCCATCGCAGCACCAACCTGATCTCGCGGGTCAGCATCTACGGTGCTGTTCTGATCATCGGCGGACTGGGCTACGCGCTCTACACAATCGCCATGTCGCCGTGGTACACGGAGCAGAACCTGTCGCGGCAGCAGCCCGTCCCCTTCAGCCACAGGCACCACGCCGGCGAACTCGGGATCGACTGCCGCTACTGCCATACATCGGTCGAGAAGTCATCTTTTGCGGGCTTGCCCCCTACGCAGACCTGCATGACCTGCCATTCGCAGATATGGACGAACGCTTCGATGCTCGAGCCCGTCCGGGCGAGCTACCGCAACGACACTTCGCTCGCGTGGACGCGCGTGAACGCTTTGCCCGACTTTGTGTACTTCGACCACAGCATCCACGTCGCGAAGGGCATCGGTTGCACCACGTGCCATGGACACATTGCGGAGATGCCACTGACGTATCGCGCCGGCACGCTTTATATGTCTTGGTGCCTCGATTGTCACCGCCAGCCGGAGAAGTACGTGCGGCCGAAATCCGAAGTGTTCAATCCGTTTTACGAACCGCCCTCGGGAGCGAAGCAACTCGAGATGGGGCGGAAACTGGTTAAAGAATACAAGATTCAGAGCTTGCAGCACTGCTCGACGTGTCACCGATGAAAGCGAAACGATGAACGAAGACTCCAAGCCGAAGAATTCGATTGACCTGGCCGCGGCGCGCGCGAAACTCGAGCGGGGGGGCGGCAAGCGCTTTTGGAAGAGCCTCGAGGAACTGTCGGACACGCAGGAGTACCGCAATTTCCTGAAGAACGAGTTCCCCGCCAACAGCGACAAGAATTCTGACGGCATCAATCGCCGCGACGTGCTGAAACTAATGGCCGCTTCGGCCGCCATGACGGGGCTCGGTGCCTGCACGAAGCTTCCCGCGGAGAAAATCGTTCCCTACGTCCGGCCGCCAGAGGAGATCATTCCCGGACGGCCGCTCTTCTACGCGACTTCTTTCGTGCAATCCGGCGTCGCCACCGGCGTGCTGGTGGAAAGCCACATGGGCCGGCCCACAAAGATCGAGGGCAATCCGGAGCACGCCGGCAGCCTCGGTAGCACGGACGTCTCGACGCAAGCGTCGATTCTGAATCTCTACGATCCCGACCGCTCACAGGTGGTCATTTACGAAGGCCGCGTCAGCAACTGGGGCGATTTTTCCGCGGCGATGGGGGATCTGCGAACGCAACTCGCTTCCAAGGGCGCCAGCGTTCGCCTCCTGACGAAAACGCTCGCATCTCCGACGCTCGGCGCTCAGATCCGCACGTTTCTTGCGCAGTATCCCGAGGCAAAGTGGCATCAATACGAGCCTTGCACGGGCGATTCGGCACGCGAGGGCGCGCGTTTGGCGTTCGGCAGGACGGTCAACACGGTCTACCACTTCGACCAGGCCGACGTAGTTGTTTCGCTGGATGCGGACTTCCTCGTCTCGGGCCCGGGACACGTGCGTTATGCGCGGGACTTTTCTTCTCGGCGGGATTTGGCCGCTGGAGCGTCATCGAAAGTGAACCGGCTCTACGTCGTCGAAAGCATGCCGACGGGCACCGGAGTTTCGGCGGACCATCGCCTGTCCCTGCGCGCGACGGACGTGGAGGACTTCACGCGGCAGCTCGCGGCGGCAGTAGGCGTCAGCGTGCCGGCGAGCGGCAGTGCGAGCGCAAAAGTTCCGGCCGATTGGGTCGGCGCTGTTGCGCGAGATTTGACCGCTCATCGGGGAGCGTGCCTCGTCGTGGCGGGCGAGCACCAGCCGCCGTCGGTGCACGCACTGGCGCACGCAATGAACGCCGCGCTGGGCAACGTCGGCAAGACCATCGTTTACACGGAACCAGTTGAGGTCAACCCCGTCAACCAGCTCGAATCATTGCGGGATCTCGTCAAGGATTTGAAGGACGGGCAGGTGGAGTTTCTGCTGATTCTTGGCGGGAACCCTGTATACGACGCTCCGGCCGATCTGAATTTCGAGTCCGTGCTGCGCGGCGCCCTCGATCCGGACAAAGGAAAGCTGAAGCTGTGCGTGCATTCGAGTCTCTACAATGACGAGACGGGCGAACTTTCTCACTGGCACGTGCCGGCGGCGCACTATCTCGAGTCGTGGAGCGATGCGCGCGCGTTCGACGGCACGGTCGGCATCGTCCAGCCGCTGATTGCCCCGCTCTACGATGCCCATTCCGCACATGAAATCATGGCCCTCTTGACGGGTGATGCCGCGAAATCCGGACACGATCTGGTTCGCGACTACTGGCAGGGACAGCGCCCCGAGAAAGAAAAAGCCTTCGAGGTTTTCTGGGAGACCTCGCTGCACGACGGCGTGATGGCCGGCACCGCCCTGCCGCCGATTTCCGTTGCGGCGCATCCAGACTTCGCGGGTCAAGCGCGCGCGCAGGCGGCGGGCGGCGACGCGAACGCGCTCGAAATCGTTTTCCGGCCCGATCCTTCGATCGGAGACGGCGAGTTCGCGAACAATGGCTGGCTACAGGAAGTCCCCAAGCCCGTCACGAGACTCACCTGGGATAACGCGGCGATGATCAGCCCATCCACCGCGCAGCGGCTCGGCACGACCACTGGTGACTATGTCACGTTGCGGTTCGACGGCCGCTACATGGAAGCCGGCGTGTTCGTCGTGCCCGGCCACGCGGACAACTCGGTGACGCTGCACCTCGGCTACGGCCGCCGGCGCGCCGGCAATGTGGGGACCGGCCCGGGATTCAACGCCTACCTGTTACGTACTTCCGCGGCTCCTTGGATGGCGAGCGGGCTGCAGATCGAGAAGACCGGCAAGAAATACTACTTTGCTTCGACGCAGCAGCAGTACGCCATCGACTTCGAAGGCCATAACGAGGACGTCGAGAGCGCCGAGGCTTTTAACCCCGCGCGCGATCTCGTGCGGATTGCGACGCTCGACGAATTCCGTAAGAACCCGGATTTCGCGAAGCATCGCGAGGACGAAGAGACGAAGGATTTGACGCTCTACCCCGGCTTCAAATACGACGGCTACGCCTGGGGCATGTCCATCGACTTGAATCGCTGCATCGGGTGCAACGCGTGCGTGGTTGCGTGCCAGTCGGAAAACAACATCGCCGTCGTGGGCAAGGACCAGGTGATGCGCGGACGCGCGATGCACTGGATTCGCATCGACACCTATTTCCGCGGCGGCCTCGAAAATCCCGAGATGTACTACGAGCCGATGCCTTGCATGCAGTGCGAAAATGCGCCGTGCGAATATGTCTGCCCCGTGGGTGCCACCACGCACAGTCCGGAAGGGCTGAACGACATGACGTACAATCGCTGCGTCGGCACGCGGTATTGCTCGAACAACTGCCCCTACAAGGTCCGCCGGTTCAACTTTTACCTGTACTCGGACTTCGAGACGCCGAGTCTTTACGGTGTGCGCAATCCGAACGTCACGGTGCGCAGCCGCGGCGTGATGGAAAAGTGCACGTACTGCGTGCAGCGGATCAACGCGGCGAAGATTCGTTCGGAGGAGGAGAACCGTACGATTCGCGACGGCGAGATCGTCACGGCCTGCCAGGCGGTTTGCCCGGCGGAGGCGATCGTGTTTGGCAACATCAACGATCCATCGAGCCGCGTCGCAAAGCTGAAAGCGCAGTCGCGCGATTATGGTTTGCTCGAAGATTTGAACACCCGCCCGCGCACCACGTATCTCGCGCGCGTGCGAAATCCGAACCCGGAGATTCACGAGTAACGTCGCCCGGTTGAGGGCGGCATCGGCAACGAGAAGAGATGAAGCGCGAACCCATTTACGGCCTGATGGCGGAATTCGAGACGCCGGAGCAGATCCTCGAGGCGGCTCGCCGCACGCACCGCGCGGGCTACCGCCGCTTTGACGCGTTTTCTCCGATACCCGTCGAAGGCCTGGCCGAGGCGGTCGGGTTCGATTGGACAGCGCTTCCGGCCCTCGTTTTCTGCGGCGGCCTGCTCGGCGGTCTCGCCGGTTTCGGAATGTGCTGGTATGCCAACGTGATCAGCTTCCCGCTGAACATTGGCGGAAAGCCCTACAACAGTTGGCCGATGTGGATTCCGATCACCTTCGAGATGACGATTCTGGCCGCATCGCTGACGACTGTGTTCGGCATGCTCGCTCTCAACGGGCTGCCGACGCCGCATCACCCAATGTTTAACGTGCCGCGATTTGCGCTCGCTTCAACGGACCGTTTCTTTCTGTGCATCAAGGCGCGGGATAAGAAATTCGATTTGGCCGCGACGAAAGCGTTTTTAGAGGGTTTGCATCCCCAGGGCGTGTATGAGATCGAGGTCTGAACTCGGTTCGCGCAATCGCGCGAAGCAACCCCGCGCACGGTCCGACGGGCCGTTCGCGCGCGGCCTGGGCGTCGCTTGCATGGGCGTGCTCGCGCTGCTGCTCTCCGGTTGCCGGCTCGACATGCATTTGCAGCCGAAATATTTGCCGTACGAGCCGACTGACTTTTTCGCCGATGGACGCTCTGAACGCCAGCCTATTCCGGGTACGGTTGCGCGAGGGCAACTGCGCGTGGATGAACTCTTCTACACCGGCAAGGAAAACGGCGTCGAAGCGAACCGGTTTCCGTTCCCGATCACGCGGGCGGACCTCGAACGCGGCCGCGAGCGCTTCAACGTCTATTGCACTCCGTGCCACGACTACACAGGCAGCGGCCGGGGCATGATCGTCCAGCGCGGATTCCCGCAGCCGCCGTCGTACCACATTACGCGGCTCCGCGATGTGCCGGTCGGACATTTCTTCGGGGTGATGACCAATGGATTCGGCGCGATGTACAGCTACGCCGCGCGCATTGAGCCCGCGGATCGCTGGAGAATCGCTGCTTACATCCGGGTACTTCAGCTTAGCCAAAACGCCACGCTTCAGGACGTTCCGGAAAACGAGAGGGCAAAGTTGGCGCAGCAGTCCGCCGCTATGACCGCGCAAGGAGAGCAGAAGGCGCAATGAATTCTTCGGACACAAATCAGGCGCGGATCGGTCGCAGACAGATCCCAGCGATGATCGTTGGTCTGCTGGCCTTGGCGCTGCTGCTCTTGTTCGGACTTCGCAACCCGACGCAGCTCTTCCGGTCCTATCTCTTCGCGTATGTTTTCTGGGCCGTGGTTCCGCTCGGCTGCATGGGTGTCCTGATGCTGCACCACATGACGGGCGGCTGGTGGGGTTATCCGATCCGCCGAATCCTCGAAGCGGGGACGCGCACTTTGCCGCTGGTGTTTGTTCTGTTCCTTCCCATCCTGGCGGGAATGACGCGGCTCTATCCCTGGGCGCAGCCATCCGTAGTGGCGGCCGATCCGATCCTCGAGTACAAGAAGCCTTACCTGAACCCCACTTTCTTTACGGTGCGCACCTTCGTTTACTTCGCTATCTGGATCCTGCTGGCGTCGCTGCTCAACAAGTGGTCGAGTGAACAGGACCGCACGGGCGATCCAAGGCTGAAACTCCGGATGACGAGCCTGAGCGGCCCGGGTTTCATCTTGTGGGGAGTGATGCTGACGCTGGCCGTGATTGACTGGGTGATGTCCCTCGAGCCCCACTGGTTCTCCACAATGTACGGCCTGCTCTTCATGGTTACTTCGGGCTTGGCGGCGATGTCGTTCTCCGTGATCGTTTTGCGGAGGCTGTCCGATCGGGAGCCGCTGAAGGATTGCGTGGAGCCGAAGCGGTTCCTCGACATCGGCAACTTGATGTTGGCCATGGTCCTGTTGTGGACCTACATGTCGTTTTCGCAGTTTTTGATCATCTGGTCGGGAAACCTGAAAAACGAGATTCCGTGGTACAAGGAGCGCGCTTTTGGCGGATGGGCGCCCGTAGCCGCGTTTCTCCTGATCTTCCACTTCTTCTTTCCGTTTTTCCTGCTGCTGCAGCGCGGAGTGAAGCGCCGCCTCCACGTGCTCTCCATGGTGGCGGTTTTGTTGTTTGTCCTGACGCTGGTGGATATCTACTGGATTGTGGTCCCGTCGTGGGAGGTCTCCGGCCCGAAAGTGCATGCGCTCGATCTTCTGGCCATCATCGGTATCGGCGGAGTGTGGGCCAGCGGGTTCCTGTGGCAATTGAAGAAGTGGCCGCTGCTTCCGCTGCACGACCCGCGGTTTGAGGGAGTTCTGGAGCATCAGCATGGAGATTAAGCAGCCCTATAAACCTGGCGCTCCGACGGACCGAGGGCGGGGCTACGAACAGCGCGATGCGAACGTCAAGGGACTGCTTCAGTTCGCCTTCTGGATGGCCGTGGTGCTTGCCGTTACCCTCGGCGGAATGAAGTGGACGTTCGATTATTTCAAGAGAATTGAGCCGCTGGGGCCCACTGCATCGCCGTTAGTGACGGAGACTCAGCGCGTGCTTCCTCCGAGTCCGCGTCTGCAGGCTCAGCCGCATCGCGAGCTGGTGGATTACTGCACGGCCCAGCAGGAGGAAATAACCACGTATAGCTGGGTGGAACAGGAGAGCGGGGTCGTTCACATTCCTGTGGACCGCGCGATGGATTTGATCCTCGCGCGCGGGCTGCCGGCGCGGCCCTTGAGCGAGGCTCCGAGTGGAGCAGCTTCGGCTCCGGTAGCGACGCCGAATACCGCCGGCGGCAACGACCTGCTGGGACCTTGCGGTTACCTGACCGAGGATTCCGGGAAGACACCCAGTGAGTAGCCCGCATTTTCGGCACGCGACGGAGTCGAACGAGAAGATCGTGAGAGCGCGAATAAAAAGCCGGGTATCAGTCGGAGCCAAGCAGAGCGGGGCGCGGTTGTGGCTCGCCGCTGCAGTGCTGGCGGCTGCCGTTTTGGTGAGCGCTTCGACTTCCGCGGCCCAGTTTGGCGATCCGATGAATCCGACACAAAATCTCGGCGTGCGCCCCGAATTGCTGAAGGATGTCGGTATCGACCAGAAGCTGAACGACACCATCCCGCTGAACCTCACGTTTCGAGATGAGCACGGCAACACGGTTGAACTCGCGCAGTACTTCGGCAGCAAGCCGGTGATTCTCTCGCTCGTGTATTACAGCTGCCCGATGCTCTGCACGCAGGTGCTGAACGGCCTCGATCGGAGCCTGAAAAGCATCCCGATGGGGATCGGGGCGGATTTCAACGTGGTGACCGTGAGCATCGATCCGACTGAGCGGCCGGTGCTGGCCGAGGCCAAGCAGGAATTGTACTCCGGCATGTACGGGCGACCCGGCGCGGCCGAGGGCTGGCACTTTCTCACTGGGGACGAGCCGCAGATCAAACGGCTGGCGGACGCCGTGGGCTTTCGCTATGCCTACGATGCCGATTCGAAGCAGTTCGCGCACGCAAGCGCGATCATGGTGCTGACGCCCGAAGGAAAGATTTCACGCTACTTTTACGGCATCAACTACCCGGAGCGCGACTTGCGGCTCGGGTTGGTGGACGCGTCCGAAGGGAAAATCGGCTCGCCGGTCGATTCGGTCTTGCTGTTCTGCTACCACTACGATCCCCACACCGGCAAGTACGGGCTGCTGATTTCGCGGGTGATTCAGCTGGCGGGGGGCTTGACGGTTCTGTTTGGCGGCATCGCGCTCGTGATCCTCTTCCGGGGCGAGCACTACGTGCCATGGAAAAGGACGTGAGCGAAACGGTGCGGCAGGCACACAGGATGCAAAGGATTCTGACGGAACGGTGATGATGGGGCTCATTCAATCAGGCTTACAAGGCATGGCTGCGGCATGCGCCACGATCCCAATTCAACCGCCGGCCGCGTCTTCGATCGCGGAAGGCGTGGACAAACTCTACTATCTCCTGACGGGCATCACGCTGTTCTTCACGGTGCTGATCTTCTCGATCATTTTCTACTTCATGGTGAAGTACCGCCGGCGATCCGAGGATGAAGTCGCTCCTGAAACGCATACTTCGATGGTTCTGGAGCTGACCTGGACGATCATTCCGTCGCTCATCTGCGTGGTGCTGTTCGTTTGGGCTTCGGCTCTGTACGTCCGCAATTCCCGCCCGCCTACGGCTTCGACGGAAATCTTCGTCATCGGAAAACAGTGGA
>Ga0187872_10001573_pt1 | contig 22709 bp, 21 predicted proteins | sample June2016WEW_16_4_FD_132973 | JGI IMG/M metagenome (GOLD analysis project Ga0187872, IMG submission 132973) | Peatland microbial communities from SPRUCE experiment site at the Marcell Experimental Forest, Minnesota, USA - June2016WEW_16_40 | ecosystem: Environmental > Terrestrial > Soil >...
GCTCTCTTTGGGGCTATTACCGCGCGTTTTTTTGAAGACCCGGAGCGGCTCGCCAACTAGGGTGCTCACCATGCGGCCTGATGCTGACGAAACCCACGTCGCCATTGTCGGCTTGACGGCACAGGAAGCTGAGGCACGGCTCGAACAGTTCGGGCCGAATGAGCCCGCGGCGACACAGCAGCATTCGTTTCTCTCCGATCTCCTCCATCAGTTCGCGAATCCGCTGGTATTGATCCTGATCATCGCCGCAGTCGCATCTGCTTTCCTGGGCGATAAGGTTGATGCGGGAATCATCGGCGTCATTGTTCTGCTGAGCGCGGCGATTGATTTAAGTCAGACCTATCGGTCTCAGCGGGCCATCGAACAACTGCGCAAACAGGTGGCCCCGACGGCAACCGTCCAGCGCGCCGGGGAGTGGAAAGAAATTCAGCGGCGTGAGGTGGTGCCGGGAGACGTGGTCCGCCTTTCGGCCGGAGATTTGGTTCCCGCGGACGCGCGCCTTTTGGTTGCGCGTGATCTCTATGTTCTACAAGCATCGCTAACCGGCGAATCGATGCCTGCCGAAAAGGAAGCGACCGGGGAGCCCGCCTCGACCAAAGCGGATGCCCGCAACATGGTCTTTCTGGGCACATCCGTCGTCAGCGGAACGGCGATGGCGGAAGTCATCCAGACGGGCGCTCGTACGGCCTTCGGCGATATTGCAGCTCGCCTCGCAGCAAGACCCGAAGAGACCGCCTTCGATAAGGGCTTGCGAAAATTTAGCCAACTCCTTGCGCGAACGGTTTTCTTTCTTGTTCTCTTCCTGATTGTCGCCAGCATCGCACGCCACCGCGATGTGCTTCAATCCCTGCTGTTTGCGGTTGCGCTGGCAGTTGGCTTGACGCCGGAATTCCTGCCGATGATTACGTCGGTAACGCTTTCCAAGGGCGCCGTCGCCATGGCGCGCAAGAAGGTCATCGTCAAGCATCTGCCCTCAATTCAGAACCTCGGCAGCTTGGATGTGCTTTGCAGCGACAAAACGGGAACGCTCACCGCCGGAACAATGTCGCTCGATCGCTCACTCGATCCCTTTGGGAATCCATCTCCTCGCGCGCTAGAGCTTGCCTATTTCAACAGCAAGTTCGAGACAGGTATTCGCAGTCCACTCGATGACGTCATCCTCCATCAGCCTCCACCGAAGACGGGAGATTACACAAAGTGCGACGAGATTCCGTTCGATTTCGAGCGGAGGAGGCTCTCGGTCGTGGTGGAGCGGCGGTCCCAGCGGGTTCTCATTACGAAGGGCGCTCCAGAAGGGATTTTTCCACTCCTCTCCGGCTGCGAGCTCGAAGGCAAAGTGCAGCCCATCAGCGAGGACTCTACCAAGCGCATCCAGCAAACCAGCAATGAGCTGAATAGCCAGGGATTCCGCTCGCTTGCGGTGGCCTACGTCGAAGTTCCTGCGCGCGCGAACTATTCCGTGGCGGACGAACGCAACCTGATCCTGGCCGGATTCTTGAGCTTTTCTGATGAGCCGTTGCCCGATGCTGCCCAGGCTGTGGCTTCCTTGAAGCAGGATGGGGTTGAGCTCAAGGTCATCTCCGGTGACAACGACCTCGTCACCGGCCACGTCTGCGCGCAGGTAGGAGTCGACCCCGGCCAAATCATCACCGGCGACGACCTGGACCAGATGACCGACCCAGCGCTGGCGCACGTCGCTGAGGAGACGCGCGTATTCGCGCGAATTTCTCCGGTGCAGAAAAACCGCATTCTCCTGGCTGTCAAACACAACGGCCACGCGGTTGGATTCATGGGTGACGGCATCAACGATGCGCCATCGCTTCACGCGGCCGACGTTGGCATTTCAGTGTCCAGCGCCGTTGACGTGGCTCGCGAAGCCGCCGACGTCATTCTCGTCGAGCCTGGCCTGCGGGTCCTTCATGACGGCATCGTCGAGGGGCGTAAGGCCTTTGGTAACGTGATGAAGTATTTGCTGATGGGCACAAGTTCGAATTTTGGGAATATGTTCAGTATGGCCGGTGCTTCGCTTTTTCTGCCGTTCTTGCCGATGCTGCCCACACAAATCCTGCTGAACAACTTTCTATACGACTTATCCCAACTGACCATCCCAACGGACAACGTTGACGAGACCTATCTCCAAAAGCCCCAGCACTGGGATATTGGTCTGATCCGCAATTTCATGCTGTTCATCGGACCGATCAGTTCCATCTTCGATTTTCTGACCTTCTACGTGTTGTTGCATTTCTTCCACACGAGCGAAGCGCAGTTTCATACCGGTTGGTTTGTCGAGTCATTGGCAACCCAAACGCTGGTGCTGTTCGTCATCCGTACAGCGAAAAATCCATTTCGCAGTCGCCCTAGCCGTCCCTTGCTAGCAACATGCCTGGCGTCTGTGGCGGTCGGGATGTATTTGCCCTTTAGCCCGCTTGCGGGCGTCCTCGGCTTCACGCCCCTGCCAGCGAAATATTTTGCTTTTGTTGCCGTCGCGACGGGAGTCTATCTCTTGCTGGTGGAAGCTGCCAAACGGCGCCTTCTCCGGGGGGCAACCGCCAAAACCGCGATCAAGCTTGGAAATACTCAGCCGGTCGCAGCCTAGGCTCGGCCGAGGGATGTGAAATGGGAAAGCGTTCTGAGTATCTCCTGATATAACGGATCCTGCTGAAAGGCGCTGGGTGTGCCTCTGGCCCGCGTATGAGTATCCTCTCCCTATTTACAGTCGGCGACTCGGTGTGGAAATGGATGCACCGCCTCGGGGGACCTGGGTTGATCCTGCTTGGCCTCGCCGACAACGCCCCTTTCGTCTCTGCCCCGGCGGGAAGCGTGGACGTATTCGTCATTCTGCTTTCTGGACACCGCCCAGAATGGTGGGCCTACTACGCCTTCATGGCTGCACTAGGGGAGGTGCTCGGGGGCTTTCTGACCTACCGGCTGGCCGAAAAAGGCGGCCAGGAGACCTTGGAAAAAAAAGTGGGGAAGCCGCGCGCAGAAAAAATCTACAAGCACTTTGAGAAACGCGGGTTCATGACGGTGCTCACCGGCTCTATCCTGCCGCCGCCGTTCCCTTTCACTCCGGTCCTGATGGCCGCTGGGATCATGCAGTATCCGCGCAAGGAGTTTTTGTCTGCGCTGACGGCGGGGCGTGGCGTGCGTTTCTTTGCAGAGGCCTATTTTGGCAGGATCTATGGCCAGCAAATGATCGGCTTTTTCTCGCGGCACTACCGGCCGGTGATGTATGTTCTGATCGCGCTAGCAGTGACGGCCGGCATCGGCGCCGTGGTCTACTTCAAATGGTATCGACCCAAGGCACAACGTGAAGAACGCGAGCGGGGTAAGCCAGTTGAAGAATTTCCCGTCCCGGGCCGGCACCCGAGACATGGAGACGGCGGCTCCACGGAAGTCGAAGGGACGCGCCATGAGTGATAAGCGGAAAGCGCCCGGGGTAAAGTTGCCGTGATCCGAAATGTTATGAGCGCTGCTGCATTGCTGGCCTTGTTTGCCGCGGCCGCTCTTCCCCGCGTTTCGCAGTCGAATCCAGACCTGCAAACATTCTTTCGGCAGGACGTCGGACTGAGCAAAGATGAGATCGCCGCCATCCGAAGTGGACAGGCGGTCGCGAAGGCTCTGCCCTCCCGCACGCCGGCCGAGGTCTTTTTGTTCGGGGCGATCTATATCCACGCTGCTCCTGAGAGCTACCTCCAGTTTGTCCGCGATTTCGACCGGCGTCGCGAGCTTCCCAGCTATTGGGCGGTCGAAGTGTTCAGCAATCCTCCGCAGCTTTCCGACTTGAAAGGTTTTTCGTTCGACAGCGACGACATCCAGGCCCTGAAGAAGTGCACGCCCGGCGACTGTCAGATTCAGATGCCCGCGAGCTCCATCGAAGAGCTTCACCGATCCATCAATTGGTCTGCCGCCGACGTGAACGAACAAGTGAATCGGCTCCTACAGAAGACAGCACTGCAGCGTCTGCTCGCCTACCAGCGCGAGGGCAATCAGGCCCTGGGGGTTTATAACGACAAGCATGACCCAACCGTGGTGCCCCAGCAGTTCGCCTATATGCTCACCTACGCCAAGGCCTTGCCAGCGCGACTGCCGGATTTCTACACCTACCTTCTCGCATATCCCAACGCAAAGCCCGCGAACGTCGAAGACACCTTCTATTGGGCAATGGTAAAGTTCGGATTGAAGCCGACTCTGCGTATCGTGCAAATGGTGACCATGCGCGGGGACTCTGCCGACCCAGTCGCATATGCGATCGCCGAAAAACAGCTCTATTCGAGCCACTACTTCGAGACCGCTTTGGACCTCTCTTTCTGCGTCCGCGGGAGTGAGGATCCGAAGCAACACGGCTTCTATCTAATCATGGCTATGGGTTCCGAGCAGGCGGGTCTGACTGGCGCCAAGGGATCGATCATTCGAAAGGCTGCGGTGGGCCGGTCGGTTTCAAATCTCCAAAAAGCGCTCACGGCCATCAAGAACGGCCTGGAAAGTGACCAGCCTGGGATTCAAACTCCGCCTGCTGCCAGCAGCCAGTGACCTACTACCGATTGGCTGACGATGTTGAAGGATGCAAACTGCTAAGATACGCTCTGCGCGAATCTGTCAGTAGCGACGCCCGGTGCCATGACCCTGCAAGCCTTTCTCTCCCGCCGCGTGGTAACGCCGGAAGGAATTCGGCCGGCAGCCATTCTTGTCGAAGGGGAAACAATCCGGGCGGTTGTCACTCCGGAACAAGTGCCTGCCTCGACCGAGATGCATGATTTGGGCGAGGCGGCGATTTTGCCGGGGCTTGTCGATTCGCACGTGCACATCAACGAGCCGGGAAGGACCGATTGGGAGGGGTTTGAGACAGGCACACGCGCTGCCGCTGCTGGTGGGTACACGATGCTGGTGGACATGCCTCTGAACTGCTTGCCGGGCACGACTACTGTGGCCGCGCTCGAAGCGAAGCGCGAGGCAGCGAGCGGCAAGTGCCGAGTCGATTGGGCCGCATGGGGCGGAGTTGTCAGCGGCAATCAGGATGAGATCGAACCGCTGGCGGCCGCGGGCGTGCTCGGCTTCAAATGCTTCCTCATTCATCCGGGGATCGACAGCTTCACGATGGTCAGCGAACGGGAGCTGCGGGCGGCTCTGCCGCATGTGGCGCGGACGGGATTGCCGCTGCTGGTTCATGCGGAGCTTGGCGGTCCCGTGGATGCGGCGACGGCGGCGTTGGACGGCGCCGATTGGAGATCGTACGCGACGTATCTGAGATCGCGGCCGGATGAGGCGGAACTCTCCGCGATTCGGCTGTTACTGGCGCTGTGCCGCGAGTATCGCTTCCGCCTGCACATCGTCCACCTATCGACGTGCGAAGGCCTTTCCATCTTGCGCGCCGCGCGCGCCGAGGGACTGCCGATCAGCGTGGAGACGTGCCCGCATTACTTGCACCTGACCGCCGAAACGATCGCCGACGGAGCGACTCTGTGCAAGTGCGCGCCGCCGATTCGAAGCCGCGAGAACCGCGAAAAACTTTGGCAGGAGCTTCGCGAGGGCGCGATCAACCTTGTGGCTACGGACCATTCTCCGTGTCCCCTGCCGATGAAGAAGCTCGAAGAGGGAAACTTCAAAACTGCCTGGGGCGGCATCGCGAGCTTGTCGATGGCACTGCCGGTGATGTGGACCGAGGCAAGCGCGCGAGGATTTACGCTGTCAGATATTGCGCGCTGGATGGCGGAAGGCCCCGCGCGTCTCGCCGGTTGCCAAGCGCGGAAAGGCCGGATCGCCGCGGGCTGCGACGCGGATTTTGTCGTGTTCGACCCCGAGGCGGAAATCCAGGTTACGAAAGATCGACTGTTTTACAGGCACACGATTTCTCCCTATTGGGGAGAGAAACTCCGCGGCTCAGTCAAAGCCACCTACCTCAGAGGGAAGCCCGTGTTTGTCGAGGGGAAGTTCCCCGGCGAGCCGACCGGCCGGGAATACAGGCGATAGCAGGCGAGGCCCCACTTCAATCAGGCGTGCAAATTTCTTCCGTTCTCGTTCACAATGGGCAGAGTCTGCCATGGAAACGGAACACATCGTCGGCGTGCCGGCGCCGCGCAAGGAAGGTCGCGACAAGGTCACGGGAAAAGCGCGCTACATCGACGACATCACGCTGCCGAACATGCTTTACGGCGCAACCGTGCGCAGCCGAATTCCGCGAGGCAGAATCAAGAAAATCACATTCGGTCCGGGGATCCCGTGGGACGAGTTCGCGATCGTATCCGCGAAGGACATCCCGGGGAAGAACTACATCGCGCTGATCGAAAACGATCAGCCATGCCTCGTGGATGAGATCGTCAACCACCCGGAGGAACCGATCCTCCTGCTGGCGCATCCGGAGAAGCACCTCCTTCCGAAAGCGGTCGAAGCGGTCCACATCGAGTACGAGCCGCTGCCAGCGCTGTTCACGATCTCGGACAGCGAACGGCGAACCGAAATCATCTGGGGGAAAGACAACACCTTCAAAACGTACCTGATTCAGAAGGGCGACGTGGATGCCATCTGGAAGAAGGCCGCGTTCGTCGTCGAGGGCGAGTACTTCACGGGCTCGCAGGAGCAACTGTACATCGAGACGAACGGGATGATCGCGCAGTTCGATCCCAAGCAGGGGATCACCGTGTGGGGTTCGCTGCAGTGCCCCTATTACGTTCACAAGGCGTTGATGACTCTCTGCGGCTTGCCCGAAGACAAAGTTCGCGTGGTGCAGGCGGAAACCGGAGGCGCGTTCGGCGGCAAGGAAGAGTATCCCTCCATGATCGCGGCGCACGCGGCGCTGCTGGCGATGAAGTCCGGGCGGCCGGTGAAAATCATTTACGACCGCGCGGAAGACATGGTCGCCACGACGAAACGCCACCCCTCTCGAACGCGGCATCGCACGGCCGTCACCAAGGACGGCAAGATTCTGGGCGGCGAGATCGAATTCACGATTGACGGCGGCGCGTATGTGACGCTGTCCCCAGTCGTGCTGTCGCGCGGCACGATTCACGCCGGCGGGCCGTATTGCTGGCCCAGCGTGCGCGTCCGCGCAAAGGCGGTGGCGACGAATGCTCCCCCGCACGGCGCGTTTCGTGGCTTCGGCGCGCCGCAATCGCTTTTCGCCATCGAGCGGCACATGGATCGCATCGCGGAGGTTGTGAAGTTGTCGCCGGCCGAGATTCGGCGCAGGAATTTTCTGAAGCCCGGCGAGACAACCATCACCGAACAGATCGTGCGGGAAGAGATCGACCTGGGGAAGCTGCTCGACCGGGCGCTGACTCTTGCCGACTACGATTCCAAGCAGAAGCGCTTCGCGAAGGAAAACGAAAGCGGAAATTGCAGGAAGGGAATGGGCATTGCGGCGTTCCTGCACGGCGCGGGATTCACGGGATCGGGAGAGCGTTATCTGAGTTCCGTGGTGGGAGTGGAGGGACGCGCCGATGGCGGCATTCGCGTTCTCGTTTCAAGCACGGAAATCGGGCAGGGAACCAACACGATTCTCTGCCAGATCGCGGCCGAGGCTTTGGGATCGCCCTATGGGGACGTCGAGATTGCGCAGCCGGACACCACGGAAGTGCCGAACAGCGGCCCCACGGTGGCGTCGCGAACGGCGATGGTCGTGGGCAAATTGGTGCAATCGGCCGCGCTGGGATTGAAGCAGACGCTCGCCGGTTGCGGAATGCTGGGCAGCAGCCATACGCCCGAGGAATTCAAGGCCGCGTGCCGGGAATACCTTTCGACGCGGGGGCAACTCCGGTCCTTCGCCAAGTACGAGCAGCCCGCGGACATCTTCTGGGACGATCAGAATTACCGAGGCGAGGCATACGCGGCGTTTGCGTGGGCCGTTTACGTGGCGGAAGTAACGGTTGACCTGGCGACGTACGCCGTTTCGGTGGACGACTTCGTGGCGTTGCAGGAAGTCGGCAGAGTGCTGAATCCCGTCCTCGCAAAGGGACAGATCGCCGGCGGCGTGGCACAGGGAATTGGATTTGCGCTGTACGAGAAAGTAGAATGGCGGGACGGACGCATGCAAAACGGCCAGATGACCAATTACATCATGCCCACTTCCGCCGACCTGCCTCCGGTCCGGATTTTCTTCGAGGAAATGGGAAATACCCACGGCGCTTACGGGGCGAAGGGAATCGGCGAACTCCCGATAGACGGTCCCGCTCCGGCGATTGTGAACGCAGTGGTTGACGCGCTGGGAATTCCGTTTGATTCGATTCCGCTGCTTCCTGAAAATATTTTCGAGGCGGTCAGCGCCGCGGACGCGAAGCGAAATGCGGTTCCTTCGGCGGGCCAAGCGAGATGACTCCCAAGGAGCGCACCAAACGCGAGTTCTCTCTGGTCGTCAACGGCGAGCCGAAAACTGTGCGCGCACATCCGATGGAAAGGCTCCTCGACGTGCTGCGGGAAAATCTCGGGCTGACGGGGACGAAAGAAGGGTGCGGAGAAGGGGAGTGCGGCGCATGTGCCGTGCTGATGGATGGCGCGCTCGTCGATAGCTGCCTGATTCCAATCCTCCAGGCGCAAGGCTCGAATATTGTGACAATCGAGAAACTCAGCGGTGACGCGCAGTTGTGCGCGCTACAGGAGGCTTTTCTCGAGTGCGGCGGCGCGCAGTGCGGCATCTGCACGCCGGGAATGATTCTCGCGGCACAGTATCTTTTGAGTCGAAAGCCGAGGCCCACGATGGAAGATATCCGCGAAGGGCTCTCGGGCAACCTCTGCCGCTGCACCGGCTACACGCAGATTTTCGAAGCCGTGGCGCAAGCAGCGCGGCGCGGGGCCTCCGCATGAGGTCCGATCCGGCCGATTACGAGCTGGTTGCGCCGGGGAATCTGCAAGCGGCTGTCGCGCTTTTGGCGGGCGACCCCGGCCGATGGCTCCCCATCGCGGGCGGCACGGATCTGATGGTGCAATACGCAGCCGGAACGCTCCGAGCGCGGAAGCTCGTCAGCATCTGGAACCTTCCCGATCTGCGCCGAGTTGAAATTCTCCCAGGCGAAATCCAGATTGGAGCGGGTTGCACTTACACCGATCTGCGCGAACACGCAGTGATGAGGGATGAGTTCCCGCTGTTGGCGCGCGCGGCGAGCTGGACGGGCGGAATCGCGAATCAAAATCGAGGGACGCTCGGCGGCAATATCGCCAACGCATCGCCCGCGGCCGATTCGCTGCCCATGCTGCTGGCGTACGGGGCCGATCTGATTCTGGTTTCGGCCCGAGGCGAGCGGTGCCTGGCGTATCGAGATTTTCACGTCGCCTACAAGGAGACGAAGCTTGCGCCGGATGAGCTGATCCGAGCCGTGTGCCTGCCCCGGCGTTTTGCAGGATATGTTTCCTATGCGCGCAAGGTGGGTACGCGCAATGCGCAGGCGATTTCCAAAGTCTGCATGGCGGCGCTGGCACGGCTCGAAGGTGGAGTCGTTCACGATGTTCGCATTGCGGTGGGGAGCGTGGCTCCGGTGCCGCTCCGCCTGGCCGAGACGGAGCGAATCCTGGACGGCAAGCCCGTCGAGTCATCGATTGTGGCGCTCGCAAGAAAGACCGCCGCAGCGGAGATCCGGCCGATCGACGATATTCGATCTACGGCCCGGTATCGCGCGGCCGTGGTAAGCAATCTGGTTGCGGAGTTTCTCGAGAAGCTCCGCGCTTCGGCAATGGGCCGTGAGTGAAGCACTAGAGCGCTGGAACCGGCTTTCGGTCGAGGAGGCGGAGAAAGAGATTCTGCCCTGCTGCGGATCAACGGCTTGGGCGCGCGGGATCGCGAGGTGCAGGCCGATCGCGGATGAGACTGCACTGCTGGCTGCGTCCGACGAAACGTGGAAGAACTTGAGCGAGTCCGACTGGACGGAAGCGTTCCGAAGTCATCCGCGGATCGGCGAGTCAGGCGCAGCGAACTCTTCGGAGAGTCGCCCGGCGAAGTGGTCCGCACAGGAGCAACGGGGAGTCGCGGTCGCTGATGACGCAGCGAAGACCGCGCTGGCGGAGGCGAATCGAGAATACGAGCGGCGCTTCCATCGTATCTTTATCGTGTGCGCCACGGGCAAGACGGCGTCCGAGATTTTGGAGATTTTGCAGCGCCGGATGCAGAATGACGACCGGGCGGAACTCAACGAGGCGGCGGAGCAACAACGGCAGATCACGCACCTCCGGCTGAGGAGATGGCTCGCACCATGACGCGGATTTCGACGCACGTTCTCGATACGGCTCGTGGAGTTCCGGCGAGAGATGTGTCCGTGCATTTGGAGAGGCACGAAAACACCGGGGAGTGGCGGGTCGTGGCGTCGGCGCACACCGATGATGACGGGCGCTGCAACCAGTTACTGCCGGAGGGCGAAACGCTTGCGCCGGGGATCTACCGCCTGGCTTTCGATACGGCGAGCTACTTCACCGCGCAGGGAGTCCGCGGACTGTATCCGATCGTGCAAATCACGTTTGCCGTGCGGGACGGCGAAACGCATTTTCACATTCCGCTACTTCTAAGCCCGAACAGCTACACGACGTACCGGGGAAGCTGAACCGATGATTGCGCTGGGCGAAAATCGATACGGCAAATCGCGCGTGCGATTGGTCCGCGTAAAGCGGCGTCCGGAGGGGCATGACTTTCGCGAATGGACGCTGGAGATATTGTTGCAAGGAGATTTCACAAGCTGCTTCACAGATGGAGACAACAGCAAAATCCTGCCAACGGACACAATGAAGAACACCGTGTACTCAGTGGCGCGAAATTCATCGGCCGCATGCATGGAGGACTTCGCCAAGGAGCTGATCGATTTCTTTTTGGCGCGCAATCCGCAAGTCTCCTCGGCGGAAATCACGATATCGGGAAAGCCCTGGGAGCATCTGGTGACGGGCGGGAAACCGCACCCGACCGCGTTTGTGCAGTCGAGTGGAGAGCTCCAAACAACAAAGCTGGCGCGGACGCAGGGGGGCAAATTCTCCGTCGTGTCGGGGCTTCAGAACCTCATCCTCATGAAGACGGCGGGGTCGGGATTTGAAGGCTATATTCACGATTCGCTGACGACTCTGCCGGAGACAGCCGACAGGTTGTTCGGCACAGCCGTTCGGGCGAACTGGAAATACGCTTCGGCTGACCTCGCCTTTCTTCCATTGCGGACGAAAATCCGCGAGACGTTGCTTGCCGTTTTTGCGGGGCGTGAAAGCAAGTCCGTGCAGCACACGCTCTACGCCATGGGCGAAGCTGTGCTTGAGAAGGTTGCCGAGGTCGACGAAATCGAATTGACGATGCCCAACATACACTGCCTGCTTGTGGACCTCTCGAGATTCGGGCAGGACAACCCCAATGAAATATTCGTGCCAACCGACGAGCCGCACGGCTACATCGAGGCGCGCATCTGCCGGAAGCGGTGAGATTCGGCGCCGATGAGCGATCCCCAAATAGCGAGAGCGAAGGAAACGATCGACCGGTGCAAAAGACTGGCTGGTTTCAGCGAAGCGCTGGGCAGCACGCGCAGGACCTTTCTTTCCCCACCGATGCGCGAATGCCATCGCGAAATCGCACGATGGCTCGAGCCACTCGGAGTTAAGACAAGAATCGATGCGGCCGGGAATCTCCGCGGATTCTATCCCGGAGAAGAACCCGACTCCCCACGGCTTCTCATCGGCTCGCATCTCGATACCGTCCCCGATGCGGGAGCGTATGATGGCGTGCTCGGAGTGGTTCTCGCAGCGGCTTTGCTGGAAGCGCTCGGCGGCAAGAGACTTCCTTTCGGAATCGAGGTCGTCGGCTTTTCCGAGGAGGAAGGCGTTCGCTTCAGCGCGCCGTTCATCGGCAGCCGCGCGCTGGTGGGCAGGCTCAATGAAGAACTGCTCGCACGTAAGGATGCGCATGGCGTGAGCGTGCGCGAAGCCATCGAAGTGTTTGGCCTGAACCCGCAAGAAATCCCCGCGGCTGCCTTGAAGGACGACGACACCTTGGGTTACGTCGAATTTCACATCGAACAGGGACCCGTCCTGGAGCAACTCGGGCGTCCGCTCGGGATAGTCGAGGCCATCGCCGGACAAAGCAGGCTGGAGTTCACGTTCACCGGCCGCGCCAATCATGCCGGGACGACGCCAATGGACCTTCGCCACGATGCGATTGCGGGCGCTGCGGAGTGGATTGTGGAAGTGGAGAGGGAAGCCCGGCGAGTTCCCGGCCTGACGGCGACGGTCGGCACGTTTGAAGCGAAGCCTGGGGCGACAAACGTTATCGCCGGGGAGGCCCGGCTCACTCTCGACTTGCGTCATGGCTCGGACGACGTCCGAATTGGTACGCAGGAGAATATGATCCACAAGGCGGAAGAAATTGCCCAGCGCCGGGGCCTATCGGTGCGGAAGAGCACTCAAATGAACCAGTGCGCCGTGGAGATGAACTCGTTCCTCGTCCGCCAAGCCGAAGAAGCCGTCCGAAGAGCCGGGTGCGAGCCGCATCGGATGGTGAGCGGCGCGGGGCACGATGCCATGATCCTCGCGGAAAAAGTTCCCGCGGCGCTGATCTTTTTGCGAACGCCCGGCGGAATCAGCCACAATCCCGCGGAAACGGTAAACGTCGAGGATGTGGCGAAGGCGCTCGAGAGCGGCCTGCATCTGCTTGATCTGCTCGCTTCCTCACCCATGCCCCAAAGGAGAGCTCACAGTGCATAACCTCGGTGGAACGCGAAGCTCCCAGCAACCGAATCACCTGCTGCTGACGCCCGACACATTCGTGCGCGCCCCGCTGCCCGGAATGAAGAATTGTTCCGCCGTGGTGCACGCCGGCACGGCAATGGGCGCGGCATTTACGCAGTACACGGCTGAGTTCGAAGCCGGTGGCGAACTGGGCGGCACAACCGCTCAGCGGTTTCTTTTTGTGCTGGAAGGTTGCGTCCAGGTGGAAGCCGAGGGAAAGAAAACGGAACTTCGCGCACGCGGCTACGCCTATTTGCCCCAAGGTTTGCAGCACCGGGTTGTGGCCACGCAGGCGGGCCGTGCCGCCGTCATCGAGAAGCCGTATCAAGCACTCGCATCGACCAAGCCGCCGAGCTTGATTCTGTCCAGTGAGGATTCGGTCACCTCGCATGCACTCGGAGATGATCCGGACTTGCAGGTCAAATGCCTGCTTCCGGACGCGATGAGCTTCGATTTTGCGGTCAACATCATGGCGTACCAGCCGGGAGCAGCCCTGAGCATGGTCGAAATGCACGTCATGGAGCACGGGCTTCTGATGCTCGAAGGCGGCGGCATCTACCGGCTCGGCGATTCATGGTATCCCGTCACGGCCGGCGACTTTATTTGGATGGCTCCGTGGTGTCCACAATGGTTCGGCGCTCTAGGCAAGAAGCCCGCGAAATACCTGATCTATAAGGATTGGAACAGGCATCCATTGGCAGGCGCGTAGTGATGAACCTTGCGATCGATTTGGAGCGGCTGCACGCGGAGATCGAAGAGCTCGCTTCCATCTCGGAAGCAGAGCCTCCTGTGGTAACAAGAATCCTTTTCACGCCGGCGGACATGCGCGCTCGTGCGTGGATGATCGAGCGATGCAGGGCCGCGGGGCTTACGGTGCGGCAGGACGCGATTGGAAACACTTTCGCGCGCTGGAACGGGTCTGACCCGAAGGCGCCTGTCGTCGGTACCGGCTCGCACATCGACGCGATTCCCAATGCAGGCAAGTATGATGGCGTCGTCGGCGTGCTCGGAGGTCTTGAGGCGATACGCGCATTGCAAGCGAGCGGATTCCGCCCGAAGAACGCTGTTGAACTGTTGGTTCTGACGGCCGAAGAACCGACGCGCTTTGGAATCGGATGCCTCGGCAGCAGGCTGCTTTCCGGGAGCCTGTCTCCGGAAGCCGCCAGAAAATTGACGGATAAGGACGGCGAATCGGTCGAAGACGTTCGGCGCAAGGCCGGGATGCGAGGAGAGCTCGAAGAGGTCAAGTTGCCGGGCGGGTATTACAAGGCGTTTGCGGAATTGCACATCGAGCAGGGCCCTCTTCTAGAACGCGAGCATATATCCCTTGGCGTGGTGACGAAGATCGCCGCTCCCGCAAGCGCGCGCATCACCATCGAAGGCGCAGGAGGCCATGCGGGCGGAGTCCTGATGCCCGATCGCCGGGACGCTCTTTGCGCAGCGGCTGAGTTGATCCTGGCGATCGAGAACGCGGCGCGGACGAGCGGATCGCCGGACACCGTCGCGACGGTCGGGATGTGCGATGTGTTTCCCGGCGCCGTCAACAGCATTCCCAGCCGCGTGCGCCTCAGCGTGGATATTCGCGACACGAATCTGGCGCGGCGGGACTCCGTTGTGCGCGCGATGGAACTTGCCTCACAGGAGATTTCGACTCGGAGGCGCGTCCAGATTCAAACCGAGATGCTGAACGCGGATGCGCCGGCGGACTGCGCCCCGCTCGTGGTCGACGCCCTTTCGGCCGCGTGCCGGAAGCACGGAAAGAAATTCATGCCGATGATCAGCCGCGCGTACCACGATTCGCTTTTCATTTCGCGGATCGCTCCGGTCGCGATGCTATTCATCCCCTGTCGCAACGGATATAGCCATCGGCCGGATGAGTACGCATCGATCGAGGACATCGCGCGAGGATCGCTCGTGCTGGCCGAAACGCTGGCAAACCTGTCTGAATGACCTAAATCAGGTTGCGTCTACGGCGGGAATGATTCGGTGAACCAGCCGCTTCGGGGCTGGAGGCGAATCTGCGATCTGATAACTTTGCTCCAGAAGTTTCTTCGCCTGAGCCGCGCGGGTTTCCGAGTTGTAGTGAATCGTGCAGAGAGATTCACCCGCGGAGATCCGATCGGAAACTTTCTTGTGCAGCGTGATCCCCACAGCAGGATCGACCGAATCTTCTTTCTTCTCGCGGCCGCCACCTAAAACAACGCAAGCCGTGCCTACCATCTCGCATTGGATGGCTCCGACATAGCCGCTTCGGGCACTGGCGACATCGAGCGAGTGTTTTGCGCGAGGCAGCCGTTGCGGATCGTCGACCACGGCTGGATCGCCTCCCTGCAATTCGACCATCCGGCGGAATTTCTCGAGCGCCCGCCCCGATCGTATGAGCTGATCCGCAAGCTGTTTGGCACGATCGATCGTGCTGAAGAGGCCGCCCAAACAAAACATCCATCCCGCCAGTTCGAGGCAGAGCTGGCGCAAATCTTCCGGACCTCGGCCGCGCAGCACCTCCAGACACTCCTCGACTTCCAGTGAGTTGCCTACACGCAGACCTAATGGCTGGTCCATGTCCGTGATGAGCGCGACCATCTTCTTGCCCATTCGCTGCCCGGTTTCAACCATCAGCGCGGCCAGGAACGCCGCGTCTTTCTCCGTTTTCATGAACGCGCCGGAACCCGTCTTCACGTCCAGCACCAGGCCATCGATGCCTTCGGCCAGTTTCTTGCTCATGATCGAGGCGCAGATCAGATAGGGACTTTCGACTGTTCCGGTGACATCGCGCAGCGAATAGAACTTGCGATCGGCCGGAGCAATCTCAGCGGTCTGGCCGATCATCGCGCAGCCGCACGCTCGAAGCACTTCTCGGAAGCGCGCAATCGAAAGGCCCACCTGGAAACCCGGGATCGATTCGAGTTTGTCGAGCGTGCCTCCGGTGTGCCCGAGCCCACGCCCGCTGATCATCGGAACCACCAAACCACCGGCCGCGGCAAGGGGGGCGAGAACGAGTGAGGTTTTGTCGCCGACGCCGCCGGTAGAATGTTTGTCTATTTTGGGCGCTGAGAACTCCGAAAGGTCCAGCACCTGGCCGGAGTGCAGCATGGAATCCGTGAGCGCCGTGGTCTCGGCGCGGGTGAGCCCACGGAGCAGGGCGGCCATCAGCCAAGCGGATATCTGGTAGTCGGGGATCTTTCCGGAGGTGTAGCCGGCGACGAGGTCGCCGATTTCAGCGGGCGAAAGTTCCTGCCCGTCGCGCTTCTTGCGGATCACGTCGACGGTGCGGGACGCGTGGGCAGGGGCGGGATCCGAAAGATTGGTCACTTCAGGCGAAAACCCTCCGGGAGAAGTTTCGCGATTGGCAATTTCTTCCAGCCCTTCGCACTAAGAAAAAACACAGTTGCCTTCGGCCCGAACTCGTAGATGACCTGGCGGCAGGCGCCGCAGGGAGCGCAGGGTGCGTTCTTGTCGTTCAGTATGGCGATGGCATCGATCTCGAGGCTCGGGCCAAGCTGGGAAACCGCGGAGAAAATCGCCGTGCGCTCGGCGCAGTTGGTCATGCCGTACGAAGCGTTCTCGACATTGCAGCCAACAATCATTTCGCCCTTTGTGGTCAGCAGGGCCGCGCCTACTCTGAAGTTGGAGTACGGGGCGTAGGCGTTTTTCACGGCGTCGCGGGCTGCTGCGATCAGCCGCTTGCGGCTTTTGTCCCTTCCGGAAGTACGCTGTGGCATAAATTCAACCGTGAATCGAGACGCTGAATGCCAGCTACGAGGAACAGCGTGTAGCGTAGTAACATTCATTGTCCATGTCGAGCCGAAACTCAGCCGCTGAAAACGAGCTTCTGACCCGCGACTGGCGAAACCTCGCTGCGATCATCGACCACACCAACCTGCGCCCGGAAGCGACGCCGGCTCAGATCATCCGCCTCTGCGAAGAAGCAAGGGAATTTGGCTTCGGCGCGGTGATGGTGAATGCGTACCACGTCGCGCTCTGCTATTCGCGTTTGCGCGACAGCAACGTAAAGGTTGGGACTGTGGCGGGGTTTCCCCTGGGAGCGACGCTGACCAGCGTGAAGCGCTTTGAGGCCGCGGAAGCTTTGAAACTGGGCGCGCGCGAAATCGATATGGTCATGAATATCGGCGAACTCAAGGCGGGGAATCGGGAAGCCGTCGCGGCGGACATTCAGGCCGTCGCGGAGACCGTGCACGCGGAGAAGGCTTTGCTGAAGGTGATCCTCGAAACGCACCTCCTCACCGACGCGGAAAAGCTGCTGGCGTGCGAGATCAGCGAAAAGGCCGGCGCGGATTTCGTGAAGACCTCCACCGGATTTCTCGGAGGCGTTGCGACCCTGGAAGATGTCCGGCTCATGCGCCGCGCTGTGAAGATCGGAGTGAAGGCGTCGGGCGGAATTCGGACGGCCAGCGAAGCCAAAGCGATGATAGAAGCCGGCGCAAACCGCCTTGGCACGATTAGTGGAGTGAACATCATCCGCGAACTGCGCAACGAGCCCGAGCGGAAAGAATCAGCCGGATAACCGGCGTTTGAGCGGCTCCCGCGGTGGCTACGCTATTTCGAGTCGTTCGCGTTTCTTGACCATACGGAGCGCGGATTTACCTTTCGCCGAAGCGGTAGACGATTCCAACGGAAACGCGGTCGCTGCCGTGATCGGCGGTCCCACCAAAGAAGTGCGCTGTGCCGTAGTCGAATTCGATCAGACGAATGCCCAGATGCTTCTTAAGATACAGATCCAGGCCTCCGCCGCCACTCCAGGCGAGGGCTGTCGCACTTTCAACCTTACTCCCGAAGCCTCCGTTCGTCGGAACGGCGTTCCGGTAGTACCCAGCTCCGAAGAGCACGTGACCAAAAGGCGTCAGTTTGCGATGGCCAAGGGGATAGAGTTGCGGACCGATCAGCAAGGTGTAGATGGACGAATTCCCGTAGGTGCCTCTATTCCTGTAGACGCCGGACATCTCCGCGTAGGCTCCCAGCCAGCGCTTGAAATTGCGATCGACGGACGCATACCATCCGTTCGTGCCGAGCGTGGTTCCCTCGTCCGGGAAATAGAATTTGCGGTAGTCGTAGCCGGCGGAAAGTTCGTATTTGGGCGTGTACCTTTCCGCGGCTACCGGCGGCGCCGGTGCAGGCGTCTGCGCCTGGCCCTGCGGCGCGGCAGGCGGGGTGGTTGGCGGCGCTTCTTGCGTTGCGTCTTGCGCCCGCGCCACAGCCGGCAGAACGAACAGCATCAGCAAAACGAAAAGCCCCGCCTTTTTCATCAACACGTTCCTCCTCGGGAACAGTGCGCGAAGTGCCCTTGCTTGGAAGGCGTGATACGCTCCGGAGGTTGGCTCACCCTCCCGACGTCATCTGAAAGGACAATTGAATTTGGCTGGAGAGAGATACCATAGAACCTGGACTCTGGGAAAAGAAAAAAGGCCGGGCAACTGCGCCCGGCCTCTTCGTCAAGGGAAGACAGTTAGACGGGTTTAGAAGCGGAAGAGAATCGCCGCCTTGTATTTGAAGTTATCCTGGGTCGGCAATCCCGTCGAGGCCGGGCCGAAAAGGCGCGTCTGCTCCCAGTCAAACTCGCCGATCCGAACGGCGAGATGCTTCGTTAGGTCGACGTCCACTCCGCCACCTGCCTCAAACGCCAGCGTCGTATCACTCTGGGTCCCACCTCCACCGGCGATATTGATACTCGCGTGGTCGCCGCCAATCAATGCGTGCACGAACGGGCTGATCTTATGATGGCCGATCGGGTAGATTCTGGGGCCGGCCATGAACGTCTCGACCCAGCCGTCTGCGCCGAGATTCCCATTGTCGGCATTGGCATACGTCCCATCGAAGTCAGCAGTCGCCGTCAGCCAGTTGTTCACGTCGAAGCTGACGGTCGCGTTCCATCCGTTCATATTCGTCCGCGCGAGGGGAACACCCCATGACCGGTATGTGTACCCGCCCCCGACCTCCAACCTGGGTTCGGTGTACTGCGCCATGGCCGGCCTTCCGGCCACGTTGGCGAGTGTAAGCAGTGCCAAGAGACCTAGTAGCTTCTTCATATCCGAACTTCCTCCCTCCCCCCAAAAACCTCGCTTAAGTCCTTCGCGGCGTCTCTCCTTCGTTGGCGCCTGCCACGAGGGCCGCCGTCGATGTGCCATAATGGCACAAGTTCTAGCAGTACTGGAACAAGAATCACTCTCATATGTGCCGAATTGCGCACGTATCATGATACGAAAATCCCTGGTTCCATTTTGGTAAGCCCGGTGAGTGGTCTACGGAGCGGATGGGGATGGACCTATGGCAGGTGCTCGCACGCTTTGTCGATGAGGTCGCATAGATCACCAATTCGGAGGGAGTCCTTGTGCGGCCGTAATCGTCGTACGGGAATCCGGTTGACCAGGCGCCCCAACAGCTCGAACTCGCTCCTGCGCATCTCCCGGTCGAGGAAATTAGTGGCGTAGGAGTCCCCAATGAGGGCCAGGAGTGCCTCTTTCGGCGCCGGATCCTCGATGAATGGAGCGGCCGGTTCGAGGCTGCGCTCGCCCAAGAGGAAGACCGCCCCGAGTGGCAGCGGCTGCTCCTCAAATCCCAAGCGATTTTCCGCGAGTCGGAGCTGCCGCTTATCCCAGGAAGGCGAAAAGGCGGGCAGCGCCTCGCCCGAGCCATATAGCAGCTTCACCGAATCCGGCCATAGGCAAAGATACGGGTAGGCCGGCATCACAGCGAAGGCTCCATCCCGCTCCACGAGCGCAACGATATCATCCGAAACAACCGGATGACCTCGGCGCGCAAGCGCCGCCGCCGTCGTCGACTTTCCGGCCCCCGCGCAGCCGACGAACGCAGCCGCAAAGCGTCCAAAAGCCACCGCGCTCGCGTGCAGACACGTCACGCCGCGCAAACGCAGGACCCAGCCAAGGACCGGCCCCAGAAGATACGTGGCCGCGTCTTCGACCAGCAACGGATCCGGCCAAACGGCCCAAATTCTGTTTCCGGCTGCATCGAGCCAGAATTGCATCCCGTCGAAGTAATCCATACGCAGAAGCCCTTCCGCCGTCTTCCAGACTTTTAGCGCAGGCTCGCCTGAGTCAGTCGTGATGGAGCTCACGTACACGGGGCTCGATGCGCCCGATGGAGCAGCAGTAATAAATGGAGGCAGGTTTCCAAAATGGACTTCAACGTCGGGGGGCGCCTCCGATGAATGAAGCGGAGTCAATCCTGGGATCGGAACATTGCTGCGGAGGCAAAGCCCGAACGCGGAGTAGTCTGCAGTCACTCAATTCGACTTCTGCAACTGGCTCTCTGCCGTCAGCGCTTTCTAACTGCCCGTCCTGATCTTGAACCCTTTGCCATGATCCGACGCGCCCTTCAGGTTGACAGTTTGGGTCAGCTCACGCACGGTCCCGTGAACGGTTAACACAGGTGGAGAGTACGGCTTCTTTGGCTCGCCGTTGGCGGCTTTAGCCATGTAATGCCTCCGCAACAAAGTTATACCGAACTCGTACCCTAGACTGCAACCAAAAGTTAAGACACAAGGGTCGCGTTGCCTGGATGACGCTCTCGGAATCTTCTCCGTCGTGCGGCGGAAAGGGTGCGTTCCGATCGACATAATTGTCGATTTCTTCGCTCCAACGAGATCTGTCCAGCCAAGGCGCCGAAGGGTGTCGACGAAGCATTGCAACGACAGGATCGCCTGAGAGCGGGGTCTTTGGCCTCCGGCGAATGTCTTCAGGCAGACGGCCCTTCATCGCCTCCCGAAGTAGTGTCTTGTGAAACGCCCACGGAAATGGCGGAATGGCCATAAGGTAATTCACGATTCGCAGATCGAGGAAGGGATAGCGCACTTCCACCGGGTAATGGGTTACGCCCGGATCGGCCAACTCGAACAACCGCGACCACTGCGGCAACGAGAGCGAAGCATGAGCCTTCGGCTTGATTAGGTGCCCGGGCACGCGAGGAAGGGTGCTGTGTTCCCGCCAGCGCGTCTCAACATCCACACGCCGCGCGAAATCGGGGGCAATCCAGCACGGGAGTACAGGTTCATCATCGTTGCCGAACAATCGGCGGGCTCGCTGTCGCAGACCGCGCCATGGGAACGGCCGCACCCGGAGGTAGTGCGATCCGTCGGCGAGCAACCTGCGCCATTCGCGATTCCGCAAGAGATCACGCGTGTAAGGCCACATCTGGAAGTACATCAGGTTGTCGCTGCCCTCGCCGGAAAGCATCACGCGGCAATCCGCTGCTACAGTGCTGTACTCGTCGTACAAACCCGCAAAAAAGGGATCGTCCACAGGCTCCGAAGGCGCCCATTCTGGCTGATCCCAACGATCGAACGGCCGCAGATTCTCCGTTCCCATCACCCGAATCGGGATCTGGAGGAACTCAGCCACTTGGCACGCGAGAGAGCTTTCATGATCGGGAATTAGCGCCTCGGAACTGACCGTATACGCCCGAAGTTCGGGCGTGCCGCCGCATGCGTCGGACACCTCGCGCGCCGCCGCAGCTACGGACGACGAGTCCATCCCGCCGCTCAGCCAAATTCCCACCTGGTCACTGCGAATGCGATCGGTGACCGCCGCTCGCAGAAGAACCTGAAAGTGCTCGATGTAGTCATCGCCCCGGTGGTAGCGGATACGACCGTCGGTCGGCGCCGACCAATAGCGCTGTATGCGAACATTGCCTGGAGAAACGGTCAGGAAATGCGCGGACGGCAGGCGGCGCACGTCGCGGAAGGTCGTGGACGCGACGTCGCAGTTGAGCCCGAAGAGAAGAAAATCCGCGATCGCGGCTTCATTGAAATCGTCAGAAACTTCCGGATGAATCCGCACGCAATCGAGCGTGTTGCTGAAAAGAAAGAGATCGCCCAGATGGGAATAGTAGAAGGGCTTGACGCCGAAATGGTCTCGCGCGCAGAACACGGTCCTTCGGCGCGCGTCCCAGATGGCGAAAGCAAAGTCGCCGCGTAGATGCCGGACGCACTCTTCGCCCCAGGCGGCGTAGGCGTGCAGGATCAGTTCGTCGTCCGGCGCGTTGCGCCGAATCCTGCGCTCCGCTTGATCGAGTTTCGTTTCGAGTTCCGAGCGGTCGTCGAGCCGCGCATCGGCCGTAATGCAGAAACGCCCGTCGAGACTCGCCGGTTGGCGCTCGTTGGCTGCTTCGTGCGTGGTCCGCAACATCGTGTGGCCGAAACCGATCGGGCCATCCGACCACACCTCGCGAGCGTCGGGGCCGCGATAGGAAAGGAAGTCGGTAAGGGAACGCAGGAGCGAACGTTCCACCGGGGCGCCGTCACGGCGAAAAATGCCGACGATACCGCTCATGGAGCCTGCGTCTCCATCGCGCTGACCGGGCCGTCGAACGGCACGAAGTGCAGATGGCTCTCGCTCGTGTCGTTCAAAACGACACCGTTCGATTCCACCCAGGCATGCGCCTCAAAGCGTCCTGCATCTTTTCGAGCGCCGATACGCAGTTCCGCAGCGATCCCCCTTCTGTGAAGGAGCCACGAAAGCGTCAGTGATTGTTCGAGACAATTCGCTCGGAAAAAGAGGTGGTTCGCAACGGATTGTTCCATGCGCGCGATCATGCGTGCGGAATTGACCGAATTCTGCTCGGTAATGTAAGCGGCCGGGGGCGGCGCAAACCATGCGAGCGCGGCCTGCCAGCGGCGGAACCTGGCCAGACGCAGCCCAACCCAGGTCGCGACGAGTGCCACCGCCGCTTCAAGGGCGACTCCCCGCTCGAAGCCGCTCAACCGCCAAAATCTGTGCCAGGTCTCCGTCGTGCCTTTCAACCCGTCACCCCGGAAAAAGTCGCATGATTCTCTGTTGCCTGAAGCCTTTAGCGGGCCGCCGCGCTTTTCACCTGGATCAGCCCCTCGCTGCGCATCTTCTCGAGCAGTTCGAGCAGGTCCCGCTCGCAGCGCTCCGCCTCGACTTCATACTCCTCGAGCAAGGCATCGCGGAGTTCGCTGACGCTTCGAGGCTGTTGCAGCAGGCTCCAGACCCGTGCGCCGACCGGATCCAGACCGTAATAGACGGTGTTTTTCAGGTTCAGGA
>Ga0187872_10001578_pt1 | contig 22659 bp, 17 predicted proteins | sample June2016WEW_16_4_FD_132973 | JGI IMG/M metagenome (GOLD analysis project Ga0187872, IMG submission 132973) | Peatland microbial communities from SPRUCE experiment site at the Marcell Experimental Forest, Minnesota, USA - June2016WEW_16_40 | ecosystem: Environmental > Terrestrial > Soil >...
AAAGTTGGAGCGCCTCAGACTGCCCAAAACATGAATTTGTAAGTGAATCAGTCATCAAATATGCGCGTTTGCGGGCATTTCGTGCAATCTTGCAAGTCCCCAGCGCATTTCTAAGGTTAAATGGGTTACATGAGGAAATGGCCGGACGGCGCTCAGCCCTCCGCCGCAATCTTCTGCTTGCAGGGAGATTGCCGGTCTCCCGCGTCCGCTGTGAACAGGCCGGTGAATAACTTCGGACAAATCCGCTTTGACTCCGCGTGTTCTATGCTGTACTGTCCATATAATGGACCGTGGATGCGGTGTGACTGTTTACAGGGTGGCACCCAGGGCCAAGGGCCAACAATGGCACGAGAGCATAATACCGCCAGAGTTCCCCCCCGAGGCGCGGCCAAGCGGCAAGGCGCGCAGAGGCGGGGCTGGGAAGAAACCGGCCAGGGATTTAACTGCGCCGACGAGCGCAGAGCAGGGCTGCCAGGCCTAAACCCACGAGCGACAAAATTGACGGTTCCGGAACCTCCGAGACGCTGAACGTCGGAAGGTCAAAGACTACGTTCTGGTTGTTGCCGGTACTGGAATTGATCACCGCGAACGAGTCAACGCTCGTCCCGCTGGCTTCCAAACTGCCACTGACGGTCGCCGCGTACCCTCCGCCTAAGTTCGTGACGGAGAGCGAATAGGTGCCCGCCGTCGAGTTGAAATCAACGTTCCAGCTCCAGACGCTGCCGCGCGCCTCGCCCGAAGGCAGGAGGTTAAAACCCGAGCCATCCGTATAGCTCAACTCGTTCCCGTTGACGATCCCGAAGGAGAGCAGTTCCCCGCCACTAAAGGCACTGGTATTGTTCCCGGCGCGAATATTCACCAGGTTGGGTCCGGCGCCCGCGATATCGAAGCGGGTGACAATGTCGAACTCGCCTATCCCGGTGATGGGAGTGGCTAGCTGGCGGGAAATGTCATACGACCCGCCGCCCGCATAAAGCGCAAAGGAATAATTCCCGTCCACCTGGCGGCCATTCACGCCCACGCCTTCCATGTAGGTGCCGCCGCCGCCGGTATCGGCCAGGGGCGTCCAAACATTGTAACCAAACCCGCCATTGATGGGCGACCAGTTGTGGTTCGGCTGTGGTGCGTATTGCACGTTATTGGCGCTATCCGATGCAACTATGATGGGCAAGCCGGCTTGAACGGAAAGGCAGGTGGAGATCAACAAGGCGGCCAGGTACAAACAAGATTTAGCGCTCATAGGCATTCAGATAATCAATTGTTCAACGGATTATTAACATGCTTTGCGAAGGGGTCAACAACAAAATTGCATTTTTGAACATTTCTGACACCACATGTACATGCGGGCAGCCCTGGCACAACTACGGCTGTCGGAAACGGGCCACGGCGCCTGTTCACATCCCCATTGCCCTTGGCCCACAGGATGGATTGATACGCCGCCTCGGGTGTGCCATAACCGGCAAAGGCCCAGGACCCTCTGGGAAAGTTTGTTTGCACGGGCAAACCCGTGCGCCAGGCTCGCTCGCTGGGCGGCTTGAAGCTGTCTTCCCAGTTCGTTGGTTCGCTGCCGCAGGAGGCGCACTTCGCCACGCAGCCTGAGCAGTTCAGCGGGTTTGGAGAGCAAGCGACGGTTTGCCAAAAGGGCTGCCCATAATTTGACGAATGAGGCAACCACGTCCATCTTCCCCCATGAAAATACTCTTGATGCTTTCTGCGTTGCTGCTTTTGCAGGTGGTGTGTGCCCATGCCGCCGACAAGATTTACGACATTTCACTCAAGGACATCGATGGGAAAGCAGCCTCGCTCAAGGCATATAAAGGAAAGGTGCTCTTGATCGTAAACGTGGCGTCGCGATGTGGATATACACCGCAATACGCCGGGCTGGAGGCTCTGTACGAGAAATACAAGGACAAGGGCTTTTATGTCCTTGGGTTCCCCTGCAACCAGTTCGGCGGTCAAGAGCCTGGAACGAACGAGGAAATCAAGCAGTTCTGTTCCTCAAAGTACCAGGTGACGTTCCCGCTGTTCGACAAAATCGAAGTCAATGGCCCAAACCGGCATCCGCTTTACCTGACATTGGCCGGCAAGGATTCTTCATTTCCTGGCGACATCAAATGGAATTTCAGCAAGTTTCTCATTGGGCGTGACGGCAAGGTCCTGAAACGATTTGAATCGGGCATCAAGCCCAACGCAGCGGAATTGACGCAGGCCATCGAATCAGCATTGGCAGCCAAGTAGCGCACCCCTCCCCCCCCCCCAACCTCCCCTCACTTCACCACTCCATCACTCCGTGTCCGCTCCTCCTTTCTGTTGGACGGGGCGCGGGTTCGTGTTACTGTGGGTCAGGTATGTCAACCGAAGTGTTTGCCGCGCCGCAGAAAATCAACCTCCGCCGCCCTGATGTGATGGCGGCGGTCCAGGCCCAGGTGCTCTCACATTATCGCAGCGACCTGGTCGAGCGCATCCGGAGCAGCGGGCATGTCCTTTCGGCGGGCGATCTGACCATCAAGCTCGCCAAGCAATTCGGTTTTTGCTACGGCGTCGAGCGGGCCATTGATCTAGCCTATGCGGCGCGCAAAGTCTTCCCCCAGCAGCCGATTTATATTCTCGGCGAGATCATCCATAACCCGGAAGTGAACGACCAAATCCGCGCGATGGGCATCAAGTTCCTGTCCGGCAAAGAGAAGGACGCCGACATTGCGGACTTGAAGAAAGACGACATCGTCATCATTCCCGCCTTCGGGACGGAGGTGTCGATGCGGCAGCAACTCGAGGCCAAAGGCTGCCGGTTCGTAGATACGACCTGCGGGGACGTGATGAGCGTTTGGAAGCGCGTGCGGCAGTACTCCAAAGACAAGGTCACCAGCATCATTCACGGCAAAGCCTGGCATGAAGAGACCAAGGCGACCAGTTCGCAGGCGATGGCCAGCGGCGGCGGGCATTACCTGGTCGTGTTCACGCTGGCCGAAACGGACTACGTTTGCGACTATCTGGTCAACGGCGGCGACAAGGCGGCCTTCCTGGAGAAATTCAAAGGCGCGTATTCCGACGGCTTCGATCCTGGTGTGCATCTGCAAGCCATCGGGGTCGCGAATCAAACCACCATGCTCCGCGGCGAGACGGAAGAAGTGCAGCGGCGGTTGCGCCGGGCCATGGTGCAGAAATACGGCGAGGCCGAAATCGACCGGCACTTTCGTTTCTTCGACACGATTTGCGGGGCGACGCAGGATCGGCAGGACGCCCTGGAGAAACTGTTGCAGGAGCCGATCGACCTGTTGCTGGTGATTGGCGGATACAATTCCTCGAATACTTCACACCTTGCTGAAATGGGCGAGGCGAAGCTGCCGACCTACTTTATCAAGAATGCCGCCAAGATGAGGTCGGACCGGTTGATTCTCCATTACGATCAGGACAGGCACGAGGAAATCGAGACGAGCAATTGGCTCCCTTCGGGCAAAATCACGGTGGGGATCACCGCGGGCGCCTCTTGTCCGAACAACCTGATTGAGGACGCTATTCGGCGGCTGTTCGACTTGCGGGGGATTTCAGTGCAACAACTGCTGGGCACATGATCGGTTCGGGTGCCCCGGTCACTTCTTTTCTTTGGGCACGAGAACCAGCTTGCCCTCTTTGATCTGGATGTCCTGAAGTCCTTGCAGCACGGCGGCGGCGCCCGGTTCGGCGGCTAACTTCGCGGCCAGGTTCTGCTGGCGGATTTCCTGCATAAACGTTTCCGGCAGCGGTTTCCCCTTGACGTTAATCGTCTGCGGCGTGACTGAGAGCGCGCCATTGCGGAAGGACAGGCCAAAAGTTGCGCTGCCGTTCAAGTATCGGCCTTTGAACATGCCGAAACCGACTTCTTGCAGCGGCACACTCACCTCGGCCTTTAACTGGTCGCTTTCCAGGCTGACATAGAACTTGCCCTTCAGAGCCTGCTGCTCCGGGCCGCTGGCTATCAGCGCGTTAATATCGTCGGCGGTCAACTCCTGCGGCTTGGCGGGTCGCTGCTCGCGAACCGCTTGCTGGAACGCCTGGAAGCGCTGGTTCAATTTGTCGATCTCCTCCTGCGACATCTGGACCGTCGGCAGCTCCATAGGCCGGGAGTCGGTGTACTGGTTGACCATCTTCTTCAAGTAGTGCAGCCCGACCATTAACGCCCCCAACACGATCATCAGCAACACCAGCCCGGTGATGCATCCATAGAAAAAACAGCCCCGACGGGGCTTCGTGGCCTGATCGGTCACTTGGGTCCTTTCTTGAAGCTAAGCCTGGGCCGCACCGGCGGCGGCAACGGCAGCTTCGGAGGCGCGGCGGGCTTCGCGTGTTCCTTCTCCCGAAGCCACGACTTGACCGAAGCATGGAGCAACGGAATCTCCGGGGGCACGGCAGGGTTCGCGGCCGGCGCGACCAGCGGCGGCTTGCTCCCGAGTTCGTGCACCTTGCCTGAAAGCCAGTCTTCCGCTTTGGCAACCGTCTCGCCGATCTTCGCTTCGGGGAACTTGAGCCCGCCGATCTCGAAATCCGTGAGCGACTTCATTGCATCCAGCGCATGGCCGGCGGGGGTCGTGGCCTCGTTCAGTCCCGCTGCCATAGTGTCCAGCGTTTGGTAGCCGTTGACGAGCCATTCGACCTTGCCGGTCTCAATATCGACCAGCAAACCGTGCACGGGAATCTTTGGCCCAATGAGCGGGCTGTGGCGGACGGTATCGACGGCCTTGAGGACGTTGGCCCGCTCGCTGGCGAACATACCGAAGAACTCGTTCACGTTGGCGGGCAGCGATTGCCGCTCGACCCCCAGCGCGCGAAACCCTTCGATCAACTCCATCGTCGTCGTCTTGCCGACCTGACAATCGGTGTGCCCGATGATGGCGATGTCCTTGCCGCCCTTTATCACGCACGCGAGAGCCAGGGAGCGCATGGTGCTGCTCAGCGGCCCGCTGATGATGTTCCCCGCGTTGCGCAGCCAGATGAACTGCTCCTTGGGAACCCCGAGCACCTCGGGCAGCAGCGGATTGAGCCGCACGTCTATGCACGTCAGCGCCACCACCGGCAGCTCGCTCTCGAACTCTGCCGGGTGCAAGCCGGCGTGCTCATCACCGGCCAGCGCGCGGTGGTTGGCGTCAACGATGGCTTCGAACAGGCGCATGGTGACAAAGGTCTATGGCATCCGCCCCGGGTCAGGCCGCTACCCGGTCGCTTTGGGGCGGCCCACAAAGAAATAGATCAGCGAGCCAACGAACGGGAGGAAGATTATCACGATTACCCACACAATCTTCTCCGTGTCCGCGATGCCCTTGTTGGTGATGGCGTGGACCAGCATCCAGAGCCAGAACGCGAAGCACGCGAGGCCGAAGGCTGCCATCACCAGAAACACCAGCAGCCCGAATATACCCGCTCCAATCGAAGCAAACATGCAGCTCATGCGACTCCTTGGTTACTTTTGTTTGTCTCCTGTATCGCTCTTCTCCATCGTCTTCTTCAGCCCGGGCACCTGTTCGAGCAGTTTCTCGAACTTGATGCCGGTGAGGCTCTCGATGATCGGCGGAAGTTGGGCCACGATCTGCGTTACGTCTCCCGTCAGCTTGCTCGCGCCGCCGCCCACGCCGCTGCCGGAGTTGATGATGACCATCTTCTCGGTCTTCGAGAGCGGTTCGCTGATCTTGCCGGCGACCTCGGGCAGCACGCGGATGATCATCTCGACCACCGCCGCCTCGTTGTATTGCTTGAAGGACTCGGCCTTGACGCGCATCGCCTCGGCGGTCGCTTTGCCTTGCGCCTCGATGACGGCGGCCTCGGCCAGACCGCGCGCCTTGTTCGCATCCGCTTCCGCAACACCGGTCGCCTTGACCACGTCCGCCGCCGCAAACCCGGTCGCTTTGGTCGCGGACGCCGCCCCGGCGGCCTCGGTCTCCAACTGGAACTTGCGGGCGTTGGCCAGCGTCTCGACCTTGTAGCGCTCGGCATCGGCGGGCTTCTGCACGTTGGCTTCCAGCTCGCGCTGCTTGCGCATGATTTCCTGCTGCTGCAGCTCGATCTGCTTCTGCTTCTCGATGATGCTGACCTGCACCTCCTCGGCCTTCACAAGTTGGCCGGTCTTGTACTTCTGCAAATCGTACGCCAGGTCCGCCTCGGCCTTCTTCTGGTTTACCGCCGCCTGGTATTGGGCGACGTTCGATTGGTAATCCCGCTGGGCCTCGGCAATCCTGGTATCCGCCACAAACTTCGCTTCCTGCCCCGCCTGGATCGCCTGCGACGACTTAATCATCGCGTCCCGGTCGGCCTCCGCCTGGGCGATCTGCGCGTCGCGTTTGACCTGGGCGATGCGCGGTTTGCCCAAGGCGTCGAGGTAGCCCTGGCTGTCCTTGATGTCCCGGATGGTGAAGCTGACAATGCCCAGGCCCATGTTCGCCATGTCGCCTGCCGCCACCTCCTGGACTTTCTGCGCGAAGGCATCCCGGTTCTGGTAAATGTCTTCCACCGTCATCGTGCCCAGGATCGCGCGCAGGTGCCCTTCCAGCGTCTGCATCGCGATGTTCTTGATGGCCTCGGTGTCCTTGCTCAGGAACTGTTCGGCGGCAGTGGCGATGGAAACGTCGTCACCCTTCACCTTGATCTGCGCCACGCCATCCACGCGCACGGGCACACCTTTGCTGGTATAAACATCCTGCTCCTGCTGCACGTCAATGGTCAGCAACTCCAGCGACAGCCGGTCCACTTTCTCGATGACCGGAATGACGAAGGTGCCGCCGCCCTTCCTGATCCGAAAACCGCGGGTCTGCACCGTGCCGTCGGGGTCCGTGTAGCGATGGGGGCGACCGGAGACGACGAGGACCTCGTTCGGGCCGACCTTGATGTAGCGGCTGGCCCAGATCGCCGCGAAAATCACGACGACGATGACGAGGCCGACGGTTACGATTGCGACGCGAGCTCCCAAACCGCCTAGACTATCTGTTTGGGCGAGAAGGATGGTATAATTTGGCATAGATTGGATGATGTTTAGGGGTTATTGCTTGTTGGCAGAATCAAATGGGCGCAACGTAAAACTGCGAGCCGACGATGCGGACGATTTTTACGGTTTGGCCGTTGGCGACCGGCGCGCCGCGCTCGTCTCGCGCCGGGGCGCTGTAGCGTGAGCCGGCCTGCACATAGGCGATCTCTCCCACCCCATTCGGCGGAATGGGCGTGATGACCGTCGCCGTCATTCCCACCAGCGTCGCCATGCGCGACTCGCTGGAACTATCCACCTTGTGAAAGACCGTCCCGAACAGCGACACCACCCCGGCGGCGATGATCAAAGCGCCCACGATTGCCAGGGGCGCGCTGATCCAGGGGCTGTGCGTCGCTGCAATCTTCGAGAAAATCAACCCCAATCCGCCGAACGCAGTGAGAAAGGCGGTGATGGTGGTCGGACTGAACGGCGACAGACCCGGCATGCCGGTGTCTTGAAATCCGGCTTCCGCATGGCCGCCCGTCCCGATATCCGTATGGACATCGTGACCGCCGAATAGATGGCCGAAGACCGCGCTGACCAAGGCAAACAGGAGTCCGACTCCGAAACAGACAGCATAGACAAAAGATTCCATAGGTCCTCGCTAATTCATTGCCGTCATTAAAGGCCCAACTCGCCGGCCAGGCAAGCACGAAAACACGCCCGACAACTCTCCGCGCCCGGGCGTCCGCACCCCCCTCCCGGCGGCATCTCCCGGCCTGATTGCGGTTCGTGCTTTGGATTACGCTTCATCTGATCGCCGGAAGCAAACACCATCCGCCCCTTTTCTGCACTTATAATTTCCCGGGGCGTTTATAAGCGCGTGGCGCGGCCTCGTCCCGTGCAATCTTTCCATTGCAATCTTTCCATTTGACGCACAAGCGGGACGGGGCGAAACTGCGGGGGTCGCAACGAAGCTGAGGTTTGCTTCGTGTTGGACCGACCCGGAGCGTAAAGACACAGAGCGGCGGGCGTCCGCCGGCGGGAAGTCCTGCCGGGGAAAATCTATCCGGGTCCAGGAAAGGACAGTGACTAGTGAGCAGACGACCAAAGAAACCGAAAACACAGACATTCCGCTATGCCGCGCCGGCGGCTACCAGCGTGATGCTGGTGGGCGATTTTACTGATTGGCAGCAGCGAGCGCTGGTGATGGAAAAGGGTGAGGATGGAGTGTGGGCGACCACGCTCAAGCTGCCGCCGGGCAAGCATCGCTATCTGTTCATCGTGGATGGCGAGTGGTGCGAGGACCCGGAATGCGCCGTGCGCGTGCCGAATCCGTTCGGCGGCCACGATATGCTGCGCGAAGTGGCCTGAGCCGCAAGCAATAGCACGGCACGGCTTGGACTCACTATTCGTCAAATTTGATGGTTAGTTAGCGCCAGCGGGCCGGTTCGCTCCCGGAAAGCTCGGCCAAAAGGTGTCGCCGCGTGCGGCGAATCAGCCAACCGTAGTAGCACAAGACGATTATCCTCGTGCCCCAGGCGAGCTTGAGCCAAAGCTCCAAGTCGTGGCCGCCGACTAATCGTGCAACCGGAACCGTCAACCCGAACGTAACCACCGTTTCGAACAGGAATGGAACGCCTGCGGTCAATCCGGCAGCTCTGGCCATCGTCGCCAGCGGGGTGTGGCCCCGGATGCCGAACCACATGCCCAACCAGCAAGCCGTCACTACACCCCCCACCGCGCCAGCCACTTCCAGCAGACAGATAACGGGAACAATTACGCTCCAGAAGTGCCCCGAATTGGTCAGCGCCTCGGTCTGCGCCAGGGTCGAGATCTCCCGGACTAAGCCAAAAAGAATGGCAAGCCCAATCGGCCAGCGGAGCAACCGGCTTAAGGCCCGCCATTGCCCGCTCAGGATGGCTTGCGCCCCATAGGGTGTGGTGAGCAGCAATTCGAGTTGGCCGGTCCGTCGTGCCTCGAAGAAAAACCGGCTGGCCGCCCGGGCCACGACCCCCTCGACGGTCAGGGAAACAGCCAATCCTACCGGCCACATGAGGAGCCCGACAAAGCCCGGCGTCGGGAACCCAACCGTCCGGTACAACAGCCACTTGAAGGTAGAATAAGCTATCGAGAGGATTCCCACGGCCCAGAGCGTGGTCCGGATTCCGGGCTGGCGGCGGACCAACCATTCTATCGGGTTGCCATCACCAGGCGGATCGCCTCGTCGCGCCGCCGCAGCGGCCAAACCGGCCTTTGCCACCCGCGCGAGAGGCATTCTGTCTGGGGCATCCTCGCGCAAGGAGTCGCGCAGTTTCATGTCGGCCCTTGCCAGGAGCACCCACGCCAGCCCTTGGACCAGAACCAGCGAAATCCAGTAGCGCGCCACCTCAGGCCCGGTCGTTGCGTCTGCGTCAAAGATGGTCACCAGCGGACTCAGCAGGCCGATGCCCGAGGTAAAGCCCTCGGCAAAGCGCACCATGCCTTCGAGCATCGCCGGCAGCAACACCAGCAAGGCCGTCAACAGCAACGCCCGGAGCGCTGCGCGAACCGACTCCTGCTCGCGCACCGAAGCCCACAGTCCCGCTGCCAGCGCCAGAAACAGCGTGTCGAGCAGCACCAACGCGCTGCGCAGCGCCTCTCCGCCCGTCACGCCGCCGGCCAGCAACGGCAGCATCAGCACCGGCAGAAACGCCACCAGCCCGCACGCCGCCGCCAATCCTGCCGAGGCCAGCTTTCCCAGCAGGATCTCGAAACCGCTGAGCCGGGTAAGGAACAGCAGGCCGAGCGTTCCCTCGCGCCGCTCGGCACTGATCACATCGGCTGTCAACAGGCAGGAGGCGCAACTGAGCAGGAAAGCGGCTGTCACCATGCAATTGAAACCGAACCGGCCCGCCAACGCCGGGTCGATCCCTTCGCCCAAGGTCAGCAATGGCAGGCACACGAGCAGCCCCACCATCGCCACCACGAAACGGGTCCAGTATGTCCCCCGGCCCTTGGCCCGGACCCGCAACTCACGCTCGATGACCGGAAGCAAGTTCATCGCGGTCAATCAGCGACGGCCTCGCGAGAAGAAGAGATTGGCTCGTGTCCCTCGTTCACGCCTGCGACGGTATGCCCTGCCACATCGGCGTCAAGGTCAAACCCATTCGAGAAAGACCGTGGGATGAAAAACATCAGCCCCGTGGGCCTCCGGGGAGCGGGTGGTCTCCTGCCATGCAAGATGAACCCTCTTTCCTGAAGCTTGCATGTCGCCCCTCAATGGCATCAAATGGGGCTTATGCGTACACAGAAGTCTCTCCCCGTTGGCCTGCTCCTCTTCGGTCTGGCCTTGAGTTTGGGCGTGGGTGTTTCCCGGTCGGAAAACGGCCCGTCCGCCGCCGGCAACATTCAATCCCTGAGCCTGGCGGTTTCGCCGCTCGTGCCCAGGGCCCCCCGGGGCGAACACAACATCCTCATCGCTGCCATCGAATCCGCCGGCCTGACCAATGCCACCTTGACCCTCGCCTCGCCGAGTTGGCCGCAACCTATAAAGCAAACAATCCCTTCGCTGCCCAAAGGCAAACACCACGTGGAAATCGAGGTTGCGCCTTTGGCCGGCCCCACTCCGGTCACCGTGCGCGTCGAGTCTGCCGGGCTGAGCCGTGAGTTCGGTCCCTTTACGGTCGCCCCGCCCCGGAAATGGACGGTGTATCTGACCCAACACGCCCACACCGACATCGGCTACACCCGGCCCCAAACGGAAATCCTCCCCGAGCACCTGCGCTACATTGATTACGCCCTCGATTACTGCGACCTGACCGACGGCCTGCCGGATGACGCCCGCTTCCGCTGGACCTGCGAAACTTCGTGGGCCGTGCGCCAATACCTCAACGACCGTCCCGCCGCTCAGATCGCCCGGCTTAAGCAACGCGTCCGGGAAGGGCGCATCGAAATCACCGGCCTGCTCATCAACATGTCGGAGCTGGCCACGGAAAACTCGCTCGCCGCCCTGGTCCGTCCCGTGCGCGCGATTACCGAGGATTTCGGCATCCCCGTGCGCACGGCGATGCAGGACGATGTCAACGGCGCCGGCTGGTGCCTGGCGGATTACCTCAGCGGCATCGGCATCCGTTACCTCAACATGGGCATCAACAAGACCCGCTCCATCCTGCCGTTCGACAAGCCGACCTGCTTCTGGTGGGAATCCCCTTCCGGCAAACGCGTCCTCGCCTATCGCAGCGACCACTATATGACCGGCAACTTCTGGGGCGTCGAAAAGGGCGACGCCGGCCTCATCAAGCCGCACGCGGCGGACTACCTCACCTCGCTCGAAGACCGCCACTATCCTTTCGACCGCGTCGCCGTCCAATTCTCCGGCTACTTCACCGACAACTCGCCCCCCTCCACTGCCGCCTGCAACCTCGTCAAGGCATGGAACGAGAAATACGCCTGGCCCCACCTGCGCCTCTCGACCGTGCACGAGTTTCTGGCCTGGGTCGAGAAGGAACAGGGCAGCACACTGGAGGTGCATCGCCAGGCCTGGCCCGACTGGTGGACGGACGGCTTCGGCTCCGCCGCCCGCGAAACCGCCGCCGACCGTGAGACCGAGACCGCCATGGACGTCAACCACGGTCTTCTTGCGATGGCCCGGTTGCTGGGGGCGCCCCTCCCCGCGCCGACGGGCCAGCGCGCCGCTGCCATCCTGGACAATCTCCTCTTCTACGAAGAGCACACCTTTGGCGCCGCCGAAAGCATTAGCGACCCCCTGGCCGAAAACGCCCAGGTTCAATGGGGCGAGAAGTCTGCTTTCGTCTGGACCGCCGTCAAAGACTCCGCTCTCTTGCGCGAGGAGGCGTTTGGCCTGGTGCAGAGCTTCCTGCCGCGCTCCGATGTCCCCACGCTGGCCGTCTTCAACACGCTGAACTGGCAGCGGTCCGGCATGGTCCGCGTCTTCATTGACCACCAGATTCTCCCGCCCGACCGCGAGTTCCGCATCCTGGACGGCGCCGACTCAGTCCTCGCGCAGGAGATGGAACGCCGCACCGAAGGCAGCTATTGGGCGTTGTGGGTGAGGGACATCCCCCCGCTGGCGTGCAAGATACTCCGCCTCGAAGCCAGTGATAAGAAGCGCGCCAAGGAGGCCTCCGCCAAGGACAGCGTGAGCCTCGAAAGCGCCTTTTACAAACTCACCCTTGATCCCCTCAAGGGCTGCATCCAAAGCCTCCTCGACAAGGAGACCGGCGCTGAACTCGTTGACCCAGGCGCCAACTGGGGCTTTGGCCAGTGCGTCTATGAAACCATGCCGGTGAACCGCGAGATGAAGCCTGAGGTTTTCAAGCGCACCCCCTGGCGCAACCTCAAGGTCAGCCCGGGCGCCGGCGGCCCCATCTGGCAGAGCCTCCGTTTGAGCGCCGACCTGGACGGCTGCGCCGCCACGAACGGCGCCCAAGCCGAGATTCGTTTGTATGACACCGAAAAGCGCGTCGAGCTGCACTTCGCCATCCGCAAACTCCCGGTGCCCACGCCTGAATCGGTCTATGTGACTCTGCCGTTCCAGTCGCCTGACGGCAAACTGCTTTACGAAGGCCAGGGCGGCCTCGTCACCCCCGGCGAAACGCAGATACCCGGCTCCGCTTCCGACTGGCAGACCATTCAGAGCTTCCTCTCCGTCCGCAACGCCGCCGGCCAGATCATTGTCGGCAGCGAACAGGCGCCGCTGGTGCAACTGGGCGATTTCAACCTGGGCAAATGGATGCCCGTCACCCGCGTGGCCAAGCCTCACGTCTATTCGTGGGTCATGAACAACTACTGGTTCACCAATTTCCGCACCGAACAGGAAGGCGAGTTCAAGTGGCACTACTACCTCACCTCCACCAAAGACCCTTCCACCGCCACCGCCACGCGCTTTGGCTGGGGTTCCCGCGTCCCGCTCGTCACCCGCGTCCTCCCGCCCGCCAAAGGCAAAGCCGCCGCCCGGACCGCTTCCAGCGCCATTGGCTCCACCGTAATTCCCGTCATGGCTTTCCCCGCGCCGAACTTGCTCGTCGTCGAATACCGCCCCGCCGCCGGCCTCAAGGGCATCGTCCAGCACCTGCCCGAAATCGCCGGCAAGCCCGCCGCCCTCGCCCAAAAAGACATCGTCTCCGCCGCCCGCATCCGCCGCCTCGACGAAGTCAACGTCCTCGAACAACCGCTCAAGACAGGACTGGACACCGTCACGTTCCAGCCGTGGGAGACCAAGTTCGTCAAGTTGAGCTTAAAGTGAGAGTGTTCTCCTTTGGCTCCCCGCCTTCCGGTAGAGCAGGCCAAGACCAATGATGACCAGGCAAAAGGCGCTCGGTTCAGGAATCGGTTGGTGGGGAAGGGCGGTCGAGGTTTGGGTTACTGGCGGTTCAGTGAGACGGTGCCAAGGGCACCGTAGTCAGAATTGTTCTCAAATGTGCCGGTTACGGTATTGCCCGACAGAGTGCCGCCCACACGAATTTGTTCGTAGTCGTCGCTCTGTGACGTGCCGGTAAAGAAGAAAGCGGAGACAGTGCCGTTGGTTAACGCAAACATGCGGCCAATGGTGTTGGTTGGGAATCCCGTGAAGTTGGTCACCAGGCCCCTGGCATCAACGTTGAAGCTCACAGGATAGTTGATTGGTGATCCAACCACGACATTCGTTTGGTATAGGCTGCCAGACCAGGCCCCAGTGCACCGTGCCACATTCTCCACCCGGCGGATCGTCCAACCCGTGTAGGGCGGGTCCGGGAGGATTTGGTTTGGCCCCTCGAAAGTGCCGGGGACAACCAGCGTCGGGGATTCACGAAGGACAAAGGTATTTGTGCATCTTCCGTTTGAGCCCACCGTGAAGTAGCCAACCGGTCCTCTGGGGATAAACATTCCGCTCTCACTAATGATGCCGTCGTCTTGAGCGATATAGTACGCGGCCATGTTGGGCGCAGTGGGATCAAATCCAGTCACGATCCATACACCTCGCTGGGACGCGAGAGAGAATCCCTGAGCCACCCGATAGAACATGGGGACGGAGGCGGTCGTTTGGGAGCCAGTGCAGATGAGCGAGTCAAGCGCCAGCCAGTTGGATGACCAAGGTCCGGTCACCGAGGGTGCCCACTGCACGGTGAAACCGTTCGTGGCCGGCGGGTTGGTCCACGTCAACTGACCGTTGCCGTGGAAGGAGGTGATCACGGTTTGCTGGGCTGCCACCGGCCGGGCGAACAGCAAGACCGCAATACCGCAAGCGACTGGAACTGTGTGTTTGAATAATTGCATGATGTACCTTTCTTAGCTCATGTGTTGCCGCCCTCGGCATCGCCCGAAGAGGACTGCGACTGGCGCCTGATGTCGGCCAACGCGGCCACTATCTCCTCCCTGAACGCCGCCGGCGCGAGGATCACCCCCCACCCTTTCCCCGCTTGGAAAAGCCCGTCTAATGCGGAGTCGTAATAGCTCTGCATGATGTGAGGGATTTCCCGGCCGGACAGAACGCCATCCATCAACTCGGCCTGAACTTCATTGTCCAGGACAGCGACCTTCTCGAATCTCCCCGTCGCGCCGGACTCCCTCGGTGTCTCTTCTGTGCCTGCCATGAGATTATGAGAGCAGAGGTGCGGGCTTTGATCAAGGGTTTATTTGGCTGAAGTTTGACGGGGCGGAGCAGGCTGGAGCCGCATCTGCCCCGGCAGAATTATCCAGTAACGTTTAGCGGAATTTGCTTAAGAAGGAGGCGGAAGCAAGTGCCGGTGCGGTTTTGACGCCCAGCGCGGTTATTCGGTCGGGCTGGCGTTGCGGGCGGCGATGGTGCAGGATTGGGGCGTAACTGTTGGCCGGCGAGGGCCGGCACGCATTGATTGTGGCCATTGACCAATACTGAAACGCATCATGAACCACCGACTCTCCTGTCTCCCGATCCTGCTGGCTTTTGGACTTGCCGCCCTGCCGCTCGCGCCCGCGGCACAGGAACAGACCATGGTTCCCGCGCGCATTGATGCGCGGATGATGCGGCAACCGGCGGTGTCGGCGGCCCAGATAGCCTTCGTCTATGCGGGCGACATTTGGCTGGCGGAAAAGGGCGGCGGCGTGGCGGTGCGTTTCAGCTCGCCGCGCGGCGAAGAGTCGTTCCCGCGCTTTTCACCGGATGGGACGCTGCTGGCTTTCACCGGCGATTACGACGGCAACGAGGACATTTACGTGATGCCGGTGACCGGCGGCTTGCCCAAGCGGATCACCCATCACGGGGCGCCCGACCGCATGCTGGGCTGGTACCCCGAGGGCCAGAGCATCCTTTACGCGACCTCGATGACCAGCCCGAAGAACCGGTTTAACCAGCTTTACCGCGTGTCAGCCCAAGGGGGGCTGCCGGAGAAGCTGCCGGTGCCTTACGGCGAGTTCGGGGCGATTTCCCCTGACGGCAAGACGCTGGCCTATGTGCCCATCAGCGTCGATTTCCGCACTTGGAAACGTTACCGCGGCGGCATGAACCCGGACATCTGGCTGTTCGATCTCCACGGCCTGACCGCCCGCAACCTGACACACTCGCCCGCCGCTAACTCCGTCCCGATGTGGCACGGCGACCACACCCTCTATTTCCTTTCCGACCGCGACCAGAACAAGCGCGCCAACCTCTGGGCCTGCGACCTCAAACGCGACAAGTTCCGGCAGGTGACCTTCTTCAAGGAATTCGACGTCCATTTCCCCAGCATCGGGCCGAACGACATCGTCTTCGAGAATGCGGGCCGGCTCTACCTGCTGGACCTTCAGACGGAGAAATACCATGAAGTGGAAATCCGGGTGGTGACGGACCGGGCCACGCTCAAGCCGCATTATGAGAACGTTTCCAACTACGTCTATAGCGTGACCATATCGCCCACCGGCAAGCGGGCGTTGTTCGAGGCGCGCGGCCAGATCTTCTCCGCCCCCGCCGAGCATGGTGTGGTGCGCAACCTCACTCGCGCGTCCGGCGTCGCCGAGCGTTATCCGGCATGGTCGCCGGACGGCAAATGGATTGCCTATTTCAGCGACCGCACGGGGGAATACGAACTGACGGTCCGTAACGCCGAGGGCGCGGCGGGCACCAACCAGATCGGGGAGCAAACCCTCACGAAGTTCGGGCCGGGCTTCCGCTACCGCCCCCAATGGTCGCCCGACAGCAAAAAGATCGTCTTCATTGACCAGGCGCTGCGCATCAACCTATTCGACTTCGACGCCCGGACCAATCAGGTGATCGGACGCCAGCTTTGGCTGCACCACGATGAGTTGAGCCGGTTCAGCGTGGGGTGGTCGGCGGACAGCCGCTGGATCGCCTGGGCGCAGGACGTGGATAATCGCAACTCGGCCATCGCCCTCTACGACTGCAAGTCCAACGCGCTGCACCAAGCCACCTCCGGCTTCTATAACGATGAGCTGCCCGTATTCGACCCCGACGGCAAATACCTTTTCTTTCGGACGGGCCGCACGTTCGCCCCCAACTACAGCGAACTGGACAAGACCTGGATCTACGCCAACTGCGAAGTGCTCGCCGCCGTGCCGCTCCGCAAAGACGTCCTCTCCCCGCTCGCCCCGCGCAACGACGAGGAAGGCGACAAGGCCAAAGATAAGAAAGACGACACGAACAAGGACGACGAGAAGAAACCCGCGGAAAAGAAGAAGGCCTTGAGAAGCCCCAAAGACACGGATAAGAAGCACGACAAGAAAGACGAGAAGAAGGACGAGAGCCAAGACGAGAACAACGACGAGAACAAAGACGAGAAGCCCAAGCCGGTGGAGATTGATCTGGCGGGTTTCGAGGAGCGAGTGGTCGTCCTGCCGCCCAAAGCCGGGCGCTACGACCACCTCGCTGCCGTCTCCGGCAAGTTGCTCTTCCACCGCCTCCCGCGCGTCGGTTCCGGCGACGAAAAGAAGCCGGTCATCTTCTACGACCTCAAAAAGCGCAAGGAGGAAACCGTGATCGAGGACGCCGATTTCTTTGAGCTGTCGGCCAACCGCGAAAAGCTGCTGGTGCGGAAGGGCAGCGACTACGCCATCATTGAACCCGAGGAAGATCAAAAGATGGACAAGAAGATCAACACCGGCGATTTCGAGGCCCAGATTGACCCGGTCGCCGAGTGGCGGCAAATCTTCAATGATGCCTGGCGCCTCGAGCGCGACTGTTTCTATGACCCGGGCATGCACGGCGTGGACTGGAACGAGATGCGCCAGCGCTATGGCAAGCTGCTGGAGGACGCCGTGACGCGGTGGGATGTCAACTATGTGCTAGGCGAGTTAATTGGGGAGCTTAACTCGTCCCACACCTATCGCAGCGGGGGCGATGTCGAGAAAGGCCCCTCACTCGGCGTGGGCTACCTGGGTTGCGATTTCTCGCTCGAAAACGGCGCCTACCGCATCAAGCACATCGTCACAGCCGCGCCCTGGGACAGCGAAGTGCGCTCGCCCTTGCTCCAACCGGGCCTAACGAATGTCCATGAAGGTGATTACTTGCTCGCGGTCAACGGCGAACCCATCGACATCACGCAAGACCCGTGGGCCGCTTTCCAGGGGCTGGCCGACAAGCCGGTGTTCCTGACCGTCAACGACCAGCCGGCGATGGCAGGGGCGCGGGAAGTGCTCGTCCAAACCCTGGACGGCGAGGAGCGCTTGCGCAACCTGGCCTGGATCGAGGAGAACCGGAAACGTGTCGAACAACTCAGCGACGGCCAGATCGGGTATGTCTATGTCCCGGATACCGGCATGAACGGCCAGAACGAGCTGGTGCGGATGTGGCGCGCGCAGGTCACCAAACCGGGCCTGGTCATCGACGAACGCTTCAACAGCGGCGGCCAGATACCCGACCGCTTCATCGAGTTGCTCGACCGGCCCCTGCGCAATTACTGGGCGGTGCGCAATGGCAAGGACTTGACCACGCCGCCGGTGACCCACCTCGGCCCCAAGGCGATGCTCATCAATGGCTGGAGCGGCTCGGGCGGCGACTGTTTCCCCTTCTACTTCAAGCAGTCCGGGCTGGGGCCGCTCATCGGGATGCGCACCTGGGGTGGTGTGATCGGCATCACCGGCTCGCCGCCGCTGGTGGATGGCGGGGGTGTGACGGTGCCGGCGTTTGCCATCTATAGCACCAATGCCCAATGGATCATTGAAGGTTACGGCGTGGACCCGGACATCGAGGTGGTGGACGATCCGGGCGCGATGGCCCGGGGCGGGGACCCGCAGCTTGAGCGCGCCGTGGCCGAGGTGATGAAGCAGTTGCGCCAACACCCGCCGCGCGAAGTCAAGCGGCCACCCTACCCGAAACGGCCGGGGGTGTGAGATTGCTGCGGGCGCCAGGCAGCACGGCGCGCGCAAATCAGCTTTTGGCACGCGAGCATTTTTCGACGGCTTCTTCCCGGCCCTCTCCAAGCAGACCCGGTTTCAAAGCCCGCCTGGTGCGGGCTTTCCAACTTCGTACTCAGGCTCCCGAGTGGAGGGGAGGCGGCGCCGAGCAATGCCGAGGGTGCCGAGGCCCGCTGCCAGCAGGCCCAAGGCAGACGGCTCCGGAACGGAGATGATGTTGAACATCGCAGCCTCACCGAGGTCGAGAGACGGGGCTCCGTTGTCCCACGCGCCATCGAGAAAAGTGGTCGTCGTGTAGGTCTGAGTCAGCGGATCGAGGGTGGTGACCTGTTCGCCGTCATTTGGCGCTCGGCCAATGATGGATTCGAAAACCGAAAAAGACCCGCCTTGGGCGGGGTCAAACACATTGCCAGACAAGTTCAACGGCATCATGCAAGAGAGCAAGTAAAGCCCATTCGGCCCGGCGAAGGGCGCAGGTTCGTGATAGGTGAGGCCGTCCCAAACTGCCCCGTTTAAATCCAACACATTGCCAACGAAGGTGTTGGGGAACTGGGACGGTGTGTCCAGTAAGGCCCCCGTGCCGGGATTCAGCGTCAGGTCAGTGGACCACCCACTGCCCGTGAAAGTCGAGACCGGGGTGTATTGGTTTAGGGCCGAATTCCACAAGGAGACGGTAGTCCCGGTGGGGGCGGTTGGTATCAAAATGCTCAACGTGTTGGGGGGATCATCAAGCGGATTTCCGAACCAGGTGTCCCCGGGCTGAAAAGTCCAATTGACATAGCCGACGACGTTCATGGACCAGCCTTGCGCCCCGGCGGTGACAGCGCCCATCGCGAGCGCCGAAGCAATTGGAAGCAACAATTGTTTGAGTTTCATAGCATGATGTAATCCGGTCAGCATCACGAGTGCCGACCCGGATTTTGGCCCAAAATGGGCCTTTTGGTGTGCGCGTGCCTCTGGTTTGGCGTGATTCTCACTCATTTTGCGTGAGATTCCCATAGGACTGAATGAGGTCTTTTTTGCTGGACGGCGCATTGGAACTGAGGTTGAACTTTGTCCGCATTGCCCCGCGGCCTGCCACCGCCAGCACCACCGACCAATGGGTAGTGACAAACAACGGCTCGGGCCGGTCTTCCGATCACTGGGTCCTTCGCTTTGGCCCGTGCCGCTGGCGTGAATTCTTTAAGCTGGGTAATTCCGTGAGATTGCTTCGGGTGCTAAGCCTCACGGTTCCACATAGACGGGCATCCCGATCCAGGCCAGCCTCAGCAGGTACTCCGCGTTCCAGTTCGCCAGGCGGAAGCAGCCGTGCGATTCCGTCCGGCCCACCTGTTCCGGGCTGGGCGTGCCGTGAATGCCGTAGCCGGGTTTGTCCAGGCCAATCCACGCCACGCCGACGGGGTTGTTGGGCCCGGGCGGCAGGATCAGCTTCCTTCCCAATTGCCGCCCCTCGGCGGATTCGGGGAACACGTCCGGGTCAAAGGTGTAGTTCGGGTTGGGGGCGATGACGGCGACGTGCAGTTCGCCCACGGGCCGTTTCTCGACGCGCTGCGCGATGCTGCACGGGAAATGCGCCAGCAGATTTGTGTTCGCGTCAAAGGCCTCCAGGCACTTGCCGGCCAGACTGATGGTGGCGAACGCGGCCTTGGCGCCGTCGTCGGCATAAGCAACGTCCGGCAACCGCACGGTCGTGCCCGCGGCCACGTTGGTCCAATCAATGGACGGGTTGAGCTGGCGAATCAAGTTGGGGTGGGAGTGGCCTTTCTCGGCGACCAACTCCAGGATCGTCTCATAATCGAGCGCCGTCTGCTGGGATTTGCCCAGCCAGGTGCGGCTCAAGGGCTGCAATCTGGAAAGATCGTTCGTGGTGACGGCGTAAGCGGCATAGGGCGGGGCGGCCAGAAGCAACCGTTCTTTGGTAGCCGCGTCCAGCTCGCCGGTGACGGCCATACGCTCCTTCTGCTGGAATGCGCGCAGGGCGGCGCGGGTCTGCGGTCCGCTCAGGCCATCGAGCGAGCCGGAGCAAATGCCCAGGCGCGCCAGCGCGAGTTGGGCTTCCAACACATTCTGGACGGGGCGGGGAAAGACTCCGGGCGGCACCGGTTCAAGGTTTGGCTTGGCGATTGGACGCGGCGGGGGAATCGGCACAACCGGAGGCGGGCCAGGCAGGGCTTGCACTCCCCTGCGAGCCGCGTCTGGTTTGGGCTGCCCCGCGCCCTGGCCCGGCGTCAGGGCAAGCGGCGCCGTGGGTTTCGGCACGGGCCTCTTGGTCTGGCCCGAATGCCACCAAACCCACCCCGCCACCACCAACCCCACCAGCCCCAACACCCACAGAAAGCGGCTACGCAGGCTTTTGCGTGAATCAGGCAGACGGTATTTGATCTGGCGCCGCACAGACAGATTTAGCCACAACCCCCGCGCCTTGCCCAAGCACTAATTGGGCGTCCAAAACAGTCTTGCGCTCCCACCTCACTCCCTTACACTTGGCCATGTCCGGATGCGCAGTCGGTGCCGCGAATAACGCCACTGCCCCTCCCCGGGCAGCCGTAGAATTATGGCGCAACATCCGTCTGCAGGCGCGCAAGGCCGCAGCGGAGCAAGGCAGTTTCAGGCTCCGCGGGTCGTCGAGGGGCTATTTGCACCCCGGGCGCGACCATCTTCCGGCCAGTGACGCCTCTCACACGATTGCCAACGCCTCAAACCCACATCCTCCAAGAAAGACCCTATATGAAAATGAGACAACGAATCCTCCACTGGTTGGCTCTGCTGGCACTCTCAACCCTCAACTCTCAACTCTCAACCGTGTGCGCCCAACTGTCCTTCACCGCCAACACGTATAGCGCAGGCAGTGTGCCGGTCTGGATCGTGGCGGCGGATGTCAACGGTGACGGCAAGCTGGATTTGATCAGCGCGAATAACTACGACAACACGCTGACGGTGCTGACCAACGACGGCAGCGGTGGGTTCGGCTCCAATGCCACGCTCCACGTGGGTTTGGAGCCATCTGGCGTCGTGGCGGCGGATGTCAACGGTGAAGGCAAACAGGACTTGATCTGCGCGAATTCCGGCTACAGCACGCTGATCGTGCTGACCAACAACGGCAGCGGCACTTTCGGCTCCAATGCCACCCTCCACGTAGGGGCTTATCCCGTTTGCGTCGTGGCGGCGGATGTCAACGGGGACGGCAAGCTGGCTTTAATCAGCGCGAATCGGAGCGACAACACGCTGACGGTGCTGACGAACAATGGCAGCGGCGCTTTCGGCTCCAATGCCACCCTCCAGGTAGGCGCGCAGCCCACCAGCGTCGTGGCGGTAGATGTCAACGGGGACGGCAAGCTGGATTTGATCACCGGGACTGACTTGGGTAACACCCTGACGCTGCTGACCAACAACGGCAGCGGCACGTTTGGCTCCAATGCGACGCCCAAGGTGGGGCATCGACCGCGTAGCGTCGTGGCGGCGGATGTCAACGGCGACGGCAGGCCGGATTTGATCAGCGCGAACTTCGACGACTCGACGCTGACGGTGCTGACCAACAATGGCAGTGGCGGGTTTGGTTTCAACGCTACGCTCAACGTGGGCCTGGAGCCAACGTACGTCACGGCGGCAGACCTCAATGGCGACGGCAGGCCGGATTTGATCAGCGCGAATTTCGCCGACGGGACGCTGACGGTGCTGACCAATAACGGGAGGGGCGGTTTTGGCTTCAACGCCACGTTCCGCGTGGACCGGGGTCCGGCCTGCGTCGTGGCGGCGGACCTCAACGGCGACGGCAAGCTCGATTTGGTCAGCCTGAACCAGGATGGCCACACAGTGACGGTTCTGTTGAATACCACTCCGTTCACCAACCCGCCGCCCTTGAACATTGCGCCTGCCGGCAACCAATTCGCCCTCTATTGGCCGGCTTGGGCCGCCAACTATGCCCTATACTCCACCCCTGATCTGTCCGCCCCCAACTGGACCGCCGTCACCAACACCACCTGGCAGGCCCTGACCAACTACGCGACTGTCACCGGCGTCACCCTCACCAACACCTCCCCCGCCCGCTTCTTCCGGCTGCAGTGACGCAAACTGCCCGCCGCCGGGCCAACGGCAGGCATCACACTTGAGTGCCGGACCGGAGCGTCTGCCGCCGGGCGGATTCAAGCGCTACGGGAGCCGCCGGCTACTTTTCCCCTCGACCCTCGCGCGGCTTCTTCTGACAATGCGGCCATGACTTCGCGGACCCAATCCGAGCAGCTTTTTGCCGAGGCGCTGAAATACATCCCCGGCGGCGTGAACTCGCCGGTGCGGGCGTTTCGCGCGGTGGGCGGCCAGCCGTTCTTCGTCAACAAAGCAAAGGGCGCGCGGGTGTGGGACGTGGACGGCAATGAGTATATTGATTACGTCGGCACGTGGGGACCGGCCATCCTCGGCCATGCGCA
>Ga0187872_10001585_pt1 | contig 22577 bp, 19 predicted proteins | sample June2016WEW_16_4_FD_132973 | JGI IMG/M metagenome (GOLD analysis project Ga0187872, IMG submission 132973) | Peatland microbial communities from SPRUCE experiment site at the Marcell Experimental Forest, Minnesota, USA - June2016WEW_16_40 | ecosystem: Environmental > Terrestrial > Soil >...
TTGGCCTTCAGGCTGGGTGGGTGACTCTTGCGGGTTTTGGGCATTGACTCTCCTCTATTTTCAATGCCGCCCACCATCTAAGAAAAGGCCGTTTTCGTGTCCAAGAAATGGGGTCCACTACAACCTTCTACGAGCTGCATAAAACCTTCTTCTCCTTACCTCTGAAATTCAGCATCGTCGGCCGCTCATCGATTCGGGGTAATTCCATGGTTGGAGATGCTGGCCCCTATATGGACCCCCCTAATCACTTCAACGCCTGCATTTAGTACGTCGAGCGATCTCGATGACTAAATTGCAGCAAATCGGAACGTGGGGCGCAAGGGGTGGTAGGAACTATAGCCATTCAGGTAGTACGTTAAGTTTAGGAGATGGGCTGGGGTATATCCCCTAGCGGGGCGTGGGCTTTGGGATCCGGAATGTGAGGCGTTTCTTGAGCGGCGGTCGTGAAGTCGGGATGGTAGCCCAGCATCCAATCAGCCATGCGCTGCGCATCCGCCGCTACCCTGAAAATTTCGCGTTTGTCGTCCCGGAGTTTCTTCAGCCAGTCCGCGATGTAGTTCGCGTGCTCCGGGATGTCGGCAGGGATGCCAAGCTCACCAGCGATGGATGCTGACGCTCCGTGATTTGTTTCGATGGTGCCCGCATGAGCGGAGAATTTGCCTCCATTCGGCGTGCGTGTCAATTTAATGTGAAGGTGAAGATATGCCATCTCGAAAGCCATTGAGCCTGGAAAGTTTTGATAACCACCTGATGGACGGGCTCAGTTTCTGCAGGAGAGTCTACGCAATGTTCGATCAGATTAGGGCAGATAAGGGTGGGATCGAACGTTTGCGGATGCTGGCATCAAAGACAGAAAAGCGGCTGTCGGAGGAACTTATTCCGCTCGCGCATTTCATCCAGTCCCGGTATCGGGAGGGGTATAGATTGAAGGTGCGATGGCGGGCCGGGAATCAATCATATGATGCGAAGATCCTAGCCTCGGGGGTGCTTGTGGATCAAGCCTTTCGACCAAAAGAGCTTACTGTCGAGATAACCACCGCAGTGCATGAGAAGGAGCATTTGGTCCGCGAGCATATAAATGCTGGCGAGGTGTCGTTTGGCCCGAAGAGCATGTCGAGGGATAAGGTCACCGGGAAGACGGTCTCGGTTGCGGAGGTCAATCGTCGCGACGAAACGCCTCGGGAATTGGCGGCGCAGATTCTTATTGCATTGGAGAAGAAGAAAAAGAAGAAATATCCACGAAAGACGGTGCTGATCATCGATTGCATCCCGAATCTTCTGTTAGATGAATCGGAGTGGCAGGATGCGCTGGTCATCGTCAAACGGGAGATGGGCGACCATAAGTTTGGGGAAATCGTTCTAGTTGAGCGACGCGGGAATCGTGTAACTCTCGTTTGAAACGCTTAGAAGTTGTTTACCAATTAAGACGGATTTCAGCACACCTCCTCCTGAGCAATGCCGCCGAACGTTTCTTGCACGCGGGGGGAACGAAAGATGAATAAAACGAATGGTATCACTGGTGGCCGAGGTGGGGGTCGAACCCACACGAAGAGTGAACTTCGCCAGATTTTGAGTCTGGTGCGTCTGCCAGTTCCGCCACTCGGCCACTGCTGGCACGTTGCTAGTTTAACATCCGCCGCGCCCCCAAAGAGCGTGCCCCGCAGTGACCATGCCCCGCAGTGACCGTGTTTAGATAGGTTGATGTCTTTCCTCGACCTGCTGCTCGGCAAGCCGCTTGCCAATTGGGAGGAAACCGGCGAGCGCATCGGCCCCGCGGCGGGCATTCCCATCTTCGGACTCGACGCGCTTAGCTCCGCGGCCTACGGTCCGGAAGCCGCGCTCACCATCCTGATCCCGCTCGGCGCGCTGGGAGTTGCCTACATCGTCCCCATCAGTGGCGCCATCATTCTTCTGCTCACCATCGTCTACTTTTCTTACCGTCAAACCATCGATGCGTACCCGGCCGGCGGCGGATCCTACACTGTTGCGCGCGAGAACATCGGCGCAGGCGCGGGTCTCTTGGCAGCGGCTGCGTTGCTCATCGATTACGTGCTCACCGCAGCCGTTGGAATCTCGGCCGGAGTCGGCGCGCTGGTGTCGGCGGTGCCATCGCTGCTGCCGCACACCCTCGTGATGTGTCTCGGAATTCTCCTGCTGATCACCATCGTGAATCTGCGCGGTGTCAAGGAGGCGGGCGGCGTCTTCATGATTCCGACGTACCTTTTTCTGGGTACCCTGCTGATCACCATTCTGATTGGCGTGTTTCGGGCCCTCGCGTCGGATGGGCATCCCATGCCCGTGGTTGCTCCTCCGCCGATGCCCGCGGCCAGTGCGATGGTTGGTGCGTGGCTGCTGCTGAAAGCGTTCGCCAGCGGGTGTACCGCGCTCACCGGCGTGGAAGCCGTCAGCAACGGCGTGCGAGCCTTTCGCGATCCGACGGCGGAAAACGCCAAGAAGACGCTCACCGTCATCATCGGGCTCTTAATCATCTTGCTGGCAGGCATCGCGTGGTTAGTGAAGGCGTATCACATCGCCGCCACCGATCCCGGCGCCGCGGGCTACCAAAGCGTACTTTCGATGCTGGTGGCTGCGGTGGCGGGAAAAGGCGTGTTTTACTACGTCACCATCGCCTCCATTTTGCTCGTTCTCGCGCTTTCCGCCAACACCGCTTTCGCAGATCTGCCGCGCCTGTGCCGCATCATCGCCCTCGATGGCTACCTGCCCAGATCGTTAGCCAATCGCGGACGCCGCTTGGTCTTTTCCGAGGGGATTCTTGTTCTCGCCGGACTCACAGGCCTGCTGCTCATTCTCTTCGGCGGCGTCACGGATCGCTTGATTCCGCTCTTCGCGGTGGGAGCTTTCCTCGCCTTCACGCTCTCGCAAATAGGCATGGTGTTCCATTGGAAACGCGTGCGCGGCCCCCACGCCGGGCGCTACATGTTCATTAACGGACTGGGCGGGATCGTCACCGGAATCACGGTCTTGGTAGTGCTGGTCGCGAAGTTCATCGATGGCGCCTGGATCACGGTGCTCTTGATCCCAGGGTTACTGGTGCTGATGTACGCCGTCCATCGGCATTATGAACACGTGAGCCAGGAGATTGCGGATTCCACGCCGCTCGATCTCACCCATTTTCGTCCAGCGATGGTCGTTGTCCCGCTGGAACGCTGGAGCGCGGTATCGAAGAAAGCCCTGAGCTTCGCGTTATCCATTTCGCCGGACGTGATTGGATTGCATGTGAACTGCGAATGGACCGAGCAGCTGAAGAAAGAGTGGCTGGAGTTCGTTGAGAAGCCCGTTCAAGAGGTCGGCCTAGCCGCGCCCCGGCTCGTAATTTTGGACAACCCTTATCGCTACGTCAGCAGCCCGATCGTGGATTATGTATTGGGCCTGCAAAAGAAGGATCCGGACCGTCAACTTGCGGTCCTGATTCCGGAATTGGTGGAGAGGCACTGGTATTATTACTTCCTTCACAACCAGCGCGCGGCCGTGCTCAAGACGTTGTTGTATGTGCGCGGCAGCCAGCGCATCGCGGTGGTCAACGTGCCCTGGTATATCGAGTAGGTTTAAGCCCGCGATAATTCGGCGCGCGCAAGATTGAGGAACGCCGCGATGGCCCCGGAGTCGCGCGCATTCTGCCAGCAAACGGAGACCGTAGTTTCAAGCCCAGCGAGTTGCCGGTACTCCACCCCCTTCCAGCGGAACTTCCGGACACCGGCGGGCGCAATGGATACTCCCATTCCTGTCTCCACAAACGTCACCACGCTCTGCCATTGCGTGGCTTCCTGGACAATACGCGGTGTGAAACCGGCGTCCACGCAGAATGAGATGAGCTTGTCATAGAACGCCACGCCGACGTGGGGCGGAAATAACACGAACGGCTCTTTGGCCAATTGGCGGAGACGCAAGCGAGGGGCAGCCGCCAAGGGATGCGTTGCAGGGAGCACGGCAAACACCGGCTCTCGAAGAACTGTCTCGATCGGTAACGCGCCGCACGCCGTCACCTCTCGCAGAAAACCGATGTCCAGCGTTCCGGCCAGCAAGCCTGCGGCAATCGCGCTGGTGGACATTTCCCGCAGCACGAATCGCACGGCGGGGAAGCGCTCGCGATATTTGCGGATCACGGCGGGCAGGCGCGTCAGCATAACAGAAGGTGGCGTGCCAACGGTGAGCTGGCCCGTTTCGCCGCGTCCGGCCCGGCGGGTGTGATCGATGGCCTGATCCACCTCAGCCAGGATGCGCCGCGCTTCTTCCAACAACACCAGGCCAGCTTCGGTGAGCGTGGTTTTCCGCGGTTGTCTTAGAAAGACGCGATACCCAAGCTCGCGCTCCAGCTTCTGGATCTGTTGCGTCAGCGGCGGCTGCGCCATTCCAAGCCGCTCGGCGGCGCGCCCGAAATGCAGCTCTTCAGCCACCGCAACGAAGTACCGGAGCTGCCGCAAGTCCATATGAAAATCATATCGTCAACCGTTACGCCCTTAGCGCCCGCAAGCATGCCAGAATGGAGTCTACCCGCCCGCGTCCCCTAGGAGTTCGTGTGTCTACTATTCGACTATCTCTGCTGATCGCCGTTTTCATCGGCCAGCTTATCGGTGCAACCTCGCCCGATCATCCGCTCTATTTCGAAGAGCGATCGAGCGGACTATTTGAAACCCGAGCCGCCGGGCAATCGGTCATCATTCGCGCGGACCGGATTGAATTAGGCGGCGTCACGCTGCAGTTCCTACGGCCCTCCAGGAACGCACATCTTAAGGGCTTCGGCACGTCAGCGCCCAGCACCTACGTCACGCGCGGCCAGACGCTCAGCTTCCGGGCGTATCCTACGGCCCGGATCCGGCATCTCTATCCGGGAATCGATGTCGCATTCTATGGACGCCCCGGACATCTTGAATACGATCTGGACTTGGAGAGAGCAGCCAGGCCCGATCGCATCCGAATCCAGGTGAGCGGCGCACGCCAGGTCCGGCTGGACAACGACGGCAACCTGATTGTGGAAACGCTCTCGGGCGAATTGCGCCAACTGGCGCCGAAGGTGTTCCAAACCATTCACGGCGTTCGACACGAAGTTTCTGCCGCCTACGTCCTCCTCTCCGCCAACCAGATCGGCTTCCAGCTCGGAAAGCACGATGGGTCGATGCCGCTGACCATCGATCCAGTGATCGTCTACACGAAATACTACGGCGGCAGCGGTTCGGACACGGGCGGACCAGTGGCCACTGACGCGCAGGGCAACGTCTACGTGACTGGCAGCACCAACTCTGTCGATTTTCCATCCACCAACGGAAGCAAGGGCGCGCACCAGCCGCCCCTGATCGCGTTCTCCAATGCCGGCCAGACTGCGACTCCGCTGCCGGTGGATTCTCAGGTTTCGGTTACCGCCATTGGCGGAACGTCCGACGGCAAGGTGCTCTATGTGGCTACGCCGGATGGCATCTTCGTCAGCGGTAACAGTGGCGCCAGCTTCGTTCAAGCCGTGCCCTTGGTTGGTCCGTACGGAATACCGCCCGGAACGCCGGCGGTGCAGGCAATTTCAGTGGACGCCATCGACCCTTCGCGCGCCTTCATCGCCACCACAGCCGGCTTGTTCATCATGTCGTCTGCCGGCTTAGCGGCAGGCCAGAATGAAGTGGGCATGGCTGTCTCCGGAAGTGGCGCCGTGAATGTCAGCTCAGTGCAAATCAGCGCCGTGGATCATACCATCGCTTATGCCTCCACCGCTAATCCGAATAATTTCTACAAGAGCATTGACGCCGGTGGCACTTGGCGGCAGCTGAATCCCGCATATCCCGGTGAACCAGCGGCCGGGCCCTACAACTTCAATTCCATCACGTTCACCTTGACGCCGGGCGGCAGCGATCTTTACCTCATCGACGCCAACGCCATTTTGCTCAAAAGCACCGACGGCGGGATGACATGGCAGCAATTAGCGGGAAATCTCTATACTCCGAAATCGATTACGATCGATCCAAACAATCCATCTAATATTTATGTCGTCGACAGCGTTGGCGTGCAGATGAGCACCAATGGCGGCGTCAGTTTCACTACCATCACTCCGCCGTTCCCGGGAGGCGTCTATGTCCAGTCCTTTGCATTGGATTCGTCAACCGGCGATCTTTACTTCGCCACCTACAATCAAATCGAGGTCAGTGTGGATCATGGCGCAACCTGGAAGATGCTAGCGCCGCGCCTCAATCCTCATGTGTTGATCGGCTTGGGGAATCAGCTCTTCGCTGGAGTGGATTCTCCCTCGGTGCCGTTCGTGGTGAAGTGGAGCCCGGATGGCTCCCAGATGCTGTACTCCACCTTCTTTGGCGGCAGTTATTCCGATCAGATCGCGGCCATCACAGTGGACCCGCAAGGAGAAGCGATTATAGCGGGCACGACAACTTCGTCGGATTTTCCGGTTACGCAGACCATCTCCCCGGCGTCGCCGTCGACTACGAACAGCGGCTTTGTGGCGAAGTTGAGCGCGGATGGCTCGCAGTCGATTTATTCAAGTCTTCTCGGTGCATCGCAGGGCGTAACCATCAGCGGCGTTGCCATCGATTCAGCCGGAGCGCCGTACATCGTGGGCTCCACGCCATCGCACGACTTTCCAACCACCGCAAACGTGCCGCAGCCCAAGCTTCCTACTACCATGTGTCAGCGCACCAGCACGAACCCATTTATGCCCATTGCAGACCTGGCGACCTATGGATTTATGAGCAAGCTGAGCGTGGACGCAAGCAGCCTGGCGTACTCGACGTTTATCACCGGCTCATGCGGGAGCACGGTGCAGGGCATTGCCGTGGATGCAAGCGGCGAAGCCGTGGCGGTAGGTACCACGACATCGCCTGATTTTCCCGTTTCAGCAAACGCATATCAACCGACCTTCCCTGGCGGAGCTGCCGCCAGCATTACATATCCAAATCCGATTGATTTCGGATTCGTCAGCAAGCTGAGCGCAGCGGGTGACAAACTCGTCGCCAGCTCTTTCATTGGCGGCGGCTTTTTTACGGAAGCGAACGCACTGGCGCTGGATTCGTCGGGTGACGCTTACATCACCGGCTCCACGTGGGGCATCACTCCGGGCGCGACACCCGGCGCATATCAGACCAAGGTGAATACCGGTTGCCCTCCCACCTTTAGCATTGGTCCAGGGCCCGAGTACCCGTCCGGCGGCTCGGATGTTTTCGTGCTGAAACTCAATCCCGGGCTATCGAGCGCACAATATCTGACTTATCTGGGTGGCATATGCGACGACTCTGGAACCAGCATCGTGTTGGAGCCCTCCGGCAACGTGTGGGTAGGCGGTGGCGCCTCGCAAGGTTTTCCACTGGTCGCGCCGTATGAATTGAGCTTAAGTGGAGCGTTTGTCAGCGAATTCAGCGCCGACCTGTCTCAGTTGTTGTTCTCGAGCTACAGCGACGGCGCCTCTCTTGCAATCGATCCCAGCGGGGCGATCTATGTCTCGGGCACCGCCCAATACGCAACCAGCGTGCATAAGAATGGCGGCTACCAGTCTGGGAACACGGCCGCTCTGGTGAAGATCGATCCAACGGGCACTCCGCCGGTGATCATCACCTCCATTGGGCCTACCTCAAGTGCCGTCGCAATCCCGTCCGTGTTCAGCTACGGAATCGCCCCCGGCGAATTGATCAGTATCGTCGGACAACATTTAGGACCCAGCACTACCGTGATGGCCCAACTCGATTCAACGGGCGGGCTTCCGTTCCAGGTGGGCGCCACTAGCGTAGCGTTCGATGGATACATTGCGCCCCTGATCTCGGTGCAGGACGGATTGATTGTTGCCTTCGCGCCCTTTGAGATCAGCGCCACTTCGGAAGTAACCGTCACGGTAGACGGGCAAAAGTCGAACTCGGTACGAGTCGCCGTCACGCCCGTCGCGCCGTATTTCCTGGCGATCACCAATCAAGACGGTACGGCCAATTCAGCCACCCATCCTGCGCCGCAAGGCTCGGTGGTCACTTTCTACCTGACGGGACTTGGCTTGACGTTTCCGTTGAGCCAGGACGGCAGCGTCAGCGCAGCGCCGCTTCCCGTACCCGTGACGCCTGTAACCGCCTACATAGACGAAAATCAGGTGCAGCCGCAGTTCGTAGGCGCTGCCGATGGGCTGGTAGCGGGCATTACCCAGGTGAACCTGCAGGTACCAGTTGCCACCTATTCTTCGAATCCGGTGAACGTCTCCATTGCCGCCGCCGTGGGACCACTTTATGTCGGACAGTAGCGCCGTCGTTGGGTATAATGCGCCACGATGAACAACCCAGCGAGAGTGACTCCGATGATGACGGCATCTTGCGGCCAAGTGTATTGCGCATCGGTTCCGGTGGCGAGTCCGAGGAAGAAGCAAAATACCAGATGCGTGCAGAACACTTCCAAAGATGCGCGCCCCAGTGTAGCTAGCCGGCGGCCCAACCAGGTTTCGGCCAATGGCGATCCATACTTCACCAGCAGGATGCCGATGGCCACCGCATCGATCTGCCGAAGGATCCCCAGCCTCCATTTGTTCACCAGAGCGTCGAATAACACTGGGCCGGTGAGTACATCAAAAGCCGTGTGCCGGCAGACGAACAGAGCGGCCGCTATCGCGGCGCTCGACAGGACCACCCATCTCGGAATTCGAAACTTAAAAAAGAGCGAGGCTGCTTCGGAGCTGCCGAGGTACAAGCCGGCAGTCCATAGAAATTGCCATCCGAACAAATCGAACGCGCCTGTTTCGTTGAGTGGGATTGGAAATCCGAAATGTGCCGCCGCATAGACCCACCCGCGTAAGTTGAACTGCGCCAAGAGCCAAATGGAGCCACTCCCGGCCAACACCGGACCCCCATCCCCATCGTTTCGCAATTCGCATGAGGAACGGAGTGAGAAGCATGAAGACGATGTACATCGGAAGGATGTCCAGAAGCGGCGGATTGTAAAAGCAACGCTGGCGCGGCGATCAGTGCGGCCTTCGGATGCTGCAAGTAGAAGTCCAGCAAATTCTGAAGGGGCACTCGATGGAAGTAGCCGGCCGCCGCGGCACAGATAGAGAATGCAAATCCGAGCAGCACTAGGTGGTAACCATAGATTCGAACGATGCGGCGCCATAGTTTTTCGCGTGCCACTGACCTCCCGTACCTCTCTGAAGCGCCTTGCTGAACCCGTCCCACCAGGATTGCGGCCAGAAGAATAAAACCTTCCGCGGCCGAAACGCACCCCACCATTTGATTCGAGTACGGGCTGATGTGCGTGGGTAGATGCGTTAACGTCATCCACACCAAAAGAAAGCCGCGCAGCGTGTCGAGTTGCGGCAGCCGCTGGAAGTCTTTACGCGGCTTTACGGAAGATTCTTCCGTGTGGAGCTCGGTAGCCAGGGTCAATACGCCCACACTTAGAAGATCGCTCCCGGTCGTCCCGGGTTTCGTCATAGATTGTGATATGCCGCGCATATGGATTGATCGAGATTCGAGTATTGGATATCTTCTTCGCCCGCGGCTTAAGCTCCGGTTATGAGTCCCACACAATCGCTCCCACAAGTTGAATCGATCGCGCAAAAAGAGCAGAAGTTCCTCTTGCAGATCTACGACCGCTACCCGCTGGTCGTAACCAGAGGCTGCGGGTGCTATGTCTTCGACACGGAAGGGAATCGTTATCTGGACGCTATCGCCGGGATCGGAGTGAACGCGCTTGGCTATTCACATCCCCGCATCATCGAGGTGCTAGTGGAACAGGCCCAGCAATGCATCCATACGTCGAACTTGGTCTACCATCAGTATCAGGGCGAACTGGCCGAGCGTTTGTGCGCGATCAGTGGATTGGACCGAGCATTCTTTGCAAGTTCGGGGACCGAGGCTATGGAGGCCGCGCTCAAAGCCGTGCGCGCGCAGGGACGGGCGCTGCATCTCAGAAAAACCAAGTTGGTGGCGCTCAACAATTCCTTTCACGGAAGAACCTTCGGATCGCTGGCGATTACGGGGCAGCCCAAGTATCAGCGGCCTTTTGGCCCTCTGGCTCCGCAGGTGACCTTTGTCGATCCGAACGACAACATCGGCCTGGCGAAGGCGGTGACCGACGACACTGCCGGGATCATCCTGGAGCCGGTGTTGGGCGAGGGCGGCATCTTTCCGCTGACCGCGGAATTCCTGCATCTCGCGCGCGAACTGGCTTCGCGCCACCATGCTCTGCTGCTGGCCGATGAAACACAATGCGGGTTGGGGCGTACCGGCCGCTACTTCGCGTATGAATGGTCCGGTATAAAGCCGGACATCGTGGTTACGGCAAAGCCGTTGGCGGCCGGACTTCCGTTGGGTGCGACTCTGTTCACGGAGCAAGCCGCGCAAGCGCTGCCCTTGGGACTGCACGGAACTACGTTCGGCGGAGGGCCGCTGGCTTGTCGAGTCGCAATCGAGTTTCTGTCCATATTGGATGAACTGCTGCCCAACATCCGCCTGATCGGCGATCGGTTGCGTGGAGGATTGGAGGAAATCCGCCGCCGTCGTCCGATCGTGACGGAAATTCGCAGCGCTGGACTGATGCTCGCGATCCAGCTATCGCGCCCCGGACACGATCTTGTGATTCGGGCCCTGCAGCGCGGTCTATTGCTGAACTGCACGCATGACACGGTGCTGCGTCTTCTACCGCCATACATTCTCTCGAGCGAACAAGCCGACGAACTACTCCGAATTCTCGATGATGTCCTCGCTGTATGATCGCGCTGCTATGCTGGATCGTATGCAACTGGGCATGATCGGTTTGGGACGAATGGGCGCGAACATGGTGCGCCGGCTGATAAAGGGCGGGCATGAGTGCGTCGTTTTCGACATGAATCCCGGCAACGTCGCGCAGCTTGGCAAAGACGGCGCCACAGGATCGAGCTCGCTCGATGACTTCCTGAGCAAGTTGAAACCGCCGCGCGCGGTTTGGCTGATGGTTCCGGCTGCCGTAGTGGATCAGACGCTCGATCAGCTTGCATCGCGTATGCAGAAGGGCGACATCGTCATTGACGGCGGCAATTCGTATTACATCGACGATATTCGCCGCGCCAAGGAACTGCAGCCGAAGGGCGTTCACTACGCCGATGTCGGCACCAGCGGCGGCGTGTGGGGCCTGGAACGCGGTTACTGCCTGATGATCGGCGGCGAACCCGATATCGTGAAACACCTGGATCCGATCTTCAAGACGCTGGCGCCCGGACGCGGCAATATCGAGCGCACCCCCGGACGCGAGAAGGTTGGTGGCACGGCCGAAGATGGCTACTTGCATTGCGGACCCGTGGGCGGCGGCCACTTCGTGAAGATGGTGCACAACGGAATCGAATACGGCATCATGGCCGCTTACGCCGAAGGCTTGAATATTTTGCATCACGCCAACGTCGGCAAGACGGCGCGGGAATCCGATGCCGAGACCAGTCCGCTGCGCAATCCTGAGCATTACCAGTACGATTTCAACCTGGCGGATGTTGCCGAGGTATGGCGTCGCGGAAGCGTGGTGGCATCCTGGCTGCTGGATCTCACCGCGATTTCATTACTGGATCAGAAGTCGTTCGAGAAGTTTTCGGGCCGCGTTTCCGACTCCGGCGAAGGGCGTTGGACCATCAACGCGGCGATTGACGAGTCAACGCCCGTTCCGGTTTTGAGCGCCGCGCTGTTTCAGCGCTTCGACTCGCGCGGCGAGAGCGATTTCGCCAACAAACTGCTGTCGGCGATGCGTTTCCAATTTGGCGGACACATCGAGCGCACTTCGGGCGGATAGAGCACGATTCATCGGGTTGTCGCGACGGCATGCGGCCGGATTTCGTCACGCGCGCCAATGAGCACGGGCTCAAGATCCCGAACCTCCGCCGATTCCTGGCCGAAGGCGCATATTCCGAAGGTGTCACCGGCGTCACTCCCACCATCACATAAGGGTATTTGCCGGATCGGCCGGAGATGCGCTCGTCGTTTTTCATCCTGGGTCGGGGCACTGCGGCCGGCAAATATCTGGGCCTCATCGACATGCGTCAGATTGCGCCGACACTCGCATCCATCTTGAGCGTGAAGCTTGAATCGGCCACACAGCTGGTCTTAGCGATCTCAACGAAGTAACCCACGCACGAGATTCATCTGTCATCTCCGCGTAACGACTTATAAACATTCGCTTGCTAGGATCGCCGAGAGGTCAATATGAGGCGATTCCCTTATGCCACTCTGTTCTTAGTGTTTCTGCTCACGGCGTCCGTGTTGTTCGCCCAATTTGAAACTTCCGAAGTGCTTGGCACGGTGCACGATCCCTCCAATGCCAGCCTGCCGAATGCAACGGTTACCCTGACCAATCAGGAGACGGGCATCGAAGCCAAGACATCCACCAACGAAAACGGCGAATACGATTTTTTCAACGTCCAGATTGGCCTTTACACCGTGAAAGTGGAGCACCCCGGGTTTTCCATAGCTGCCGCGCCGGACATTCGAGTGCAAGTGAACGCACGCCAGCGCGTCGACATCGTCCTGCAGGTGGGAGTGGTTTGGGACACCGTGAACGTCACCTCGGCGGCGTCGACGCTGACGACCGATTCGAGCGAGCACAGCCAGGTGATCGGCACGCAAGCTACCGTGGAATTGCCGCTAAACGGCCGAGACCCCACCGACCTGGCGCTGCTTGCCACCAACACCGTGAAATCGCCCATCTCAATTTCGTTCGGACCCACGGGTACGCCGCGAGAGGGCGCATTCAACGTGAATGGAATGCGCAGCACGTACAATTTCTTCCTGGTGGATGGAATGGACAATACCGCCTATGGCACCAGTAACCAGGGATACTCGGCTCAAGTGGTGCAGCTTTCGCCGGATGCACTCGCCGAGTTTCGTGTGATCACCAGTAATTACAGCGCTGAGTACGGGCGCGTGGGCGGCGCAGTGGTGAACGCGGTGATGCGGTCCGGTACGAACCAGTTTCATGGATCGGCCTATGAGTTCCTTCGTAACACCGATCTAAACGCCGCCGGATACGACTTCGCTTCGGCGGTCTTCGTCAAACCGCCGCTTCAACGGAACCAGTTTGGCGTCACGATCGGCGGCCCGTTCATCAAGAACAAACTATTCTTCTTCGCCGACTACGAGGGTCTGCGCCAGTTGCAGCATTATTTCAATTTCGACTCGATACCCGATGCCAACGATCGCGCGGGAATTTTGCCGGTGCCCGTGTATGATCCGCTGACGAAGACGCTCTATCCCGCGAACACTCAAATTCCGATCTCCACTCTGAACCCGTTCGCCGCCGCAGTGCTCGGCGCTCTGCCCGCACCGAATGGACCGGGTCGCCCGAGCAATTACGGAGACCTGCTGCTCATTCGCGATTACGGCGACAAGTACGATGCGAAGATCGACGGCCAAATCAATGACCGGATGTCGGTATTCGTACGATTTAGCCAGCGCAAGGATCTCGACTATTATCAGCCCGATATCCCGGGTCCTTCGGGCGGCGATGGCAATGGTTACATCCACAGCATCGATCAGAACGCTTCCATTGGTTACACCTGGACGGTGACAGCATCGTCGGTGTTGGAGGCTCGCTTTGGGTTCGATCACGTGCTGGCGGGAAAAGAACCGGCGTATCTGGGCGGCCCCAGCATGGAAGCTCTTTACGGTATTCCCGGACTGCCGACTTCACCCGACTTGACCGGCGGGTTGAACTCGCAGAACATCAGCGGGTTTTCCCAACTCGGGCGGCAAACCAGCAATCCGCAGTTTCAGAACCCGACCTCGTTCGATCCCAAGTTGAATTACTCCTGGATCAAGGGCCGCCATTCTATTAAGTTCGGGTACGAGTTCCTGTCCGTGCGGACCGAAATCCTGGACGTGAATCCGCTGTACGGTGAAGACCAATACACGGGACAGTTCAGTAAGCCCACCTGTACGGAACTCGGGCAAGCGGCGGGCTGCGCTATCGCGAGCGACGCCACCAGCTACAATCTCGCCGATTTCATCTTCGGTACGCCCAGCATCATCAATCTAGGAAACAACGCTGTTGTCAATCTCCGCCAGCACGTGAACTCCCTGTACGCGCAGGACGATTTTCGCGTCACGCCGAAGCTCACGTTGAACCTCGGACTGCGCTGGGAATACGCCACGCCGCTCTATGAACGCGACAATAACTATTCGAATTTCGATCCGGCCACGGACACTATGATCACGGCCAGCAGCGGCAGCATCTATAACCGTAGCCTGGTTCACCCCGACTATCGAGATTTTGGGCCACGGCTGGGCTTAGCCTACAGCTTCGATTCGAAGACCGTGATCCGAGCAGGCTATGGGATCAGCTATTCCTTCTTCAATCGCGTCGGAAGCGCGCTGGAAGGGATCAATGCGCCGCAAGCGCTGTTTGGCGTCATCAACCAGTCGATTCCCGCGGGCGGCGCCGTGCCTGCCGGCTTCCTTACTACGCAGAACAGCTTCACCACTGGCATCGACAATCCCGCAAGCTTCAATCCGGCGAACTCGAACGTGGTCTATATTCCGCCCAACAGCAAATGGCCCTACATTCAGAACTGGTTCTTCTCAGTTCAGCGCGAGCTGGGGCTGAACACCGTACTGGAAGTTGCCTACAACGGCAATCACAGCTTGCGGTTGCCGATCATCGCCGACTACAACGAGGCTTCTCCGAACCTTCCCGGCCAATCGCTCGGCGTGCAGGCGCGAGAACCTATTCCGACCTACGGCCCCATCACGTGGGTGGATCCAGCGGGCGACAACGACTATAACGGGCTTTCGGTGCGGCTGGAGCATCGCTTTTCGCACGGATTGTATTTGCTGAATTCCTTCACCTGGGGCAAGGCATTGGGCGACTCTGAGCAGGCGCTCGAGTACTTCTCCGGTTACGTCGAAGCCAATCCGCAGAACATTCACGACCTGGCGGCTGAGCGGGGCCCTTCCAGCTTCGATGTGAAGCTGAATAACGTCACCAGCGTGGTGTACGAACTCCCATTCGGAAAAGGCAGGCAGTTCGCAGCCAGCGTGAACCCCTTCCTGGACGCCATCATTGGCGGATGGGAGCTCAATACCATCAACACCGCCCACACCGGACAGCCGCTGAACGTCTACTACAGCCCGTCGTCGGCGTATGCTGTGAGCGGGCTTTCGAACGATTATCGAGGCGAACCATTTCTGCGCCCCAACGCATTGGGCAGCGCGATCAGCCAGAGCACAGCGCAGATGCTCAATACCTATTTCGCCGGATACACGTTCTCCGTCCCACCGTCCGCCACCGATCCATTCGGCGATCTGGGACGCAACGCGTTTCGTGCTCCCAGCTTTGAGCAGTGGGACCTGGGCGTCGACAAAAACTTCCGGATTCACGAGGACATTCACGTGCAGTTCCGCTCGGAGTTCTTTAACGTACTCAACAACGTGAATTTCGGCATTCCGAATACGATCAGTAACAACAGCGCCTTTGGCCAGATTCGCAGCACTTATCCGGCGAGGCAGATCCAGTTCGCGCTCAAGCTGCTGTTTTAGTTTGTGGCGCCGAATCCTATTTGTCCCCGGCAAATTCGCCGCCGAATTTGACGGTCGAATCCACAGTGTAGACCTTCACGCCGGCTGCGACCGGGCGAAGCATCTGCAGGACAATCGCCTCGCCCTGGGTCTTGATGCCGAAGTGCGTGCTCTCATCGCGCTGCACCGGGAATTGGCGGGAAGCGTAGGGCGGAATCAGGACGTCAAACGCCTTGGAGCAAACCAGCGTCAGTTCGGGCGAAGGATGGCCCGCCGTTGGGACTGAGTACAGGTTGCCGGCCGAATAGCAGAGCGACGCTTGGGCGGCGCGCTCGGATGTATTCACCACCGAAATCATGTTTCCCTGCATTTCTTCTATATCGCCGGAGAACCAAGGATTGCGCGTGGGATAGGAAAGCTGGCGGGGCGTGCTGCGCAACTGATTATCAACGGTACACTCGCTCAAGCCTGCCACGGCGATTACCGGCGAAAGTTTCGGCGAAGGAATACGCTCGCGCACCTTGAGCCAGCCTTGGCCCGATTCGTCGTCGATCTCCAGCCGGTGCGCCACGCTCTCGCCAGCGCTCAAGTGCAGCGTCATATCGTTTAACCCGGCCAGCCCAACCAATCCGCCGCCCGCTCGATGCGCCTCAATTTCGACCGTTACCATCCGATCGCCAAGGTTCGACAGCGTCACGCTCGACCAGCAGTTAGCGCCGTAATCGAGCGAAGGCAAAATGCTGGTGACGACGCGCTCCGGATCCGCCGCCTGGATGCTTGCCGCCATCAGGATCAGAAGCAAAATGCGGGCCATCAGTCTTCTTTTCGGCTGTTTCGTCAAGAAACTCCAGCCAGCGCGGCCCGAATCGCGGTCTGGGCTCGCCGCATATTCTCTTCGTCTGGATGTGCCTGCCGAGGCCAGAAGAAGCCCCGTAGGCCGTCCTTCTTCCGCCGCGGCACAATGTGGACATGCAGGTGCGGAACGCTCTGGCTGACGCGATTGTTGATGGCGACAAACGTTCCTTCGGCCTGCATGGCCTGTTCGACGGCCCGCGCGAGTAACTGCACATTGCCGAAAAACGGTCCCACGAGATTGGCCGGAAGATCCGCCAGCGTTTCATAGTGGGCCTTGGGAACCAGTAGCGTGTGCCCAATAAACAATGGCCGATGGTCCAAAAACGCGATCGACAAATCATCTTCGAATACAACGTAATTGGCGTGCAGGGCGATCTGGCAGAACCGGCAACTGGCGCTCGCGGACATTAATTCTCGATGGGACCTTCGCCGCGGCTCAGAGCGGTGATGATCTGCTCGCGGCGCTCGGACGCTGCTTTCAGCGCCGACTGCAGGGAGTAAAAGTACACCAGCACGCCGATCACGCCGCCGACAAACAAGGTACCGAAAAAGGCCCACTCGGTATCGAACGCATAGCGCGCCAGGTAAGCGAGCGCCACAGGCGCCAGCGTTATAGGAAAGCCGAGCATCAAAAGGGCCTGCGTGCGGCTCTGCGCGGCTGTCTTCATGGTCTTCACCGGATTCACGGCGCGCGGATTATAGAGGGAGCTCACGTTCCCGACAGCCAGGATGAAAAGAGTGATGACGCACGTGACCGCCACCGCTTCCAGGATCTGACGTCCGCTGAGAGGCAGCCGCAACAAAGCGCATACCAAGGCGATGGCAATGATCTCGATCAGAACCAGAAACGCCGCCGCAAGATTCTTCCCGGCCAGAACAGTAGACATTTTTACGGGCACTAGAAAGTAAACTTGCGCGGCGCTACGGTCGAACCCGAAGCAGTTCCAAAACAGCGCGTCACTTAACAACAGGATCGCGTAGATGCTCACCATCGTGAGATAGTTGTCGCTGAGAAAGCTGCGCTCGGTGCTCAGGCGGCCGAATGCGATGGGCGCCCAGATGAGCAAGCCGAACGAGAACCCCATCAGGAAGACTAAACGGAATCGCGGTGCGCGGCTCAGGAATCGCAGCTCTTTTTCGATCAGCGCGGCGAGCGGATCCCGAAAGACCGCATTCGGTAATTGATACCACCACTCCAGCCGGCTGACGCGGCGTCGCGTGGACGGGCCTCGGGCGGAAGCTTCGGCGGCGTCGAACCGGAGCCCGCGCTCAAACTGGGTGCGTCCGAAGACATAAGCGGCCAAGGTCCAAGCCAGCAGAACGCCTAAACTCATCCACGAGAATTCGCCGAGCGCCAGGCGCGCCGTTGCGGTCCACGGAAAGATGGCCGAAGGTTCGCCGCCGAAAAACTGCCGCATCCGCGTTTCGGATGCCCGGAAGAATATCAACTGAGGGAGCGCCGCGGCGAGGACAAACAGGAACACTACAATCTCGCGCGACCGCTTGTGGGCCATCAGGCGGACCAGCAGATCCCGGATGCCGGTGGAGCAAAACAGGTTGAAGACGACGAACAGCGCCAGCGAGAATGGCGCACCGTGCGGAACATTGGGATTCAAGAAAAGGCCGGTGGCCGCGCCAATCAGGATCAGCAACATTTCCCCGCCGGTGGAGATGCGCAGGATCACTTCGATGGCGAACAGAGCACGCTTCGGAATGGGATAGACCAGCAGCTTGCGCAGGTCGAGCGAGGACCCCATGGACGTCAGCAGGACCGGGATCACCTGCCAATAGAGAAAGCACAGCAGCATTGCGCCCGGAAGAATTTTGTGGAACGCTTCCAGCTCGCCGGGCTGGGACAGTAGCACGGCCGCGAGCACAGCCAGATAGGCGAAGGCTCCATACCAGACGGCCGTCAGAACGCTGGTGAAGAGCAGCCCGCCGAGATTGGCGCGCGGAAGGTGGTTGCGCGTGCTGCGCCACTGCGCCCAGACGATTGCGCCGACTTGGTTCCACATTCCTCTTTAGTCTGCTCTTCTTTAGTCTGCGCTTCCGCCGGTGGACTTGGCAATGGGCTGGACCGGTTGGAGACGGGGGTAATAAGTGGGGTTTTGTCGCATCAGGTGTTGTGCGTGGCGCTCGATTTGTTCTTTTGAAAAAACGAAGCCAGCTTCTTTTGAAAAAACCGCGGGTTCCCAGGGAAGTCCTTTGTGCTGATGGCGCAGGAAGAGTTCGGCCGCTTCGGTGAGCTGGCGGCGCTCCAGGTGACGGCGCTCGTCTTGGATCGTGCGGAGTTGATCGAGTGCTTTTTGGAACTGGCGGGAGAGGCGCGAGCCGTGGAGTCCGAGCGTGGCCAGCATCGGGACTAGGGTTTGGGGGTTTGGGTTTTGGGAGAACAGCTCGGCTTCGAGAAGCGGGATACGGTTGAGGCGCCAGGCGGTGTTGGCGATTTCGTGGACCAGTTGAGTTTCGGTGGGTGTGGCGGGGGCGTACTCATCGAGAAATTGCTGGATGTGGCGCTGGTAGGTTTCGGGGTTCTCGTTGGGCAAGACTGCGGTGTGGGCAGTGAGACCATGGCGCAAGGCGTTGAGGGACGAACGTTGCTTGCCGGGTTCGGTTCGAGGACCGGTGGAGTGGAGGGAGTTGGCGCGGTTGGTGGCGGCGCGGCGGCCTTCTATTGGGTTCGCGCAAAGCGGGGTGCGGCGCGGGCTGGTTTCTGGTTCGTTTTGTGGTGCGCGCCGCACCCTTTGCGCTTCTGGGTCGGTCGCCGGCGCTTTTGAGTAAGTCGCCGGCAAGGAAGGCGCGGGTGAGCCTATTTTTTCTGCATCGAGCTGCGGGCACACGCCTCTGCGGGCTAGCCAGCGCTGGACGGGATCCGTAGTGGTTGGTATTGGTTGAGCTTGGGCTGCTGTTGCCATTTTTCGCACCTCGGCTAACGAGATAGCACGGCTGGGGATGCAGCCGACCGGCGGGTGGACATAGTTCGTTGAAGGGGAAATAGAAAGCGCGGGCCGAAGTTGGTGATTGTAGGAGCGGATACCGTGGCTCCTGGGCTGCTCGAAGATGCGGGAGAATATAAATGGAGCTGCGATATGGATCAGTCCACAATCATAGCTAAACTGCGAGAACACGAAAGCGAACTTAAAGCCGCTGGTATCGAGCACCTGTTCCTGCACGGCTCTTACGCAAGGGGGACGGCCGTCCGTGAGATATCGGATGTGGATGTCATAGCGGAATTCTCTCCTGGACGGCGTCTGTCGCTGTTGGACATGGTCGCCCTCGAAAACCGCTTGGCTGACGTGCTGGGCGCCCGCGTGGATCTGTCGCCGGCAAAAGGGCTCAAGGAGCCAGTTGCCGCCAGAGCTTCGCGCGAGGCCGTGCTTGCCTTTTAGGGAACCTGCACTTTCCCTGCGAGACATCATCGAAGGCATCGACATGATCGCCCAGTTCGTGCAGGACATGGATTTGGAGGCGTTCCGGGAAGACCCGAAGACGGTTGCCGCAGTGGAGCGCAAGCTCCTACTTATCAGCGAGGCAGCGGTGCGGCTGGGAGATGATGCGGAGCGTCTGTGTCCGGGTCTACCATGGCGCAACATCCGCGGCATTGGCAACTGGCTCCGGCATCGATATGACAGGGTGGATGTCGAAACAGTTTGGAATACCGTGGTTGATAATCTTCCACCGCTTAGAGCTGGTGTTCTGCGCGCGCTGACCTCGCCTTCGGAGCCACCGCCAGCGTGATCACGAACCTGCTGAAGAACGAGGGCAGAGCTAAGACCGTTCGGTTGCTCACCTTAACGCGCACGAGGAGCAAGTCATGAAGGTTTTCATCGGCGGATCGCGGGCGGTTTCCAAGCTGAACGCGGTTATTCGCGGGCGTCTGGACGACCTCATGAAGCGCGGCTGTACCATTCTCATTGGCGATGCGAACGGCGCGGATAAGGCCGTGCAGACGTACTTCGCAAAGAAGCACTACGACAAGGTTATTATCTTTTGCATGGAGCAGTGCCGAAACAACGTTGGGGTTTGGCCGACGCGCCGCATTGAGCCGCCAGCGGGCAGCAAGGGGTTCAGCTACTACGCGGCGAAAGATTTCGTCATGGCGGACGAAGCTGAGTGCGGCGTGATGTTGTGGGATGCCAAGAGCAAGGGGACGCTACAAAATATGCTGAACCTCATCGGTGCGGGTAAGCGAACGCTGGTTTACTTCGCCCCGACGAGGGATTTTCATGTTCTGGCAAGTCAGCAGGAGTTGAAGGCCCTTCTTGCGCGCTGCGAGAGGCGGGATATTGACAGCGCCACCCGTGCGCTTGGGCTTAGGACGCCGCTCGATCAGAGCAGCTTGCCCTTGACAATGCACTAGCCCCCGCTGTGTTTTTTTGGCACGGCGATGCCAAGTAGGAATTCTATTCTCGCGGGAGGACACTTGCGCGTGCTCTCTCGTTCCCGGTCCGGTCAGGCTCCCCGATCACCGCTATGTCCTTTATTTCCAATTTACCTTGTCTTCCCAAGCTAAACGGCAATCGGTACCTGACTCAACTGGCAAGATGGAGCACAGTGGGCGCTACCGCTTTTGTTTCGCGGACAATGAGTATCGATGTTGTCGGAAGTCAAACGCTCTTCGGCCCCCTTCCAATTCGAGCAATGTGGACGTGATCGTCGGAGATTCGAAACAGCCTTCGAGCGCGACCACGCATGATCGGCGTCCTCCTGTTAGAGGTTTGTTCTCCATTCTCAAAACGTAGTCGGCGTCACCGAGGACCGGAATGTTCGCGTTATGCGTTATGACCAAAATCTGCCGATTATGTTTAGCCTTCAGTATTTTGGGAACGATAAGGTTGACGACGTAGCTGTAGCCTAGTTCGTCTTCTGGCTGATCCAAAATCAAAGGAATCGAACGCGATTGCAAAGCGATGGTTAGCAGCGCAGCGCTCTGCTCGCCGGGTGAGAGCCCAGAGGCAAGTTCTGCGTAGACATTTTCCCCTTGGCGTTTTACTTGAATCCGGAGGACATCTGGACATGGCGCGCTCTGAAGCCGATTAAGACGTTCGATGTCGGTAATGATTGTGCGGAGCACAGCTTGGGTGTTGGGCGTTATGCCACAGAGCTCGGTCAGTCGCTTATCTTCAGCGTTTGCATTTGAAACCAATCCGTCTTTGAGAAGTGCAGCAGCCAACTCCCGAGGCAGTAAGGATTCTGCAACCCGCGTTATCTGTTCGTCAATATTCTTGATCTTGTTGTCTTTGCTGGAGACCTGATTGTATAGTTCCTGTAATGTCCGCTTGTATTCAGTGCGGTCCCCGGCAGTAGTAATGCTCAGTTGTATGTGTCCGTCAAGCGCCTCGGAAAGCTCTTTGGCTTTGGCGACTCGTGACGTTGTGATGCTACTTTCGATTTCTTCGAGACGCGCCAGATTGCCTGCTCTAGACTGCTCTTTCGTTTCAAGCTCTTCGCTAATCTTGATAGCTTGGGGCTCGGTCACGGTAGTTAGCCTTTGAATCTTGGCCCGAAGATCGCGCACGCGTGCTATCAATGCTTGCGGGGACTCAATACCTTCCTGGGCCAGCTTTCGGCTGGTCTCCGCCTCATGTTCCAGCCTCGACAAATCCCATTGCATTTCGAGCGGGGTGGTTGCTTCTCGAAGCTTCGCGCCGACCGAAAGGACTCTGCCGCGCAACACCGACAAGTCTTGTACGGCGGATCCGACTTCCGCCTGCCATTTCTTTAAAAGCTCCGCCTCTGCAACGTTCGCTAGGTCGACAATGGGCGCGGTGATGTTGAAAAGACTCCACAGTGGATCTTCTTCATCCCAGCCAGGTGGCGCACCGGACTTTGTGATGCGTTCAATGAGCGCCGTCACTTGGTCGTTAACCGACTTCAACGCGGAAGCCGCATCACCAGCGTTCGCCCATGGTGCCTCATCCTCCTGGTTTGGCAGCAAGGCTTCAAGCGATGCGAGTTCCTTTCGGAGCGCGGGGAGTTCGGCCAGTTCGGCCTGCAGGTTGCCGTGTTTCTCTCGGAGCGGCTTTATTTCACTTGCCGACTCACTCAAAGCAGTGAGGACGGAGACTCGCTCGGCACGCATGCCGTTGAGGCCAGCGAAGCTATCGAGCATTTCAAGCTGGCGCGGAATATCGTCTCTGAGTCTGTGGATTGTAGTGGACCCCATTTCTTGGACACGAAAACGGCCTTTTCTTAGATGGTGGGCGGCATTGAAAATAGAGGAGAGTCAATGCCCAAAACCCGCAAGAGTCACCCACCCAGCCTGAAGGCCAA
>Ga0187872_10001588_pt1 | contig 22547 bp, 12 predicted proteins | sample June2016WEW_16_4_FD_132973 | JGI IMG/M metagenome (GOLD analysis project Ga0187872, IMG submission 132973) | Peatland microbial communities from SPRUCE experiment site at the Marcell Experimental Forest, Minnesota, USA - June2016WEW_16_40 | ecosystem: Environmental > Terrestrial > Soil >...
GACAGGGCCATCTACCGGCCCACGATGCATTACGCCTACTGCCCGGCCGACGTGGCCATCGTGTCGCTGAATGAATTGCGCGGCTATGACTATAAACTTCAAAAGAACCAGCGCATCCTCAACGACGAAATCACCAGCGGTTCCGACATTCTCGGAGCGCTGTTGATGGGCCACGCCTACAGTGCATGGTGGACGGGCAGCGATCTCAGCATCGGCGAATCACGCCGGCTGGTGCCGCACCAGAACGCCACCACCATGCAGGTCGCCATTTCGGTCATCGCGGCCGCGATGTGGATGATTGAGAACCCAGCCAAAGGCGTCTGCGTGCCGGACGATCTGCCGCACGAGTATATCTTGAAAATTTCCAGGCCGTATCTGGGGGAATGGATTTCCAAGCCGTCCGACTGGACGCCGTTAAAACACTACACCAATGCGTTCAACGGGCACAACAATCCGCAGATCGACCGGGACGATCCGTGGCAATTCAAAAACTTCCTGATCACCGACGGAGACTAAACAGATTTCTTCCGCGAAAGCCGGGGTTGAAAAATCCCGGCCTTTTTCTTTTCAAATGTCGCGGGTGAGATCGCTGACGTGCAAATTCAATGCCTTTGCGATTCGAGCCAGCACTTCCACGGTGACTTTATATTCGGCGCGCTCAATATTTCCGACATAATTCCTTGCCAAATCTGCTTTTTCTGCAAGTTGTTCCTGGCTTAAACCGGCTTTGATTCGTTCGGCACGGATTGCTTCACCAAGGATTTTGGACACGTTGTTGCGTTGTGGCACGGCGTAACAGCAGACCAAGAAGGCCGATAATGCTCTACCAAGCACGCTTGGTATTTTTTGCTTGCATTATTTTTGAAAAAGCGTAAGAACGTCTTAATTCGACGACCACCTCCAGAAGTTGATCGAGGCCGCCATTGGTTCGGGAAAGTTCAACACAAAAATCTATGAAAATGATCAAGCTATCAATCATCGGAGCAGTTGCGTTGTCATTCGCCTCTGCCGTTCAAACCCATGCCATCACCAACACGGCCATCACCATTTCGGGAACCAACCTCGTTCTGTCGTGGCCGAGTTACGGTTATGAAACTTACCTCGTCCAATATCGCCAAACGCTTGACACAACCGATTCATGGTCGGTGCTGACGAACGCCTATCCGGCCAACAGCACGAACCGCACAACTTTCACCCTTTACGGCCTTGTGCCGCCACCGGCCAGCGGTGGTGGTAGTGGGAGTGGAAACCTTGTTGGCGGGCCGCCCAGTCCGAGCTTTGCCAGCGGTTCCGTAATGGCTAGAAATAGTGGGCCATTGTTGGTGCCGACGGACGGTTCAGGAGGCGCTGTGCCACTGGCGCTTTATCCGCCGGGTTTCAATCTCTCCGGTTATACAATAATTGACCCGTTGACCGGTGAATCAGCGAATGGAGCGGGTTATGTCATCAGACTGCAAGCATTGGGTGCTGCGCAACCATTGGACGACCCTTCAGGCGATCCACCTCCCCCGGAAACAGGTTTTTATCGTGTTTTCCATATTCCAAACTTTCTCGCGAATTTTTCCGGTTATACTTTCAATGGCCCGACTTTCATTTCCGTGGATTACGCTCCACCCGATGCGCCCGTGGATTACGTGGACAATACGACGGTTTTAATCAACGGCCAGCCGACGGATGAAGCGATATTTATGCCTTACGTCATCAATGGCGTGACCAACTGGGGGGTGGGCATTTATTTTGACCGGTTCCCAAACGGAACGAACACGATTCAGTTGCTCACGACCGTCCGGGAGTCTGACACGCTGAATGACCAGACGCCTTACATGGTCTTTTCCAACGCGCCAGCGGCAATCAACATTGGAAATTCAATCACGTTCACCAACTGGTCTGAATTGATTTTGAGCAACACCTACACATTCCAGGCGCAAACGGTTCCGAATGTGAACTGGGAAATTGATATTTACGATGTTTATGACAATTTCGTGAATTATCAAACCGGCTATTCAGCCGATGGGAACATTTCGTGGACGTGGAATTTGATGGACTATTGGGGCAATTCTCGATTGGGTGATTCTGACCCGTTCTTTTTCCCCTATATCACGGTCACGCAGAATTCGAGTAGTCCGACACAGAGCGGAGGCGCCCAGCCCAACGCTGGCAGCAGCACTTCGAGTTGGATGCCGCCACTAGCGGAACAATTTCCGAGCCAAGGCGACTGGATTTTCACATACATGGACAAATTTTATGACGATGGAACATCTAATTACGTTGGTGGAACCTCGTATATGTTAAACGGCATCCACACGATGGAAGGTGGGCCGGCAGAATGGAATATTGGTCTTTTAGAAGTTCCGGTGAAATTTGGCCGAACCTATTCTCAAACCAACCGGGATTCAAGCTGGGAAAGTCTCGGATTATGGTTGGAGTCTTGGAACAACCGGAATTTTTATTATTTCGGGCACGGTTCTCCGAATTCCATCGGCGGTGACATCAGCACGCTGGACAGCAGCAATAACATCACTGGCGCACAAAATTTGCCAAGTGGCCATGCGTATTTGACGGCTCAATGGGTTCACGACAATGTCACATTCAATAAAACCTGGGGACCTATGCCATTCCGATTTGTGTATCTAGACGGTTGCGATACCGCCGCCGGAAATTGGCCGTGGGCGTGGGGTGTTCCGAAGCAATCAGTGAGTCCAGATTGGTATAAAAATTCCGGTAACAACCCAAGCGGTTTTAGGCCGAATGCGTTTGCCGGATGGGATGTCGAAATCGGCGGCAGCAAAGATTGGGGGACAATGGATAAATTCTGGGAATTCCGAAAAGACTGGATGGCAGAATGGGCTGGAACTTTTCAGGAACAACTGGATGACGCATTCGATACCGCACGTTCCGTTTCCAATTGGGTTGATTTTGGACATTACAGCCATTTGAAAAAATATGGTTATACCGCAATGACCTTTTTTCAGTATAATCACGGTGGAGATTGGCCATGATTCGATTGAAAATGAAGGTAGCAGTTTTTCATTTGGCTGCATACATTCTGCTTTTTAATTCCCCTGTAAAGGCAGTGGAGCAAACCAATGCTGCACCCACTGGCATGGTTGTTGACTTGGGCGCGGTTAATAACCTCGTCCAAGTCACGCTGGAATACTCCAACGCCGTAATGGCTGTAGTTTTGCCATGCTTTTCTGATGCGGCGAAAAGGCTGAATTTGCCGTTAACGCAACCCATTACATACACAAACATTCAGGGCATTCATTTCCTGCCGTTTCTAAACAAAACACTTCGCAGTCCGAACGTTTCCGTTCTTCTCAAAAACGGATGGGTGTTTGATTATTTCTTTGGCTGTGTGCATCGGATTGAGAACCTGCGCAGCTACGCGGCGCTTCAAGACCCTGATAAAATTCCGCTGTATTACGGCGAAGTCAAAATGACAAAAGAGGAAGCCATTCAAATGGCGAGAGATTCCATAAAAAAACTTGGCATTCCACTGGAAGACGTTTTTGCGGAGCAAGAGCCGCTCGTGACTTTGCCCGTCAAAATTGAGACGAACACCGTTCCGCATTATAGAATTGAATGGATTGATCCTCGCGCCGATGGGATACACAGCGTTGACATTCAAATCAATGGAAATACCAAACAGCTTGAGAGAATATATTTTAACAGCCCAAATCTTAAACGGCCTTTTCCGAAAATAGATGTCATTCCGCCGCCTGCGCCACTGGACTGGCCTCCGGTAAATCCTGAATATGCTCGGCAGCTAATTCCAATGATGTTCAAAGCGATTGACGAATATGGGCAAAAACTCTCGTTGCCCATTCCCAGGCCGTTGACGACGAATTGTGTCACGCGAATCGAAATCCATAACAACGAAGGCTGGCCGCACGCCGAAATCACGCTCACCAACGGCTGGCGGTTTGTTTACCGCCACAAGATGGTTAATGGCTATTACGCACCGGGCAATTTTTTCGACAGCGACAATCGCAAAATCCGCATCAACGAATTTGACGGCAAATGGAATTTGACGACCAACCAAGCGATTGAAGTGGTGCGCCAGGCAATGGCGAAATCGGATTACCCGACGAACAACGTCCACATGGATTTCGCGCCAAGCGTCTATAAGGCCAGCGTCGCCACGGAACACATTCCCCGTTTACGGTTTGAATGGTATTATTCGGTTCAAGATGAATTGCAATCAAGACTGGAAGCGGAAGTGAATGCCGACAACGGCAAATTGGAATCGTTGTATTACGATGACAAAGCGTATTGGGGAAGCCGACCACCGATTGACGTGCCAATTTCAGTTAGCAAATGAGCCATGAAAACCTTCGCATTTCTCATTGCCTTTTTTGCGACTGCATTTTCTTCTTTTGCGGATTACACGCTAGAAGATATTTCGCTACATTTTTCCACAAATGCAGAAATCATCTGGTAAGCACCGATGATTGAAAGCTCATAAATGTGTATGAAAACTCTAAAGATATTCAGCTTAGTTTCGGTGATTCTAAGTATTGCATCGTTTATCGTGGCTGCGCCTGTTAACCAAGAAAAAGCTTCTCTGGTTGCAAACTCGTTTCTGAATGTTGAAAAAGCGAGATGGCAGCAAACACCAGAAACGACGCCGGCACGTTTCGGTGAAAAAGCGGCAGAAGCAGCGAAAGCCTATGCGATCAAAGGCGTGAGCGAAATAAAAGGCGACGATGGCGCTACGACAGCATACGTTGCAGAATTGAACCCTGAAGGGTTTGTAATTATTTCAGCGGATGATGAAGTTGAACCGGTGTTGGGGTTTTCGTTGCAGGGTCAATTCCCTTTTGCAGAATCGGGACACAACGTGTTGCTCCATTTAGTGAAATGGGATACGGCGGGACGGGGGAAAGCATTAAGAGAGGCAAAGGCTAAAGGAATAACGACAAAACAAACGAACCCGGCAACACGAAAATGGGAAACCTATTTAGCCTCAAAGACCGGTGGCTTTCAGCCCTTAACACCTAAACCATTGACAGTTCAGCAGTGGCCGCCAGCGCCACAAAACGGATGGATAACGACAGCATGGGATCAAGGAGGTGTTTTTGACGATGATTGCCCGAACTACTACTACACAGGACTTCCTGTAGGTCGTTGCGACGTTGGATGCACAGCAACCGCAATGGCACAAATCATCAACTATTGGAAATATCCAAATTCAGCTTCCTTTACGCCAAGTGATGCTTACACAAACAAAGGGTATGCACCTATAAGGTTCGACGTTGACTCGTCAATCTACGGATTCCCAACATTCTCTCAATTAAATTCCCAGCTATCGACAATTACATACAGCCCGACGAACTATGCAGAACAGGCTGCTTTATGCTTTGGTATTGGGATTAAACTTAAGATGAATTACGGGGTTCCGCTTTCTATCGGGAACTTTTTCACGGGCACATACCTAGAATCGGGTGCCTTTTGCTCTGACTGGGCTTATAAAAATGGTTTTTCTTACGGTTCCGCAATATTGAGGGGCGGGGGGAATGTTTGGAATACTTACGTCGGGAATGTGATAGCTAACATGGAATCTGGTTGGCCAGTTCAGATTGCGATTTCTACCCCGGATCAAAGTTCGAGGCACTCAGTTGTGGTAGATGGTTATAGAACAGACGGGTATTTCCACGTCAACGTCGGTTGGGGTGGAACTGCAAATGCTTGGTATCAATTGCCAAGCATGAATACGGGAAGTTATAATTTCCAACTTGTATATCAAATTGTTTACGACATAGCACCTTACACTGGTTGGAATCAAGTGGGTGCGGATGAGCGCAATTCATACCGCACGTGTTACAGTGGGCCAACGGCAGCGAGCAACAAATGGAGTGTAGTTGAACCGACGGGATTTAATGTTGGCGCGCTTGTAGTGGGGGCGGCGAATCGCATTTATGCCTCCGTCAGTTCGACGAATGCCTCTACGAACGCCTACGTTCTAGTTGTCAATCAATACGGCACTGTGTTAAACCGAATACAGATTCCAGACCGGGGCTACTCGTTAACGTCGCCAGTTCAAGATTCTCAAGGAAAAATATGGGTGTATGGCATGTATACATTCGACGATTTGCATAACTGCTACCTTTACAAGGTGGACCCAGGAACATTACAAGCGTCACAATTTGCGCAGTTGCCGCAAGGTGGCAATTCGTATGGCAACCCCAAAACAGACAGCCAGGGTTATGTTTACAATACTTCCATCCAAAGCGTGATTTGCATTTCCTCGCAAACACAATGGACTTTTTCTGTTCCTCACAGCGCTTCAATTTTCGGCTGGGATGTTGCTGTGGATGAAACAAAGGACAAAGTGTATGTGAGCTATTACAACGCCTCTACAAAAACAGCATATTTGGGATGTCTGAATAGGAGCAACGGTCAATTGCTGTTTGAAAAAACATTCTCGAATATGCCATCAACCGGACTTTCAATAACAACGCCGTCGGTGGGGAACGACGGGACAGTTTATGTTTGTGCTGCAACAGTGCTATATGCGTTAAATCCTGACAATTCATTCGCTACTCTATGGTCGCGCGACCCTTCAAGCGGCGCCTACCATTTGAATCAGCCGCCAGCAATAGGCGCAGATGGAACGCTTTATTTAGTTCATCTGCTCAATACTAACGGGCTGGAGTATGCGGTTTTGCGTGCAATGAACCCACAAAACGGTTCAGACAAATGGGTTCAACTTGTTACCCCGGTTGGAGCGTATTGGAATTCGGCATCCAAAGGATATGTTACACAAGGCGGCACGGTGTATCTTTGGAAATATGATTTTGATCAAAACGGCGCAAACTTGGGAGGGCATCTTTACGCCTATCAAGATAACGGTAGCCAGGCAGCTTATCTTTTTGAGCATACTTACGGAACGAACGCGCAAATATCCGGTTTTGGTCCCGGCGGCACCATGTATCTCGCAGTTGGGAATAGCATCCAAGCTGTTTCAGGAGGTTCCGCCAGCGATCCTAATGGTGCCGGGATGGGCTACGCTAACAACCAGCCGCCGAATGTGCCATCCCTTATCGGGCCTTTGGATGAAACAAATGGACTTAAATCGTCCGTAACGCTTTCGTGGCAAGATTCAGACCCATTGGGACACGGTTTGTCTTACGGCTTGTCTGTTTGCGCTCTTATTCCAGGGCAGGAATCCGTGGACGTGCCCATGACCAACAACCTTGCTGTGACTTCATTTACGCTCACGAACTTGCAACCCGGCATTAAATATCTCTGGAAAGTTACAGCATCAGATGGTCAAGCTATAACTGAAAGCCCGGTCTGGGCGTTTACAACGCAACCGTTGCCGCAGTTGGCAATTTCCAAAAATGGAACCAATGTTGTCATTTCTTGGGCGACAAACTCCACTGGGTTCACTTTGCAATCCACCACGAACCTTGTTGCACCAGCAAACTGGAACACTGTTTCCCCGGGGCCGGTCGTCATTGGCGGTCAAAACGTCGTGACCAATGCCATCTCTGGCACAAAGAAATTTTATCGGTTAAGCCAGTGATGTTGACGGTGCTGCCGTGAATCACTAATCACTTTGAACCGGCGGGCTTGTTGTGAAGCGCCATTTTCAAGCAAGAACATACTTGAAGGAAAAATGCGGATGTCGGCGCGTTGGCTGTTTTTTTGGAAAATCTTGCTAAATCCCTCGAAAACAAGCATCTGTCCGTTTCCCGAAGAACCGGGACCGTCGCGCGGACGACGCGGCCACTCGCGCAGACGACCGGGCCGGTCAAGCGGACGATGCGGCCTTTTGCCGGAACTTGGGTGCGGTGACACGTCACCACTTTTCAAAGCGCCGACATATCGGCGCATTCCAGAGCTTTCCCAATCGCGACGTAAGTTCTTGCGAACGGACACCAAATCCATTTTCATTTGCGGCCGGAGCGAGGAAATCGTTCCGGCTGTTTTATTTCATTAAAATGATTCCAAAACGCGCATTGAAAAAACTGGCTGCCCAGCATGGCACGCCGCTGTTCGTGGTGGACCACGACGAATTGCGCCGCAACTACGTCACGTTCAAAAAATACCTGCCGCGCATCCAGGCCTACTACGCCGTCAAGGCCAACCCCGATCCCGCCATCGTCAAGACGCTGTTCGATGCCGGTGCGAGCTTCGACGTGGCCTCGATGCCGGAATTCCACATCGTCCATGAATACATCAAGGACATGCCGGACAAACAACGGCAGGCCTGGATTTGGGACAAGATCATCTACGCCAACCCGATCAAGGCCAACGAGACATTGCAGGAGTTGAACCCGTACAAACCGCTGGTCACCTACGACAACCACGAGGAAATCCGCAAAATCAAGAAGTACGCCCCGCAAGCTGGTCTCGCGTTGCGGCTGAAGGTGCCCAACACCGGCGCGATGGTCGAGTTGTCATCGAAGTTCGGCGCCGCGCCCGGCGAAGCGGTGGATTTGATCCTCGCGGCGGACAAAGTGGGGCTGACCGTGGAAGGCATCAGTTTCCACGTCGGCAGCCAGACGACCAACTTCAAGAATTACGTCGCCGCCATCAACCTGGCGGCCAATATCTTCAAGGAAGCCAAAGACCACGGCTACACCAAGATGAACCTGCTCGACATCGGCGGGGGGTTCCCGGCGCCCTACGACGACACGGTGAAACCGTTCCGCGAACTGGCCAGCATCATCAACCGCGAACTCGACCGGCTTTTCCCGAAGAACATCCAGATTCTCGCCGAGCCGGGCCGATTTCTTTGCGCCACCGCCGCCACCGCCGTCTCAAAAATCATCGGCAAGGCCGTGCGCGAGGGCAAATTGTGTTACTACGTCAACGACGGCGTCTATCACACCTTCTCCGGCGTCATCTTCGACCATTGCCATTACCACATGAAATCCTTCAAGCGCGGGCCGACGCAGATTTGCTCGGTGTTCGGCCCGACGTGCGACGCGCTCGACGTGGTCTCGATGGCGGAGGAACTGCCGGGCGATTTGCAGTTGGGCGACCTGCTTTACAGCGAACAAATCGGCGCCTACAGCCACGCTTCTTCGACCTATTTCAACGGCTTCCCGCCCGCGACCGTGGTGCACATCAATCAGTAAGGTCGAGGGCCGAGAGTCGAAGGTCGAGAGCCAGACTACGAAAGGTGGGGCGAGCGTCCTCGCGAGCCGAACCCAAATTCATTTTTAACCACAGAGAACGCAGAGAACGCAAAGAATTGAACCGCTAATTTACGCTGATGAGCGCTGATTAAAAAAGGCCGACTCATCGCAGCTTCAAGCCAATGATTGCATCAATCCAGATTTCCAGCCCGCGTATTTTTCCGCCGCGACCCGCGCAAAGAAACTCGTGTAATCCTCCGGCGAGAGAAAATAGAAGTAATAACGCCACGGTTCGTCTTTTTCTGTGAGTTTGGCGTTTAACGTCTCAAAATGTTTCAACCCGTCCCGGCATTTCGCCTTATTCCGGTTCGAATCGTCCCCTTCTGATTTCACTTCAACCACAAGAATGTCATTTTTCGCCCGTACCTTGATGAAATAGTCGGGGTTAAAGTTCTCGTTGGCCACGTGTGTCTTGCCCGCTTTGACCGGTTTGTAGGAATACGGGAAAGAATAACCGCCCTGGTTCGGCATCTTCACAAACGAGTCGAACAAGTGCGCGTGCTGGAACAGAAGGTCGGAGAATTGCCGTTCAGGTTCGTAGCTGGCGTAGTGAACATTCCACGGCGTTTTGAAAACGCTCAAGTCAACCTGATTGAGCTTCGGCGCAATTGCTTTGGCTTGGTCACCGGCGTCTTCACCAAATTCAGCGAATTGCTTGCGGAATTTTTGATATTGTTCCCACAGATGGATTTCGTGTCCGCTGAACGGCGCGGCCTCGTCCTTCACATACCACACCGTGCCATGTTCCTTGAGTGTGCTCTCGGAAAACGCCTGGCGCGGGATCGCGGTCAAATCCACCGGCAGAATTTCCTTTGCCACCTGACTCATGCGCGGATGCTCCCTGTCCAGTTCGCGAAACATCGGCCCGAATCCCTGCTGCAACCGCAGCAAATTCTCTTTGCTCAAAAAGCTGTTGTCGTAACCGGCTTCCTTCAACTTCTCCACGATAAACTCGCGCAGCCGTTTTTTGGACCATGCCGCCGCTGCCCGCTCGTCCTTTTCCCGGAGAAAGAGGCGCACGAGTTTTACCGCGTCTTCGATTTCGTAGAGATTCCTGTGTTCTATTTCAACGTCAACTTTACCGGTTTCCGAAAACGTCGAAGATTCCAATGTCTTGCGGTCCTGCGGCAAAAATTTCACGTCCGGCGCGCCGGCCTTCGCTCGTTTGACTTCGACCGCCGTTTGCTTCGGCTCGTAGCGCAGGTTGTACAGCGGAAAGACATATTTTTTTCGCCGTTCGTCGTAACCCCAAGACAAAGTATTTTCGACTTCCAGAATTTCATTCAGCAGCGTGGCGATGGCCGGAGTCCATTTTTCATGGTTGTTCACGCGTACCAGCGGCTGGCCGTCCAGTTCCGGCGGCACGCGCAAGCCGCGTCCCAGAACCTGCTGGATGAGCAGTTTAGAGTTAAATGCCTTGGATTCGTGCGGCACGATTTGGAAGACATTTTTCACGTCCCAGCCTTCCGTCAGCATGGCCACGGATATGATCCATTCAACCGGGCTACCCGGCTCGTCCACGCTTTTTAGCGATGTCAGGTTCTCCTTGCGCCGTTTCTCCGGTGAATCCTTGTCATCGCGCGGGCTGTAAGCCGCCTCCACCCGCTCCTTTGCCGTGCCGCTCCCCGGCACACCGGATGTCACCCAAATCGCTTTTACCTCGGCTTCCACGCGCTTCAGTTTTTCCTTTTTTATCAGGAATTCCACCAGCTCCCGCCACACCTCCACGCACTTTACGATTTCCGCGGTGACCACAATTGTGATGGGCTTCACCTTTTTGCCGTAAATCTTCTTGTTTTCCAGGTGGAAAGCGTAGGTCTTTTGCCAGTCGTGCGCCGTGTAGGTGTCCTCGATTTTGTAGTCCGGCTTTTTGACCACCTTGTCGGCAATCGCCTGCTTCAATCCGTAACGATAAACCACATCGGGAAAATACTCGTCCTCGACATACGGTGTGCCGGTCACATTGACCATGTATCGAAAACCAAAATCCGCGTTGAGCAGAAACTTCAACCATTCTGATTTTTTCGCGGGCTGGTTGAAAAGATGATGTGCCTCGTCATTTAGCACCAGCGTCCTCTCACCCTGCCCGCGAAAGCTATCGGCAATGGATGAGCCGGTGTTCTCATACACGGCGTGGATATTCTCGATGCAAATATCGCCGACTTTCACCGTCTCGTTGCCGCGTTTGATGCCGGGAATAGTCACCACCACGCCCAATTCCTTCATGATCGCCGCCAGTTCGTTATTGCCGGCCAGCGCCATGAACTTTTCCAGCAAACCGTCCTCGATCGTCAACGATGGACACAGAACCAGCACCCGGTCCACCAATCCTTCCGCCAGCGCAATCGTCGCCAGCGCATACATGACATAGCTCTTGCCCGCGCCGGTCGCCAGGTCCAGCGACACCGCCTTGCGGTCGCGCAATGGCATCTTATCAAGATAAGCGGCTGTTCCGCCTTCATGCCGCTGCTGAATCGCCGTGTGCGCATTCCAATTTTCCAGCGCCAGCCGTTCGAGGTTCGGATATTTGTCCGATACCAGAAACCACAATGCCGTCCGCACCGCGTCACGCTGGAAGGCGAACCGGTCCGCACAAATAAGGTTCAGAAGCGCATCGTATTTGTGAACCACCGCCTCCACTGCATCACGGTAGTCCTCCACCCGCAGAACCTGGTCGGCTATGCGAAATTGCAGGCTCATTTGAAATCCTTTTTCTCAAATACCAGCGTCTTTTCATTCCCGTAGCGGTCGCACAGGATCACCATCATCTTTTTGCAGGTGAAATCCTCTTCAGGAATTTTCACCAGCAGGCTTCTGGCCTCATCCAGTCCGCCCGCCTCCTTCAACAAATCTTCCCCCCAGAACACCCGCCCCAGCCGGAACACGTCGCCGTCATAATCCAAATCCACCATCGCCATGGAGAACGTCTCGAAATTCTTGAAATCCTCCGGCTCGGTCGCCAGCGTTTGCGCCCGGAACTCGCGGATTTCCAGAACCATCTCTTTGAGCAATCCATTCCGCCACTTTTTGGCCTTCACCTCCACTTGCGGCTGTGAAATGAAATCAAAACCCACCGCGTCAATCACTTCGTTGACCTCCTCCTCCTTTGTCGGTTGCTTGAGCGCCGCCGGCTCGTGCTTTTCAATCAACCGCATCAGCACCGACAGCGGCACCTTGAGAAAAACATAGGTCGTCTGGTCGCGGACCACTTCATCCTCGGCGAAGTCCATCGCCACCACCGGCGCGATGACGTAAAACTTTTCGCCCGGCTTGCCGCGCAACGTCCGGTGCAGGTCATCTACATAGCCGTAATCCAGCGTGAGTTTCTTGTGATCCGGGTAATTCCAAAGCAATACAGCATCCGTGCCGATGCAGCCGTCCAGCGCCAGCCCGTACCGCTTATCTGGCTGTTCATGCACGCCGAAAAGTTTCAGGACAAATGGCCGGTATTCATCCCACGGCATCTGCCTGATGGCCGCCATGTCGTAAATCCCGGCGCGGTAAAGCGCAAATTCCTTGGCCGGCAGTGGCTTTTCCTTCTCCGTTCTGTCTTTGGGCGCGATGAGCGAGATGCGAAACTCTACGCCGTCCACCTTGATGATCTTCGCACCCGCGCCGTCCTCGACTTCTTTCAGGTGGTTGGCGGGCACGCGCAACTTTTCCTCCGGGCAGACCAGCGACAGTGCGGCGTCCTTCTTCACCAGGTCATGCTTCTTGGCCAGCGCGGCGAGGTCGTGCAGTAATTCCAGTGTCACGTCGCACTCGCCCTTGCGTGTTTTTTCAGTGATGACAAACACTCCGGGTGAGGTATTCAAATGTTCAGCCCAATCTTCCACGCGCCCTGTTTCGATGCGGTTATCAGTTTTTGTCGTGCCAACAACATTAGTCAGGGAAAAAAGGCGCTTTTGAGTGGTGTAAATTGCGAGCTTTCCACAATCCATTGCAATCCATCGCCGACCCAATTTCTCGGCCACTGCTGCGGTCGTTCCACTGCCAACAAAGCAATCGAGCACGATGCCATCCACCGGACACGAAGATTGAATAATCCGTTCGACCAGGTTTTCCGGCTTCTGTGTTGGGAAATTCTGGCGCTCGCTTGATGAGGACGAAAAAATTCCTAAATCCCACACATCAGACATTGCCTTTCCCCCTGCGAGAATCTCATCTACGCGTCGCATCTTGTTTTTGGAGTGTCCTTTCCCTCCCGGCATCCATATCCATTCCACTCCCTGCTCATCAACATGGATAGCTTGTTTCCGACTCTTTACCAGATCCCCTTTCGTCCAAGCACTTCGCGGCATATTGAAGCAAGCAGCGTCAGATTTAGCATAAAAGAAAATGGAGTCGTGTTTTCTATTGAAGAAATTTGGAAGAGACATCATTCGGTAGCTGTAATCCCAAATAATCTCATTGCGAAAGTTCTCCTCGCCAAAAACCTCATCCATTACCGCTTTCAAGTAATGTCCTTTTTTCCAATCAAGGTGGACATAAATGCTGCCATCATCCGAGAGTAGTTCCCGCAGTAGAATAAGCCGACGACGGAGGAACTCGATAAACTGCGCGCCCAGCACTTTGTCGCGGTAAGCTTTCTCCTTGTCCTTCATGAAGTCCTGCCGCGTGGCAAACGGAGGGTCAATGTAGATGAGTTTGATTTTGCCGCGCGTGCCGAAGCGGTTCGGCCCTTGCTGGTCGGCCAGCAGTTCGCGCAACGCCAGCAGGTTGTCACCCCACACCAGCAGGTTGCGCCAGCGTTTGTCCGCGTGCGGACGCTCCGCGCAGAACGAGCGCACCAGTTGCCACGGCGCGGCGGGCGTCTGCGCCAGCACTTCCTCGCGCCGCATCTTGCCGTCATAGACCAGCCGGTATTCCTTGCCGGCCTCTGGTAACTTCGCGCCGCCGGGGAAAAGCCGTCCGCGCCATTGCGCCGGGAGCTGCTCGCCCGCCCGGATCAACGCGCACAACTTCTCCCTCTCCGCCTCTGTGAGCTGCGACACAAGTGAGACAACTACCTTTAGATAGTGTTACGGTCAAACCCAAATCGCCAACCTGTCATGAGTGAAAAAGTCTGCTGCGAAGCTGTTTCAAGAACGCCTCCGCCAACTCCGAAAAGAGCGTGGCTGGACACAAGAGCAGACCGCTGAGCAGTGCGGCATCGGATACAAGCTGTATCAGCTTTACGAGCTGGGCATAAAACAGAATCCCGGCCTCACGTCGCTGGAAAAACTTGCCGCCGGATTCGGCTTAGAAATCCACGAATTACTTACCCAGACGTTTCCCCAAAATCGTCGCAAGCCCCGAAAAAATATGAAGGACAGCAGCCGAAGCTACGCGAAATGATTTTGGTTAAAGTTTGGTTCTGGTCGTTTTGTTTTTTCTCCGACGTGGGCGAGAATAGCGCAACCAGCCAATCCTCGGCAATGCGTTTTGCGGCGGCGCAGAATTCGGAGACAGGCGGGACGCGCTGTCCAACTTTATTCGTGTTCATCCGCGTCATCTGCGGTTTATTTTGTGCCTTTTGCGCCTTTTTGCGGCTGGAATCACCTCATCTGTCCTGCGGACACCTTCTCTCCAGTGCGGAGAAGGCTTGGCTTGCCGGGAGTCTCGCCCCACCAAAACGGACGTTTCAGCGATGTGTAATTGCAGCCGCGCCAACTTTCTGTTGTGGACGCCGTCAGGGCGTTTGCACCCTGTAAAATCGCAAGGATGAATTATTTGTGGCCGTGAAGCGATACGAACTGCCCGGGATGTTCGTCGTGAACGTCGCGGTCGTGTTCGTGGTCCACGATGTGTTCAACTGTGTGGTTTGCAGGAGGTGGAACGTGCTGGCCGAGCCGCTGATCATGAAGTTGAGCAACACCTGGTTGTTTATCAACACGGGTTGGCCCAAAACGATGACGGGGGTCGGATTGGTAACGACGGTCACCAGTTTGAACGGCCCCCAGCCCAGCGGGAATTGCGTGAACAACACCGGCGCGGCAGCGAGGGCGTAATTGCCGGCCTGCGTGGGTGTGTAGGTGAAATTGGTCGTCCCGGTGGAATTGGTGGCCAGGTTGATGGCTTGCTGGACGTTCGTCACCACGATGTTTTCCAGGCACCAGCCAACAATGGGATCGATTTGTGGATAGTAACTGCCGCTGGTGAAGGAGTAGTTGAAGCGCAACAGCGTCAATTGACCGACAAAATTAGACAATGACAGCGAGCGATTTGTGAATACGGTGTCGGTCTGCCCGTTGTTGCCGGCCTCGACGAAAAGGTCCTGCCAGTTGGCTCCGCCGTCCGTGGATGCCTGCACCTGCGCGGATTCGGCACTCGTTGCATAACCCAGAAAACTCTTGAACGAAAACGTCGTGTTGGTCGCCGGCAGGAGCACTTCATTGAGTTGCAAATATTGCGAGACGGGATTGGCGTGACAAAGATGAAAACACCTGCCGGAGCCGGTCGGCGGATTGGTGATGACCGAATAAATCGGCGGCGGTGTGATTGTGAAATTCGTCAGGCCGTTGGTGGCATTGTCCGTGAGATTTCCATTGGTGGTTTGTGCCGTGAGCCACTGGTAACCGGTGGTGTTGGGGTTGGCGCCCGGCACGCAGGCGTAGGGGTTGCCGGTGTTGAGATAGGGCGTGTTCGTGCCGACGACGACGGTGGCGACATAATCCGTTCCCGGCACCGCAGGATCAAACAACGTCACTTTGCAGGTGAAGCCGACCTTGCTGCCACCGGGCGCGACGATGTTGGTTACGGTGACGCTATAGACCGTGTCCGTGCCGCTGAACGGAAAAGTTGTCCCCTCGCTGGTCGCGTCCAAGCCCATCGGCACCCAGACGACCGAGTCTTCACCGACACCGGTTTGGTAAGGCTGAATGGCCACGGCCACGCTCACGCCGTTGCTCGTCATGCTGACCGTTGCCGCACTGAAGTCCGCATTCGACAGCGCGAATGACCATTGGGGAAACACGAGCTGGTAGGGCACGAAACCGGCCGGCGGCCAGGAGACGAAAGGCTGGCTCGTGGCCGGGCGCGGACCAAAAAGGTTGGCGTCGAAAACCCAGGTCGCATTCGCCGCATTAAAGCTGCCTTCCACCGGCACATCGCCCGCAGCCATCACCTGGGTTTGCGGATAGAGAATCCAGCGCCGGTGGCCGACGGCGGTGTTGTTCGCGCCAAAATCCCAGATGTAACCCGTGATGGCGTCCGGGCCATCGGAGCCGAGGGCGAGATTTGAGTTGTCCGCGGCGTTGGTGGCGGAAACACTGAAGCAGCTCCACGTAGGCGGTATGCCGATATGCTGAAGCGTGTCGTTGGCTGACATGATGAGTGCCGCAGCCTGGTCTTGCGTGGACTCATTCGAAGAAAAGGTGACTGTGGCCGGAATGCCACCCATGGCGCGGAACCAATTGATGCGGCGCAACGTCGCGTTTTGAAAGGGGGTGGAATTGGTGCCCGGAACGCAGTTGGTCGTGTCCGCCGTGGAATTCATGGCGATGCCTTCGGAGGAGGTGTACACCGCATTGTAAAATTCACGCACCTGCTCGCGGGAACCCGTATTGACGTTAAAACTGCCGGTGACATCCAAGGGTCGCGGCCCACCGCCCGGCAAACCCGAAACATCCTTTGGCGCCCTTGGCGCGTCACCCAAACTCGGCGGTGGTAACGAACTGGTAACCGGCGTTGTTTGTGAAAGGCCAAGGAACGGCAACATGGCTGTCGAAACGACGGCCGTGATAAGCCCTAGGATTTTTGCAGATGGCATGAAGTTCATTCGGAATTGGCGCAGTTCCAAACTGCAAACCTTTAACAAAGTTTCAGCAGAATTTATACCAAAGCTGGGTGATGGGCGGTTAGATTGTGAAGCCCTTGTTTTTGTGGTTGTATTTTGGATTGCGGTTTACCGGCAATTATGTTTTAAAAAGTGCCGATGCGGCCTTTCCGATATTCCAGCCAGGTGCTTTACGAATTCGTGCAAGAACGCAAACGAATTCCACCCCAACGGCTTGTTTTCCATGACGTAAAATCCGAAGCCCAAGAAAACGTCGGCAAAGAAGCACGCATACCGCTGGATTGTGATACAGGACGCGCAGTAATTCTTGAGTGGGTTCTTAAGGCTGGCCGACTTGACGATATTACCACATATCACGCCTCGTTGCTAATTGACTCAGAACGAATTAGGGGGATTGATTATAGCGCAATCGAACAGAAAAGGCGTTTTAAGGTCAGAATTCCAAAAGGATGGCATGAAAATGTTCTCGACCCGAATTCAGACGACGACAGGCACGAACCTGTGGATTTGGGAACAGTGACCGATTTTGAGGATTTCTGTAAAAAAGTTGCAAAACGATGGAACATAGATTACCAAACAGAAGCAACACTGCTTTGAAAACAGCCAGCGTAAATTTTTTAAGTCCTGAAGCGTGTAGGGAAGCATTGACGCGATTTTGGTCAGAGGGACTTTGTGTTGAACAAGCCAAAGACGGGCTGATTGTTGCTCTGCCTCTCCTATATCCGAACGGACTTCAGGTTATCATCTCGATTAGACCCATTACTAATTTCCAAGCGATTTTGACTGACCGAGGCGAGACAATAATGTCTTTGGAAACTTCAGGTGTCGATTTAAACCTCCAAAGGAACAGTGAGCTTTTGGAGGAAAAGTTGAAAATCTTTGAGTTGCAGCAAAGTGGTTTTGAATTACAGAAAGCGGTTCGACTGCCTCTTGATGGCATGGATGTTCATTTATTCGGAGAAGCGCTTGTCAGCGCCTCTCATTTGATTTATCGGCATGAATTGGCCACCCCTAAAACGCAGCACGTTTACAACGCGATTCGCGGCTTGCTTGTAAAGGATAATTTCAATTTCCTAGAACAGGAACAGGCTTATGTTATTGGGGAAGTCGAGCGAAGAATTAGGGTTGATTTTTTGATAACTGACAAACGCGCGGTCGCGTGTAAAACCGTTGAGAGGCAAGGCCGGATGCGCGAATACATTGAGCAATGGGGCTTCCGTTGGTGGGACGCAAAGCAACATAATAAAAAACTTTCGAGGGCGATGTTTTATGACCCTGACAATCAGGAATGGGACGACGAAAGCCTGCGTATTGGTCAAAACGTCTGTGAAATCTTCTTCCCCTATTTCGAGGCAGACAATATCACCAAAGCATTATTCCGAGAGTGTAATTGAGCCGACTATTTATTGGGTCGTGGTGTCGCAGATTGTTGCTGGAAAATCCTATTTGCCCCGATTTTGAATATCTGTCGGATAGAATTTGTGGTGCATATCCAAAAATACCACAAAAAACACATGATTTATCATGTGGCCCACAACGCACGGCAGTCCCGCAATATGCATTGAATACCAAGTAGCATCGGGCGGGACCTGTGCCGGATGTTTGAACTCAGAATTCGCCGGGAATTCCTTATATGGCTTGAAGTTCTGGTTAAAACATTGAACAATTGGGCTTCTGAGGCAATAACCCCTGAACACCTCAAGCATTCTCGACAATAACCTCCGCTCCTCCCATTCTTCAAACCGTTGACCTTGTTTCAGGTCGAAATGCCGGAGCGAAAAGGCCAGTGTGGCAGTGGGATCAATCTGCGATTTAGTGAGGGTGGCTTGACCGACAAGAAGGCTCGGTTTCTGTTTTATGAAATTGGCCATTAATTTTTGTATAGCCGATTGCGATAAAACTTCTGCATCGTTGCCTTAGAAATCACTGCGTTAGATGGCTCGTCAGAAGCGATGCCAGTCCTTGCCTCACGCCAAGGAAGCTCGGAATGCGTCAACGCTTCCAGTTCATAAGCCGACAAGCCGCCATATTCTTTCAACACGTCTTTAATCAAATCGAGTTGCTCTGGTTTAAGCACCGCTTCGACTTCAGCCACGACGCGCCGCGCCGATCTGGCGGACACGGTCACATCGTTGAAAACGGGAGAAGCAGAACTCTTAAACACATGCCAAATCTTTAAAGAAACAGGCCCGTGTACCCAGGCCCGAAACCTATCCAGAATTATCGACTCTTTGAAAATGGCCAAATGCCACGCCTCAACGTAATAAACGAGCTTCTGGAGCTTTAGGGGGGGCATCCCGCCAAGCTTTGCCAAGATGAACTTAGCCAGTTCAACAGAATCTATTTTGGGAGCAGCCATTTCAGTTCGGTTTCGGTTTGTCTAAAACCTATTCCAGCAAAAAGGGGCATCAACAAGCAAAGCCATTTTTATTTCGTTGATTATTAAATACTTAGACAACTTCGGTTCATGGCGTCTCGTTGGTTTTTCATTGGTAAAGAAATTTGCAAAAAACTATTGACAGCAGACTAATAATCGTTCTTAGTTGAAATGAAAACCGAAAGAAAAGATGACGAGCGGACAGGCGGAAATTATCCGTATTATCCACTGAGCAACTGCTTGCTGGTTGCCGATGAGGTTAAGGCATTGGGCGGTGACAAAACGCCGGTGTCAAAATCTCTGCTCGCTTCATCCCTGAAAGAAGATGAGCGGGCACAGACGATTTCTTTCAAATTGGCTTCAGCGAAAAGCTTTGGGCTGATTGAGGGGAGGTCGAGCTTTGTTCTAACGGAAACTGCCAAGCGTTATTATTTCCCGACAGATGAGTCTGACCGGCAAAATGCTTTGTTGGATTTTCTGGAATACCCGCCAGCGTTTAAGAAATTGATTGACCGTTTTGATGGAAGCAAAATCCCGCCAACGGAAATACTTGCCAATATCCTGCTTAGGGAGGCCAATGTTCCGCAAAGCTGGAAAGACAGGGCAGCTATTTTCTTTATCAAATCGGCTCAGTCTGTTTCGGCCATTGATGAACAGGGGCATTTGAGGGTCAAGGCGTCCCGTGAAGGGCGGATTTCAAGTGTCGTCCCAACAAATGAATTAATATCAAAACTGTCTGAACAGGAAACTGACGCTCGCGCCGTTGGAACGACAAGGCAGAAAAGGGTTGCTGGTCAGCTTAATGCTGATTCAAAAACGTGGAGTCATAGCGAGGACAACAGAACAATTTATCTTGAATACCCAAGAGATTTAAACGCCCAAGAATGGCAAGACCTTAATCAATACGTCCAAAGGATAAAACCGGAGGGCAAAGCAAAATGAAAATTTTTCGGGGAACGGGTGTGGCAGGTCGCAAGCCTACTAAAACATTACCAATACGCCCCATAAGCGTAAGATACCACACCCTTATCCCCAAAATTTAACAAACTGAAATCAAGCCCTGCCGGTGCTTGACACACCAACAGGGCGCAACCAACAGGCCGGAGCCTGACGGCTGCGTATCGAGTAGATACACGCATACGTTAGAACTTTGGCCGGGAAAGGTCAAGTGACTACGTGTTTATGCTGTAACGGTGAAGCTAGGCATTTCGCCAATTTTCGTAATAAAAATCGTGTTGTGCGCCGTTTTCGCTGTGTTCGTTGCGGCAAGACGTTTTCTGAGCCTCAACCGCTGGATGGCCTGAGAATTGAAACCCAAAAGGTTAATGAGGTTGTGCGGCTGCTTTGTGAAGGCGTTGGCATCCGTGCAACAACCCGGTTGACCGGACTTAACAAAGAAACCGTTTTGAACATCCTCGAAACCGTTGGCCAGAATTGCGCCCGTTTCCATGATGCGACTGTCCGCAATGTGCCAACGGTCAACGTCGAGACAGACGAGCTTTACGGCTTCGTGTTTTGCAAACAGGAACGGAATAAAACCGGCGATCCCGAACGCGGCGAGCAATACACCTTCCTGAGCTTTTGCCGTGATTCAAAACTGGTTATCTCGTTTAACACTGGCAGGCGCACAAGGGAAAACGCGCAAGACCATGTTCACGACTTGAAAAGCCGCTTGGCAGGCCGTGTGCAGATTTCAACCGACAATTTCAGGGGCTATCGCGGACGGCTGGGGGCCATTCAACAGACTTTTGGCTGTGAGGGGGTTGATTATGGGATGCTGACAAAGGTCTATGCACAAAGCGCCTTTCCTGAGCGCCGCTTTTCTCCACCAGTCTGCATCTTGTGCAAGAAAACGCCAATGCTCGGCCAGCCGGACAAGGATTTAATTTGCACCAGTCACGTTGAACGGCAAAACCTCAACATTCGTCTTTTCAATCGCAGATTTACAAGGCTGACTTTGGGTTACAGCAAGAAGCTAGAAAACTTGCGCCATTCGGTTGCCTTGTTTGTCTGCTATTGGAATTTTTGCTGGAAACACACGACAACCGGCCAGACACCAGCACAGGCAAGCAAATTGACCGACCACGTTTGGACAGTCTCAGAATTGTTGGAAAAAGTCAGCACAATCTAACCGCCCATCACCCAAAGCTGGAAAGTCAAAAACAGATTTGTCTGGCAGCGTCGAAGTTGCGGCCCACCGGGAGTCCCGCTCCACCAACGGCAAAGACAGCATTAACTTGAATTCCAGATTGGTTCGCGTCATGCTCACCGTGCTCAACGGGTGAAATATGAAGCCGAATGACTTTTCCGATGCGCAGGTGCTCGTCACCGGCGGCGCGGGCTTTATCGGCAGCGCGCTGGTCTGGGCGCTGAACCGCCGCGGCTGCGAACGTATCGTCGTTTGCGACCGCCTCGGCGCGGACGAAAGGTGGCGCAATCTCACGCCGCTGCGCTTCGCCGATTACGTCGAGGCCGATGATCTGCTCCCACGGTTGCAAAGCGGCGCATTGGGCAAATTTGACCTCGTGCTGCACATGGGGGCCTGCTCATCCACGACCGAGACCAACGCCAGTTTTCTCATCCGCAACAATTACGAATTCACCAGGGACCTCGCCACTTGGGCGCTTGGGCAAAAAACGCGGTTTGTCTATGCGTCATCCGCCGCAACTTACGGCGACGGCTCGGCAGGCATGGACGACGATGACAGCAAACTGGACGAGTTACGTCCGTTGAACATGTACGGTTACTCGAAACAACTTTTCGACCTGCACGCCAAACGCGCCGGGTTTTTAAATCAAATGGTCGGTTTGAAATATTTCAACGTCTTCGGCCCGAACGAGGACCACAAAGGCGACATGCGGTCGCTCGTCCACAAATCCACGGCGCAGGTGCAGGCCGGGGGCGTCATCCGACTGTTCAAAAGTTACCGCTCCGATTTTCGCGACGGTGAACAAAAGCGCGATTTTCTTTACGTGAAAGACGCCGTGGCGATGACCTTGCATCTGGCCGCCAGCAAAAAGGCCGGCGGCCTTTTCAACATCGGCTGCGGCAAGGCGCGCACATGGCTGGACCTGGCGCGTGCGGTTTTCGCCGCGTTGAAACGCAAGCCGAAGGTTGAATTCATCGAAATGCCGGAAGCCATCCGCGACAAATACCAGTATTTCACCCAGGCGAACCTGGCGCGGTTGCGCGCCGCCGGTTACACCGCGCCCGTCACGTCGCTGGAAGACGCCGTGAGCGATTA
>Ga0187872_10001596_pt1 | contig 22496 bp, 23 predicted proteins | sample June2016WEW_16_4_FD_132973 | JGI IMG/M metagenome (GOLD analysis project Ga0187872, IMG submission 132973) | Peatland microbial communities from SPRUCE experiment site at the Marcell Experimental Forest, Minnesota, USA - June2016WEW_16_40 | ecosystem: Environmental > Terrestrial > Soil >...
ATCGCTCAGAACAGACTGCGGATGGAAGGATGGCGACAGAGGCGGCTCGGCTCGAAGGAAAGAATCCAAGTAAGTAAAAACAAAACTGTCTTGACTCTGACCGGCCTTCTCATGGAAGGCACTTCGCCCCAATGCAGTATAATCCGCTCGAAAGAAGCAAACGGGGTGCGCAAATGACCCGAGGCCACCGTCGGATTTATGGGCCCCTATTTTTCGAATACCCGGAGATATTCTCCCGAGAAATGCAAGGTGGTCCCCTCCATCCTCGCTAAACGTGAACAGGTCAGGAGGGCCGCTCTCCATTTGACGTCCGGACTGGCATCGCATTAAGCTGTGCCGGGTAATCGCTAATGCCGAAGAGACTCCCCTCTCAGTACTTGGAAATCGCATGCCGAATTCCCAGGAGTTATTTCTGGGCGATTGTCCAGCAAGTGTCGAAGCTCGATTTCCAAATGTGAGGTTGTGTTCATGACAACTCCTGCAGGCAATACGGGAACCGTGGAGGCCGTTCGCGGCAGCGTTGTCGATGTGTCGTTCCTCGGGCACATCCCCTCTCTCTACCATGTCCTGAAAGCAGGCGATCAGGGTGAAGTTGTGATCGAGGTCCTATTGCATCTCGATGCTCACACCGTTCGCGGCATTGCCCTCACCTCCACAAGAGGTCTATCGCGCGGTTCCATCGTGATCGATACGCGAGAAACGCTGAAGGTTCCGGTTGGGGAGAGGGTGCTTGGGCGCATGTTCGACGTTTTCGGCGAGACGATCGACCGGAAACCACCGATCACGAGCGGCGAATGGCGCTCCATCCACGGGCCGGTCGTTCCACTAATGCGCCGGTCGAGAACTGCCGAGATTTTCGTGACGGGAATCAAGGCAATCGACGTACTCGCCCCACTCGAACGGGGTGGGAAAAGCGGGCTGTTCGGCGGAGCCGGCGTGGGGAAGACCGTCCTCATCATGGAACTCATCCACAACGTCATCGGCCATCAGCGCGGTGTGAGCGTGTTTTGTGGCATTGGCGAGCGTTGCCGTGAAGGAGAGGAGCTATATCGGGAGATTCAAGCGGCTGGTGTCCTGGACAAGACGGTGCTCGTCTTCGGGCAGATGAATGAACCGCCGGGCTGCCGTTTTCGAGTCGGGCATTCGGCTCTCACAATGGCCGAGTACTTCCGGGACGATGCGCGTCAGGATGTGCTGCTTCTGATCGACAACATCTTCCGTTTCATCCAGGCCGGCTCCGAGGTGTCCGGTTTGATGGGCCAGCTTCCTTCACGGCTTGGATATCAGCCGACTCTCGCCACCGATCTCGCCGATTTGGAGGAGCGTATCTGCAACACGGCTACGGGTGCGATTACTTCGGTGCAGGCCGTCTACGTGCCGGCCGATGATTTCGGCGATCCTTCCACCGTGCATACCTTCAGCCATCTTTCCGCTTCGATTGTGCTGTCACGAAAACGAGCCAGTGAAGGGCTCTATCCCGCGATCGATCCGCTCCAGTCGGGATCGAAAATGGTCACGCCGCAAATCGTTGGAAACCGGCACTGTCGAATCGCCCAGGAGATCCGAAAGACGCTGGCCGGCTACGAAGAGCTCAAGGATATTGTCGCCATGCTCGGTTTGGAGGAGCTTTCCCAGGACGATCGCCGAACCGTGCACCGTGCAAGACAGCTCGAGCGCTTTCTGACGCAGCCTTTCTTTGTCACGGAACAATTTTCGGGAAAGCCGGGCAAACTCGTGAAGCTGGAGGACACGCTCGACGGATGCGAACGGATATTGAACGATGAGTTCGCGGATAGTCCCGAGCAGGCGCTGTATATGATCGGAAGCATCGACGAGGCGAAAGAGAGAATCGGTGGGCGAGGACGATGAGGCTCACCGTGTGGCTGCCGACCGAAATTCTGATGCAGGAGGAGGTCAGCCGCATCAAGGCGGAAGCGCCGAACGGATGGTTTGGCCTTCTGCCGAGGCACATCGATTTCGTCACCGCACTGGTGCCCAGCGTCCTGACCTTCGCTCGCACGAGCGGGACCGAGGAATATCTCGCGATCGATCACGGGATTCTGGTCAAATGCGGGCCGGAGGTTTCGGTTTCGACTCGCGCTGCCGTGCGCAGCGCCAATCTCGCTCAATTGAGAAAAGACGTCGAAGCACGATTTGAGGCGGAAGAGGAACGCGAGAAGAAGACCCTCTCATCCGAAGTGAAGCTTGAAGCGGATCTCGTACGGGGTCTCCTGGAGCTGGAAAAAAATGTCTAATCTCGGGTCTCCGCCGCGTCCGAAGCTCCCGCCTTCGGCCGAACGCATGATTCGGCAGGTCGAATCGAGACAGGCGCGCGCCCAGCGCGCGCGGAGCCAGAAGGCTGACATTTGGAGCTCTCTTGCGATTCTCGGGTTGGTGGGTTGGTCGGTCGCGGTCCCGACGCTGGTCGGCGCGGCAGTGGGGGCATGGGTCGATCATCGCTGGCCGAGCCGCTTTTCGTGGACGCTGATGTTGCTCGTCAGCGGGCTGGTGTTGGGCTGCGCAAATGCATGGGTGCGGATCAGGAGGGATCAACCGTGAGCGCGCTTTCGATCTTATCGCGGCTTCTGGCTGGAGCCGCTCTTGGAATCTTCTTTTACGCCGGGTTGTGGGTCACCGTCCGCGCGCTTTTGACGACGCGCCATCCCACGCTGCTGACACTGGGCAGTTTTTGGATTCGGACGCTGGTCGTGCTCGCGAGTTTCCTATTCCTGATGAAGGGAAGCTGGCAATACGCGCTGATCTGTCTCGCTGGTTTCATTATGGGGCGAGTGGGGGTTTCGAAGTCCTTGCGTATGCAAACGGCGAGGACGACATGCCCATAACGCCAGATCACGCGATCTATTGGCATTGGCGGTTCGTGCATCTCAACGCGACGATCCTGTACACGTGGATCGTCATGCTGCTGCTCACGATCATGTCCTGGCTCGTCACCCGGCGCCTCGACACGGCGGATCTGCACCGATCTCGATGGCAGAATGCGCTCGAAGTGGTGGTCCAGACAATTCGCGCTCAGATTCGAGAAATCAGCCCCGACCGCGGCGATGTCTATCTGCCTTTCGTGGGCACGATTTTCCTTTTCATCGCGACGTGCAGTCTCCTGGAAGTTGTTCCGGGCTGGCGTGCTCCCACGGGATCGCTATCAACCACCGCGGCACTCGCGATCTGCGTCGGCGCAGCGGTACATGTGTTCGGAGTCTGGCGGCAGGGCGTCGCGGAATACCTCCGGCATTACGTGCGTCCGACCTTCCTCATGCTTCCATTTCATTTCTTGACCGAGACTTCCCGCACGCTGGCGCTGGCGGTTCGGCTGTTCGGAAACATCATGAGCGGGTCCATGATCGTGGGAGTGTTGCTGGCCATCGCGCCGCTGGCTTTCCCACTCGTCATGCAAGCGTTCGGCCTGCTGACGGGCCTGATTCAGGCCTACCTCTTTGCCATCCTGGCGACGGTTTATATCGCCGCCGCCGTCCAATCGCAGCTCGACCGGGGAGGAGCGAAACATGAATAGCGTGACGATTATCGGCATCACGTCGATTGTGGCGGCGGCTCTGTGCATGGCCATCGGATCGATTGCACCCGCCCTCGGCGAGGCGAAGGCCATCGTGCAGGCGCTTAGTTCCATCGCCCAACAGCCGGATGAAGCGGGAACCATCAGCCGCACTCTGTTTATCGGGCTGGCGATGATCGAGTCCATCGCCATCTACTGTTTTGTGATTGCCGTCATTTTGATCTTCGCGAACCCGTTCTGGAATTACATCAGTTCGAAAAGCGGAGGCTAGCGCGTGCTGATCGACTGGTTCACCGTCGTCGCCCAGATCGTCAACTTCCTCGTGCTCGTGGCGCTGCTCAAGCATTTTCTGTGGGGCAAGCTCACGCGGGCCATCGATGAACGCGAAGCCCGTGTCGCCGGTGAGCTTGCCAAGGCCGAAGAAAAGAGCAAGGAGGCCGAGCGACAAGCGGAACAAGCCCGCCTTCGGCTGCAGGAGCAAGAAAGCAAGCGAGAAGAAATGCTGGCGCAGGCTCGCAAGGAGGCCGAAACGCAGCGCGCCAAGCTGGTGGAGGAGGCGCGGAATTCCGTGCGAGAGCTTGAGAAAAAGTGGCACGAAGATCTGGATCGGGAGCGCGGGGTCTTCTTCACGGAGCTGAGGACGCGCGCCGCAGCCGAAATCGTCGCGGTCATGCGGCGGGCGCTGGCGGACCTCTCCTCGTCCGAATTGCAGCGCTCCACCATGCAGGTTTTCCTGGAGAAGCTGGGTTCATTCGACGTCGCCACGCTGCGGGAGCTGGGAACGAAGGAACTGGCGGTGCGCAGCGCCGTCGATCTGCCCGAGGAAACACGGAAAAAAATCGGGGCGATTTTGCAGGATCGCTTGGGCGCTTCTCCTCAATTGACGTTCGAAAAGGACTCCGCAATGGCTTGGGGCATCGAGCTGCGTGGGAACGGACACAAGATCGGTTGGGCTCCGGAAAGCTATCTGGATTCCTTGGAAGAGAATCTGAAGCAGGCCCTAGACCGACAGGCGGAAGCCGTCGATCGCGACGTAGTACAGGTGAAAAGCGAGTGATGGACAAACGCGGACCCTTATATGGTGTGCTCGATGATGTGCTGACGGCCGTTGACGGCGCTTCACGCCGAAGCGTTGCCGATCTGGCTCTCGAAGAGTTCGGCGTGGTCACCTACATTGGCCAAGGGGTCGCACGCGTTCAGGGCCTGCCCAACGTGAAGTCGGAAGAGCTTGTCCGTTTTGAAGGCGACTTGCTCGGCATGGCCTTCAATCTCGATCCGGATGAAGTCGGTGTGGTTCTGTTGGACGACTGCACGAACATCGAGTCCGGATCGCAAGTGAGACGGACAAACCGCGTGCTGGATGTCCCCGTCGGAGAAGCCCTGCTGGGACGCGTTGTGGACGCTGTGGGGCGGCCGTTGGACGATGCCGGACCCCTACAGAGCCATCTGCGCGCGCCGATCGAGTGCGCGGCCCCCGCGATCATGGATCGAGCTCCGGTAACGGAGCCGCTCGCTACGGGAACAAAGGCTATCGACGCACTCATCCCCGTGGGCCGCGGACAGCGCGAGTTGATTCTCGGTGACCGCCAGACCGGGAAGACGGGTATCGCCGTCGATTGCATTCTCAACCAGCGAGGGAAAGACGTCATCTGCATTTACTGCGCGATTGGCCAACGCAGCGCTTCAGTGGCCGGCGTAATCGCCGACTTGCGCAACCGCGGCGCGATGGACTATTCGATCGTGATGGTGGCTGCCGGAGACGCTCCCTCCGGATTGCAGTTCGCCGCTCCCTATGCCGCCACGGCCATCGGGGAATACTTTATGCGCCAGGGGCGCGATGCGCTGATCGTGTTCGACGATTTGAGCTGTCACGCGCGGGCCTATCGAGAGATGTCGCTACTATTGCGCCGCCCCCCTGGCCGGGAGAGTTTTCCGGGCGACATCTTCTTTATTCATTCGAGGCTCCTCGAGAGATCGACGCATCTCCGCAAGGAATTGGGTGGCGGATCGCTCACGGCCCTGCCGATTGTCGAGACGGAGGAACAGAACATCTCGGCCTATATTCCGACCAACTTGATCTCGATTACGGACGGGCAAATCTACCTGACGCCAGACTTGTTTCAAAAGGGCGTTCTTCCGGCTATTGATGTCGGAAAGTCCGTGTCTCGTGTGGGAGGCAAAGCGCAACTGCCGGCTTACCGCGCCGTCGCCGGAGACTTGCGGCTCTTCTATTCGCAATTCGAAGAATTGGAAGTGTTCTCGCGATTCGGATCGCGGATTGACGAGCGAACAAGGCAGACGCTGGCGCGTGGCCGCGCCGTCCGCGAGGCCCTGAAGCAGCCCCAATTCGATCCACTCTCTCCGACCGAGCAAATCGCCGTTCTGTTGGCGGCGACCGAGGGCCTGTTCGACAATGTGCCACCCGAAAAGATCGCCGAGTCTTCCGGACGGTTCCGCGTAATCCTGACGGAGAGGCTGCCGCTTCTCCGTGAAGGCGTCGAGGCCGGAAAAAAACTCAGTGATGGCGATCGCCAGGCGATCGTACAACTTGCCAACGAAGTCATCGGATCCGTATGGAAACCGCCGAGTCATTGAGACGGTCCATTGTCATCACCAAGGAACTTCAATCCGTGGTGAAAACAATGAAAGCACTGGCGGGAGTCAACATCCGGCAGTTTGAGAGGGCCGCGCACGCCGTGGCCGAGTATAACCGGACAGTCGAAATGGGTCTGCGGGTTGCTCTCGCGCCACTCGGGCCAAACGTCGTACCGCTGAAGGACGTGCCGGGGCGGAAGCTGGGGGCAATTGTCTTCGGGTCCGACCAAGGGATGTGCGGTTTGCTGAACGACCAAGTCGTTTCTCATGCATCGCGCGCTTTGCAAAAGCTTGTCGTGCGGCGGGAGAACCAGGCGATTCTGGCCGTCGGCGTGCGCGCGGCGACGCAGCTCGAAAGCCTTGGCCGCAGAGTTGAAGATTCGGTGCGAGTTCCCAGCTCAGCGTCTGCAATCAGCGCGGCGGTGGAAGAAGTGCTGCAAACCGTCGAAGACTGGCATTCGAAACGAGGCATCGACCTCGTGGTTCTGTTCAATGCAAGACCGATATCCGGCGCCTGGTACCGGGTGGTTGGCGTCCAACTCCTGCCGGTCGGCGCCAAGTGGATCAATGGGTTAAAAGCTAAGCGCTGGCCATCCAAAGTGATACCGATGTTCACGATGGACGAAGCACAGCTCCTCCAGGCGCTGATTCGCGAGTATCTGTTTGTTTCCCTCTTCCGCGCGTTTGCCGAATCGCTGGCGAGCGAGAATGCCAGTCGGTTGGCGTCCATGCAGGTCGCCGAGAGAAACATCGAAGATCGTTTGCGTGCGCTTACATCGGAATCCCGCCAGCTTCGCCAAGATTCGATCACGGCTGAACTACTGGACATCATCGCCTCCTTCGAGGCGTTGCGGGGAAAGGAACGCCGGTGAACCGGCTGAATTCGCTTGTGATCGAACCGATTGAGATACCCGCTGAATTCAACGCTCCTCCCAAACGCCGAAAAGGCACTCATTAGGTCGGTTCCCTACTGAACTACTGATGAGGCTGCCGAAAGGGGACCTATGTCTTGCTTGAGGGAGCCCACGGCAGTAGTAAGCCTGCTGTTGACTCTCTTCCAGCAATTCGCTTGGTGTGTTGAGCTCTTCATTCGGCGCCATGCGCGTCACTCCTGGTTCTGAAATTTGCAAGCCTTCTGATCCAATGCGCCTCGGCTCGCTCTATCAGCGAGCAGGAGCAGGGAAGCGGCGTCTAATTGGAAGCAGCAGCGTCCAACTGGCATCCAAAACCGGCCATTTTCAGTGAGGATTTCAGTAGGTTAGCGGCGTAAGGGCAATTGAATCATCGAGACTCATGGAGCGGGCGATGGGAATCGAACCCACGTCCGAAGCTTGGGAAGCTTCTATTCTGCCATTGAACTACGCCCGCTCAGGCACGAATCGCCATCAGGATAGCACCGGGTTCGAGCAGGCGCAAGAAGGGCGGCTCACGCCATCGGCGATCGCCGCATAATTTGCACAAGCACTATTTAATCTCGGGGTAGTCGAGATAGTAGCGGTGGAGATCGGCGACCGCCATCTGGCCTTTGCGAATGTGGACGGCGGTCGGAGCAGATGGATCGCCGCTGGAAATGACCCACACGGTGTCGCCGGCGCGAAGATCGGTCAGCTTGAGCGGTTTGCCGGTCTCGTCGGCTAGCTGCGTTTCGTCGCCCACCTTCATCAAGAGCGTGACCTCGCTCGGGCGCTTCAGCAGGAGCTGAGATTTTTGCTGATCGAGAGAGGCGACGATATAAAACGCTTCTCCGGTGGAATTCTTCTTGGTCTGTGCCGAAACATTTGCAGTCAGCAAAATTCCCACCAGCAGAGCAACGATGGGTGCGCGGATTGCCGAGATTCTGAAAAACGGTCTATTCATATCGAAGCGCCTCAATGGGATCGAGCCGCGCGGCTTTGCGCGCGGGATAGTAGCCGAAGATTATGCCGACGAGCGCAGAAAACACGACGGCCACGACAACGGAGAGTTTCGAGACGAACGTCGGCCACCCAAGCGAATTCGAAATAAGCGCCGAGGCAGCCATACCCACGGCAATGCCGATAAGGCCTCCGAGCGAACTCAGCACGAGCGCCTCGCTCAAAAATTGTTTTTGGACGTCACTCTCGGTGGCGCCCACTGCCATGCGCACGCCGATTTCACGCGTTCGCTCGGTCACCGATACCAGCATGATGTTCATGATGCCGATCCCGCCGACCACCAACGACACGGCCCCGACGGCTCCCAACAGGAGCGTCATCGTGTTTGCGGCGGCCTGGGATGCCTGCGCCATTTCGTTGGGGCTGCGGACGATGAAGTCGTCGTCCTCGCCGGTCCGCAGGTGATGGCGCTGGCGGAGCAAGGCGGAAATGCCAATCTGTACCGAGTCCATCGTCTGCTGGGAAGTTGTGGATACCATGATCATCTGCACCCAACTGATCCCGGAGATCTTCTTTTGGACGGTCGTAAAGGGCATGAAGAGGATGTCATCCTGATCCTGCCCGTTGCTCGACTGACCCTTCTCCTGGAGTACGCCAACGATCCTGAACGGAAGGTTTTGGACGCGGATCATCTGTCCCACGGGGTCCTGATCGCCGAAGAGCTGCGTCTCCACCGTCTTTCCGATCACGCAAACATCGGTGGCCATGTCGACATCCCTCTGTGAGAAGAAGCTTCCTTCGACGACGGGCCAGTTGCGAATCTGGCTGAAGTCTTGGGAGGAGCCGTTGGCTCGCGTGAGCCAGTTTTGATTACCGTTCACGGCCTGCACGGTTGAGCCGACCATCGGAGAAACAGCAGTAACATTGGGAACGTGCTGGAGGATCGCTTGCGCGTCGTCAGCCGTGAGCGTTTTGTTGGCCCCGCTGCCCATGTGCACTCCGCCTGTGTTCACGCTGCCAGTGAAGATCATGATGATGTTCGTGCCGAGCGATTGGATCTGTTGCTGCACCTGCTCGCTGGCACCCTGGCCAATTGCGACCGTGCAGATCACGGCGCCGACGCCGATGATGATTCCCAGCATCGTCAAAATGGTCCTTAGCTTGTTCCGCGCCAAGGCCCGTAGCGCCACGCGAATGACTTCTCTTGGATTCATGGTGTTCTCTCGCTTGTCCGTCTCATCGAAACTTATCTTCCCGGCGGGCCGCCACCGCCGAAGCCCGGCGGACGGGCACCGGTCGTAGTCGTTGCGCCCTGCGTTTGCTGCGCGATGACCAACATGTCGCCTTCGTTGAGGCTCCCTTGAACCAACTGCGTGTTGTTATAGTCGGTGATCCCGCACTGCACCTCGACCGGAATCAGACTCTTGTTGGGGCCGAGTTTCCACACCACCTGCCAGCCGCCGAGATGGGTCGTCGTAGCCTCGCGGCGGATGTTGTACTGCTTATAGAGTTCTTGAAGTTGCGGCTTGGAGATGTTCGGCTTGAAAGTGAGAGCCGGGTTCGGAATCTCCAGAGTATTAGTGGCATGGCCTGTGGGGATCGTAACGTAAGCAGTTTCGCCGGGGAGCAACTTTTCGTCCGGATTGCTGAAATCGATCACCGTGTTGTATGTAACTACGTTCTGAACGGTAGTCGGGTTTAGGCGGACGGTGCTAACCCGACCACGAAACAGCTCCGTCGGAAACGCGTCAACGGCAAACGTCACGGGCGTAGCGACCTTGATGTTCCCCGTATCGGATTCGTCCGTCGCAGCGTAAACCTGCATGCGCGTCAAATCCTGCGCCACTGTGAAGACATTGGGAGCTTGCAGGGTGGCGGCGACGGATTGGCCCACGTCGATGTTCCGCGCGACGACGGTGCCGTCGATCGGCGAAACGATCGTGGTGTATTTCAGGTTCGTTTCTGCCGCTTTTAGCGCGCCGTCCATAGCAGTGACCTGAGAGCGAGCTTGGGCGAGTGTCGCCTTAGCCTGAGTGACCGCCGCTTCTGCGGACTTAACGTCCGCCACCGCCTGCCCGAGAGTCGATTGCGTCAGGTCGTTCGAATCCGCCGAGACAACGCCCGACGCGAAGAGATCCTGCGAGCGCTTGGCGGTGGCTTCCTGATAGGACGCATTAGCCTGCGACTTCGCAAGGTTCGCCTGATCGACCTGGACATTGGCCGCGAGGGTTACTAGATTGGCCTGGGCGTTTTCCAGATTCCCGCGCGCCTGAGTCACTTGTGCTTCATAGATTGCGGGATCAAGCTGGGCGAGCACCTGTCCGCTTTTCACGCGGGTGTTGAAGTCCGCAAAGATGTACAGCACTGTGCCGGAGACGTATGAACCGACCGAGACGGTCGTCAGTGCATTGATGGTCCCCGTCGCCTGTACAGCCGAAGTGATATCGCCGCGGCGAATCACTGACGTCGTGTACTTGGGTTCGGCGGCCTTCCTCTTGGCATAGTACCAATATCCGAGGACAAGGATGACGCACGCTGCTCCGATCAGGTATACCTTCTTGTGTTTTTGATATGAGTCTTTGAGTGGCATGGATCTCCGGTTGTGCGGGAAGCATTCTCGACTGAGCGCAAGATGCCACGGCTTAGCCTTCTCTTCCTCACTCGATCTAGAGACGCATAGTACTGCCCATTGGTTACCTTCGCCACTGGCGTGTCGGCCGCAGTGCCGATTGGGTTTGCCAGAGTGCGCCGCTTGGGAAGTGACTGCCGCGGCACGCAACGACGGAATTTTCGCGGGCATCATTCAGGGTTCTGAGCGTGCCCGCCTCCGTGCTAGAGTGGGCGGCTCAAGAATGCCAGGGAGGGGAAGTGGCGTATAGCGACCTGCGGGATTTCCTTAAGAAACTGGACAAAGAAGGCGAGCTTAGGCGCATACCGGTGGAAGTCGATCCGATCCTTGAAATCACGGAGATTTCCGACCGGGCCGTCAAAGCCGGCGGACCAGCGCTTCTTTTTGAGCGGCCGAAAGGATCGCGAATTCAAGCGGTGACTAACCTCGTGGGCAGCGAGCGCCGGATGAACCTCGCGCTGGAAGTGGAATCGCTCGACGAAATCGCGGGCCGGATTTCTGACATTCTCGATATGCAGTCGCCGCAAGGGCTCCTCGACAAGGTGAAGATGCTGCCGAAACTTGCCGAGATTGGCTCTGTATTCCCGAAGGTGGTTCGGAGCGGCGATTGTCAGGAAGTTGTCCGGACCGAGGGCTTTTCGCTTTTTGATTTCCCTATTCTTCAGTGCTGGCCCCAGGACGGCGGGCGCTTTATCACTTGGCCGATGGTGATTACGAAGAATCCGGAGACAGGGAAGCGCAACGTGGGCTGCTATCGGATGCAGGTCTTCGACGAGCGCACGACGGGGATGCACTGGCAGACGCAGAAGCATGGAGCCGAGCATTTCCGCAGCGCGCGTTCCAAGAATGCGCAGGGGAGGCTCGAGGTTGCGGTCGCGATCGGCGCCGATCCGGCGACGTGTCTTTCCGGAATCCTGCCCGTGCCACCCGACATGGACGAGTTCATGTTTTCGGGATTCCTGCGCCGCGATCCCGTGCAACTTGTGGCCTGCAAGACGGTGGACCTCGAGGTCCCGGCGAACGCCGAAATCGTGCTCGAAGGCTATGTGGAACTGGGAGAGATGCGTACCGAAGGACCATTCGGCGACCACACGGGCTTTTATTCGTTGGAAGGGCAGTATCCGGTCTTTCATGTCACATGCATCACGCACCGCAAGGAACCGCTGTATCTGACGACGATCGTGGGACCGCCTCCGCAAGAGGACTACTTCATCGGCCACATGATCGAGCGCGTTTTTCTGCCCGTCATGAAGATGACACATCCCGAGATCGTGGACGTGGCCATGCCCGCCGAGGGGATATTCCAAAACCTCATGATTGTCTCGATCCGCAAGAGCTATCCGGGACACGCCCGGAAAACGATGAATGCGATCTGGTCTTTGGGGCAGGCGATGTTTACGAAGGTGATCGTGATCGTGGACCACGATGTCAACGTGCAGGATTCGCGCGAGGTGGTGTGGAAAGCATTGTGCGCGATTGATCCGGAGCGGGACATTCAATTCGTGCTCGGCCCGGTGGACAGTCTGGACCACGCAGCCCGTCGGCAAGACTATGGATCGAAGATGGGAATCGACGCGACTCGAAAATGGCCCGAAGAGGGTTTTACGGGGCGCTGGCCTGACGAGATTAGAATGGACGCTGCGACGAAACAGCGCGTCGACGCGATCTGGCGCCAGCTCAAACTAGAAACAGATCGTCGATAGCAAGCAGTTCTTACGCGAGGTTTCGCAGGTCTTCGCGATCAGGCCGTACTCTTTTCCACCGGGACTCGGCTGGAATTCCTTTCGCCGTCGTCACTTAGACCTCCTTTTTCGCCTGTCCTGTCCCTATGGGCGGGTTTTATCAAAAGCACACGCATGCAACATGTTGGTTGACAGTCCGTGTCGCCGGATGTGATAAACGCTTCAAGGGGAGCGTACCGGCAGTATCAGTACCGCCGGTTTCCGCTGGCTCTTGAAAGCCTCACGGGGTTGGGGCGAATCAGAAACGAAGGGCAATAGGGGCTTTCGTAGCGAAGGGCGAAACGGGAAAGCTATGCGGATCTGCCCCGCGGAGCGGGGTGGGTTGAGAGGTGAGGGGCCGCGCGATGTTCAATCTCGGTAAAACGAAATCACTGGTTGGCTTGGACATCGGCTCGAGTTCGGTGAAGGCAGTCGAGCTGAAGAAGGCGAAAGACGGCTACGAACTGGTTAGCTATGGCTTGGAGCCTCTCTCCCAGGACACGGTCGTGGACGGCGCCATCATGGACGCTCCGTCAGTGGCCGAAAAGATCATCTCCATTTTCGACGCGCAAAAAATCAAGGTGAAGGACGTTGCGACATCGGTTTCCGGGCACTCGGTGATCGTGAAGCGGGTCAGTATGCCGCTGATGACCGAGGAAGAGTTGTACGACCGGATACAGGCCGAAGCCAGCCAGCACATTCCGTTCGATATTGCCGACGTCAACCTGAGCCATCAGCTCCTCGAAGCCACCGAGAACCAGATGGACGTGCTCCTGGTGGCCGTGAAAAAAGACAAAATCTTGAACCACACGAACGTGCTGGCGCAGGCAGGGAAGACGCCGGTAGTCGTGGATATCGACGCCTTCGCGCTGCAGAACTGCTTCGAGGTCAATTACGAACCCGATCCGTCGCAGGTGGTGGCTCTTCTGAACATCGGTGCGAGCGTGATGAACATCAACATCATCCGCGGATGGACGCCGCTGTTTACGCGCGACGTTTCGGTCGGGGGCAATCAGTATACCGACGCCTTGCAGAAGGAATTGGATCTGAGCTTTGAGGATGCGGAGAAGCTGAAGATGGGCGGAACGCTGGCGGGCGTAAGCGATGAACAGCGCACCGCCATTCTGCGGTCTGTTTCCGACATCCTGATTCTGGAAATCCAGAAGACCTTCGATTTCTTCCGGGCGACGGCGAGCGGCGAGAACATTCGCCGGATCGTGGTGGCCGGGGGAACGGCGCGTGTTCCGGGCCTGCTGGACCTCCTAAAGGAAGAGTTTGCGATGCCGGTGGAAGAGCTTTACCCGTTTCGCAAGATTGCAATTAATCCAGCGCGCCACGATGAAAGCCAGCTTCGGGAGTTGGCGCCGCGCCTAGCAATCGCTGTGGGCCTGGCGCTGAGGAGCTTTGACACGCCATGATCCGGATCAATTTACTCGGCCAGGCACGTCCGAAGGCCGCCAAGCAAGCGGTGCCGCTGGAAGCGACCTTGCAGTTACTCCTGCTCGTCGCGGCGGTGGCAGTGGCGGGCGTGATACTGACCGTCATGTACTTTTCGAATAAGCGGGAACTCGACGATACGAACAAGCGGATCGCGAGCCTCCGCGCCGAGAAGGCCAGCCTGCAGCAGATCAAGGTGGATGTCGACCGCTTTGAAAGCGAAAAGAGCGTGTTGCAGCAGCGCATCGATGTGATCGAAACGCTCCAGCGCAATCGAAGCGGTGCGCAGGATCTGCTCCAAATGGTGGCGAACACGGTGGTTCGTGTCGATGCCCTTTGGCTGACCTCGGTAACCAAAACGAATGACTCGTTGGATATCGAAGGCGAAGCGGGTTCGATCAACGCCGTCGCGAATTTCATCACGGAGTTGAAGCGCTCCGGATACTTCGACAAGGTCGAGATCAAAAACGCCAAAGAGAACGACCTGCAGACGGGCGTGGAAACCTATAGTTTCTCGATGACCGTGGCCATTGCTCCGCCGTCGAGCGGCCAGGCGAAAACGCAGCCCGCAGGCTCCACGCAACCTCCGCCGCCTGCGGCTAAGGGGAGGAGCTAGCCATGGCGAGCAGCTTCCGTGAATGGCCCTGGCCTCTCCAGGCTCTGCTCTATGTGGGTTTGGCCGTCGTGCTCGTGCTAGCCGGTCTGTTTATACCTGGCCTTCCGTTGGCATCCGTCCGAACACAGCTTGAGACCGCGCAGGGGGATTTGAAACCCCTCGAAGCGGAAGTTCAGAATCTTCGAGTCTACAAACAGCGCCGCGCGGAGCTGCAAACCGAAATGGATGCGCTCCAGAAGCAACTCGCGACGTTACAGACGATCGTTCCCGAAGACAAAGAAACCGACCAGTTCATTTTGATGGTTCAGCGCTCGGCGATCAGTGCAGGTGTCTCGATCCGCACGCTGACCGCAAAGCCGATCGGACAGAAGCCGTACTATTTCGAGATGCCGTTCGATATCGAGGCGGACGGGCCTTATTACTCCGTACTGGATTTCTTCGCCCGGCTGGGGCGCCTCTCGCGAATCATTAACGTGGGCGACCTGAAATTGACTTCCGTTGGTACCGCCGGTGCGAGTGGCGGGAAATTTCACGTGACGCCGGGAACGTCGGTGACCGGGACATTCACAATCACAACTTTCTTTACGAACGCGAGCGAACAGCCGGCAGCCGCGGCTACGGCCGGCGCGCCGCCAAAACGGTAGGGCAATGACGATGAGACTCGCAAAGACATCCGCATACCTCCTGGCAGCTCTGGCGATGTCGCTTTGCCTGGCGTCCGGTGGATGGGCACAGGCCAAACCGGCCGCTGCCTCGAAGAAACCGAAGCAGGCCCAGAAGGCCAAGACGCCCGCACCCGCAAAGGTAGCGGCACCCGCAAAGGTGGCCGCGCCTGCAAAGGCCGCCGTTGCTGCGGCTCCGGCTCCGGCTGAAGCTGCGCCGGAGGAAAAAAAGATCGAAGAGGAAGGCAAGCGCGATCCGTTTGTGGCGCTGGTCAACCAGAATAAGGACAACGCGAACGTTCATCTGCCGCCTGGCAAGGCGGGTTTGGTGATCGCAACAGTTCGGGTAGATGGAGCGGTGCACGGCCCGTCGGGAATGATTGCGGTGGTTTCGAACCCGGCAAGCAGCGTGTATTTCATCCGCGAGGGTGACCGTCTGTACGACGGTGACGTGGAAAAGATCGGATTGGACGGCGTTACGTTTCGAGAGGATTCGAAAGACGCTTTTGGCAAGCCGGTGGAACGAATGGTGACGAAGCGAATCTACGCGAGTGCAGGAGAGCAGCAATGAGGATCATGTGGAGGGCGTGGGGGCTGGGCGCGTTGATGGCGGCCGGTCTGCTTTTGACGAATGGATCTCTGCCGGCAAGCGACGCACCGGTAGTGCACGTGAGCGCGCAGGTGAAGGATGGTTCCGTGACGATCGAGGCGCAAGCCAACGGGCCGTTCGAATACACTACCTATCGCCCCAGCGACAGCCTCTACGTGCTCGACTTGAGCGGCGTGTCGGCGGCTGATCCTGCTGGCGCGCGCGTGGTCGCATCGAACCTGGTGAAGAGCTATCGCGTGATCACCTATGCCGCGGGTGAAAAGCCCGTGGTCCGTGTCGAGATACTTTTGCAGCAGGGCGTGGAGCCACGACTCGACCGCAAGGACAATCAGGAGCTCGCGCTAGTGGTCTCGCGCAGCGCAAGCGTGGACTCCAAGTCCACTGCGCCGGCCCCAGCGTTAGTTCCGGCTGCGGCCAAATCTTCCGATGTCAAGGCCGCTGGCGCTGGTTATGAGGCGATCCGCCAGGTACATCTTTCCGAGAATGCGGGAACGACCGAAGTCAATATCTCAGGCTCTGGTCCGCTCAAGTACCATGCAATGCACCTCGCCAGCCCGGATCGGGTGGTCCTGGATTTCGCCGGGTCGCATCTGACGACATCGGAAAAACAGATCGCGAGCAATCTCGATCCGGTACGTGAAATCCGGCTGGCTCAGTTTACGCCGCAGGTCTCACGCGTCGTGATCGATCTTCGAGAGCCCTCACGCTACGACATCAAGAGCGACGGAGATACCGTTACCGTATCCTTCGCCGCAGCTGCAGCTTCCGGAGCGTCCGGTCCGGCGCCAACGGCACAGCCAGTCACGACGGTCACCACGAAGTCCGAAGAACCGGTCCGCGATCGTACGCTGGAATCCTCGGCGGCGGCGAAGCCAGCCGATATACCGGCTCCGGCCGCGGTCCTTCCCGTCGCCTTGACCCAAACTTCTTCGGCCCTTGCATCCCCTGCGATCGCGCAAGCGCAGCAACAGGAAGCGATTGCATCGACGAACCTGGCGCGCGAGGCTTCGTCCGCGGCTTCCGCTACCGCGATTCCCGCCTCGGTATCGGTGGCAGCCGCTCCTGCAGCACCCGCGCAACCGGCTATGGCAGAACCGTCGCGGACCGCGGCTCAAGCTCCTGCCGCTGCGCCGAGCATGGCCTCCAAGTACTCGGGCGAACCGATCTCGGTGAATCTAAAAGACGTCGACCTGCGCGACTTCTTCCGGCTGATCCACGAGATCAGCGGGTTGAACGTCGTGGTGGATCCGAGCGTCAAGGGTAGCTTGACGATCGTGTTGGACGACGTGCCGTGGGATCAGGCGCTCGACATCGTGCTCAAGAACAACGACCTCGATAAGCAGCTCGACGGCAACGTGCTGCGCATTGCAACGAAAGATACGCTGCGCCGCGAAGCCGAAGAAAATCGCGATCTCGCGAAAGCCCAGGCCGAGGCGGCAGCTGTTGTGACCACAACGCGGGTACTCAGCTACGCCAAGGCAACCTCTTTGGTGGCGACGCTGAAGAAGTTCCTCTCTTCCCGCGGGGACATCATCGCCGACGACCGATCGAACACGCTAATCATCCGCGACATTCCGAGCACAATGCCGGTGATGGACAACCTCATCCGCCAGCTTGACCGGAGATCGCAGCAAGTCGAAATCGAAGCCCGCGTGGTCGCAGCAAATCGCTCGTTCTCGAGAGAGATCGGCACTCGCTTCGGATTGGCTACCGCGTTTGCGACTGGCGGCGGTCGGAGCACCATTGGCGGCGACACGACCACAGGGACAGCACCGACGACTTTGACGCCGGCGCCTCCACTCATCGTTGGGACGGGTGGCTCCACAGCCACGTCCGGCCAAATCCCACTGAACACGAACCTGGGTACGGCTTCACCGACAAGCGCGTTCCAGTACATATTCCAATCGAAGAACTTCGCATTGGATTTCATCATCGACGCAGCTGAGGACCGGGGCGTTGGGAAGCTTCTGTCGAAGCCCAAGGTCATCACGCAAAATAACGAGAAAGCGATCGTGAAGCAGGGAACCAAAGTGCCGGTCTCGACGATCGTCAACAACACCGTGTCGGTTCAATTCGTCGACGCCGTGCTGGAATTGGACGTGACGCCGCAGATCACGGCCGACGGGACGGTCTACATGGACGTGACGGTCGAGAACGACCAGATCGACGCTTCGATCCCGCGCGTTCAGGGTATTCCCGCTATCGACACGCAATCAGCGGAGACCAAGGTCACCGTGAACGACGGAGCGACCGTGGTGATCGGCGGAATTATCGTGAATCAGCAGCGGACTGATATCCAACAGGTTCCGGTCGTCGGGAGCATTCCGTTACTTGGGAATCTCTTCAAGCACACGACGGTCAGCTCGACGTCGCAGGAGCTTCTCTTCTTCCTAACGCCTCGGATTTTGCCGGGATAACCAGTAAGCGGGAAGCCGGGGGGCCGGCTCAGTGAAGTGGCGGCAAAATCGGCAAACCAAACTTTAGGCCGGAGCGGTCCAAAAGAACGACTGGACCGCCTCCGGCTCTTTTTTCCGACCCTCGGTGCCGACACCCTGCTCGTATCCCATCTCCCGAACGTACGATACCTTTGCGGATTCTCAGGCAGTGCTGCGCTGCTGCTCGTCGACGAGAGCACAGCCACGCTATTCACGGACAGCCGATACACATTCCAAGCCAGGGAAGAGGTCTCAGGGGCGCGGGTCCAAATCGTGAAGCGTGGCCTTATTCGGGCGGCTGGAACAGCGCTCCACGCTCGGCGGGTCCGCCCGCGGGTGGGCTATTCGCCCGGACAGGTCACGGTAGCCCAGAAACGCGCACTGGAAAGCGTCTCAGGAAGCCGGGTACGCTGGGTCAGCGATGGGAGTGCTGTCGAGAAACTCCGCGCGATCAAGGATGCTGACGAACTGGCCCGGATGCGGGATGCGGCTGATCTCATCAGCGAAGTCTTCCGCAAGATCGTGCCTATGATCCGGCCGGGTTTAACGGAGCTCGAACTGGCCGCCGAGATTGAGTATGCCATTAAGCACGGCGGGGGAGCGGGCCCCTCGTTCGAAACGATCGTCGCATCGGGCTCGCGGTCGGCCTGGGCGCACGCGCGACCCACCTCCAAGCCACTCAGGAAAAGCGAGTTGGTGGTGCTCGACCAGGGTGCTATAATGCGCGGCTACTGCAGCGACATGACGCGCACTGTCTTCGTCGGACGAGCGTCAAAACGGGTCCGGCGCATGTACCAGGCGGTCTTGGACACGCAGGAGGCGGCCAAGCGGACCATACGGCCGGGAGTGACAGCCGGCGACGTGGATCGCGCGGCGCGCAATTCTCTGAAGCGGTCGAGTCTGGCCCGATATTTTACCCACAGCACCGGCCATGGACTGGGTTTGGAAGTCCATGAAATGCCGCGTCTCGGCAAGGGCGAGGAGACGATTCTGCAGGAAGGCATGGTCGTAACCGTAGAGCCGGGTGTTTACCTCGAAGGCCTTGGCGGCGTCCGCATTGAGGATGACGTGGTTGTAACGGCGAAGGGTGCCGTCGATCTCACTACTGCCCCACGGGATTTTCTCGAACTCTAAATGGCAAAGAAGGCGAAGGCAGGAACAAACGGACAAACCGAAATCCGCGGCGTCGATCTCGCGGAAGTCGAGCGCTTGCTCGGGTTCATGGAGAAACACGGGCTCGAGGAGTTCGAGTACGAGCACGCGGGTGTTCGTATTCGGCTGAAGAAGGCCTCGGCGCGTCCCGCAGGGACATACCAGCAGGCTCCTGTGTCCGAGACCCTCGCGCATCCTCCCCAGTCTCACGCGGCCTCGCCGCCTGCGCATGCGGGTGGGCGAGAACATGGGGCGGGCGCGGCCAGCGACCTCCATATAATCAAATCTCCTATCGTGGGCACTTTCTACGCCGCGCCAAGCCCAGGCGCCGATCCGTTCGTCACCGAGGGCGCGCGCGTCGAGCAGGGCCAGGTGCTTTGCATCATCGAAGCGATGAAGCTGATGAACGAGATCGAGTCGGACGTCGCGGGCGAACTCGCGCGAGTCTTCGTCGAGAACGGGCATCCCGTCGAATACGGCGAGGCGCTCTTTGGGATTCGCCCCAAGGGCAAAAAGTAGGCTTCACGCCGCTACCTAAGGATTGATTCGCGGCCCCACTGTTTCGTGCGGCTCGCGCTCCAGACGCCATGTTCCGGAAAATTCTAATCGCCAATCGCGGCGAAATCGCACTGCGCGTCCTGGCTGCCTGCAAGGAGCTCGGGATCAAGACCGTCGCGGTCTATTCGGAAGCAGACCGCAACTCTCTGCACGTCCGGTTCGCGGACGAAGCGATCTGCATCGGCCCTCCGCGCAGCTCGGAAAGCTATTTGAATATTCCTCAGGTGATCAGCGCCGCCGAAATCGCCAACGTGGACGCGATTCATCCTGGCTATGGGTTTCTCTCCGAAAACGCCAATTTCGCTGAGGTCTGCGAGGCTTCACACATCACGTTTATCGGGCCGTCTCCCGCGATGATCCGCATGATGGGGGAAAAAGATCGGGCTCGCGCCGAAATGGCGGCTGCGGGAATGCCGGTAATTCCTGGGAGCGACGGAATAGTTCCCGACGAAACCGCCGCCAAGAGCGTCGCGGCCGAAATCGGGCTGCCACTGATGATCAAGGCTGCGGAGGGAGGCGGTGGGCGCGGGATGCGCATGGTTCGCACGAAGCGCGAGCTCATCCCTGCGTTTCTGACGGCGCGCGCTGAGGCCGAGCAGGCATTCGGCAGTCCGAACGTGTACATGGAGAAGCTGATCGAGCATCCGCGCCACATCGAGTTTCAGGTGCTGGGGGACAAGCACGGCAGCGTAATCCATCTCGGGGAGCGCGAATGCACGCTCCAGCGGCGCCACCAGAAAGTCCTCGAAGAATCGCCTTCCACAGGCATCGATCGTGCGACGCGCGACCGCATCGGGAAACAGGTGGTCGAGGCGCTTGCGAAGATCGGCTATACGAATGCCGGGACGGTGGAGCTTTTGCGCGATGTTTCGGGCGAGCTGTACTTCATTGAGATGAATGCGCGCATTCAGGTGGAGCATCCGGTTACAGAGATGGTCACCGGCGTCGATATCGCGAAGGCGCAGATTCGTATCGCGGCCGGGGAGCGGATCGACGAGTGTGTCGGCCCGGTGGAATTTCGAGGGCACGCCATCGAGTGCCGCATCAACGCGGAGGATCCGGAAACGTTTGTTCCGTCTCCTGGGCGCATCACGGCTTTTCGCGTTCCGGGAGGGCCGGGAATTCGCGTGGATACGGCCGCGTACGCGGACGCCGTGATTCCGCCATACTACGATTCGCTGATTGCCAAGCTGATTGCGCACGGTCGGGACCGCGCCGAGGCCATCGCGAGGATGCACGGCGCGCTCGACGGCTTCGTTGTAGAAGGCATAAAGACCACGATTCCGCTCCACAAACGGATTCTTGCCGAGCCGGATTTCATCGCCGGAAAATTCGACACCCACTTTCTCGATCGTCTCACCGGCACGGCGGCAAAGTAGAGGGAACCGGACGGTGTTCCCATCTCTCTACGCCATCCTCGATCCAACGCTTGCACCGGGGCCGCTCGCTCAGTTCGCGAGCATACTCGCTGACGCCGGCGTGGAACTCATTCAACTCCGTGACAAGCAGGCTACCGCCGCAAGGGCGTATGCACTCGCGCGCGAGCTGGCGCAACTTCTCGCGCCTCGCAATGTGCGCTTCATCGTAAATGACCGTCCCGACATCGCCGCGATCGTGGGCGCGGCGGGCGTGCATGTCGGGCAAGAGGATCTCCCGGTGGAGGACGCGAGACGGATCTGCGGCCCGCCCCTCTGGGTAGGCGTTTCGACACATAACCTCGAGCAGTTGCGCGAAGCCGACCGAACTTCGGCGGACTATATAGCTGTGGGGCCAATCTTCCCGACAGGCACCAAAGAGAACCCCGATCCTGTGGTCGGAATCGATTTCTTGCGAGCGGCGCGCCGGTTGACGCGAAAGCCGCTTGTGGCGATTGGCGGCATCACAATTGAATCAGCTCCGGATGTGTTTCGTGCCGGCGCGGATTCAGTGGCCATCATTCGCGATCTTCTGGCGGCCCCCGACCCGGGCAAGCGGGCGCGCGAATATCTGGCCGTGGCGGAGCGAGCGCGTTCGGCGAACGACGCTCGACCGGGCTGAATGGAAGGCTAAGTGACGGACGCACACCAGGCATCCGAGGCGGGGCACGCTCGCAATTCAACCGAGCTTGTCAAAGGCCTCGGCCTATTCGATTCGACGATGATCGTCGTCGGATCAATGATTGGTTCCGGCATTTTTATCGTCTCGGCCGACATCGCCCACCAGGTGCAAAGCCCCGGACTCCTCATTGTCGTCTGGCTCGCCTCGGGAGTGATGACGCTGATCGGCGCGCTCAGCTTCGGCGAGCTGGCGGCGGCGATGCCTCATGCCGGTGGCCAGTACGTCTATCTGCGCGAATCGTTTGGAAGGGCGTGCGGCTTTCTCTATGGCTGGACGATGCTGCTCGTTATCCAAACTGCGACGATTGCGGCCGTCGCCATTGCCTTTGCCAAGTTTTCGGGAGTGATTGAGCCGTGGTTTTCGGCTTCGCGTTGGATCTGGAAGATCGGAACATTTGGCCCGTGGAAACTCCGGTTTGGCGTCCTCGGCCCTTACAACGTGGGTCTGAATCGTCAGAACTTGCTTGCCATCCTGTCCATCGTATTCCTCACGTGGGTCAACACGCGCGGTTTGCGCCTGGGCAAGATCGTCCAAAATATCTTCACTGTTGCGAAGACGCTTTCGCTGGCTGGACTGGTGGTACTTGGGCTGCTATTCGCGAC
>Ga0187872_10001603_pt1 | contig 22405 bp, 14 predicted proteins | sample June2016WEW_16_4_FD_132973 | JGI IMG/M metagenome (GOLD analysis project Ga0187872, IMG submission 132973) | Peatland microbial communities from SPRUCE experiment site at the Marcell Experimental Forest, Minnesota, USA - June2016WEW_16_40 | ecosystem: Environmental > Terrestrial > Soil >...
AGGGGTCGTGGATGGCGCGCTGGTTCAGCGTCTCGATGTCGGTCAGCGTGTGGGTGAACTTGAAGCCGGGAACGCGCACCTTGTTGGTGGCCAGGCCATAGAACATGAAGGCGTCGTCGGAGTCTGGGCTGTGCGCGATCTTGATTTCCTGGATGGCTGAGGGGGGTGCTGTCATGGTTTGGCCGTTCCTTCGGCAGATTGGTTCAGAAAAATGGGAGAGAGATGTGCGCGGAGCCGAGAACAGCAAGGTCGAAAGAAGCCTTCTTGCAATGAAATGTTCCGACTCATCAAGAATACCAAGCGGCGCGGGATTGTGCGCACCGCGCGCGAAGGAAGATGTGGATTCCATCGACATTTGATTCGTTTGCATTAGATTTCTGTGCCGCTCACCAGTCCCATGTCCCGTAAGTGCCGGCGTTGTGATCGTCTGACCTTTTTGGGACCCCAGGACCCTGCCCTCGAACCTCGAACCTGGACCTCGAACCTGGCAGTCCCGGCAGGGGTGCCCATGTATGAACTTGGTTCCTGCCGCGCGCGGTGCGGAGTCTGGTCTTGACGGGAACGGCTGCGCCTCATCAACTGAAACAATGGAAGTGGACCCACCGATCTCGGCGAGGCAACGTCGTTTTGCGTCTCTGCGCGCGCTCTGCGGGCGGCTCACGATGCAGCGGCGCAAGGCCGCTACGCTGGCTGCCGCAGCGCTGGCGCTGGCCGTGGCGTATCACGTCGTCTTCGGAGCGAATGGGTTGACGGTGTATGAGCAGAAGCGGCATGAGACGCAGTTGCTGGACCAGCAGATGCAGGAGCTGCAACGCGAGAACGACCTGTTGACAGCGCACGTGAACCGGCTCCAAAGCGATCCCAGTGCGATCGAACAACAGGCGCGCGAAAAATTGGGCTACACGCGTCACGGTGAAGTGATCTACGCGCTGCCCAGCAAATAAAAGGAACTTCGCTAAATGGCCTTTGCCGAGCGGTCCAGCGCCACATGGCGGTAGGTCGGCTCGAAGCCCAGGCTGCGCGCTACGTTCAGAATCTTGTCGAAGTTGAGGTTGATGGTTGCGCCCGCCTTCTGTGTCACCTCGTCCTCAATGGGCAGGTCGAAGTCGTCCGCTCCGTAGAGCAGGCCCTCCAGAGCGCGCTCGTTCTGCGTCAGCACCGAGGTGCGGATGCGTGGGATGTTGTCCAGATATATCCGGCTCAACGCGAGATGGCGCAGGTACTCGGCTGGCGTGATCTCGATATTTCCCAGCTTGTCGCCGAGGGGGGTCGAGTACGGCTTGAAGTTCCAGCAGAGGAAGCTCTCCTGCGCGCCAGTCTCGTCCTGAAAGCGGCGCGTGCGGTCGAGGTGCTCGATGCGCTCCTCGATCGTCTCGTCGAAGCCGATAACCATGGTGGCCGTAGTCCGCAGGCCGGCGGCAACGATGGCTGCCTGCGCCGCGAAGAACTGCGCCACGGTGTATTTGAACTTGCTGTGGCGGCGGCGAAAGTCCTCGGTCAAAATCTCCGAGCCGCCTCCGGTGATCCAGCGGACCCCGGCCTGCTTGAGACGCTCGGCTGTGGCCGCGTAGGGGAGCGATGCGTGGTCGGCGAGGTAGAGGAACTCGGCGATGGTGAAGGCGTAGAGCTCGATGCGGTCGCCGTAGCGGGCGCGGATGGCGCGCACCAGATCGCAGTAGTAGTCGAGCGAGAGCTGCGGGTTGAAGCCTCCGTTGAAGCCGGCCAGTTCGCCGCCGAGGGCGAGCAGCTCGTCGATCTTGGCGAAGACCTGCTCCTGGCTGAGGACGTATCCGCCCGCCTGGCCGGGCAGCGTGTAGAAGGCGCAGTAGTCGCACTGCGCCACGCACACGTTCGTCGTGTTGATGATCCGCATCAGCAGATAGGTGCAGGCGTTTGGCGCGTGGAAGCGCGCGCGTGCCAGCGAGGCCAGGCTGCGCATCTCCTCGTCCGGAGCCTCGCGCCACAGCAGCAGGGCGTCCGCCGGTGTGATGCGCTCGCGGCCCTCGATCTTGCGGCGGATTGCGGAGAGAGACGCGGAGGATGTGCTCACAGGCCCATTCTACTTCGTCGCGCAGACGCGAAGGCAGACGCGTGACGTAAGATACAGGCAGGGCGGCCACCCAAATCCCACACAAAGAGCACATCGCAATCTTCATGAATAAAGGACTCGCGACCCTCTCTCTCTGCCTGCTCGCCGTCTCAGCGGCCGTCTGTCAACAGAGTTCTTCAAGCGCGGCCCCGGCCGCGCAGCCGACCGTCTCCCAGCCTCGGAGTCCAATCAGCGTACAGCAGAGCGTGCAGGTGACAACGACCGCCGAGCCGCTGCCGCTGGCCGAGAGCAATCGCTCCGTGGAGACGATCCTGCCGCGCGAGGCGCCGGTTGGGACGGACAGCGTGGTCGATCTGCTGCGCACCGACCCATCGCTGAACCTGCAGGCGCGCGCGGGCGAGGGCGTGCAGGCCGACCTCGCGATTCGCGGCACAACCTTCGAGCAGTCGCTGGTTCTGGTCAACGGCCTGCGCGTGGACGATCCCGAGACAGGCCATCTGAACCTGGACATTCCCGTGCCTCTCGATGCAATCGCGCGCGTGGACGTGCTGCATGGATCGGGCTCGACGTTCTACGGGTCGGACGCCATCGGCGGCGCGGTGAACCTGTTGACCGGCGCGCCGGGCGCGGGGTTCAGCGTGGTGGCGCGCTCCGGCGCGGGAAACTACGGCTCGCTGGAGGAGCATCTGCGCGCGGCGTATTCTGCGGAGCCGTTTGCCGAGCAGGTGACCGGCAGCCGCGACACATCCGACGGCTTCATCGCCGACCGCAACTACAGCAGCAACGCGCTGGCCAGCGAGAGTTGGCTGAAGACCAGGCCGGGAACGACCGACGTTCTGCTGGCGGCGAGCGACCGGCCCTACGGGGCGAATGATTTTTACGGCCCGTACAACTCGTGGGAGCGCACCAAGGCTTGGCTGGCCAGCATGCAGCAGCAGCTTGGCGCGCGCACCGCGGCCAGCTTCGGCTATCTGCGCCACAGCGATCTCTTCGTTCTGCTGCAAGGCCTTCCCGCCATCTACGAGAACAACCACATCACCACCAGTTACGAAGGTGCGCTGCGCCGCGCCGACGAGCTGGGCCGCAACACCACGCTGGCCTACGGGCTGGAGGAGTCGGGCGACTCGATCCACAGCTTCAATTTCTCCGGCGGAGTTCTCAGCAACGCGCTCGGCGTCCATGCGCGCAACCAGGGCGCGGGCTACGCCAACCTCAGCCTGCGGGCGCTGCGGCGGTTCTCGCTCTCGCTGGGCGCGCGCGAGGAGGTTTTGTCGGGCGGGGATTCGGTTTTCTCGCCCAGCGCGGCGGCGGCGTTTACGCTGACGAAAACGCTGCGCCTGCGCGGATCGGCGGGGCATGGATTCCGCCTGCCCACCTACACCGATCTCTACTACTCCGACCCGGCCACGAAGGGGAATGCGGCGCTGAAGCCGGAGTCGAGCTGGAGCTATGAGGGCGGCCTCGACTGGAAGCCCGCCAATGGCCGGCTCACGCTCACGGCGGTCGGCTTCCGGCTCAACGAGACCAATGCCATCGACTACTCCAAGCTGCTTCCGCTGACCGCGGGCGAAAAGTGGCAGGCAGTCAACGTGCCCACGCTGGACATCAGCGGCGCGGAGGCCAGCGTGCGCGTGCGGCTCAGCGCCACCCAGCAGCTCGATCTCAGCTATACGGCGGCGCACTCCGGCAACCTGCCGCCAAACTACCTCTCGGAGTATGCCTTCAACTACGCGGCCCAGAACGCGGTCTTCGGTTGGACAGGGCAGTTCCCGGGAGCTTGGGGTAAGCAGCTCTCCGCGCACACGCAGGTCAACATCGTGCAGAAGACCACGCAGACGGCCTACCCGCTGTGGGACGCCAGCCTCGCGCGCAACACCGGCAGCATCAGGCCCTATCTCCGCCTGCTGAACCTGAGCAACACCGGCTACACCGAGATCGTCGGCGTCCCCATGCAGGGCCGCACCGTGATAGGCGGCATGGAGTGGACCTGGCACGCGCGGTAAGCTCTGTTGCGCTTCACCCACTCATCGCATGAGACTGAAGTGTAATGAATGGGAATCTCGGGACTTGAAACTTACTGAGTCATTCTGTAGTCAGTATTGTATTGTTTGGATTCTTGTTCTTCTGTCTTCCTAGTACTTCTTGAACTTCCTCAGGACTGAAACCAATCAGAGGCAAAAGAACAGCGGGGTCGTCCGTCGGTAAAACCTCTGGCGGCAGATCACAGAGACGCACCCCCATCTCTCCTGTAGCAAGACATAAATCGTAGATTCTTCGATAAGCTGGTATCGCTTTAAAGATTAGTTCACGCTGTTCCGCAGTTATTGATCGAAGCCCATAGCACCTAACTTGAAATTTTTCTTTGGGAGGCAGAAGAGAAATGATTGCTTGAATCGTATTATAGCCACGATACAACTGCTTCCTGACTATCTCTCCGTCAATCGTAACTAATCGATCATTCTCTCGGAAGAGTTTCATAAACGACTTGCGAGTACTGCGTGGTGATTCCGATAGTTTACGGTCAGCCTCTTTGTACATTTCATAGGCAAGGAGATCAGCACACTGAAGTGCCGGAACTTTTTTACTATCGCAAACAGTAATGGTTCCGAGACGAAAACGATCACCCAGACCAGGATTTTGTCTTGATTTATTGAACCCCTCAACTGCGTAATGACGGTTAGCGTTCCCAGCATCTAATACATAATCGATTTTTCCTACTAGTCCGTTCTTGTCTGCGAATATTGCTGCCTGTATCGAACAATATCGCAGACACCATTCGTATGGGCTTTCTATAAGCTCTGGAGCTCTTGTGTGTGCCTTGGCTTGAACAGTATGCATGAAATTATCCATCTCAAGTGCTGCGCCGACACCAGTCAAACTGTATTTATGAATCAATACGATCAGTGGTTCTAGAAGTGCACGCTTCTCCGTTTCATTCCATCCTGCATATCGTCCATGAGGCGGCACAAACTCCCTCATGTGTAATTCATCCAAGCCCTTTTGCGATAGGACAGATAGCCATTCAGATTCGAGCGTTATTACGGCTTCAGAGTGGATTAAATAGCCAGCCATTGCCGTAACTAGGGAACCTTCGTGAGTACCACTTTCGTCTAGAAAGAGCTTTAACATCACGTGCTACCCTTTCGCCAGTGGAACAAGAATACTCCAAAACGAAGAACGAACTCAATAATTTCATCACTTATTAGTTTACGTATGTTCAATGACAAAATGATTTAATCTCGGTGTTCACGCGATCGCGGCAGTAACCAGCGCTTTGGCTTCGGCTTGTATCTGGCTCAGGTGCTCTTGTCCATTGAAGCTCTCCGCGTAGATCTTGTAGACGTCTTCGGTGCCGGAGGGCCGCGCGGCGAACCAGCCATTTTTCGTCGTCACCTTGAGGCCGCCGATTGCCGCGTGGTTGCCGGGGGCCTCCGTCAGGATCGTCGTAATTGCCTCGCCGGCAAGCGTCTTCGCCGTAACCTGCGCAGCACTGAGTTTGCCCAGCTTGGCTTTCTGCTCCGGAGTGGCCGCGGCGTCGATGCGCTGGTAGATGGGCGAGCCGTACTTGGCCGTAAGGTCGTTGTAGAGCAGGCCGGGATCTTTTCCCGTCACCGCCGTCATCTCCGCTGCAAGCAGCCCCATGATGAGGCCGTCCTTGTCCGTCGTCCACACACTTCCGTCGCAGCGGAGGAAGCTGGCCCCCGCACTCTCTTCGCCGACGAAGCCGAGCGAGCCGTCAATCAGCCCATCCACAAACCACTTGAAGCCGACCGGAACTTCGAGCATGGGGCGACCTAGCCCCTTGGCCACGCGGTCGATCATCGACGACGACACCAGTGTCTTGCCGATCCCGACGTTCTGCTTCCAATCCGGCCGGTGCGTGAACAGGTACTGGATGGCGACGGCGAGGTAGTGGTTCGGATTGAGCAGTCCAGCGCTGCGGGTGACGATGCCGTGGCGGTCGTGGTCGGTGTCGCAGGCCCAGGCTACGTCGAAGCGGTCCTTATTCGCGATCATCGACGCCATCGCAAACGGAGACGAACAGTCCATGCGAATCTTGCCGTCCCAGTCCAGCGTCATGAAGCGGAAGGTCGCGTCGACGAATGGGTTCAGAATCTCCAACCCCAGCTTGTACTTCTCCGCGATGCGCGGCCAGTAGAAGACGCCCGCGCCGCCCAGCGGATCGACCGCCAGCTTCAGCGTGGTTCCGGCCAGCGGCGCGAAATCGATCACATTGGCCAGGTCGTTGACGTACGCCGAGATGTAGTCGTGGCGATGCGTCGTCTCCGCGGCCAGCGCGCGCGTGTAGGCAATCCGCTTCACCCCATCCAGCTTTTGCGAGATGAGCTCGTTGGCGCGGTCCTCGATCCACTGGGTGACGACGGTGTCTGCGGGGCCGCCGTTGGGCGGGTTGTACTTGAAGCCGCCCTCGTCGGGCGGGTTGTGCGAGGGGGTGATGACGATGCCGTCCGCCCACCATTGCATGGAGCCATCGCGCGCGCCGCTCGCAAACCATTGCATGGAGCCATCGCTCGCTCCGCTCGCAAGCTCGGCCTGCGAGGGAGTCTTGCCGCCGTTGAGTTTTGCGTTATACGTCAGGATGGCGTGGGAGAGCGCGGGGGTGGGCGTGTAGGCGAGCTGGTCGTCCACGAAGACCTCGATCCCATTGGCCGCCAGAACTTCGAGAGCGGTGGCGAAGGCCGGCTCCGACAATGCGTGCGTATCCTGCGCCAGAAAGAGCGGGCCGGAGATTATATTCGCCCGGCGGTAGTCGGCGATGGCCTGCGCGATGGCGGCGATGTGGTCGTCGTTGAAGGAGACGGCGAAGGCCGAGCCGCGATGGCCTGAGGTCCCGAAGGCCACGCGCTGGGCGGGAACTTCAGGGTCGGGATGGAGCGAGTAGAAGGCGGTGATGAGGCGGGGAATGTCGACCAGGGAGTCGGGCGTGGGGAGGGTTCCGGGCTGGTTGGGGGCTTGCTGGGACATGGTCTGAGGTTCTCCGCGCGGATTGGGCTGGTGTTTGCAGTCTATGAGATGCCTGGCGTGAAGGGAAATCGAAGGCTTTGCACGACTCGATGGGAATCGCCGGGAAGGAAGATGGAGCGGCAAAGCGGGAGGGTCGAGACGAAAGGGCTTGCTATTCATGCCGGGGTGTCCTAAAACGGTACAGTTCCAAGTCTGTCTTGCTCCACGAAGTCGCATCCTCGGCACGCGACCCGTGGCAGCGTGAATCGTCGAGTAGGGAACGTTGAAACCGTTGCGTGGCCCACTGGCCGGTCCTAGGACCGGCCGGACAGAGCGGCCATGCAACCGGAGTAGCCTGGAGCCGGAATGGGCAGGGGGAACGGGGGTGGAATTGACCGTGGCTTGAGAGTGGCTCCGTGGGCGGGCGGGGGCTCGGTGGTGGTGGTGCGGGTGATTATGTTGTGCTCGATGTTGTTGTGGCGGGCGGGGGCGCAGGCCTGGGGAGCCGAACCGGCGCTGGTGGCCGATGCGCATGTGAACAGCGCGCTGCCGACGGTCAATAGCGGGGCAATCTCAAATCTGGACGTGGGCGGGGGCTATACCACGCTGCTGCAGTTCGACCTGTCGCTGCTGCCTGCGGGGACGACGGCGGGGAAGGTGTCGCGCGCCGTGCTGCGGCTCTACTGCAACCGGGTGACGACACCGGGGCTGGTGACATTTGCGCCGATCAACGGGGCCTGGGGCGAGTACAGCGTGACCTATGCCACCGAGCCTGCGATCGGCAGCGCGGCCGGGGTCTTTTCGGTGGGCCAGGCCGGGGTGTTCGTCGCGGTGGATGTGACGTCGCTGGTGCAGGGATGGATCGGCTCGCCAGCGACAAACTATGGACTGGCGCTCTCGGCCGGGACTGCGATGGTGCAGTTCGACAGCAAGGAGAACGACCTGACGGCACACGCACCAACGCTGGATGTGGAGCTGGTGGATGCGGGGCCGCCGGGAGCTATAGGGCCGGCTGGGCCACAGGGGCCGGCTGGAGCTACAGGGGCGGCCGGAGCTGCGGGGGCAACCGGGCCGCAAGGACCTGCGGGCGCGACCGGAGCTACGGGGGCGACTGGGCCGCAAGGGCTTCCAGGCGCGACAGGGCCGCAAGGACCGATTGGCGCGACAGGGCCGGCTGGTCCCACAGGACCTGCCGGCAGCGGTACAGGGCTGGACTACCAGGGGACGTACGCCTCGATGACCAACTACGCGCTGGGCGACGTGGCGGTCTATCAGGGGTCGAGCTACGTCTCGCTGATCGCGGGGAATAGCGGGAACACGCCGGGGTTGAGCCCATCGGAGTGGGGACTGCTGGCTGCGGCGGGAGCGGCGGGGACCGGATCGCCGTCCGTTGCAGTCTCCTACCAGGGAGTGTATGCGTCGACCACAAACTACGCTCTGAACGACATTGTGCTCTATGGAGCGTCCAGCTATATCTCGCTGATTGCGTCGAACCATGGCAACACTCCGGCGCTCAGCCCGGAGGATTGGGGTCTGCTGGCCGAGGGCGGGACGGGGATCGGGCCGGCCGGACCGGCGGGGCCTGCGGGACCAACCGGGCCGCAGGGGCCTCCCGGGCTGGGATATCAGGGGGCCTATGCTTCAACGTCGAACTATGCGCTGAGCGACGTGGTGGAGTATCAGGGATCGGCGTACATCTCGTTGACCGACTCGAACCATGGCAACACTCCGGGGTTGAGTCCAACGTTTTGGGGTCTGCTGGCGTCGGCGCAGGTGGGCGCGACCGGACCGCAGGGGCCTCCGGGATTCGTCTATCAGGGAAGCTACAGCTCGGTGACGAACTACGCGCTGGGGGACGTGGTGCTGTGGCAGGGGTCGAGCTATACCTCGCTGATCGCCGGCAACCACGGGAATACGCCGAGCCTCAGCCCGCAGCAGTGGGGAGTTCTGACGGCGCAAGGCCCAGCCGGGCCGGCCGGGGCGACGGGCGCGACCGGAGCAGCAGGGCCGCAGGGACCGCCCGGAAGCGTGGGGCCTCCGGGAGAGAAGGGAAATCAGGGAGATCAGGGAATTGCCGGTCAGGCGGGCGCGCAGGGGATTCCCGGCGCAACCGGCCCCCAGGGTTTGAGCGGCCCGATGGGGCCGCAGGGCCCAGCCGGGCCGGTGGGGCTGACCTTTCAGGGGGTCTACTCGTCAGTGGTGAACTACGCGCTGGGGGACGGGGTCCGCTATAACGGCGCGGACTATGTCTCCCTGCAAGCAAGCAACCATGGCAATACTCCCGACCAGAGCCCACAGCAGTGGGCGCTCTTTGCGCAGGATGGAGCAACCGGCGCAACCGGGCTGGCGGGTGCGATTGGATTGACCGGGCCGCAGGGGCCAATCGGGCCGCAGGGGATTCAGGGGATTCAGGGGATCCAGGGGCCGATCGGGCTGCCGGGAATGACCTATCAAGGCGCGTGGACAAACGGCACAGGCTATGCGGTGAACGATGCGGTGACCTACAACGGCTCGACCTACATCGCCACGCAGGGAAACTCGTCGAACCGACCGGACAACTATCCCACGGTCTGGTCGTTGCTCGCGGTAGCGGGCGTGGCGGGCGCTCCCGGAGCGGCGGGGGCGACCGGCGCGACCGGGCCGGCCGGAGCGACCGGACCGGCAGGCGCAACTGGCGCGACCGGGCCCCAGGGGCCTCCCGTAACCTTCATCCCTGGCGGATGGCTGATCGGAACAACATACGCGGTGGGCGATGCGGTCAGCTATGTCAACGGCTCCAGCTACATTGCGCTACAGGCGAACATAGGCCGCCAGCCGGACATGAGTCCAACGGACTGGGGAGTGCTGGCGGCGACCGGCGCGGCGGGGCCGGTCGGAATGACTTATCAGGAGACATATAACTCTTCGACCAACTACGCGTTGCACGATGTTGTGACCTATCAGGGGTCGAGCTATATCTCGACGATTGCGAACAATCAGGGTTTTACCCCCAGCCTCTTCCCGGCGTACTGGTCGTTGCTGGCGCAGGGAGGCACGGGGCCAATGGGGCTGACCGGGCCAGAGGGTGCGACGGGCGCAACCGGGGCGCAGGGACCGGCGGGAGCGACCGGGCCAGCGGGTGCGACGGGGCCAGCGGGAGCCAGCGGGCCAGCCGGGGCAACCGGAGCCACCGGCGCGGCGGGGCCGGTCGGAATGGTCTACCAGGGAACGTATAACTCATCGACCAACTACGCGCTGAACGACGCAGTGACCTATGGAAGTCCAACCTCGACCTACATCTCGCTGCAACCGAGCAATCTGGGCAATACACCCGGACAGAGTCCGGCGTTCTGGTCGGTGCTGGCGGCTGCAGGCGCGGCGGGAACGAACGGAGCGAACGGGACGAACGGTGCGACGGGTGCGATGGGGGCGACCGGCCCGGCGGGGCAGACCGGTGCGACGGGCGCAACCGGGGCGAACGGGTCGCAGGGATTGCCAGGATTGACGTGGCTAGGAACGTACGCTTCGACCACCAACTACGCGCTGAACGACGCGGTCAACTACGGCGGGTCGAGCTACATCTCGCTGATCGCGTCGAACCATGGCAACACGCCAACTTCAAGTCCGACGGCGTGGAGTTTGCTTGCGGCGGCGGGGTCGGCTGGTACTCCAGGCGCGACGGGAGCTACCGGCGCTGCCGGGGCTGCCGGAGCCGCCGGAGCCGCTGGCGCAACCGGAGCGGCTGGGCCAACCGGCGCAGCCGGAGCCGTGGGAATGAACTTTCGCGGCGCGTGGGTCAGTGGCACGGAGTACGCGGTCAACGATGCAGTCACCTTCGGCACGCCAACCTCGACCTACCTCGCCGCCATCGCCGCTCTGAGCAGCTCCTCGAACCAGCCGGATAGCCCTTCCGGAGCCTGGACAATGCTCGCGTCGGCGGGCGGCGCGGGACCGACCGGCGCACAAGGCGCGGCGGCAACGGTGGCCGTCGGCACGATTACCACCGGCCTGCCGGGAACTAACGCCTCAGTCACCAACACCGGAACCAGCACGGCGGCGATTCTCAACTTCACCATTCCGCAGGGCGCAACCGGCGCAACTGGAAGCGGCGGCAGCGGTGGCGGCGGCGGAATCCCATATATGTCAACCTATCACTCAGTCTCGTTCACCAATCTCTACTACTCGGTGAACGGTATAACCTCTAGCGGATCACAGGCTTCGTCGATACTTACCTGGATTCCCTCCGCATGCAATGCGCCGACGTTGAACGTCTACTCGCAGCAGACCAACACAATTACGGTTACGCTGAGTGTTGGATCAACTCCGTCAACTGTTACGGACAGCACGCTCACCTGCTCGGCAGCACCGAACGGATCGGGAGGAACGTGTCCAGCAACGGGCGGCGTCACGATCGACGCAGGCAGCTTCGTCGACCTGCACATCACTGGAGCGAACGGGACGGCGGCGGGCGTCTGGACCGCACTGACTTGCAATTGATTCTGCTTGCGCCAACCAGCCCGCTTCCTCCAGCCGTATCCGGCTCTTCCATCCACAGCGCCGAATGCTGACTTCCCCATTCACAGCGTAAGATTTGGCTAGATGACCACGCAGCCGATCCTCGTCACCAGCCGCGCCAACGCGCGCGTCAAGCAGCTTCGCGCGGCCTTTGCGGGCAGCGCCCGCGGCTCACGAGGAAATGCGCGCCTCAGCGGAGGCCTGGTCGCCATCGAAGGCGAAACCATGCTGCGCGAGGCGCTCGCCAGCGGCCTTCCGCTGAAGACCGTCTTCCTCAGCGAGCGCGTGGAACCTCCCGCGTGGCTTCCGCGCGGAGTGGAGTTGCTGGTTCTGGCTGAGGAGGTCTTCGCCAGCGCGGTCGCCACACAGCACCCACAGGGCATTGCCGCCCTGCTCATTCCTCCGGTCTGGAAGATGGAATCCGCGTTCCCCGCGAAGCGTCCCGGCAACAAAGTCCCACTGCTGCTGGTCGCCGCCGGTCTGCAGGACCCGGGCAACCTGGGCACGCTGGTCCGCTCGGCCGAGGCCTTCGCCGCGACCGCGGTCCTCACCACCCACGGCACGGTCAGCGAGTGGAACCAGAAGGCCCTGCGCGCCTCCGCCGGCTCGGTCTTCCGCGTTCCCGTCGTGCAGGTTGCCGCTGACCAGCTCGTTGCGCTGAAGTCGCGTGGCGTGCGCCTGCTGGCCGCCGTCGCGCCCAATGCCGGGTCCAATTCCGGTTCTCACATCGGTTCCAAATCCAACTCCAAAGCCACGCGGAGAGAGCGCGCCGTTCTTCCTGCAACAGAGACGGACCTGGCTTGCGCCTGCGCGCTGATGATCGGCAACGAGGGCGCGGGGCTTGGCGAGCAGTGGCTCTCGCTGGCCGACGCGCGCATCACAATCCCCACGCCCGGCCGCGTCGAGAGCCTCAATGCCGCGGTCGCCGGCTCGCTTCTGCTTTACGAAGCCGCGCGCCAGCGCGCCGCATCTACAACCTCGAACCGCGAACCTCGAACCTCGAACCTGCCAGTATGAACCTCTTCAACCCCACTCCCGCCACCGCAGCGCAAGCCAGCACGGCTCCGCTGGCCGATCGCATGAGGCCGCGCACGCTGGACGAGTTCGTCGGGCAGGAGCATCTGCTCGGCCCAGGCAAGCCGCTCTCGCTCGCCATCGCGCACGACGACCCCACCTCGATGATCTTCTGGGGGCCTCCCGGCACCGGCAAAACAACCCTGGCCAAGATCATCGCCGCGCTCACTCAGGCGACCTTCATTGAATTTTCCGCCGTCATGTCCGGCATCAAGGAGATCAAGGCCGTGATGGTTGCGGCGGAGAAGGCTGCCGGCTTCCGTTCGCGCACCATCCTCTTCATCGACGAGATCCATCGCTTCAACAAGGCGCAGCAGGACGCCTTCCTCCCCTACGTCGAGCGCGGAGCGATCCGCCTGATCGGCGCCACCACCGAGAACCCGTCGTTCGAGCTGATCGCCGCGCTGCTCTCGCGCTGCCGCGTCTACACGCTGCTGCCGCTGACCGAGGCGCAGATCGTCGTGCTGCTGCACCGCGCGCTCGGCGATAGCGCCCGCGGCGTAAATTCAGCACGCGGCCTGGGCGCATCCGGAGTTTCGGCCGACGAAGAAGCGCTCGCGACCATCGCCTCTTACGCCAGCGGCGACGCGCGCAATGCACTCAACGCGCTGGATGTTGCCGCCAATCTTGCCGGCGAACAGCCATCCCATCGCATCACGAAGGAGATCGCCGCCGAGGCGTTGCAACGCCGCGTTCTGCTCTACGACAAACAGGGCGAGCAGCACTACGACATCATCTCCGCGCTGCACAAGAGCGTGCGCAACTCCGATGTGGACGCATCGCTCTACTGGCTGGGGCGCATGTTGCAGGCCGGCGAAGACCCCATGTACGTCGCACGCCGCATCGTGCGCATGGCGGTGGAGGACGTTGGCCTGGCCGCGCCCGAGGCGCTCAACCTCTGCCTCTCCGCGCGCGATGCGATGCACTTCCTGGGCCAGCCGGAAGGCGATCTCGCGCTGGCGCAGGCCATCGTCTACCTCGCGCTCGCGCCCAAGTCGAACTCCGTCTACACCGCCTACGGGGCCGTCCTCGGCGACATCGAAGAGACCGCCGCCGAGCCCGTCCCGCTGCACCTGCGCAACGCGCCCACCAAGCTGATGCAGTCGCTCGACTACGGCAAGGGCTACCAGTACGCGCACAATGTGGAGGGCCGCGTGGCAGACATGGAGTGCCTTCCGCCATCGCTCGCCGGCCGCCGCTACTTCCACCCCACCCAGGAGGGCCGCGAGAAACTCCTCGCCCAGCGCATGGACGAGGTTGCGCGCATCCGCAGCAGCAAGCGCAAACCGAAATAATAGACAGGTGCCGGGTGCCCCATTCATCGCAGCTTCACCGCGATGAGTGGGAAGCTGCGCCACAGACCTACGCAGACTCACTTCTTTACTTCGCGTCGCGCTCGATGGCCGCCAGCACCAGCCCCTTGGTCAGCAGCTCCGGAAGCACGTCCGGCGTGCTGCCTGTGGCCGTGGGATAGAGAGCGTAGGTGGGAACGCCGGCGCGGCCCAGCGAGGCGAGCTTCTTCGTGATCTCGGGATCGCCGTTGGTCCAGTCCGCCTTGAGCAGCGTGAAATTGTGCGCGCGCAGCGCGTTCTCAACATCCGCCGAGCGCAGCACCGCCCGCTCGTTGAACTGACAACTGAGGCACCACGCGGCGGTGAAGTCGAGAAAGACCGGACGGCCCGACGCGCGCGCTGCGTCCAGCGCCTGCTGTGAGTACGGCTGCCAGATCAGGCCCGCGTTCTTGGTTGTATTTGAAGCAGACGCGCTTGTTTGCGCCGCGTTCTGCTGCATTGCATTTGACTGATCCGAAGTTACGGCCCGTGCCGCGTTGCGCGTCTGCGAGAGCGGAATCGCCAGCCCCAGCGCGATGAGCGCGAGCGCAGCGATCCGGCTCGCCCACCTCGCCGGCCATCGGCCCAGCACCCACCCCGCAATCGCCAGCAGCAGGAAGCAGGCCAGCAGCAAGGCCATCTGGTCTACGCCGCCGCTCGCGTGCAACTGCCCGTAGACCCACGCCAGCCAGATCGCGGTTGCGAACAGCGGCACCGCGGTGAACTGCTTCAGCAGCTCCATCCACGCGCCGGGCCGCGGCAACACGCGCACCCACGCCGGCTGCCAACTGAGCAGCAGATACGGAGCGGCCAGTCCCAGCGCGAGCGCGGTGAAAACGGCGAAGACGACCACCGCCGACTGTGTCAGCGCAAAGCCAATCGCCGCGCCCATCAGCGGAGCGGTGCATGGAGTCGCCACCACGGTCGCCAGCACGCCGGTGAAGAAGCTGCCCGCGTAGCTTTGCTTCCCTTCCCCAGCCCGATCGACCAACGAGTTGCCGGCGGAGGTGAGCGAGAGGCCGATCTCAAACTGCCCCGCCAGTGAGAGCGAGAGAAGGAAGATCAGCGACGCCAACAGCGCGATGAAGACCGGCGACTGCAACTGGAACCCCCAGCCCGCGTGGCTTCCCGTGGCGCGCAACACCAGCAGCACGGCCACAATCCCCCAGAAGGAGAGCAGGATTCCCAGCGCGTAGACCAGACCGTGCCGACGCAGATGCGCGCGGCTCTGACTCGAACTCTGCACCAGCGCAAGCCCCTTCAGAAAGAGGACCGGAAAGACGCACGGCATCAGGTTCAGCAGGATGCCGCCGAGAAACGCCAGGCCAATTGCGCCAATCGCAGTCGTGCTTGCCGCCGGGCCGCCGCCTGTAGGCGACGCTACTTCGCCCGGCACCACCGGCGCGCTCACGTCGTAGGCCACTGTGTCGGATAGCTTGAGGACTCCACGCAGCGCTGCGGGCAGGACTGCGAGATCGGGCGAGCGTTGCACAGTGAGCCGCACGCCATCGCGCAGCGGTTCGATCTTCTGCTCCGCCGCGTTGACGATTGCATCGGGCGGCTGGCTTTCGTTGACAGCGACTTCGCTGGGATAGGGATAGAACTCCGCGTTGGTCTCGCGCTTGCCATCCGTTAGCGTCAGCACAAACTGCTGCGCGCCGCCTGTGACGGTGAACTTCGCCCCCGCGGGCAGCGGCTTCGGTATCAAACTCAGCGCCTCGCCCAGCGTCCCAGCGAGCGGCGCCTGCGACGCTCCAGGCTGCACCGAGAGGCCGATCCCAAGATGCGCCTTGCCGGGAATGCAAACCTGCGCGCAGACCAGCCAACTGACCTGCGCGTCCAGATGCACCGGCCCCGGCTTCAGCGTCGGAGCAGCAGCGATCGTCACGGGAAACGCGACCACCCCCTCGTAGCCGAAGTCCATCAGCGGGCCCAGCGGCAGCCGCTGCGGGATGGGGAACTGCATCGGCCCGGCGGTAACGCCCGCGGGCAGCGTCCACACGATCCGCGGCGGCTCGCCCGAATCGCCTGGGTTGATCCAGTAGACGTGCCAGCCTTTGTCCAGTGTGAGCACAAGGCCCACCTGCTGCGTTCCGCCCGGCGCAATCGCGGGGCCCAGCGCGACCAGCTCCGCTGTCATGTGCTGCGCCTTCACCGGCCCCGACCCGCCGTCGCCGACGACCGCAATCTGCGCGCGCGCATTTGCTCCGGCAATCGCGCCGAAGTTTGCCAGCAGCAGAGCGAGAATGAGTCGTCGAATCCTCACAACCCCGATTGTATTTCCTTGTCCCTTCTCGCCTTCAAAACCTTCCTCTGGCGCAATCGCTTCAATTGACAACTGGCACCCTGCAACCTGTAACTCACATCTGCCGTCTCCGGTGCTCCACCATGATGCACCGGTCCATCACCACGCGAATGCCGCCCTCTTCGGCGCGCTCCGCCGCCTCCAGGTTCACGATCCCCAGTTGCACCCACAGGTTCTTCAGCCCCAGCGTCATCATCTCGTCCACAATCGCCGGAATCCGCAACGGCGCGCGAAACACGTTCACCACATCCGGCTTCACCAGCAACTCCGTCAGCGATGCGTAGCTGCGTTCGCCAAGCACCGTCTCGATGGCCGGGTTCACCGGATAAATTTTGTACCCCATCCGCTGCATGTACGCCGAAACATAGTGGCTGGGCTTCGCCGGATTGTCCGACAGCCCGACCACCGCAATCGTCCGCGCCTCGCCCCCGCCCAGCATCGTCTCGATCGCATCCGGCTCGTTCATCCCACTCTCCGTTGTTGTCAGTCAGCGAATGAAAATGTCTCGGCCCCTAAACCGCGTCGTCGTCCTCTTCTACCGATGCGGGGAAATTTCCTTCGCGCCTCATGCGCAGATAGCCGCGAATGAACGGCTCCAGATCGCCGTCGAGCACGCGGTCCACGTCGCCCACCTCCACGCGCGTGCGCAGGTCCTTGGCCATGCGATACGGCTGCAACACATAGCTGCGAATCTGCGAGCCGAATCCGATCTCCAACTTGGAGTCTTCGATCTTGCGCGTCGCAGCCTTCTTCTTGTCCAGCTCGTACTCGTAGAGCTTCGACCGCATCATCTTCATCGCGCGGTCCTTGTTCTTGTGCTGCGAGCGCTCGTTCTGGCAGCCCGTCACCAGCCCCGTCGGGATGTGCGTGATGCGCACCGCGGAGTCGGTGGTGTTGACGTGCTGGCCGCCCTTGCCGCCGGAGCGGTAGGTGTCGATGCGCAGGTCCTCCGGCTTGATGTCGATCACAATCGTGTCGTCAATCTCCGGCGAGACGAAGACGCTGGCGAAGCTCGTATGCCGCCGCTTCGCCGAGTCGTAGGGCGAGATGCGCACCAGCCGATGCACGCCGGTCTCGCCGGTCAACATGCCGTAGGCGAAGTCGCCGGTGATGGTGAAGGTGGCCGACTTGATGCCCGCCTCGTCGCCGTCCTGAATCTCGTTGATCTCGGTGCGAAAGCCCTGCCGCTCCGCCCAGCGCAGGTACATGCGCATCAGCATCTCGGCCCAATCCTGGCTCTCCGTCCCGCCCGCGCCGGGATGCACCGTAACGATGGCGTTCAGCGGATCGGTCTCGCCGGAGAGCATGGTCTTCGATTCCAGCCGCTCCGAAAACTCCACCAGCGCGGGAATCTCGCGTTCGAGATCAGGCTCCGTCGCCTCGCCCTCCTTCGCCAGTTCGAAGTACGCCTCGATGTCGTCTGTGCGGCGCAGCAGCTCGGCGTCATCGGCCAGCAGCGTCTCCAGGCGCTTGCGCTCGCGCATCAACGGCTGCGAACGCGCCCCGTCCGCCCACACCGTGGGGTCGGCGATCTTCTCTTCAATCGCAGCCAGTTCGCGCTTCAGCCGCGCCGAGTCAAAGATACTCCCGCAGCTCGCGAACCCGCTCGCGCACCGGGGAGTATCGATATTCCAGATCGTCGATCATCCTTCAAGTTTACCCCGCCGCCGCTCATAGCACACAGCCCATAGCTCATAGCTGAACGAAGTCCTCACAGACCATCGTCCGCCAGCAGTAACCGCAGGTCGCGCAGGTTGTGCCCCGTTGCCCCAGTGACAACAGCAGCTCCTCTCGCGCTCAGCCACGAAGACGAATCAAACTCAGCCAGCGCGCGCAGCGCAGATTCGCGAAGAGAGTCCCCATCCAGCGTGTGTTCATCCACAACCGCGCCCGCCGCGACGCTGTTGCCGTCGATGCCATCCGACCCAGCCGAGAGCACCGCGAGTGGCCCATCCTCAGCGCGCAGCCGCGTGGCCATGTACAGCGCGAAGTGTTGATTCCGCCCTCCACGCGCGCTCGCGGAAGCTGCATCTACGCGAACCGTGACCTCGCCAGACGAGATGAGGCAGACGCGCGAATGCTGGCGGCGAAGTTCACGCAGCCGTTTGAGCAAATGATTCGCGGCCGCGTCATAGCTCCAATCGTCGCACGCGTTGTCGATGACCGCGTGGAAGCCGAGCCGCTCTGCGTGGCAGCGCGCGGCCTCGGCGAGATCGTCGCTGTCTGCCAGCTTGCAGCCGCGCGAGTTCAACTCGCCGGGCTTGGGCGTCTCCGGCAACTCCACCGACGCAAAGAACCGCCGCACCGATGCAGGAAATCGCTCCATCAATCCATAGCGCGCAAGAATCTTGCGGCATTCGGCAACCGTGCTCGAATCGCCAACCGTAGGCCCGGAGCCGAGCGCGTCCAGATGCGCCGGAGGCACGTCGGAGACCAGCAGCGAGAGCGTCTGCGCCGCGCCCGCGGCCAGCGCCAGCCGCCCTCCCTTTACCGCCGAGAAGTGTTTGCGCACGCAGTTCATCTCGACGATCGATGCGCCGCTGTGCACCAGCGCGCGATGAAACGCAACCGTGTCGTCGAGCGAGATTGCCTCGTCCAGCGGCAGCTCCATCATCGCCGAAGCCCCGCCGCTGAGCAGAAAGATGCAGAGCGTTTCGTCCGGCGTGAAGTTCTGCGTTGAGACGTCCCGCGATGAATAGCTATGAGCTGTATACTCCCCGAGCGCGTGCAGCATCGCAAGCGCGGCGCGCGCGCCGGCCAGCGACGCCTCGTTCGGCAAGGGATGGCCACCGCAATAATACTGAATCGTCGCGGGCAGATTCGCCGGTCGCTCCGCCGCGATCAGTACTCCCTGCAGCTCGCACATGCTCGGAAACCGCAGCCGCGCCAACAGCGCGTTCAGCATCGCAGCCGCGGCCTTCCCCGCCGAGACGACGCGCACCCGCCGCGCCCGGTCAAGCGCAATCGCGTCGCCGCCCTCCACCAACAGCCGCACGCCCGCCTCATCAGCAACTACGCGCAGCTTGCGCTCGAAGGCGCGCTCGATGCTGCACTCTGCGAGTGCCTGCTCGAAGAGCGTTCGCGCAATGTCTTTGAGATTTGCCGCGCCCGCGCTCATTCGCCCACTTGGGCGAAGGCGTACGGCCCTTCGGGGATGAGCGCGACGCGCGCGCCGGCGGGCAGTCCATCCAGCAGCGCGGCGACCGCCTGGTTCACATCGCTGTAGCAACGCTCGCCCAGCGCGCCGAGTTGGTCCGGCGAGACACCGGGGGTGTAGATGAGAATCTTGTTCTTGACACCGGTCAGCGCGCCCTTCTCCAACTGCCACTGGTCGATCATGACTGGGGCGTTCTCGATCTGGCGCAGGAACTGCTTGGGTCCCGCGTAGCTGTGCAGCATCGCGGCGAACTCCGGCGAGCCGATCCCCTCGGCGCACTCGCACAGGACCAGAATCTTGCCGCCGGGCTTGACGATGTGGTGCGCGCCGTGGATGCCCTTGAGCGATTGGTAGAAGGTGAGGTCGAGCGGATGTCCGGCGGCGCTGGTGATGGCCGCGTCGGCGTAGTGCGGCACCCGTGTCAGTGTGGTGGAACGAATGAAGTCAACCCCCGCGACGTGGGCCTGCTCCGGCGAGCCGGCAAAGACGCCGCAGATCGCGCGCTGCTGGGTCAGTGCCACGTCGAGCAGAAAGTCGTGGCGCGCTATGCGTGCGATCTCCAGCAGCTCGGCGTGCAGTGGATTGCCCTCGATCGATCCCTCGATGGCCAGCGGATCGCGCATGAAGCGCGGAGAGTGCAGCACCATGATCGTCTGCTGCGCGGCCAGGCCGGGCGCGATCAGCTTGCGTCCGCCGGAGAAGCCCAGCATCCAATGCGGCTCGATGAAGCCGAGCGTGATGTGCAGGTCCGCATCCAGGAAGCGGCGGTCGATATACACCGGCGTTCCGCTGGCGGTCGCGCCCAGCGAGCGATGGTCCCCCAGCGCGCGCGCGTCATGGTCGACGACGCGATAGCGCCCGGCAATCTCCGGGCCGAGGATCGCGTTGATCTCTTCGCCGGTCACGCAGCGATGCAGTCCGGTCGCAATCAGGATCGTGACGCCGTCCACGGGAATCCCGGCCGCGTGCAGCCGCTCCAGCAGCGGCGGCAGCGTCAAAGAATTCGGCGCAGGCCGCGTAATGTCGCAGACGGAGATCGCCGCCGTTTTCTTCCCTGCCGCAAGTTCAACCAGCGGCTTCGATCCAATGGGGTTGTCCAGCGCCGCGCCAATCGCCGCCGCAGCGTCCGCCAGCGCGCCGGCCGAACGGCCCTCGACAACGCAGTACTGTGGCCCGTCGGGAAGAGAAACCGTCAGACCCGTCTTGCCAAAGGCAAACGCAGCTTGCATAGGCGCCAGCTCCGAAGTTACTTGTCCGTCAGCGCGGCCACTCACTTCTTGATTTTTCTCTTCTTCCTCTGTTGTCCAAACCGTCCCATTTGAACATTAAGAAGATCGTTTGCAAAACTACGAATCAAAAGCGATTCAAGTTCATCAATCATCCCGATTTCTACTTCATATGCGCTAAAGTAGTATGCAATCTCATGTAGTGGTACTGCTGATTCAATTATCTGTCGCGATTTCTCGCCGCTCGTTTTGTACTGAACCCTTGTCTCAGGGTGCTTCACTCGTTTAATTTTCTGCACCGATTCCCGCTTGCGATTAAACGCGAAGTTCATTTCTCTCCAAAGGCTTTGTTTTATAGCCTTGCCGACATATATGGCTTGACCACGGCTATCAAAGAAAACGTAAACACCTTTAGCACCCTCTAGTTCGTCCTTTAGACCACTTCTGTACGGATGATCTGTACCGTTGCTGTCTTTGAAGCTAAACAACACATGTGACTTTTTCAGTAGCTCCTTATTGATTCCAAAAAACTCTACAATCGGACGGATAGTTTTGCGTTGAGATTCCTTGAATGCAGATAATCTGGCGGTGCTAATCAGTCCACCCATCATTCTGGATGTAATTTGTGACTTTCTGCGTTTCTTCCACCTTAGAATTGCAGCATATTTAACACCTAATAGAGATGCGAGGTCAGTGTAAGATTTTGCCTTAAGCCTCTTCTTGAGATACTCGATTAGAGTTTTCCCGTCCATACGCTGCCTCTAGTTTGCGTATTACTTGTCCGTCAGCGCGGCCACTCCCGGCAATGTTTTGCCTTCGAGGAATTCGAGCGTGGCTCCGCCGCCGGTGGAGATGTGGGTGATCTTGTCGGCGACTCCAGCCTGCTTGACCGCGGCAACCGAATCTCCGCCGCCCACGATGCTGGTGGCGTCGCGGTTGGCCGCCACCAGTTCAGCAATCGCATTCGTCCCGTGCGCGAACGGCGCAAGCTCGAAGACGCCCATCGGCCCGTTCCACAGAATGGTGCGCGCGTCGGCGATCTCTTTGGAGAAGAGATCGATCGTCGCTGGGCCGATGTCCAGCGCCATCCAGTCGGCGGGGAATGCTCCCTTGCCACTGAATATCTGCGTCTTGGCGTTGGCGGCGAACTTATCGGCCAGCACATGGTCGATGGGAAGCAGCAGCTTGACGCCCCTGGCCTTGGCCTTCTCCAGCGCGGCGCGGGCGACGTCGATCTTGTCGGCCTCGATCAGCGACTTGCCGGTGCTCTGGCCCAGCGCGTTGAGAAAGGTGTAGGCCATGCCGCCGCCGATCAGCAGCGTGTCGGCCTTGTCCAGCAGGTTGTCGATCACGTCAATCTTTCCTGAAATCTTCGATCCCCCGATGATGGCCACAAACGGCCGGTCCGGCTCGGTGAGCACCTTGCCCAGGAAGTTCAACTCCCTCTCCATCAGCAGACCGGCGGCGGATTGCGCCACGAAGTGGGTGATGCCCTCGGTGGAGGCGTGGGCGCGGTGCGCGCTGCCGAAGGCGTCGTCCACGTAGAGGTCGCAGAGCGCGGCGAGCTGGGCGGCGAAGCGCGGATCGTTGGCCTCTTCCTCGGCGTGGAAGCGCAGGTTTTCCAGCAGCAGCGTCTGGCCCGACTCCAGTTCGCGCGCCATCTCCTTGGCAATCTCGCCGACGCAGTCGGGCGAGAAGGCCACGTTCTCCGACTCGTTGAACACCTGGTCCAGCAGCACGCGCAGCCGCCTGGCCACGGGGCGCAGGCTCATCGACTCCACCGGCTTGCCCTTGGGACGTCCC
>Ga0187872_10001604_pt1 | contig 22405 bp, 15 predicted proteins | sample June2016WEW_16_4_FD_132973 | JGI IMG/M metagenome (GOLD analysis project Ga0187872, IMG submission 132973) | Peatland microbial communities from SPRUCE experiment site at the Marcell Experimental Forest, Minnesota, USA - June2016WEW_16_40 | ecosystem: Environmental > Terrestrial > Soil >...
AGATTGTCTTGGTATTCATGTACTTCGCCAGGCCCGCCATCCCATAATCGCGGCCGAAGCCCGACTGTTTATACCCACCGAACGGCGCGTTCAGCGAAAGCTCCGCGTACGTGTTCACCCACACAGTGCCTGCCGGAATCGACTTTGCAGCCAGCAGGGCCTTGTTGATGTCGCTTGTGTGGACCGCGCCGGCGAGCCCGTAGATCGGGTGATCCGCGAGAGCGATCCCTTCCTCGATGTCGCTGAAGCTTTGTACCGCCAAAACCGGGCCAAACACCTCGTTGATGATCGCGGCATTCTCCGGCTTCGTGTTGCGCAAAATCGTGGGTTTGAAAAAGACGCCGCCGTTGCCGGTCGCCTCCCGCTCGCCGCCCATTACGATTTCCGCGCCCGTTTTCTCGGCGTCCCTCAGAATGCCGGCGATGCGAGCGCCCTGTTTTTCCGAGATGATCGGAGCGAGCGTTGTTTGCGTGTCCCAGGTGGGGCCGGACTTCGGATTCTTCAGCCGCTGGGCGATTTTTTCCGTCAGCTCCTCGCTGATCTTCTTGTCCACCACGAGGCGCGTTCCCGCGAAGCAAACCTGCCCGGCATTGAAACAGATGCTCCCGGCCACCATGTCCGCTACACGATCGAGGCTCGGCGCGTCGCGAAACACAAGCTGTGGACTCTTGCCGCCAAGCTCCAGGCAGACCGGCTTCAATCCGGTGTTCGCGGCGTCGATCATGATCTGTTTGCCGGTGAGGGTCGAACCAGTGAAAGACACGTAGTTCACGAGAGGATGCTTCACAAGCGCACTGCCCGTCTCCGGACCGAGGCCGGGAAGAACGGCGAGCTGTCCCGCTGGCACGCCGGCTTGGTGAGCAAGTTCCGCGGCCCGGAGAATCGAATAGGGTGTAAGCTCGGACGGCTTGAGGACAACGGCATTGCCCGCAGCAAGAGCCGGTCCGACTTTCAGAATCGCCAGCACAAGAGGCACGTTCCAGGGCGATATTGCCGCGACCACGCCGTAGGGCTCGTGTACGTGCATGCTGATTACTTTCTCCTCCGAAGCGAGCACCTGACCGTCCAGTTTGTCGATCGCTTCGGCGAAGAAACGGATGGTTTCGGCGGCAAACCCAATGTCAAAGTGCCGGGTCTCGTTGATCAGCCGGCAGGACGCGAGGGATTCCAGCCTCGCCAGCTCCTCGAGATTCTGCTCAAGCAGGTCGGCCCAGCGAAACAAGACCTTCGCGCGTGCGCGCGGCGGCAATCCTGCCCAGCCGCTCGTTTTGAAAGCTTTCGCGGCTGCGGTGACGGCGCGGTCCACCAGGTTCGCGCTGGCGCCTCGCTCGACACGGATCACGTGGCCGTCAGATGGACGGATCACTTCGTACTCCGTGCCGTCGCCGGGAACGTACTGCCCTCCCAGGAAACTCCCTATCGGAGGCTTTAACTCATCGGGACTGAATCCACCGGTTTGCACTTGCGTTGAAGTTGCCATGGCTCATTTTCCTTTCGTTTCTCGGCAGTCGGCGCCAATCCTACCACTCCCGAGCACAGGCAAGAAACCGAAAGACGAGCCACGGCGCATGGAAATCGCGGACCAGATCGAAACCATGGGAACCATGATGCCGTATAACTCGAAGACCGGTTGGGAGCAGTAGCGAAACGCACTTCCGATTCCAAATGCGCGGGGCAATCTACATCAGAAGGGATGCGAGGTCGCAACCGTGTCCTTCAGAGTTTGCGCGACAGCCCCAGAGTCTTTGTAGGTCGTGGCTTCAGCCACGACATAAGCTCCGCGAAATCATCTAGGGCTTCAGCCCCTGAGGTTCCCGAACGCGGCTGCCACACAGGCTCCTCAGCCTCGGCGGATGGCGCCCCACTTCCAGCAAATCCGAGTTCGCGGCCGATCGCTGTAGACTTTCTCATTCGCCGTGGTACAAAATCTCGGCCGGGTCAGCTCCGTTATTCGACAACACGTGACCGTGCGCTTTGTCGCCAAAAGGAGATGCGTGTGATGAAGAAAATCTTTGCTGGCATCGTCGCGCTTTTGTTTGTGGCATTGCTCGGCTTCCACGCCGCGGCGGGGGGAAACGATACGCAACGGGAAGCTCAGGACCGCGCGCAGATCGAAAAGCTGATGTGGCAGTACACTCGCGCCCTGGACACGGAAAACGCGGATGCCTACGCCGCTGCGTATACGCCGGATGGGCAATTCGGCAGCGGCCCGAACGCGATCAAGGGACACGACGCGCTCAAGAAAATGATTGCCGATCTTCGCCAACGCACCGCCGACGCCGAAGCCAAAGGCGAAAAAAGGCCGCCCATGTACCACATGGAAGCGAACAGCTACCTCGAATTTGTCGATAAGGATCACGCCCGCATCGAGGGCTACTGGATGACGGTCTTCGCCGGGCAAGGCCCGAATGTGCCCGTTCGCGTAGCCGCCGCCGGCCGCGAAGTCGACGAACTCGTGCGCATGAACGGCCAGTGGCTCATCCAGTCGCGCGACGTCGCTCCAAAGGACTAAACGAAGTCGACTCGAAGGTTTAGACGTAGCGTCGCGTACTTGAGCGCGTCATCTTCCACCTTGGCCAACGCTCAAAGGTTCAAACGTAGCGCCGCGTACTTCAGCGCGGCATCTTCGCTGGCGGGTGGCCCTGCCTTTCGCGCAGTAGCAAACCGCGAACACGAAAACGCCGGCTGCGCAATGAAGTCTCATCGCAGCCGACGTGAAATTTGGCGGGTGAGCCTGTAAGCCGGATTCTGTCCGCTGCGTGTCCATCGCGTTGACTTGCGTCAGCGCCACTTCGGCCTACGCAACGCGGCGATCATTCCTCTAGGTCCCGGATTGCTCTGGGACTCAAGCAGCCTACCCGAGGGTCAGAGCCGCTACTCTCGCGAGCAACAGCATACGGGCCGGGCCGGCCCTCCCCTCCTATTTGGCCTTGCTCCACGCGGGGTTTTCCGTGCCCCGGATGTCGCCACCCGGGCGGTGGGCTCTTACCCCACCTTTTCACCCTTGCCAAATGCGCTCGACCGGAAGTGGCGGGCCTCCGGTTTTGCCGAAGGCCTGCCGCCGAGGTACAAGTCACACCGGCGGTCTATTCTCTGTGGCACTTTCCGTGGCAGCGTCGTGAAACGCGCTTTCGCGCGCCTCGCGGCGCAACCCCCTGGCGTTACCAGGCGCGTTGCCCTGCCGTGGCCGGCTCTTGCGAGTTCACCACGACTGGAGTCCGGACTTTCCTCCCGCCCGCTCCGCTTTCGCGAAACAGGCCGGCGATCACCCGACTCACCCGCCAACCTGATTATACGCCATTCCAGGCGCCACTTCGGCGCGTATCGAGTCCATTTGACGCCCGTTTTGGGTGCTTTTGGGAGCATGGTCCATGCTGCCGTTGCTGCACTAAATGCGAGCACGAAACCTTTCAAGCTGAGAGCAGCTTGTCGAACTGCGATTCGTCGAGGATGGGAACTTTCAGGGATTTCGCCTTGTCGAATTTGGAGCCGGGATCGGCGCCGACGACGACGTAGCTGGTTTTCTTGCTGACGGAAGAGCCGGCTTTGCCGCCGTGGGCGGCGACCAGCGCTTCGGCTTCCTCGCGCGAGCGGTTGGCGAGCGTGCCGGTAAAGACGAACGTCATTCCGGCGAATTTCGTGTCCTTGGGCGCGGCGCGCTCCTCTTTCATGTTCACGCCGGCGGTGCGGAGATGCTCGATCAGCTTGCGATTCGCGGACTCGGAAAAAAATTCGAGGATGCCTTCGGCGACTTTTGGGCCGACCTCGGTCACGCCGGTCAATTCCTCCTCGCTGGCGTGGGCAAGCTTGTCCATTGAGCCGAAATGCGCGGCAAGCAATTGCGCGGTGCGCTCCCCAACGAAACGGATGCCGAGCGCGTAGATCAGGCGCGCGAGGCTGTTCTTCTTGCTCGCGGCGATCTCATCGAGAAGGTTTTGCGCCGATTTTTCGGCCATTCGCTCGAGGTCGGCGACTTCGTCAAGCTTCAGGCTGTACAGATCGGCGAAGTCCTTGACGAGCTTCTTTTCGACCAGTTGATCGACGATTTTGTCGCCGAGGCCGTCGATATTCATCGCGTGGCGGCTGGCAAAATGGAGCAGCGATTCCCTGCGGCGCGCCGGGCACGAAACGTTGACGCAGCGGTAGGCGACTTCGCCTTCGGCTTTGTGGATGCGCGTGCCGCACTCGGGGCACTTCTCGGGCATGCGGAAGGGCTTTTCTTCCTTCCCATGCTTCGTGACTTTCAGGACGTGAGGGATTACTTCGCCCGCGCGCTCGACGAGCACCGTATCGCCTGCGTGCAAACCGAGGCGCTCGATTTCGTCCAGGTTGTGCAGCGTCGAGCGGCTTACGGTGACTCCGCCGATCTGCACGGGATCGAGAAAGGCGACCGGGGTCAAAACGCCGGTGCGGCCGACGCTGACGCCGATCTCGCGGACGACGGTCGTCTCCTGGTGCGCGGGGTACTTGTAGGCAATGGCCCAGCGAGGCGCTTTCGACGTGAAGCCGAGCTCATTCTGCAACGCGACCTCATCCACCTTCACCACGATCCCATCTATTTCATAGTCGAGCTTTTCGCGCTTGGAATCCCACGTCGTGATGTAACGCTCGACATCCTGGAGAGAGCGGCAGAGCTTCCAGTCGTCGCTCGCCTTGAAGCGCAGCGTGGAAAGCGCGTCCAGGACCTCCGACAGGCGTTTTTTCGCAGAGCGTCCATCGACGAGAATGTAGTACGCAAAAAAATCGAGCCGCCGCGAGGCGGTGATCTTTGGGTCGAGCACCCGGACGGCGCCTGCGGCCGCGTTGCGCGGATTCGCGAAAATCTTTCCGCCTTGCTCGCTCTGCTGGAGATTCAGCTCCTGAAACGCCTTGCGCGTCATGATCGCTTCGCCGCGCACCTCGAAATCTCCGTGGAGGCCGGCTTTCTTCAGTAGCGCCGGATCGATGGTCAAGGGGATGGAGCGAATCGTCTTGACGTTGGGTGTAACGTCTTCGCCCGTGGTGCCGTCGCCGCGGGTCACGCCGCGCACGAGCGCTCCCTTCTCGTAGAGCAGAGAGAGGCTCAGGCCGTCGAATTTGTGTTCCGCGATGTAGTCGATCTTTTCGCGGCCGGTGAGCTCGCGCACGCGCCGGTCGAATTCGGAGAGAGCCTCGAACGAGAAGGCGTTGTCGAGGCTGACCATCGGGACTTTGTGGCGGAACTCTTGAAAACCCTCGCGCGGCGCGCCGCCGACGCGCTGCGTGGGAGACTCGGGAGTCGCCAGCTCGGGATGTTCGGCTTCGAGCTGCTTGAGCCGCTCCATGAGGCGGTCGAAGGCAGCGTCGGAAATTTCCGGATTATCCGCGACGTAATACAAGTATTCGTGGCGGCGAATCTCCTCGCGGAGACGCTCGATCTCTTTGGCGGCGTCGCGAGCCTTTGCGGTTCCGGCCTTGGGCATGGAAACCTCAACGGGATGCAGTCGGTCAAAACTCGCCGGTATTATACAATGCGTGATTGCGGCAGGACGAAACGATGACGGATCGAATCAAAGACGCGGTCTTGATCTACAACCCGACGAGCGGCCGGAAGCGCCATCGCCGCTTTGTTGAAGTCGAGCAGGCAGCCCGCATCCTGAAGGACGAGGGCGTGGCGACGGAGCTCGCCCCTACGACCGGCCCTGGGAGCGCTACACGGATCGCGCGCCAGGCCGTCGAACAGCGGCGCGGCATGGTGATAGCGTGCGGCGGCGACGGAACGATCAATGAAATCATCAACGGTCTGGCCGGAAGCCAGGTGCCAATGGCGCTGCTGCCCGCAGGCACGGCGAACATTCTCGCGAAGGAACTTCGCATCCCCTGGGATATTCCCCATGCCGCACGACTGATCCCGGGCGGGACCATTCGACGGATCGCTCTCGGCATCGCGTTCCCCATGAACGGGAACCATTCTGCCGCACTTCCCCGTGAAGGCCGGTACTTCCTCTCCGTCGGGGGCGCCGGGCCGGACGGCGCGATCGTCAACGGCGTTCACAAGGGGCTGAAGGACAGCGCCGGGGTTCTGGCGTACTGGGTGGAGGGCTTCCGGCAGCTTTTCTCGTACGGTTTCCCCGAGATGCGCATTCGCTCCGGAGGAAAAGAGCGGAAGGCTACGATTCTGGTCGTGGGAAGAACCGTGAATTACGGCGGGCCGTTCAAGATTACGACGGGTGCAAACCTTTACGAGGACTCGTTTGAGTTCCTCACGAATTCAAGAAAGAGCAGGCTCGCTTATCTCGCCTGCCTGCCCGCGATGTGGCTCGGCACCCTGCGTGATATGGAGGGCATCGAGGCGTGGAAGGCGGCGGAAACGATCTGCGAGCCCACTGGAGACGCGCCGGTCTACGCGCAGGTTGATGGCGAGCCCGTCGGACAGCTGCCGATCGCTTTCAAGATCGTTGCGGACGCGCTGTCCATCGTCGCCCCCGCGTCACGTTAAGGGAGGCCTGGGAACGCCAATCTCCCGATTGGCGCTCCTCGTTCCTGCGTCCCAAGTCCAAACCGCCATTCAGGAGAATGGCGCTCCCGGGAAAGCACCGCGCAACATCACCACCGTCACACTAAACTCCAAATTCCTGTAACATTTCCCAGCTGTGGAACCGTTCACACATGCTTTCGCGTCGCTGGCGCTCGCGCACGCCGGAGAACGGCGCCTGCCGCGGTTTGGCACGACCATGCTGATCGTCTCGGGGCTCGCCCCCGATCTCGACTACGCGAGCTATTTCGCCGGGCCGGGCGCATTTCTGCGATTTCACCGGACGGCGCTGCACTCCGCGACCGGGGCGGCGCTCACGGCCTGCGTGATTGCCGGGGCCTTCTGCGCACTCGACAAGAAACTGCCCGCCAGGAAAATCGCGCAGAAGAAAACCTTTGCGCCGTTGACGTTTGGGGCGGCGGCCGCAACGTGCGCGATCGGCGCGGCCGGACATATTGTGCTCGACCTGGCGAGCGGCGTGGGCGTACAGCTCCTCTGGCCATTTCACGCGCGTTGGTCGGCATGGGATCTGGCCACGAATTTCGATCTCTGGATTCTGCTTCTGCTGATTGCGGGGCTCCTGCTGCCGCTGCTATTCCGCCTCGTGAACGAAGAAGTGGGCGACCGCAAGAAGGGCCGCGGCGGCGGCCGCGCGGCGATCGTCACACTGCTGCTGATGGCGGCGTACCTCGGCGCGCGAGCGAACCTGCACAGCCGCGCGATCGACCTGCTGCTCTCGCGCGAATATCACGGCCGAATACCGCTCGAGGCCGGGGCGTTCCCGGCATCGTCCACGCCGTTTGGATGGCGCGGCGTCGTTGTGACGGACAATACTGACGAGGTAGTGGAGGTTCCTCTGGGACCCGGCGACGAGTTCGATCCGAATGGAAGCCCCACGCGCTATAAACCGGAGGATTCCCCCGCTCTCGACGCCGGGCAGAAGACGGCGTCGGCGGAGAGATTTCTCAAATACGCGCGATTCCCGTTCGCGAGCGTCGAGCGGATCGAGGACGGCTATCGCGTCGAGGTGCACGATCTACGCTTCGCGTCCAACGATATCGAGCCAGCCAACATTTTCGTCCGCGTGGACCTCAACAGCAGCCTGCAAGTCCAAAGCGAGGAGTTCCGGTACGCCTCATCGCCGAATCCGTAGCGCCCCCCATTTGGCCCAAAAAATTGGGACGGCACTAGGAGATATCTAGGTGGCTTGGCTCTGTTGACATCCTAGTGAGAAACCCTTTGAGTCCGAACCGAGGTCCCCGCCGTTCCGGCGCCGAGATTCCTCGGCCCTCGCCACTGCGCCCGATTTCCGCGCAAAGTGGGGGAAAAGGGCACGGAAATCGGGCTGCTCGGTCCTCGGAATGACAGATTTGGGCAACGCGAGCGAGGATGTCAACAGAGCCAGATGGCTTTTAGTTCTGTTGCTCGGAACCGCGAAACAGCAGGCGGCCAGCAACGTACAGCAGTAGGAGTGCGGCGAGGACCGACAGGGCGAAACCGATCTTGTGCGCCATCAGGAAGAGTAGCGCCGCGTCGCCGTAGCGAACGGCGAGAATTCCCTCAGCGAAATAGCGAAGCCCGCGACCCAAGAGCAGAGCGAGCACGAACGTTCGGAGCGGAACCTGGAAAACTCCCGCGGCAAGGACGAACACCTTGAAGGGGAATGGCGGCGGCAAAATCCCAGGAATCAGCACGCTAAGGAATGCGTTGCTCTGCACCCACTGCTTCGCGCGCTCCGCAGCTCCGCCCGCGCGGCGCCAAAAAAACGCTTCCCCGCCCTTCTTCGCGAGCAGGTAGAGCCAGATGCAGCCCGCCAGCGAGCCGAGCGCGGCCATCGCAGCGTAATAGGGCATTCGCGCGGGCCTCTGGATCGAGAGGTCGATCACCAGTGCGTCGGGAATGAAAGGAAAACTGAGCACGGAGGAATCGAAAAAAGCGACGAGAAACAGTCCCCCGCCACCCAGCACCGCGACGCTTTTCTGAAGCCAAGCCGGCAATTTAGGAGGATTCGTCACTCGCGGGAGCCCCAGTGAAATCGTGCGATTGTAACAGAGTTTCCGAGAGCGCCTGCGAAGGCGCGGGAGGCAAATTGCTGAATCGCACTGCGTCGGATACAATTTGAACTTGAGCAATTCCCCGCACGCAATGTCACTTCTCGACGAACTGAACGAACGCCAGCGCGAAGCCGTGCTCGCAACCGAAGGCCCGGTGCTCGTCCTCGCGGGAGCCGGAACGGGCAAGACGCGCGTGATTACGTATCGCGTCGCGCATTTGATCGAGAAGGGCGTTCCGCCCGGCGCGATTCTTGCGGTCACGTTCACGAACAAGGCCGCAGGCGTGATGAAAGACCGCATCAGCGATCTCCTGCGCGCGAGCGGACGCGGAGCGTCCGAGGTCTGGATCTCGACGTTTCATTCCTTTTGCGCGCGCCTGCTGCGCCGCGAGGCACGGCACGCCGGGCTCCCGCGCGATTTCGCCATCTACGATGACGACGACCAAGTGGCGGCGGTGAAGCGCGCGCTCCTCCAGCTTGGGCTTTCCACCGAGGATTTCCCGCCGCGCAGCGTCCGCGCGCAGATCAGCCACGCGAAGAATCACGGCATCACGCCCGACGAAATGGAATCCGAAGCGGAGCGGATGCGCGACCGCGACCGCCGGGATGTGGCCAACGTGTTTCGCGCGTACAACGAAATCCTGCGCAAGGCAGCGGCGGTCGATTTTGACGACCTGCTCCTGCGCGCCGTCGAGATCCTGCGCGAACAGCCCGACGTGCGCGCCGCCTGGAGCGGCCGGTTCCAATATCTGATGGTCGATGAGTTCCAGGACACGAACCAGGCGCAGGAAGAGCTCGTGCGGCTGCTGGCCGGCACGCGGAAGAATGTGTGCGTCGTCGGCGACGAAGATCAGTCCATCTACGGCTGGCGCGGCGCGCGCGCCGGGAACCTGAAGTGCTTTACCGAGGATTTTCCGGACGCGAAGATCATTCGCCTCGAAGAAAACTACCGCTCCACGCAGACGATTCTCGATGCGGCTGCAGCCGTGGTGAAAAACAACCCCGACCGGTTGGGCAAGAATCTGCAAGCGACGCTCGGCGCGGGCGATCGGCTACGTTTTTTTGAGGCACAGGATTCGATGACCGAAGCCGAATTCATTTGCGGCGAGGTTTCGACGCTCGTGCGGAACGACCCGGACGCGCGCGTCGCCGTGCTGTACCGCACCGGCGCTCAGTCGCGATCGTTCGAGGAGGTTTTGCGGCGGCTGGCGATCCGGCATCGGGTCGTGGGCGGCTTCAGCTTCTACGAGCGCGCCGAAGTGCGGAACGCGCTCGCATACGTGCGGCTGCTCTTTCATCCGGAAGACGATGTCGCACTGCTGCGCGTGCTGAACGTCCCGCCGCGCGGCATCGGCGCGACGACGGTTGCCGCGCTCGAGGCGCGCGCGAAAGAGACCGGCACATCACTTTGGGAGGTCATTCGCAGCGGAGAACTCGCGACAGGCAAGAAACTCGCGGGCGCGCTGAATGCCTTCCGCGAATTGATCGAGGGGCTGCAGGAGTGCAGCGAACTCCCGCCCGCGCAGCTCATCGAGCGCGCGCTCGATCGAACCGGCTACCTCGACTGGGTCGAGCAACAGGACAATCTCGAGCACACCTCGCGCGCGGAGAACCTTCGGGAGCTTTCGAACGCGATGGCGGAAGCAACCGAGCAGGGCCAAACTCTTGAGGACCTGCTCGACCATGCGGCGCTCATGAGCGATTCGGACGAATACGACGAGACGATCCCTGTCTCGCTGATGACACTGCACAGCGCGAAGGGACTCGAGTTCGACGCCGTCTTCCTGGCGGGACTCGAAGAAGGCATCCTGCCGCACAGCCGCTCGATCGATACGAATGCCGAAATCGAGGAGGAGCGGCGGCTCTTCTACGTCGGCATGACGCGCGCGAAACGCTCGCTTGTCCTCTCGCGGGCAATCTATCGGCGGAGCTACGGCGAAGAGCGGTTGCGCGCGTCCCTTCCGTCGCGATTCCTTGCGGAGATTCCAGGCGATTTGATCGAGGCGGCCGCTGGATCGCAATCCGAACCGGGCGAGACGCGGCGCTACGAGTCCGACGAATTTTCGGAAGGCTATGGGTATCGCCGGACGCGGCCGTCATACGGGGAGACAAGCTATGGCCGGCGCGCGACCGGGCGCTCCTCGTATGGACGTCCGAACTCCGGTCGGCCGGCGGCTCGCGCTTCGAAAGATCCGCTGGTCGGCACGCGCGTGCGCCACTCGAAGTACGGAGTCGGGACGGTTATCGAAGTCGAAGGCGAGGGCGAGGAGCGCAAACTGACCGTCAGTTTTCAGGACTACGGCCCGAAGAAACTGCTCGAGCGCTACGCGAATCTGCGGCTCGCCTAGTTCGGCAGCAAACCCAGGACAGTCCGGGCAGCACGGCCGGAAGGACAGGTTGCGCGGAAGCGCCGCGCAAGGTAGAGTTTTTTCTCGGTCGCACGGGGAAGGTGGCGATTGGACGCACAACTTTTCCGTACCAAGAGCATCGACCAACTCATCTCCGACTCAGAACAACCCGAGAACCGGCTCAAGAAGTCGCTCGGCTGGCTGAGCCTGACCGCCCTGGGCGTGGGCGCGATTATCGGAAGCGGGATTTTTGTCCTAACGGGCACAGCCGCCGCGGGTGAGTCCGTCGAGTTTCCGTCCTTGCTTAAAGCGCCGCTGCTCGACGTGCTGATGCACGGCAGGCATGCGCTTGGTGTCACGGGCCGTCCCGGCGCGGGTCCCGCAATCGCCCTTTCGTTCTTCCTGGTCGCCGTGGTCTGCGGACTCGCGGGACTTTGCTATGCGGAACTCGCATCGATGATCCCGATCGCAGGTAGCGCCTACACTTACACGTACGCGACGCTGGGGGAGTTGATCGCCTGGATCATAGGCTGGGACTTGATTCTGGAGTACGCCGTCTCGAACATGGCCGTCGCGGTGGGGTTTTCGGCATACATCAATAGCCTGCTTGATTCCTTCCGCGTCCACATTCCGGACGTGCTGAGTACGCCGGCGTATTCGCCCGAGACCGGCTGGGCGCTGCACTTTAACATCATGGGTTTCTTGATCGTGATGATCCTCACGGTGCTGCTCGTAGTGGGCATCCGTGAGTCTTCGGGCGCGAACAACGTGATGGTCGGCATCAAGCTTCTGGCCATCGTGGTTTTTTGCATTGCGGCGAGCCACTATATTCATCCGTCGAACTGGAAGCCATTCGCCCCCAATGGCTTTCAGGGCATACTCACCGGCGGCGCGATCGTCTTCTTCACCTACATCGGCTTCGATTCCGTCTCGACGGCCGCCGAGGAATGCAAGACGCCCAAGCGCGATCTGCCCATCGGGATTCTGGTATCGCTCTTCGTCTGTTCGTTCTTCTACATCGCCGTGGCGCTCGTGCTTACCGGCATTCAGCACTGGAACACGCTCAACAACGCCGCTCCGGTCGCCCAGGCGCTCGAAGCCATCGGCCTAAACGGCGTGAATCGCTGGGTCACCGCCGGCGCGCTGATGGGCATGATTTCCTCGATCCTGGTCTTTCAACTCGGCCAAGCGCGCGTATGGTTCGCAATGTCGCGCGACGGCCTCCTCCCGCGCTCTTTTTCGCACGTGCACCCGAGGTTCCGCACGCCCGACGTCGCTACGTGGGTCGCGGGAGTCGTTGTGGCAATCCCCGCCGGAATCTTCGACATCGGAACTCTCGCCGACCTCTCCAACATCGGCACGCTCTTTGCGTTTATTCTCGTCTCGATTGCGGTACTGATCTTGCGGAGGCGCCAGCCGGAACGCTCGCGCGGATTTCGCGTCCCCTGGGCGCCGTGGATTCCGATTGCCTCGGTCGTATTTTGCTTCATTCTGATGGCGAGCTTGACGGTCGAGAATTGGGTCCGGTTTTTCGTGTGGCTGGTGATTGGGCTGGTCGTCTACCAGTTCTACGGGCGGAAGCACAGCGAACTGGCCACGGCAAAGCTGCAGGCTGCGGCCGCGAAGGAAGGACTTCGCTGATGCGAGCGTTGATGCATCGCAGGCTTTGGCCCGGCCTAGCGCTCGCTCTGCTGGTTCTGTTGCTCGCTCTTCCGTCTTCTTTCGGCTGGGGAGAGAACGCGGAGCGCCTGATTGCGAACAAGGCCGTTGACACACTGCCGGACGAAATGCAGGTGTTTTTCGGGGCGAACCGGCAGTTCCTGGTCCGCCACATAACCGACCCTGACCAGTCCGATGCGAGAAACCCGGCCGATCAGCACAACAATTTCATCCAGCTCGATCACTACGGTCAATACCCGTTCGCGGCTCTTCCGCACTCCTACAACGCGGCCGTGGCGAAATTCACCAAGCGGTCCGTAGAAACCTACGGAGTGCTTCCGTGGCAAGTCGGGCTTTACAGCCAGAAGCTGACGGATGCGTTTCGTTTGCACAACTGGGATGAAGCCAAGCTCTCGGCGGCCATACTGGCGCACTACGTGGCTGCGGCGCACGACCCGTTCAACACTACCGTAAACAACGATGGGAAGCTTTCCGAACAGCCGGGCGTCAACGAGCGGTTCGGGGACGGTCTCGTGGACCGCTATCAGTTGTTCTTCTTTGTGAAGCCGAATGAAGCCGCGTTCATTCGCGACCCAACCGACCACGCCTTCGAGATGGCTTTCAGCGCGCACGCCTGGCTCGAAAACGTGCTGCTCGCGGACCATCGCGCCCACGAAGGGCTTTCGGGCTATGGGGACGAGTATTACGACCGCTTCTACGCACAGGCCGGAGCCGTTCTGATTCGTCAGTTCTCGGACGCTTCGACCGACGTGGGATCGTATTGGATGACGGCGTGGATCAACGCCGGCCGGCCGCAGTTGCCCTCCAATTGAGCGCATTCGTGATCGAAGGGACGCGCCAAACAACCATTCTCGACGCCCTGCCCAAGGCGGAGCTGCACCTGCACCTCGAAGGGTCTATCGGGCCGGACACGGCGGTGGCACTGGCCGACCGGCACGGTGTCAAGATCACGGCCGAAGAAGTCGCCGCACGCTACAACTACTCGAACTTCGCCGGATTCATCGAAGCCTTCAAGTGGGTCACATCGTTCCTGCGCGATCCGGAAGACTACGCGCTCATCACACGGAAGCTGCTCGAGGAACTCGTCCGGCAAAACGTGGTCTACGCGGAAATCACGATTTCGGTCGGGGTGATGCTGCGGCGCATGCAAGATGTCGAAGCGAACTACGCGGCCATCCGCGAAACGGCCGGCAGCGTGCTGTTCAGCCGGCTTCGAACTGCCTGGATTTTCGATTCCACGCGGCAGTTCGGCGCGGACGCCGTATTGGAGGTTGCGCGCTGGGCGTCGAGGCTCGAACGATCCGGCGTCGTGGCTTTCGGAATGGGCGGCGACGAACTGGCCTTTCCGGCGGCGAATTTCCGCCACGCGTTCGATCTCGCGCGTGAAGGTGGATTGCATATCGTCTGCCACGCGGGAGAGATCGGCGGGCCGGAATCCGTGCGCGACGCCGTGGAGATACTAGGCGCCGAGCGCATCGGCCACGGAATCGCGGTGATGCACGATCCTGCGATGGCCGAATCGCTCGCGACGCGGCGCATCGTGCTGGAGAACTGCCTCGCGAGCAACGTGGCGACCGGCGCTTTGGCGAAACAAACCGGCAAGCCGGATGCATCGTTTGCGGATCACCCGCTTCCGAAGTTCCTCGAGCGCGGCTCGCTCGTCGTGCTTTCCACCGACGATCCGGCGATGTTTCACACCGACCTGCTCACGGAATACTCGCGCGCGGCGGCTCTCGGGATTTCGCAAGAGCAACTCTTGCGGCTCGCCGAGCAGAGCTTCAGCGCAGCGTTCCTGCCGCCGGTCGATAAGCGGCGCCTGCTCGAAGATTTTCGCTCAGCGGCAAAATCAGCGGGCCTGCTATAATCGGCACGAGAGAGAGAAAAAAGGAAAATGAAAGCACATGTCTGGGTCATGCTGAAGTCCACGGTGCTCGATCCTCAGGGGCAGACGATTCAACGCGCCCTCTCCTCGCTCGGCTACGCCAAGGTGCAGGACGTGCGGCAGGGAAAATTCTTCGTCCTCGAGCTCGACGGCATGGGCCGCGATGAAGCGAAGGCCCAGGTCGAGCGCATCGCGAAAGATGTCCTCACAAATCCCGTGATCGAAGAATTCCGCTTCGAAATCGTCGACTGAATACCTTATTATTATCGCATCGCGTTGGGGCGCGGGCGGTTTGGAATCACCGCTGCGCGGGGGATATGGGGGATGAATCGTCTTCTCTTTTCGCATGCGCTGCTGTTTGTCTGCGGGATTTTCCTAAGTGTGTCCGTTCGCTCGGCAAACGGGCAGGATCAGAGTCCGATTCCGAAGGCGCCGGGCCAGACCGTCTTTGAACACACCTGCGCAAGCTGCCATGCGGGTGCCGCCCGCGCCGACCGAGCCCCGGATTTGAAAACTTTGATGAGTCTCACGCCTGAGTCCATCTACGCAGCTGTGACCACCGGAAACATGACCGTGCCGGCTCAGAAACTAACAGATGAAGAAAAGCGCGCCGTTTCCGAGTACCTCGGCGGCAGGCCCCTGGACCCCACCGACCGGGGCAGTGCCGCCTCCATGTCGAACCGCTGCCGGGCTAACCCTCCACTCGAGAATCTTTCCGCGGGCCCCAGTTGGAACGGATGGGGCGCTGATCGAGCGAACACGCGTTTCCAGAGCGGTCCGAGCGCTGGGCTCGATGCCGGCCAGGTTCCGCGACTGAAACTCAAGTGGGCTTTCGGATTTCCGCACGGCGACACCGCCTTTGGCCAGCCCAGCGTCGTGGGCGGCCGAATTTTTGTGGGCAGCGACATCGGCTACGTCTATTCGCTCGACGCAAAGACGGGATGCGTTTACTGGTCGTTCCACACGAGGTCCGGCGTGCGAACCGCGCCCACAGTGGCTCCTGTCAAAGGGCACGGCGCCATAAAGTATGCGGTCTACATCGGCGACATGCGCGCGAACACGTACGCGCTCGACGCCCAAACCGGCAAGCAGCTCTGGACGCAGGAGCTATCCGACCATTACACCGCGCGCATCACGGGAGCACCCGCGCTGTATGAGGGCCGCTTGTACGTCCCCATATCGGCTACGGAGGAGGCCTTCTCCGCATCACCGTCTTATCCGTGCTGCACTTTCAGAGGAAGTGTGGTCGCGCTCGATGCCGACACGGGACGGCAACTCTGGAAAACGTACATGATTCCGGAAGCACCGAAGCCCATCAGGAAGAACTCCCAAGACGTGCAATTGTGGGCGCCCGCTGGCGCTGCTGTTTGGAATTCGCCGACCATCGACCCACGGCGAAATGCTCTCTACGTTGGAACCGGCGATGCGTATACCGAACCCGCCGCAAAAACTTCCGATGCAGTCGTGGCGCTCGATTTGAAGACGGGCGCGATTCTCTGGTCATTTCAGGCCGTGCCGAACGATGCGTGGATGGTCGGCTGCGTCCCGGTGACGACCGAAAACTGTCCGAAGGACTTGGGAGTGGATTTCGATTTCGGCTCGTCGCCGATTTTGGTGGAGGTTCCGGATCGCGGTTCACTTCTGCTTGCCACGCCCAAAAACGGAACCGTCTATGCGCTCGACCCGGATCGCAAGGGCGCGGTCGTCTGGAGCGTGAGTCTTTCGGAGAAAACAGCGCCAAACAACGGACAAATTGCCTTTGGCGGATCCACCGATTCGCGGCACATCTACCTCGCTCTGGAAGACGGCAATTTCGCCGCCGTCGATCTTCTCGCCGGAAAGCGCGCGTGGATCACGCGGCTCGAGTCTCTCGACGATTTGGGACAGCCGACGATCAACGGCGAGAACAGAACGAAGGCCGGCTTGCGCTTCGGCCAATCTGCCGCCGTGACCGGAATACCGGGCGTCGTGTTTACGGGAGGTTGGGACGGCATCTTGCGGGCTCTTTCGACAACGGACGGAAAGATTCTCTGGCAGTTCAACACGGTGCAAGACTTCAAGACTGTAAACGGCGTTGCAGCGAAGGGCGGCTCAATGGGCGGACCCGGGCCGACCGTTGTGGGCGGCACGCTCTATGTCGGCTCCGGATACGCCAACGTCGGCGGTGGTATGCCGGGAAATGTGCTGCTGGCATTTTCGGCCGAATAGCCAGCCGCTGCCTGCACGCCGCAGAAGACGTTTCCACCGCCTTCTAGTGAGCGGCCTTCTTCGTAATGAGGATGCCCTTCAAGACGCTAGGATCGTTCTTGAGTTCTTCCTTCCCTGACGGAAACTGATTGTATTGAAGCAAGTACGCCGCGATGTCCAGGGAAGCTTCCGGCGTAAGGGTGCCCGGCTTGTCCTGTGGCATCGTGTTTTGAATGAGTTCGAAGAGATCGTCTACGGTTTGCCCTTCCCACACTTGCATGAATGCGTCGCCCGCGAGTGGCAGGGCCTGGCCGCTCCCGCTTAGATCATCCATGTGGCAACTGGCGCAACTCTGGCTGTATTGATTCTTGCCTCGCTTGGCCTGATCTTCGGTGAAAACTCCATCCAGAGTCGTTTTTGTGGGCTTGGCATCGTCCGCACGCGCCGCCTTTGTTGCGCCCGCATATGCCGCAACGATGGAAGCCAGCCCTATGGCCAGTACAACCAACCCGCGCAATATCGAGCCTGGGCCTTTGCCTTTTGAGTAGTCCCTGTCTGTACCCGAGTTCATAGAATCGCTGTCCCCTTTTTTTGAGTCGTGATAATTTGATGCCGTTGGCGCGCCTCGCAGAACGATGATAGCAAATCTTGCCGCTTTGCCGGCCATCCGTGCGGATGTTTTTCATAGACGGATGCGAGGTTGCCGGCGTTTCAACAAACCTCGCCTATCTCAAGCGCGCAATAGTTGCAGCTGACGGGGGTCTCGACTAAGATTCGTGCGAAGTGGTTGCAGCGACGAATCGGACGCGGCGCGACAGGAGACGGACGTGACTAAGCGCAAACTCGGGAACTCCGGATTGGAAGTTGGCCCGCTGGCCTTCGGCGGAAACGTGTTTGGTTGGACTGCCGATGAGCCCATGTCTTTCAAATTACTCGACGCGTTCGTGGCATCGGGCCTGAATCTGATCGATACCGCCGACGTCTATTCGAAATGGATTCCGGGCCACAAGGGTGGCGAGTCCGAAACGATTATCGGAAATTGGCTCAAGCAGCGTGGCGGCCGCGAAAAGGTCGTCATCGCCACCAAGCTTGGCGTCGAAATGGGCCCGGAGGAAAAAGGCCTCTCCAAAGCTTACATGCTGCGAGCCGTGGAACGTTCTCTCGAACGCTTGAAAACGGACTACATTGACCTCTATCAATCTCACCGGGACGACACGGAAACGCCGCTCGAAGAGACGCTCGAAACGTATGCCAGCCTGATCAAGGCGGGAAAAGTCAGGGCGATTGGCGCATCCAACTACAAAGCCGACCGTCTCGCCGAGGCCCTCAAGATCAGCGCTGCCAAAGGTCTTCCGAGGTACGAGACTCTTCAGCCGTGGTACAACCTATACGATCGTGCCGACTTCGAAGGCGAACTTGCCGAACTGTGCAAGCGCGAAAACATCGGCGTGATCTCCTATTTTTCTCTGGCCAGCGGGTTCCTGACGGGAAAGTACCGCTCGGAAAAGGACCTTGAAGGCCGGGCCCGCGGCTATCGAGTGAAAGACATGCTGAATGAGCGGGGCTTCCGCATCCTCAAGGAGCTCGACACAGTCTCCGCGGAACTCCGGGCGACGCCGGCCCAGGTTTCGCTCGCATGGCTGATCGCACACGGCGTCACGGCGCCGATCGCGAGCGCAACAAATCTCGGCCAATTGAAGGAATTGATCGGCGCGACGACCCTAAAGCTCACTCCGGACGCGGTCCGCCTGCTCGATGAGGCCAGCGCGTACTCGAAAGCGGCGTAGGACTAGCTGTTCGCCTTTGACGACTTTGAGACCGGACGCTCGCTGTCGAGCGCGGCCATCTGTTCGGCGCCATAGCGGTCGCCCGCGATGGATCCGATCGGTACGGCATCCTCGATCGCGACGAGTTCGCCCGCCGAAAACGAAACCTCCATGGCTCTCAAGGCTTCAGACAATTGATCGCGCCGCCGCGCACCGACGAGCGGCACGATGTCCTTTCCTCGAGAGAACATCCAGGCGACAGCAAGCTGGGCAACGGTAATCTTTTTCTCCTGAGCGATGGCGCGCAAGCGCGAGACGACCTGCTGGTTGGCTTTCAGATTCTCGCTTTGAAATCTGGGAAAATGAGCGCGGATGTCTCCCTGCCCGGCGCTGTCGCGGCTCGGTGCATGTCCCGTAAGCAGCCCACGCGAGAAGACGCCATAGGCCACGAGGCTGATGCCGAGATGGCGCAGTGCCGGCAGAATGTCCGCTTCGACGCCTCGCGTCACGATTGAGTACTCGATCTGCAACGCCACGATCGGATGGACCGCGTGAGCCCTGCGGATTGTTTCGGAAGAAGCCTCGGAGAGTCCGATGTGGCGCACATATCCGGCTTTCACCATTTCCGATACCGCGCCAATCGTATCTTCGATGGGTACGTTCGGATCGACTCGCGTCGGCTGGTAGAGATCGACGTAGTCCGTCCCAAGCCGCCGAAGAGTGTAAGCAAGGAAGTTCTTGACTGCGGCTGGACGCGTATCGACCCCAACGAAATTGCCTTTCGGGGCGCGCATGGCGCCGAACTTGACAGCAAGAAAGAAACTCTCGCGCGGGCGCCCCACAAGGGCTTTCTGCAAGAGCAACTCGTTGTGTCCCATGCCGTAGAAATCGGCCGTGTCGAGCATGGTGACGCCCGCATCGAGAGCAGCGTGAATTGTCGCGATGCTCTCCTTTTCATCGGTGGCGCCGTACATCCCGGACATGCCCATGCAACCGAGACCGATCGCCGAAACCGTGGGTCCGCCGTGTCCTAGTTGCCGCGTTTCCATTGACAAGCGTTCTCTCCTAACCAACAGAGGTCGAGCGATGCAACTCGGCCATGATTTACGGTCAGTGTTTCATCAGCAGATGGAGCTCCGGTGGTAGTGGCGCCAGATCGATCGCCACGTTGATGCACGCCGGCTTGCCGCTCGCAAATGCCGCTTTGATGGCGGGCCCCAACTCTTCGATTCGCGTCACATGCTGACCGTGGCAGCCGAACGCTATGGCAACCTCGTGATACTTCGCATCGCGAAGCTGCGTCGCCGTCACGCGGTTGGCTCCGGACACGATCTCCTGAAAGTGTTGCGACGCCGCCCAACTGTGGTTGTTCATGACCACGGCTACGATCGGCAGCTTGTGGCGAACCATCGTGTCAAATTCCGCGATCGTGAAGCCGATGGCGCCGTCGCCAACGAGACACAACACCTGCCGGTTCGGATGCGCCACTTGCGCGCCCATTGCGAGACCCAGGCCGAATCCGACGGTTCCAAGGAAACCGTGGGTGATGTAGCTTCCGGGGTGGTTCTGATGAATCACCTCGTTCATCCAGTGGTAGGCCTCGGCCCCATCGCCGATAATGACGGCGTTCTCGGAGATGTTCTCGACGACCGCCGATACCGCCTGGAGCGGATGAATTGGCGGCGCCGTCCGTTCCAGATCTTTCTGGGCTCGTTTGCGGCGGTCGACCTTCGCTTGCCGGATCGTCTGCTGCCAGGCTTTGTAGTCCGGCCAGCGCTGCGACTTCGCCTGCGCGTTCAGCGCGCGCAAGGTTTCTTTTGAATCCGCCACAATCGGAACGGCGACTTGTCCCAGCCGCCCGATTTCCGTGGGATCAACCTCCACGTGGATGATCTTCGCCGCGTGCGGAACCGCGATGTCGCTCGTGCCCAGCGTGAACAGACCGAAGCGAACACCGAGAGCGAGCACCACATCCGGCCGATGGTTCGGCTCCGACAAGTCGGCCATCTTGTGGAAAGTCCCGCCGTAGAGAGGATGATTGCTCGGCAAGAGCCCGTGCGCCTGAAAATCAGAGAAGACGGGAATTCCCGTTGCCTCCACGAACGCACGCAATTCTTCCTCCGCGCCCGATTGATAAGCGCCCACGCCGACCATGATCACGGGCCGCGCCGCACTCGCCAGCAACCAGATCGCCTCTTCGATCGCCCGGCTCTGCGGGGCTGGATAGGAAGATGAATCCAGAAGGACATTCTCCGGAATCCGGACCGAATTTTCGTCGATTTGCGCTCCCAGCACATCGGCGGGCATGTCCAGCAGTACGGGACCCGTCGGATAGGAGGTCGCCATGCGGATCGCTTGGGCGACGAGGCGGGGAATATCTTGTGCAACTGTGATCCGATGCGCCCACTTTGTGATGGGCCTTGCAACCGCCGCCTGGTCGAATCCGGATTGCAGCGTGTTGGTCTCCGCGTCTCTCAAGCCCGCGCACCCGATGATGTAGAGCACGGGCGTGCGGTCGAGATACGCGTTCGCGATCGATGTAACGATGTTTGTGAAGCCCGGCCCGGCGGTCGCCATCGCCACGCCCAAGGTGCGAGTCGCGCGGGCGTAGCCTTCGGCCGCATGACCCGCAGCCACTTCATGCCGGGTGTCAGTGATGGGGATGTGATGATCCAGGCACGACTGAAATATCGTCTCGAGGTGCGCCCCGTGCAGCCCGAAAATCTGCTTGACGTTCGCCTTGATCAGCGTCCGTACGACGAGCTCTCCACCTGTAACCATGGCCATTGATAAGCACCTCGCTTCGTGCAAGTCGGCGTCGGATCCATCCGCTCGACGGCCGGTGGCAGATTATACGAGACGTGGCGCACGTTTCCACATGGTTTGCTGCGGATTTCAGCGCGCGTCGCGTGAGGGAATAACCAGACGCTGCCGGTCCCGATGGGCTTCTAGTTGCGCAGATTGACGCGGGGATCCAGCCTTCGCTCTGCGCATGGCGGGCGCTGCCGGGATGGTGCGGTCCGGAAAACCGCGCGCGCGGAGTCCAGAAAGGCGCCGATAGTCGCCGATTGCTCGCCCTTTCGCCAAGCCACGTAAATCTCGATTTTGGCATTCGGTTCATCGAGCGGGATAGCGACCACTTCGCTGCCGGGTGCCGGATGGCATGCAACTTCGTCCGGCATGATGAAAATCCCTTTGCGGGATGTCAGCAGAAGTGTTTGGACATCGTTATGGGGCAAAGGATCCATCGACACGTGGACGATGTTCGGAATCACTCCGGCCCCGGCGTACAGCTCGAGTGTCTTGTCGTATAGACCGGTGGAAGCCTTGCGATCCGGGAGCAGCAATGACTCGCTGGCGAGGTCCTTCATTCGCAGCGTCTTGCGTTTCGCCAGCGGACTTGCTTTGCTCACATGGACTGACAATCCTTCTTCATACAGGAGTTCGGAAACCAAGTGGGCGGGATCAATCGGCGGCCGCAAGAAACCGACATCAATCTCCCCGGCCGACAGGGCTTCATTCTGTGAAGTAGAGAAAATCTCCCTGCACTGAATTTCCACCGCAGGACACTTCGCGGAGTGCTCGAGCAGCACCCGGCCAATTCTTTCTCCCAGGCCCAGGCCGATTCCGATTCTCACGAGGCCGGCTTCGCCTGTCTTGGCGAGACGGACGCAATCCGAAACGTGCGCGGTTTGTGTCACCAGAGTTTTCGCTTCCCTCAGAAGCAGCCTGCCTGCATCCGTCAGGGCGACGCGCCGCCGGTCACGGACGAAAAGCTGCACGCCGAACTCCTCTTCCAATTGACGAATCTGCCGGCTCAATGGCGGGACAGTAACGTGCAAATGCTGCGCGGCCTTTGAAAAGCTGAGACGTTCGGCCACGGCGATGAAGTAGCGCAGTTGGCGCAGTTCCATATAGGGATACTTGTTGCCGTCCTTATATTCCGAATCGGTAACAGAAGCAATCAAAATAAGAAATGGACACCGCGCGCTATTG
>Ga0187872_10001605_pt1 | contig 22403 bp, 18 predicted proteins | sample June2016WEW_16_4_FD_132973 | JGI IMG/M metagenome (GOLD analysis project Ga0187872, IMG submission 132973) | Peatland microbial communities from SPRUCE experiment site at the Marcell Experimental Forest, Minnesota, USA - June2016WEW_16_40 | ecosystem: Environmental > Terrestrial > Soil >...
GGAGCCGCCGGCTTCGATCGCGCCCAAGACCAGCAGCGTAACGCCCTTCAGCCTGGTCCCATACCCCTCCGCGATGTCGGACACCTCGGGGTTGAGCTTGAACATCTGGCCATACTGCTTGACTTTCGCCCCCGTTCGTTCCTCGACCAGTTCTTTCTGCCTGGAAATCGGCACGATGCGGCTGGCTTCTTCCGGTGAAGCTCCCAGCGCCGCCGCGAGGTTCCCGTCCGGGTCGGCATCCACTGCCACCACTCGCCATCCCTTTCCCGCCATTAACAAGGAAAGCGCCGCCGCCAGGGTGGACTTTCCGGTGCCGCCTTTGCCTGAGATGGCCAGCTTCATCTCTGGTTCACTTTCGCAATGCGTCAACGGCCTTCCGTATGGCTTTGATATGGGCCGGGGTGGTCCCGCAACAGCCGCCCACAATATTCGCTCCCGCCTCGACGACGGCCTTGACTTTCCCCGCCATGTCTTCGGGGCTTTCGGGGAAGACGTCCACACCATTGACCGTTTTCGGCAACCCGGCATTGGCATGGACCAATATAGGCGTCGCGCCCGCGGCGGCCCGCATCTCCTTCACAATCTCGATCATGTATTCCATCCCGTTGCCGCAGTTCGGGCCGACGATCTGCGCGCCCGCCTGGATGGCTTCCTGGGCGGCCTTGGTGGGAGAAAGCCCCATCATGGTGCGGTACTGGCCTTTGACGCCTCGTTGGAAGGTGAAGGTGCATATCACTTCGCAATCCGTGTTCTCGCGGGCCGCGCGGATCGCCAGGGCGGCTTCATCCGCCGCGCTCATGGTCTCGATGCACAAGGCCCGCGCGCCGCCTTTGGCCAGCGCCAGCGCCTGTTCCTTGAACGCCGCGTAAAGGTCTTCCTCCGTCACCTCCCCGGTCACCAGCATTTTCCCGGTCGGCCCGATCGAGGCAATCACCCACCGGGACGGACCCGCCGCCTCGCAGGAAATCTTCGCCGCCGCCTCATTGATCTCTGCCACGCGGTCGGCCAAGCCGTAATGCTCGAGCTTGAAGCGCGTGCCGCCGAAGCTGTTGGACTCGATCATGTCCGCGCCCGCCTCCACGTAGCTGCGGGCCACATCCAGCACCTCCGCCCGCCGGTCGATGCACCAAAGCTCGGGACACTCGCCCGGCTTGAGGCCCTTCTTCTGGAGAAAAGTGCCCCACGCTCCATCGGACACCAAAACTCTGCCTGATTGGACGGCTCCCAGAATAGTATTGTTTTCCATATTCTCGCGCTGGTTCTAACTATGGCTGAAGCTAACAGGGCCTCGATGCCGCGGGAATGGACAAATCCCGGATTAGCATGAAGAAAGTCGGGATTGCCCCGACCAGAACTGGAGATGCTTGCACCCGCTGCCGTATTATCGGAAGCAGGCGATTCTTTCGACGGTCATTCCCATCTATGTGGAGGGAGCGGCGCGAATACTGGGCCAGCCCCCTGCCCTGCTGACCGCCGGGCGACAGGGGTTAGAGGACTCGATTTGAAGTGGTATTGATCAGAGGCGCGCTGAGACGCAGGGCAGGCCGGAGGCAGAAAGTTAAAGAGCCCCTGCCAGTGTCCCGGAAGGGGCTGGGAGGAACTAATCACTTTGACTAGAATTTGTAAACGAAGTTTGCGGCCAGCAAGAAGGCGTTCTCCGCGTCAGGAGCTGCGCCGGCTGCGACACCGCTGAAGCCATTGCCGTGCTCGGCATGGTCCCAGCGGAACTCGACGCGCGCCAGCACGTTTTTCCAAAGATCATACTGGACAGTTTGGGTGAGTTCGAAGGCGCTGGCCGCCTCGCCCGCGATGCCCAGGCCGTTCGGGCCGGCAAGATAGCCACTCTCCGTGAGGTACTCGCCACGGCTATAAAGGCCCAGCTTCTCCGTCACCTGCCAGCTCAGATAAAGGCCGAATGCTCCTTGATAGCCTGACTGGTGGAACGGTGCGCCGGCGGTGTTTGGGATGGTGTTCGGCCCCAACATGACGTAGTCATAGGCTGCGCCAACTTTCACGTTGGGAATCGGGGTGCTGAAGGTGCCGCCGATATACAAGCTGGTCTTGTCCACAAAGTTCACTTTATCATAGCCGTTGATGATTCCTCCCGAGAGGCTCGAGCCTGAGAAGAAGCCGAAATTCGTCGGACAGGTAAAGGTAACCGAACCCATATAGGTCTTGAAGGACTCGGCTTTGGGCGGGTCGCTGCGGGTGTTGATGCCCGCGCTCCAGGCATCGGCAATCCCGGCGTTCAGCAGGACAGCCGAGGTCAGTTGGTAACCCGCCAGCACGCCGGTCAATGCCGTGGGTTCAATTTCATAGCCGTAGGAGCGGGTGTAATTCGGATTATTCCCCGTCTCGTACACTTCATAGCCGAGAATCTCAGTAAAAGTGCCGAGCTTGACATCCAGTCCGTTGCCTAAAGGAGCATGAAGGTCCACATAGGTGTCCTTGAGGCTGAAGTCGCTCTTGGCCGGAACCACAGAATTATTGTAGCCGACGGCATCCGGCCCGAAAAGCAGGGTGGCATTGTAACCCGCAGACCAGGCTTCCGCTCCGGCGGGCTTGCTGAGAGTGAGCGCCACGACGTCCAGGTTAAAGCCGTCCGCCTTCAAGCCGCCCGGCATGCCATTGGGCGAATAGGTGGGCAGGTTTTGGTTGCCGGTGCCAGGGTTCCAGTGTGCCGAGGTGTCCACGTAACCGCTGATCGTCGTGGTGGATAGTGCGGTTAATACGACATTCGTGCTTTCTTCGGCGTGTGCCACTGCAGGGAGGCTAACCACTCCCGCGCCGATCAAAGCCAAGGTCCATGCGTTATACTTCATAATGTTCAGTTTATTTGTTCCAGCCGCAGCACTCGCGAAACGCCGGCTCAGCAACCACGCCAGGAACATTCTGTGGGCGCACCGCACGCGTCGTGCCAAACGGAGGGTGAAGGGATAAACTGCTGAAGAATCAACCATTTAGAGCGTCGGATGACGGTTCAGGGGGTAAGAAGCCGCGCCGACTCCTGCGCTGCGTGGTCAAAACTCACCACACAATTTATAGCGGAAAAGGACGCGCTCAAGATCACCAGCCTGATTTGTGAGGCCTTGCAGCACATACAGGACTCTATAACCTCGGTGGGCTCCTTTATGAGATGTTGACTGAAAGCCGGCGATACAGAAGCTTGAAAATCTGTACTGCCTTAGCGGTGCCCGCCGGCCCGATTGGCGCGCCCATACTGTCGAAAAAAATCGCCACTGCGCAAATCGCAACACTTCTTTCGAGCCTTCCCAAAACCGCTCCTATGCAAAAGCCCTTGTAAAATCAGGCGATTACGCTGCCGAACACGAGCTTCTGGCGCGTGGCATCCCTAGTGCTAAGGGCAAGACACCAAAAACATTATGGCCACTGCAGAAACACCGAATAAGTCATCTGGCGGAGGAGGGAATCCCTCCACGACAAAGGCAACCCTGGGCCTGACCGGCCTTACCATCAACGCCATGGCGCTGATCGCGCCAGGCGCTTTCTTGTGGCTTACCTATCAGGAACAAGCACTGTATGGAGCCCCGATGGCCGGCTGCGCCATGTGGTTCGGTCTTCTGGCCGCGCTGCTGTTGTGTTTCGCGACCGCAGTGAGCTACGCCGAGCTGTCAAAACTGTATCCCGGCGCGGGTTCTTCGTACCTGTACGCGGAGCAAGCCTTTCTTTCCAAGACGAGGGCCTACAAGTTCGCGCGGGTGGCCAAGTTCTTCACCGGCTGGGCCAGCCATTTGTATTACTGGGTCTATCCTGGTTTGATGGTGGGTGTGACGGCGATTCTCGGCGGGTATCTGGCCAGCCAGTTCTGGCCGGCCATATTCAGCAGCACCTACAATAGTCCGCTGTTCATGTGGCTGTTCTGCATCGTGTTCTCGTTTGGGGTGGGGTACATCGCCTACCGCGGTGTGAACGGCACCACGGCCGTCAATATGGCCATCAACATAATCCAGATCACGGCGTTGGTGGCGTTCTCGTGCATGGCCATCGGCTACCGCGTGAGTCATAAGGAAGGCTCCGTGGCCTGGCATCTGTCCAACGGAATACCGGTGAATTATCAGGTGGATACGGTGAACGTCACCGACGACAAAGGCAAACCCGTTCAGGACACCTGGGCCGACAACTCGCCCAAAACCGACGACAAGGGCCAGCCGGTCTATAAGCAACAGGACCGGCAAGTCGCCAAAGACGATCTGGACAAGGCAAAGAATACGGACGCCGTCCTGCTGGCAGCCCTGACCAGTCTTGGCCTGGGTGAAGACGACCCGTACCCGGTGTTTCGGAAGGACGACAAAGGCGCTCTGGTCCTGGATAAAGATGGCAAGGCGACTGCGGTGCCGTTCACGCTCAGCTATAAGCCGGAGGACGCGGTCTCCGGCAAGCCAGGGAACGCGAAGGACCCGCAGACCTTTAACTTTCACACCACGCCAGGATCGGTCCTCAAGCCGCATGGACTGAACTTCCTGATCATCCAGGCTTGCATCGCGATTCTCCTTTTGGTCGGGTTCGAGTCGGTGACGGCGATGGGGGAAGAGGCGAAAAAACCCAAGAAGGACATTGCCCGCGCCGTGTTGCTTTCGCTGGCGATTCAAGGCGCCGTTTGCTACCTGTTCGAGTATTTCGCCGCGAACTACTTCCTCAATAGCGGCTACACGATTTCGAATGCCGGAGCCTCCAGCGCTCCCTTGGGCGATATGATGGTCCTCGTCGGCACCTGGATGTTTGGCAGCTACGCGGCGGGCAAGGCCTTCATGCTGGTGCAAGCCGGCACCGTGTTTTTGGCGTTGATTGGCACGACCCTTTCCTGCATCAACACGGGCGCGCGGGTGACTTATGCCATGGGGCGGGATGAGGAAGTGCCGTCGCACTTCGGCTTGGTGCATGGCCGGACCCTTTCTCCCCACCGGGCGATCTGGACGCTGGTGGTGATTTCGGTCGTCATCGGCATCATTACGACCACGGTGTATCTCGGCGCTCAATCCACAGACCTCGCGCCGCTGGACAAGCACAATTTCTGGTACAGCCTCGGCATCTTCTCGCCGCACGCTTACACCTGGTTGCCCAACACGCTGGTCATCGTCACGCTGGTCAGCAACTTCGGCACATTTCTGCTCTACATGACGACCTGTATCGTCGCGATGGTGGCCTTCCGGGAGCATCACAGCTTCAACGGGTTCAAACACATGGTCATTCCGGTCTTCGGACTGCTGGCGAACCTGGGTTGCATGGTGTTTTATCTGGTCGGTCCGTTCTCGGTCAGCGGCATGAGCTGGCATGAGCCTTACATCGCCCTGGCGGTCGCCGCCGCCTGGGGCATTTACGGGCTAATCTACTTCAAGAAGAGAAGCGCCACGATGGGCAGGCCGGTGTTTATGACGCAGAGACCGGCGTACAAGTTTGGTTGAGGTTGGAACGCGCACATACACAACCCGGCCATCCTTCGGGATGGCCGGGTTTCTTTGCATCATTCAACTCCCTGTCATTCCACCACTTCACCAGTCCATTACTCCGGTGCGCAGTCGCTGCAATACCCGCTGGATTGCGGGTAAAATCGAGGGTACGATGACGACCTGAGATGAAAGTCAAATGTCACCAGATCTCCGGGGCAGGAACGGTTCGTGATCATAACGAAGATTTCCTGCTGTTCTGGGAGCCGGAGGAGTTCGAGTTGGCACAGAAGCTGGGGAGCATCGCTCTTCTGGCGGACGGGGTCGGAGGGGAGGGCAACGGGGATGTCGCCAGCCGCCTGGCCGTCGAGACGGCATTGGCCGCCTTCAAGGAAAGCAAACCCGAGGCCACTCCCGCCGATGTGGTTCGGCGAATGTTCGAGGCTGCCGCCGCCAAAGTCTTCCAGGCGGCGCAGGAGAAGGGCCGAATGGCCACCACTTTGCTGGCCTCGATTTATCGTCATGACAAGGTCACCATTGCCCACGTGGGGGATTCGCGGGCGTATCTGATCCGGGGCGGGAAAATCAAGCGGCTGACGACGGATCATTCCTATACGGCACTGCAGGTGAAACTCGGGTTGCTGCTGGAGCGCAACGCGATGACCAGCCCCAACCGCTCCACTTTGACCCGGAGCATCGGTTATGAGCCGATGTGCCACTACGACATTTCGACCGAAGACCTGCTCAAAGGGGACCTCATCCTGCAATGTTCCGATGGTCTATACGGATTCATCCTGGATGAAGAAATCCTCGAGGCCGCGGTGAAATACCATCCGGGAGAAGCCTGCAAACGACTGATCGCTCTGGCCGAAAAACGGCAGGTGAGTGACAACGTTTCCCTTCAGATCATCCAGGTGTGGGATGTCAATCAAGCGCAGCCGGCCCATCCCGCGACCAGCAGGACCGAAAGAAGGCCCGGACATGAACTGGGCGTGGGAGACCTGCTCGACGAGCGGTTCGAGATCACCGACGTGATTGCGAAGAGCGGCATGGCTTCGCTTTTTAAGGCCAACGACCGCCAAACCGGCCAGGCGGTCGCTTTGAAAGTGCCGTACCTCCAGATCGAAAGCGACCCCGCCGGGTTTGACCGCTTCCGCCGGGAGGAAGAAATCGGGTTGCAACTCAACCATCCCTATATCCTGAAGGTGTTGCCCGCCGAAAAGAAGAGCCGGCCCTATCTGGTGATGGAGTACTTGGAAGGCCAGACCCTGAGCGAGCTATTGAAGAGGGTCCGGCCCCTGCCCGAACCGGATGCGGTGAAGATCGCCAGCCGCGTTTGCGAGGCGCTGGATTACATGCACCGGCAAGGGGTGGTCCACCGCGACCTCAAGCCGCAGAACGTCATGCTGTGCAATGACGGGAGCATTCGGATCATGGATTTCGGAATCGCCAAGGCCCTGGCCTCGCGCCGGCTGACCTTCGTGGGCTTCACGCCCGCGATGGGCACGCCGGATTATATGGCGCCGGAACAGGTCCGCGGCAGCCGGGGGGACCAACGGACGGATATCTACAGCCTGGGGGCGATTCTCTATGAGATGGGCACAGGCGAACCGCCATTCGGCGGCGACAGCGCCTACGTGATTATGAACGCCCGCGTGACCGGCGACCCGGTGGCGCCCCGGAAACTGAACCCCAAGCTGACGCCCGTGCTGGAGGAGATTACTCTCCACGCGATGGAACGCGATCCCAAGCGACGCTATCAAGCGGCGGCGGAAATGAAGAAAGAACTGGACGACTACGAATCCGTTCAAATGACCGACCGGTGCAGCCGGCTGCAAGCGCCGCAGATTTGGAAGTCCCGCTTCCGCCTGGTCCCGCTCCTTGTCGCTTTCGGCCTGTCGTGGGTGATCATTTTTCTATTGCTCTACCTTTATCTCCGAAAGCGATGAGAGGCACAAGAGGGGGGCTTCACCGCCACCGTTTAACCCCAGGGGGTGTTTTAACGCACAAGCGGCACCGCCAAATTGCACGCGGGAAAACGGCCTTCAAGCCGCTTTCGCCCAGCGCATAATGTCTTCCCTGAGATCACGGATGGGTTCGCTGGGCAGGTTGCATTCCTGTATCAAGAACTCCAAGCGACCCTGGCTGGCGACAGCGGACAAGTACCTTCGCGTTTCATTCTTCGCCCCAGAGTTCAATTCTTCGGGCGGGACGACCAAGGCGACCAACGCTCCGGGGCGCCCGGAACGCTCTTGCAACCAAAGGTTGACCCACAGGTAAAATGCGGCGGGCAGTCGGTCGGCCTCATAAAGTGAAACCACGATTGCATCGGCCTGCCCCAGAGCGGCCACCCCTTCCCAATAAACTTTTGGTTTGGTGAGATCACCGATCTTCCACTCCGTGCAGTGGATGGCCTCCTGGCCGACGACCTGCGCCATGCGGTCACGCACTTGGCCGGCCCATTGCCGGGTCAGCGCATCCTGATAAACCAGTGCGACATTGAGCGCATATCGAGCGTTCATCCAGGCAATCGCCGTTCCATCCGCCGCATCATTTCGGCCCTTGAGAAAGGTCTGTTGCATAAGGTGCATAGTTTTTCAATATCACCAGACCACAGGCTGATGGCGGCGCCAAATTAAGAACAGGCTCGGCGACGTTAAAAATTCGTCAACGAGTTGGCCATCAGACCGTCATGGTTGAAAGGGCTTAAGTTAATTGAGTTGAATGGGTCAGAGCAGGGGGCCGGGGCGGGAGCGGCGACCGGCGAGGATGGCGGCGCCCAGAGCGCCGGTGTATTGCGGGAGGGGCGAGACACAGATAGCGCAGGCCAAGGCTGTTTCCAGGGCGCGAACCATGCCGGATTGGAGGGCGACCCCGCCGGTAAAGCAAACCGGGGGCGTGACCGTCCGCCCGGCCAGCGTGGCGACGCGCAGGGCGATGGCATTCTGGACGCCGGCGGCAATGTCGGCCGGCGGGACGCCTTCGGCCAGCAGCCCGATGATCTCGGTTTCGGCGAAGACCACGCACATGCTGCTGATGAGGGCGGCCTGGCGGCTGTGCCGGCTGAGGTCGCCCAGGGTGGAGAGATCGACGTCCAGCCGGGCGGCGACGACTTCAAGGAAGCGGCCACTGCCGGCGGCGCAGCGGTCGTTCATGGCAAAATCCCGCACGCGGCCGCCGTCTTCGAGGGTGATGAATTTGCTGTCCTGGCCGCCGATTTCAATGATGGTGCGGACTTCCGGCGACAGGTGGTAAACGCCCTGGGCGTGACAGGTGATCTCCGTGATGGTGGTGTCCGCGAACCGGATGGCGTTGCGGCCATAACCGGTGGCGATGACGGGGCCGACGGCGGCCCGGTCCAGTTGCGCGCTCCGGCAGGTGCGTTCGAACAATTCGGCGGCCAGGCGGTGTTGTTCCACGCCCTGATCGGCCAGACCGGAGCCAACCATGCGAGACTGTTCGGAATCGAACAGGACCACTTTGGTCGCCCGGGACCCTGCGTCTATGCCGGCGCAAATCATGCGAGCTAGATACCAGTTGGCACGGGCCAGTGCGAGCGGCAAAGTGCCGTGGCTGGTTCAGGGCAGGGCTGGTCGGCGAGGCCGCTGGCAGGAGGAAGGCAGAAGGAAGAATGAAGAATGCAGAAATGGCCCTGAGGAAGATAGAGGCCCGAAAGCCGCTTGGGCCGAGGCTCCTGTGGCAGTAGGCGCGCTTATCCAATGGGACTTGCCGGCGCGGTTGCCGTGGCCATTTTTAGTTGGCGAAAGGACTTCTGCGGGTGCAGGTTCCCGGCGGCTGTATCGCAGGGCGAAGGCACGTTGCGACGGAAGTCAGGGCTCGCGGGGACGCTCGCCCTCCCCGGCGTTTGGGCGATACGGCGATTGGCAATCTGCGCTACGCTAAAGAGTACCGGGAGGTTGAGGCGCAGGCGGTGTGGAAGGTGAGAATGGCCAGGCTACCCGACGGCTGGACCGCACCGGCGCCCGGCCCGGAAAGAGGCCGGGGGCGGGAAAGGCCGGCCACCAGTAGAGGATCAATAGAGGGGGGGGGTGTCCGTTTGGGGCAGTTGAAACAGGCGGGGGATATAGCGTTTAGAGGGGTTAAATGGGTTAAAGGGGTTAAAAGGGTCAGTAGGTGAGGATCATCTGCGGGCGCGGGCGGTTTCGATGAGCGCCTGGAGGCGGGAGGCGAGCGTTGGGAGCAGGGCATCAGCAATGGGCGGCACTTCAAGTTCGAGGGTGGGAATCCCCAGGTCGGCTCGCACCACCTCGCGAATGATCGCACCCTCGCGCGCGCAATGGCTGGCGCCGGGGATGCGCGAAACAACCACCGCCTCGGCGCGACCGGTCCGGCAGTCGGCGACGATGCGGCGGGCGCGGTCGAGGGTGGAGCCGACCATGGGATCGGCGAGGGCGGTGCGGGCCAGGGCTTCGAGCGGGGGCAAATGTTCGGGAATCAAATCCAGGGCATGAGTGAACATGTAGTCGGAGCCGCATAAGCGTCCGCCCCAATCTTCCAGCAGGTTCATGGCGCGGAGGTCGGCAACGGGGTTGACCCAGAAGACGCGCACGGCATCCGGAGCGACCACAAACTGGCTTTGGCGGAGGCGGCCTTGGGCTTCGGCCAGCAAATCGGTGAGCACGCCGACAGTCTCCTCGCGATCCGAGCAGAAGTGGAGGGCGAGCATTTCGGCGACGAGCAATTCCAGGGCCGGCAAGGGCGCGCCGGGCGAGGTGTAAACGGCTTGGCGCAAGGCCGCGAGCAGACGCCGGACGTGGTTGGCTTCGCGGATGCCGGGGGCGAGAGTGTCGGTATCGAGCGGCTGCCCGGCTAGCCCGCTCAATACCGTGCCGATGCGTTCAAGCTCTTCCCGCACGCAATCCACTTGGATTTGCGGGGCGCTCAAGTTGCCGGGCAGAGCACAAGCCCTTTCGCCCGGGTCCGGTGGGCGGCGGCGGGGCATCTCCCACCAGACAATGGGGAAGCCCATCTGCTCGAGGCGTTGCGCGACAGCGGAGAAGTCATCACAAACGGCGCCGGTGCTGCAGATCAGGGCGTCGGGCCGGGGAAAGTGCTGGCCGTTTTGGAAGGCGGCCAGCATCGCGCGGACGGGGCAGAAGGAGGCATCAATGCCCAGTTGCTCGGCCTGCTGGAGCAATCCGTCGCTGCATTCCATCAGGCAGGGGGTCCACCAGGCGCCGTCCGGGTAGAAGGCCCGCAGACCGGGCAGGGCATAGGCCATCACCGGGACGGTGCCGAGGTCTTTCATGGCGCCGATGATCTTTTCGCCCCGGGCGCGGGCGGCGTGGAGGCGCTGGTTTTCGGTGAGGAGAAAGTTCCAGAGGCGGAGGGCGGCGGCGGAGTTGTCGAAGCGCAAGTGGCGCAGGCGCAAATCGCCTTCGAGCAGGACATGGCGGCGGAGGGGTCCACCGTAAGCAGGCTCACGCAGTCCGGCGCGGGCCAGTTGCGCGTAACGGGCATCCCACTCGTCGAGGCTGAGCTTGCGCGGCGGGGCGGTCATGGTGAAAGCCGAAAACCGAAATCCGAGAACCGAAGGAAATCCGAAAGACGGAGTCCGAGTTGCAGCGGGCAGAGGGTTGCCAGGCCGGAGCGTGTGCAGGTTACAAATCTGCGATACGGCAGATTACAAATCTGCGCTACGTCTTGGGCTGGCGAGTTCATCGGAGGGACTCGAGGAAGGCTTCGAGGCGGCTGGTGTGGCGCTGGGGGGCGGCCTCGTCGGCGTCGAGGAGCAGCACGGGCAAGCCGAAGGCGGCGCGCAACGGCTGCGCTTCGGCGCGCCAGAGGTCGCAGCCGACGTAGTGCCAGAGGATGATGCCGCGCGCTTGGCGGGCGGTCAGGCGCACCCTGAGCCAGTCGTAGAGGCGCGTGTTGGGCCGCTGGAAGACATCGACGCAGTTGACCAGGCAACTGCGCGCGAGGAGCGCGAGGAGCGCAGCGGGTTGTGGCTGGTCCGGCGGGGAAGCGGGCCACAGGCTCACAGGTTCTGACCCGTCCAGATGGCTTGGAGTGGAGGGAACTGACGTGAGGCCCCTCAACCCAGCCCTCTCCCCATTGGATGGGGAGAGGGGGCCCTTTAGGGCGGGTGAGGGGTGATCGGCAGGCCCACCCGGTTTCCACGGGTCAGGAGGTCTGAGGCTGCGTTCGCCGGCTTCAGTCGCATTCAGAACGACACGTCCGCCGGCCTTCTCGATGGCATCCAGCAGCGGCAGTTGTGATTGCGGCAAGGGGCCTCCGACGAGGGCGAGGGGAATGGAATTAAGATTAAGAAGGTTAGGATTAGGAGTAGGAGTAGGATTAAGATTAGGATTAGTGTCAAGATTAAGAGTAGGAGGAGGAGTGGCTGGCGTCGTGGTGGTGATTAAACCGGGAGCAGCCGCCGCTGGTTCGGGCGGCAGGCGGACCGAACCATCGAGGTGAAAACGCGCCACGGCCTCGGCATAGGCCCGTGCGGGGCACCAGAGGGCCGCGGCAAGCAAGCGGCGCCGTGCGTGGTTGTATTGAGCCATGATCTCGACCAGGTCTCGAGTCGCGGGCGCGTGGCCGCCAAGTCCGATCAGGAATTGGCCCAGGCGTCTCAGTTCGTCGCAGAAGATTCGCTGCGCCACGGGCGTCTGCCAGGTCACCGGCAGGTTGAAGAGAAAGAGGCGGGAGAGAACGCCCCGACCATTTGACGCGCCTTGGACCTCTGAACCCGGTAGGGACGCGTTCCACCGTGTCTCTGACTTCGCTCGCAAAGAATGGGACGCGGTGGAACGCGTCCCTACCGGGTTCATGGGGAGGGCGGGCTGGGCGACGGCATCAAAACCCCGCCGCAGTTGATCGCAGTGGGTTGTGAAGATCACGGCGGACTGGGTCTGCCGGTGGGCCAGGCGAACCGCCGCGTTGGCGAAGGCGCAGACGCCGGCAGCCAGGGGGAGTGGCTCGGCGGCAAAGTCTGGGGCGAGCCAAACGCCGCGGGGTTCCAGGCCGTGGGCCTTGATCCATTCCGGCGGCACCCACGGGCTGGTGCAGAATACTTCCATCAGTTGCCTTTGGCGCGCACCATTTCCAGAAGCGCCTCGACGCGGGAGGTGATGCGGGTGGAGTCCGACGGGGAGTAATCCGTGGTGATTTTAAGGCAGGGGAGGCGCAGTTCTTCTTCGACGAGTTGGCGCACCTTCCAGGACTCGATGTCGTAAGTCAGGCAGGCCTGCCAGACCAGCTCGATGACGCATTGGGGGCGGAACTTCGCCGCCAGCGCGCGCAGGGAGGCGAAGCGCCCCGGGTTGGGCGTCATGACCGAGCAGGGGAGATGGTAATACTTTTTGGCGATGGCCCGGACCGGGTCAGGCTCGTTGTCCAGGTCCACGTCTTCGAGAATGGGCTTGAGGCCGGTGCAGTTCTCCAGGCAGACGACGACCGCGCCGGCGCCTTCGATCAACTCGAGCACCCGCTCGGCGCCATGCACCAGCGGGACCCCGGTGAGCAGGACACGGACGGGGGAGGGGGAATGCGTGGTGCGTGATGCGTGACTGGTGATTGGTGGTGGGTGATTGGTGACTGGTGATGGGTGACTGATAACTGCTGGGCCGGCGTTGGCCGGCCCATACTGTTTGAGGGCGCGCTCGTACTGTTGCAGGTCCGCCTCGATGCCGGAGATGATGCTCTTGAATTCGAGCAACTGCCTGCCGGTCAGCGGCGGTGGCTCCGCCATCATGAGGTCGGCCAACTGGCGGCGCAGGCCGCGCTCGCGGTTCATCAGTTGGACGGCCTGGGCAAGCTTGGCCTCGGTGATATCGACCGCAAAGCGAGTCGCCAGATGCTGCTGGAACTTGCGCACTTCAAGGACCCAATGCTCGAAAGCATCGGGGTCCTCCGCCTTCTGCGGCAGTTCGAGGACATACATCGGCTTGGAGGCGCCGAGCAACTCGAACATCTTCTTCTTGCCATCGCAGGTCGTCTCGGCCACGACCAAGTCGGCCCAATTGAGGAAAGGATTCTTGCCGGTGACATGGTAGCCGAAGGTGGACTTGATGAGCGGGCAGAGGTTGGCGGGCAGATGCTGTTCGGCCGCCGGGATGGTGGCCGCCGAGCCGCCACACAGGCAGACCGGCACGCCGCCCGCCGCCAGGATGATCTCGCGCGGGGTGAATTCGCACATGATGCCGACAATCGACCGGCCCTCGGCCCGGGCGGCCTCGGCGTAGTCATAGCAATGATCGATCATGCCGCCGAACCAGGCCAGCGGGTCGGGCGGCTCATCCCTCGGAGAGGAGGTTCGTTGGCAAGCGTTGTCAACCATGGTTCCAGGTTGCCGCAGGACGCAGGCCGGTGCGAGCAAATTCAAGCCCCGCCGGAACCAGAGGCATCTGGCCGCAAAATGAAAAGGCTGCCCGCGACCAGAACGCCCCGAGGGCCGAGCGCGAACAACCGCGCAGCGGATTTACTGTGGAACAGGAATTCCGGCCGGCAGCGGCGGCGGTGTGGGATGCACTGTCACAACGGTCGAGCAGGCCACTGGCACGGCTTTGCCGTCCGAAACCCACACGCCAACGGTATTCTCGCCCAGACTGAACAGAGCTTGGAAGGTCACCGCTTGGGGCATAGGCGGATGAGTGGCGGGGACGCAGTTTGTCTGGCGGGCGATGCCGTTCACGCTCCAGAGGACCAGCAGCGCGTCGCCGGCGGGATCAGCCACCGTGGCGGTCAGGCTTGCGAACGCGCTTTCATTCAGAGGCAAAGAGGCCGCCAGGGTCTGGGCCACCGGACAAATCAGGGTTGGCGCCTGGTTCTGAAACGCGCCGATATCGCAACCTGTGACCTGCGGGCGCGGGAAGCCGCGCTGATCAACCAACAGGGGAGCGCCATCGGCATCGGTGCAGGCGCCAGTGCCGAGCGCGGGGCTGCCTGGGAGCAGAGCCATCGTCAGAGTGGGGCCGCCGTTGTCTTGCAGCGGACCGAGTTTGGGATTGATGGGATTGGCGACGGTGCCGACGAGGTCGCCGTTGGCGCCGTTGACGAGCCCGCTGGTGCCGTCGCTGTCCAGGTTATGACCGAGGGATTGGAGCACGGGATTGCCATCGAGGAAAAAGTTCGGCCCCTCATTGTCTGCGATCAGGGTGGAGAGGAGTATGTTGGTGAGCCCAAGGTTGCCGGATAGCGTGGCGAGGATGCAGGCGCCGTTGGTGCAGCCGACGTTCCGAGCGACCGTGCAAGCCGTCAGTGTAAGAGTGGCACTCTCATTGGGAAAAGTGATGAGCAGGAAGGCGCTGGCCGCGGCGTCCGGGGGGGTTGAATTGCCGCTAATCGTGCAGTTCTGCAAGGTGCCGGTCAGCCCCTGGAAGTTCAGGCCCCCGGCCTGGATATCGGCCGAATTGCCGCTGAGGGTGCAGCCCACCGCGACAAAACGGTCGGCGTGGAAAGTGCAAACGGCGCCACCGGCCCCGCTGGAATGGTTGCCGCTGATGGTGGAGTTAACGAGCGCAAGCTGGCTGCCGGTGTCGCTGAAGATGCCGGCCCCAAAGCCAAGGGAGACGCTGGGATTAAAATTCGTGCCCCAATCTGTCGTCAGGGCGTAGTTCCCGGCGATAACGCAGTTGCTCACCGTGAGCAGGCCCCGATTGAGGATGGCGCCGCCAAGGTTGTCGTGGAGGTAGGTGCCGCTATAGGCGCTGCCGTTCCGAATGGTCAGGCCCGCGAGGGTGACGGCGCCCGTCTCGACATCGAACACCCGGAAGTGGGGCGTGTGCTTGGCGTGGCACCGCATCACGGTCAGCTTGTCCGGGCCGGGGCCGAGCACGGTTAGGTCTTGGTCGATGACCAGCGTGTTGGTCAGGACGATAGTCGCCGGCAGCTTCAACGCGAAGTTGATGACATCGCCCGGGGCGGCGATAGCGATGGCCTGGCGCAGGGAACCGGGACCGTCGTCGTGAACGGTGGTCACGGTCCGCACGGTGGGCAGGCCGTTGGGCGTGATGGTCAGTGCGGTTAGGGACTGGGCCGCGGCCTTGTTCGCGGCCGGCGGGACTCTCGGCGTCACATAACCGGCGCGGGCGGAAACGGCCCCAAGGCAAAGTGCCGCCGCGGTGGAACACAGGACAAACGGAAGGAGCTTCTTCATAGGATCAGTAGTTTGGTTGAATGGTCTGGAGTCAATTATTTGTGACCGGACCAACCTGGGTCGGCAAAGGTCCGGGGTGCTGAACTCATAATAATTTGGTGTTAACCCGATTCGCCAGGCTACTTCAGACCGCTCGGCGAATCGACCCAAACAGCCTAACAGGCTCCGGTTGGGGTGCAAGCTGTTTTTTTAGCGTTGCGAAGCTCGCAAAATGGGCCCGAGGCGCCGGTGGCGGAGAGCGCGCCGTTCCACCCGGACCGGCCCATCACGGGTTTCCGGACGCCACTTGTCCCTGCCTATGGTTTGAGCTTAAGCCAGAAGCGGCGCGCACCGCGGAATTTCGGAGCGCAACTTGCTGGCAATCTTCCATGAGCAAATGGATTCTGCTGGCGGACGACGTGAACGACCGGTGCCCGATGCCGGCCACCGGCCGGAACGACGCCGGATGCGCGGTTGCGGCCCGCAACCCGTTCCCGGAACCGCCGGCTCGACGCCCGGTCCAAGCCACCCTCAGGCTTGCGCCGGGGACCCTCCTTCGCGGCCTTCTGGTCGCAGGCGTGCTGGCCTTTGGCGGAGCCGCCCGCGGCAATGGTGAGAAACTGGCCACGCTGAAGGCGGGGGCGGAGAGCTACACCGACGTCACGGTGACCTCGGTTACCGCGACGGACATCTATTTTTCGCACAAGCTGGGTCTGGGGAATGCGAAGCTGAAGAACCTCGAGCCCGAGCTGCAGAAGAGGTTCCATTATGATCCGGCCCGGGCGGCGGAGAAGGAGAAAGAGCAAGCGGCGGAGCAGGCGCGGTACGCCCAGGCGCTCGGGGAAAGCAAACCGGCGCCGCCGCGAAAGGCAGCCGCAGCGGAGCAAGGCGAGGGACAGGCCGGTTCCTCCGACGAGGTTGAGCCGCATGAGATCTCCGCCAAATCATTTCTGAACCGGCCGGCCCCCGCCATCGCCGCGGAGAAATGGCTGACGGCGCCGCCGAACCTGACGGGCAAATTCCTGCTGGTCGATTTCTGGGCTACCTGGTGCGGGCCGTGCCGGCAGTCGATCCCGCGACTGAACGCTCTGGCCAGCCAATTCAAGGACAGGCTGGTGGTGATCGGGCTCACCGACCAGACCGAGCAGGAGGTTCGCAGGATGACCGAGCCGAAGATTGAATACTCCGTAGCCGTTGACGCGCAACATCGCGCGTCGAGCGCGTTCGGGGTGGAACGCATTCCGCACGCGGTGCTCATTGACCCGAAGGGCATCGTGCGATTCGAGGGTCATCCCGGGTATCTGGACGAAAGAAAGCTGGCGAAGCTCCTGGCCCGTTACTCCGAATGACGGGCGGTCATAGGATTGCAACCCATTGAAAAAACGCGGCTTCCCGCGGAGAATCTGACCCGTGGAGCGGAGGAAAACCCCGGCATCATAACTGCTGGCCGGACTAGCGGGCATTAGCGGCCGGATCCAGGGTTGGCGATCCGGGATTGTACAGCGAGCTTGAACATGAATACTCATTGTCTGGAACTGGTCAAAGCGGCGCGCGGCGCGGGAACATCAGTCCGGCCGGGCAGGCCAGGCTTTGCCTCAACTCACCACACAGGAAAACCTATGAAGCCTTCCTCCCTCCATATTGAACCCGGAACGAAACTCGCCCGGATAGCCCTGGTAGGGGCGGCCCTGCTCTTCACCGCCTTCCAGGCGACTGCAGCCGCGCCTACCTGGTACTGGGACACCAACGGCAGCAACGACGGGGCCAGCGACGACAACCAGCCAACCGGAGACTGGTATGGACCTCCAAATCCGAGCACGAACTGGACGTCGGATCCAACCGGAAATAGCCCCACCTTTTGGTACTCCAATCGGGCCAACATTGTTTTTACCGCTGCCGATCCCTACGCTTATTGGAGCGATACGCTGGCCTACACAGTGACGGCTCATGGGATAGCGCAGGTCAGCGACATCGTGTTTAAGGATGGCACTTGCACCCTGACCACGGTCGCTCCGTATTATCTGAACAAGGACACCCCCTACATTGCCGTGATGAACGGCGGGCAAACCGCAATGATGAATTCGATCATCGCCAGCACGGCAGGGACCTCGAACGGCATCACCCTATGCGGCCCCGGGACGCTGGTGCTCAACGCGACCAATGTTTATCAAGGCCCGACCACGAACGAGGGCGGGATACTGCAACTGGGCGCGCCGCAGGTGCTGCCGCGTACCAGCATGCTGGTGCTGGCCGGCGGCGACACCCGCACGAATAGCCCCTATACTGACGGCTACAGCGATATGTCCCCGACGTTTGCCACCGGCGGTTACAGCCAAACGCTGGGGCCGCTGCTCTTGACGGGGCCGTACAACAGTCAGAACCACCAGACCTACACCATCGACTTTGGCAGCGGCGCCAGCGTGCTGGTGTTTGCCGACAGCCACCTGCAAAACTGGAACGGGATACCCCTCACGATCGTTAATTACACACCGGAGGTTGCTTCCTTGCGCTTCGGAACCAACAGCGCTGGCCTGACCTCCACACAACTCAGCCTCGTCCAGTTCCAATTCATCGACTCCCAAATTCCGCCCGAGAAGGTCAACGTGCCGGGGAACATCGACGCCAACGGGTTTGTCACGCCGGTCTTCCCCACACTGTCCGTCGTGCCCAGCGGTACAAACAACGTGACGCTGACCTGGAACGCGATCAACGGACGCTACTACAACATCCAGTGCAAGACGAGCCTCAATGATCCTTACTGGAGCACCAACTTCGTTAAGAACTTCCTGGCCACCAACACCACGGCTTCGTTTACTGACACGATCGGCACGAACAGCCACCGTTGTTACCGTATCCAATTGATGCCCGTGCCGGACGCCGATTAGTCGGTTGCCGGGTGGCAGCATTGCCTAACCCGGAATTCTCATACCTCGCACAAACTGCCTACAGGGTGTAGCCGCCGACGGCAGTCGGCGCCATCTTTCGGGACTGAGAATCAGCGCCGACTGCCGTCGGCGGCTACACGTTATGAAATATCCCGGCTAATTGCTGCTGAGGTTCGGGGCCCCTTCCGAGACGGACAAGTTCCGCGTCCAATGGCCAGGCTCGGTCTTGGCCACCCAGAACGCTTCGCCCACGTTTAGCATGGGCGCGCCGGCGGTCCACTTGCCATTCTCATAAGGGTGCAACACGTATTGCTGCCCCTCCCGGTCGAACAGATGGATGACATCCCCGTTGGCAATCGGGAATTCCAGGTCTTCGACCAAGGCCCCCGGCTGCGGCACGGGAGAACTGCGGATGGAAAAGCCCGAGGCAACAGCCACCGACACGTTCTTGGTCAGAACTTCGCCGGTGAAGCAGATCGAGCGGTAATCCAGGGTGGGGTTGAAAAAGATCGCGCCTTCGCCCGGCATCAGTCTCTCGCTGGGGTTGGTCCATTGGCTGAATTTCACCGCGTTCTCGACCAGCCGGAACAGTTGCGTGTCAAACTTGTTCAGCGTCGTGCCATCCGGCCAATCCTTGAATACCTTGCCCACAGTATTGGTCGGAGCGTCCAGCGGACAGGCGATCATGGAAAAGCCCGGCGGCAGGGTGATTGAGACGTAGCCAACCACATTCGAGGGTTGGGCCTGGCCCGCCAGCAAACGGTAAAACCGGTAGTTGAACCTCGAGGCATGCCCGTCCGCGTAACTGGTGACCTCCCCGGAGGAAATCTCGTTAAGCACGGGGCTCCAGTTCTCCAGATCGGTGGACGCCTGGACCACGAAGGGAGTGCCTTTGGCCAACTGCGCCTTGAAGTGAAAAGTGCCGTTCGGCAGCCGAGTCGCATCCTTGAGAGCCGGCGCCACGCTGGGCTGGCTCTTCTTTCCTCCGAAAAGTGAGCCACTTACACCGATTCTTCTTATGAGCGCATCCAGTTTCATCGCCATTGAGGCAATTCAGCCAGTCGCCTGCCAATCGAACGGTTTCTCACAATTGAGAAAAACGGCCCAGGTTGGATTTGGCCTCATTTCAGGCCTCATTTCAGCGTTGCGCCCTCCGGTATTCTGGCGCAACCTGCCCATCGTTACGAAGCCAGCGGCTTCCGACGAAGCCAATGAACATACACCATCTGGAACTCTTTTATTACGTCGCCCGCCACGGCGGCATCACCGAGGCGGTGCGCAATATCCCCTACGGCATCCAGCAGCCGGCGGTGAGCGGACAGGTGGGGCAGTTGGAGGAATACCTGGGCGTGACGCTGTTCCAGCGGCGGCCCTTCGCGCTGACGCCCGCCGGCGAGAAGCTGTTTCATTTCATCCAGCCGTTCTTCGCCAATCTCGAGGTGATGGCCAGCGAATTGCAGGGGGGCAAGGCGCGGCAAATCCGCATCGGCGCCTCGACCATCGTGCTGCGCGACCATTTGCCGGAGGTGTTCCAAAACGTGCGGAAGCGTTTTCCCAACCTGAAAATCTCGCTGCGCGAGGGCTACCCCCAGGACTTCGAGAACCTGTTGCAAAAGGAGGAGCTGGATTTGGCGGTAACGGCGGTTGAGAACAAACCGGCCTCCGGGCTCCATTCCGTGGCGCTGGTCGAGCTGCCGCTGGTTCTGCTGCTGCCCAAAAGCAGCCGGGTCACCGCCGCCGACCAGCTCTGGCAGCGGGATAAGATCGAGGAACCGCTCATCTGCCTGCCCGCCGCCGAGGCCCTGTGCAAGCATTTCCAGCAGGGACTCGCCCGCCGGGGCGTGGATTGGTTCCCCAGCATGGAAGTCTGCTCGGTGGACTTGATTGAGACCTATGTGGCCAACGAGTTCGGCATCGGCCTTTCGGTGCAGGTGCCCAAAGCGAAGCTCTCGCCGCACGTGCGGGTGCTGCCGCTGCCGGACTTCGCCCCCGTCATCCTCGGCGCGCTCTGGCGCGGGAAAACCTCCGCGCTGCTGCAAGCGTTCCTCGACGAGCTTCAACTGCGCGCCAAAAGGTTCTCGGGGGGCCGCTTGCCAGCGCCACCCAACGGGTAGCAAGCGCAGCAGGAGTGGACCGCAAACCGGGACGGTTTGTGGACCGGCAGGGGCGTCAAGACACACACCGGGGAATCCCCTGGATTGTTTCCAGCACTGCCCCGGATTGCCGGATCCCGCTATTGCCCCCATCTTATGCCCGGTAATGAACGAGCAGCCCGTGCACAGAAAGGCATAACAGTAGCTACCTGTTGCCTGGCGCGCGCAGCAACAACTGAAAGATTCGATATGAATATGAGAACATCCCGCAAGTCGGGTTTCACGCTGGTGGAGATCATGGTCGTCGTGGCCATCATTGGCCTGATGGCTATTCTTGCCGTCCCCAACTTCGTCCGGGCCAACAGCGTGTCCCAAAAAAATGCCTGCATCAACAACCTGTTCCAGATTCAAAGCGCGATTCACCAATGGGCGCTGGAAACCAAATCGCCCAGCGGCACGCCTGTCCAATTCACTGACATTAGTGTCTATCTGCGCAATACGGTGGTCTGCCCGGCGGGCGGCACCAATTTCGGCAACAGCTACACGATTACAGACACCGCAACCCAGCCCGTCTGCCAAAGGGTTCCGACCGGAGCCAACGCCCACGTTCTGCCTCCCGACAGCACCCAATAGTCTTCGGCCTGCGTGGCCTCGGGCTGGTTGCCGGTCCGGCGGGTTCCTTTGCAGGGACAGTGACAAAGTCGCGGAGCGCCGGCCTGGCATCGACTTTGTCAATGGCCTTGGGTTCTTTTGTGACCGCCCCCAAAAGAGACTTGAAAAACGCCCGTCGGCTGGCAGGCTGCGGGAAGTTATGCCCCTGATAAAGCTGAGCCGGATTAATAAGGGTGGAGAAATCGTCGTCAACAGCGACCATATTTTATTCGTCGAGATCGAATCCAAAGCCACCACCGTTCACATGACCGGCAACCTGCTCTTCTCCGTCGAAGAGCCGCTGGATTCAATCGCGATAAAGATTGAGATGATCGAGACCGCCCGAATCAAGAACGCCATTCAGCAAAGCGGCCTGATCGGCAAGTAGCAGGAATTGGGAGTCTTATCACCCCACCCCACCAACCGCTGTTAAGCGAGTTGTAGGGACACTAGCGTCCTGTTTTGGGACATTCAGGCCAGCTCCGGATGGCGCAGGCGAGGCGGCCGACGCGAAGCCGCTGACGCGCGAGGGGAGCACGGGGGGTTCTGGCGCGGCCCATGCTGACTGGCCAAATAGCTTATGCTCCCGGACGGCTCGACCGTGACTCAACACGGCGCCCGCTTTCCTATGGGCGCAACCGACACTGTGGCAGTGGATTTGCTTGAAGAGAGGCGTTTGACCGCGAATGAAGCGAGCAAGTGACCGAAGGCGCCCCTTCGGATGCAAAAGACTGTTATGCGTGTGATGGAATTACCGGGAACCCGTTGGCCAGCGGCGCGGACCTCCGCCTTCACGCTGCCGGAGGTGGTGATAGCCGTCGGCATCATCATGCTGGTTTTTGGCGCCATCATCACCTCTTACATTCAAAGCGCCTACCGCGCGGAATGGGCCGGCTATTCCCTGGCCGCCCAGGCGGCCGCCATCCAGCAACTCGAAGCGGCCAAATCCGCCGTCTGGGACCCCTTGCAAACGCCCGTGATGGACCAAATCAGCCAGTTGCCGCTCGTCACCTCAACGCTGCTGGCGCTTCCCGTCAGCGGCACGAATATGGTCTATGTTACCAACTATACCACGGTCGCCTTGCTTCAATACCAGGTGAACGGGGTGTCGTACAGCAACTACTTCGTCACGGTGAATACGGTGTGGCCTTTCCGCTGGAAAACCCAAACTGTCTATTTCACCAACACCATCGCGGACTACTACGCGCCTGAATGATGAAAACCCTTTCCGTCCCCAAGCCCCTGCCCGCCGGCGCGCGCCGCGCCC
>Ga0187872_10001610_pt1 | contig 22385 bp, 13 predicted proteins | sample June2016WEW_16_4_FD_132973 | JGI IMG/M metagenome (GOLD analysis project Ga0187872, IMG submission 132973) | Peatland microbial communities from SPRUCE experiment site at the Marcell Experimental Forest, Minnesota, USA - June2016WEW_16_40 | ecosystem: Environmental > Terrestrial > Soil >...
GGCTTGGATGAGATGGCTCGGTAGATAGAAAAACCCAAACCACTCCTTTACAACTCAGCGAGAACTCAACACTTGAGAACGAAAAAGCTTCGAAAACTAAATTGTTCAACAAGCTGTTAATCGTTGAAACGTTTCCCGATTCGTCTGTTATTGTTCCGCTCACCGGGTTCGTATCGGTGTGGGTGGACGTCGTTGTTTGCACTCCGTGGTAGACCGCTGGCGTCGTGTGAATAAAGAACACCATATCGGCAGCGGCTTCATCCGCTGTGTAGCAAACGTCACCATAATTGCTGAGTTTGTTTTGGACATCTTTCAGTTGCTTGTTCTGTAGTCCATGGTCTGTGTTGTTAAGCCTATCTACGTAGACGACCTGATGACTTTCATCCTTATGAACAGTCCCCAGATGATATTCGTATTTCGCTCGGGCCTGATTGGCCGCCAGTTCCAGATTATGAGATTCATCTCTCCAGCTTTTAGGCCATTTTGATTTGGGCTTGTTACCACCAAAATCTGGACGAAAAGTTCTATACGAACTTTCTGCATTCACCATCATGTCTTTCAACTGCCGACATTCTACGCACTCAGGGTGCTCATAGGTGGTTGGGTACGCGGCCCGCTGTCTTTCTACATGATATTTGGGAATTCCGCTTTCTACGATGCAGGGAGCATTTTCTACACCACAAACAGGACACTTTATTTCGTGCACAGACGCCATAAAGATAGAGTGCCTCAAATTCCCCCAAAACGCCAGCAACGTACTATAGGTTTTTCCCGTTACTGGCGTTACGATTTTCCTGGCTAGAGTAAGCGCGCAGAGGCTCACGCCTCTAATGGCCAGAACACTCCCGCAGCGAAGCAGCAGTCAAGGGCGACCATCGGGAGCCGCGTCAGCGGGCCTGCCCCTTGACGGCGGCGAGAGCGGAGGGAAAGCTCGTTGGCGGGCAAACGGTCAGAGTTGGATGACTGAGAGACCGGGGATTCTCTGGAAATCACGAACGTTCAGCGTCGCGACCTCATAGCCGAGATGCAACGCTGTCGCACCAATCAGCAAATCCTCAAACGCAAACTGGATGCCCATCGCTTCCTGTTGGCCTTCGATGCGCCCGACCAGCCGTGCGATTTCGAGCGTCACCGGATGCACCGGCACGTCGCTCGACAACCGCTCGATGAATTCCAGTCGTCGTTGCTGTTGCACTTGGGTTTTGGTGCGATAGGCTCCATGCACCAACTCGGCGATGGTCACGACCGACACGCCGATTTCGATCTCGCCCTGAACCGCCTTCACTTGTTCTAGGATTTCCCGAACGGTATGGCCTCTGCGTTCGGCAGCGATAATGATGCTTGAGTCGAGGATTAATCCCACGCTGGCGGGTTCCACGGCTTGCGGTGGCTCACAATTTCTTCCACGTCTTTTGCGAAGTCTGGATCGAGGACCGGGGATTTACCAGTTTCTTCCTCATGTGCTTTGGCTAACGCAATGCATTCGGAGATGCTGCGGCGCTCCGGCTCGGCGGCATGAAGGACCGCAACGGGCCGCGCGCCATTCTCGATGATGACCTTCGCGCCCGCACGCACGCGTGCCATCAGCGCAGCAAAGTCGCTCGCCGCTTCCGCCTCGGAGATGTGGATCACATCCTTAGCCATGAAGTGATTATACACTGTTATCTGCTGATGCTGTGCCCTTCTGCCTGCGTACGCGCGTGTACCTGGCTTCGTGCGGATGACGGCTCGATCTCGCGCGCCGGGGATACGGATTCACGGCTCGGTTCGATTGCGGATCGGTGTGACACGTCGCGCGCGAGTTGCTCGGCAAGCTGGCCTTTGTCGTTGGTGTAGACCTGGGCATCGTAGCGTCCGCGCGATATCGCCACATACGCCAACCTGCGATTCACGAGCTTTTCTCCTGCCTGCTCCGTGTCCACGTGAACAAGCACGCGGTCGGCAGTCTGGCCCTGGCTGCTGTGACTCGTGACCGCATATCCGTAATCGAGATGGGGATTCTGCCGGATGTTGAATTCAACCGCGCGGCCTGAATCGAGGCGCAGTTGCAAATTGCCGTTCGCGTCGAGCTTTTCGACAGTTGCCAACTCGCGATTGGCGATATGTCGCTCTCGGTCCGGTGCGGTGAACTGCACGCGGTCGCCTTCACTGAATGCGCGTTCTGTCTCGCGGTAGAGCGTAACGCCATGCAACCGGCGCGGGTCGTAACTCACTTGCTCACCGTTCTCGCGTTTCACCGTCACTAGATTTTCTCTCTCGTTCGCGCGCTCGACGCGGGCATACTCTCCCGCCTTGATGCCGTGCGTCTTGCTTCCTCTCGTGTAGCGCACAACGTCACCCGGTTGGTATTGCGCGGCCCACTGCCGGTCCGCCCCGGTAATCTCTTGCCGAGCCACAAGCACTCGCTGGTTGTGTTCTTTTGTTTCCACCTGGCCCGCGCTCTGCATCGTCCGGTGGATCGCTTCGTTAATCTCCCGGCGCGATTGATTGTCGGGCGAGACTACCAGCGTCCCTTCGGGCTTCTTCGCGTACTCGCGTGCGATTTCCCTTAGCCGCTCGTCGCGGTCGGGGATTTCATGCACGCGGCCCTGCGCATCCAGTCGGTCGATTGCTTCTCGCACATTGCCACGCGAGAGTTGCTCCACCACTTCTTTGAGTGCCGGGTCTTTTTGCCGTACGATCTCATCAAGCCGCGCCGTCTCGATCCTCGCTTCTTGGAGTTGCTGATAGGGTTTGCCCGCCTCGACCGCTTCATGCTGGCGTGTGTCACCTACCAGCAGCACGCGGTCGTCTTCCTTTAGCCGATGGAGGAACTCGTTCATCTGCTTCGTGCTCGCGAGACTCGATTCGTCGAGAACGTAGAGGCGTTTTTGTCCGTCGTGCGGCTCTTCGCTCCGTGTCAGATGCCGCTGCAAGGTGCTCGATTCGATTCCCGCTTCTCCGAGTTTTTGCGCTGCGCGCGATGTCGGCGCGAAGCCTTCCACCTTATGGCCCTCTCGCTCGGCGGCTTCGCGGATCGCAACTAAAGAAGTAGTTTTCCCCGCGCCGGCGACGCCTTCAAGCGCCGTCACCTGATCGCGGCTCGACAAGATTTGCTGGACCGCAGCGCGCTGGCTCTCGCTCAAATGCGAGTGGTCTTGCACGATGTCTCGGCGTGTCTCGAACCCCGCGATTGGTTCGTGTTGGTTCTGCCCCGCGCGCATCGCGTGGATGGTGTTACGTTCGTGGTCGATCATCTCACTTGTGGTGAACGCGCGGCCCGGCCCCCGATTGCTCGTCTCGATGAACTCGCCCGCTTGCACGCGTTTCTCGAACTCCGCTCTTACTTCCGCAACCGTCGCGTCACCCATTGAGCGTTTCAGTGCATCCCTCAGCAGCTCGCGCTCCTCGGCCACTGCTTCACGCTCTAGATTTTTCTCTCTTGAGTAGGCAACGGCCTGGCCGATGGCTTTCTCTTCGGGTGCTTGCTGTAATCGCTCTCTTTGCTCCCGTGCCGCTTCGACAACCCGCTCCGGCTGATTGCCGAACGCTTCCGCCCTCGCGCGATGCCGCTCCTGCATCGCTTCGTGTGACAGTTCGAGCTTTCCTTCTCTTGTCTGGTGCGCGGCGACCTGTGCCGCGCCTGCTCCTCGCTGGTTTTCCTTTGCGAGATGTTCCTCGATCTGCTGGCGACGGGGACTCGATGCCTCCAGATACTCTTTGCTGTAGCCTTTGATTTCCGGCTGGTTGCTCTCTCCGCGCTCGATTTCATAGCCAAGTTCTTTCAACCGATGGGCCAGTTCCGAGCGATACACTGCCGTCGCATACTGCTGCGTCTTGTACAGTTCCCGTGGCTGTAGCGCGTGCGCATCCCCGTCGTCGGTCTCGGTAAGATTGAAGAAAACGGCGTGCGTATGCAATTGCGGTGCGGCATAGCCGTTCACGGGCCTTGCGCTGTCGTGCTCGAACTTCGCCGCTATCCATTTGCCGGTCGTCTCTGCCGGAAGATTCCCGCCGATGCGGGCCTGGACATATCGCTCTAGCTCTTCAAGCGCGACGCCAACGCTTTCCCGATGCGCTTCTCGGACACGGTCATCTCGACCTACCAGGGCGGTCAACGATACGCTCTTCGGGGCTGAAAACGTCGCGTCCCATCCTGCGCGGTGTTCCATCGCGCTTACCTTCTCGCCGCGCCTGTTCGTGTATTCTCTGGCCGATTGGTGGCGGATTAGTTGTTCGCCAGTGATCGGGTGTTGGCCTTCTGAAAGTCGTTGGAAGTGTTCTTCACGAACCTCGCCGCGTAGTTCCCACTGTTCGGCCAGCCTTCCGTGCCACTCCCCACGAATCTGCTCCGCTTCGGTGTAGTAGTTCTCGCGGGCGTTGCCAAACTCTTCCGCGTGATACGACTGTGCCTGACCTGCGCTCAGAGGTTTGGAGATGGTCAGCATGTGTTGGCCTACTCGAAAAAGTCCCTTTGCCTGTGTTGTAGTTCCCGTTGGATTTTCTGTTCCGCACTTTGTTGCTGTTCATTGGGCACGAGTGTCTGTCCCGAAGCTCCGTTCCCCGACGGCTTGCCTGTTCCTGCCGCGACCGCCGCAACCTTCGGCGGTTCCTCCGGTGGCTGCTGTGCCGGACGCTCGACGTATTGCGGCTCTTTGCTTTCAAGCTCGATGTAGGGGAGACTCAACCGCACCACGAGATTTCCGCACTTGAGATACCCGTGCATCTTTTCAAGACCGCTGATCTCGCTTGCCATCACCAGCGGCCTGATCTCGCGTTCGAGGTTATAGCCCTTCGATTTGCGCGATTGTGGGAACTGCTCATTTGTGCGGCTCTCTCGTATCCTCTCGATCTCCTGTTCTCCTATGGTGTCGCTAATCCATTTCGCTGCGTGCGGCTCGCTCGTGCACAAGAAGATTTTCGTTGACGGCTGCGACATCATCGCCTCCGCTTCGTGCCCATAACGCACTTCCAACTGGCTGCGTCCCTGAAAACCCAGCACCACCGGATTGTTGGATTTACGGTTCTCCGTGATCGCCGTGTGCAACTGAGGCAACCGCTGCAAGGTCGCTAGCTCGTCCAGAATGAACCACACCGGACGCGAACTCATGCGTCCCTGATTCATGAGGCGCAGCACGAGCATGTCCAGCCACAAGCTGATGAGGGGCGCGAGGCGCTTCCGAGTGTCCGGTGTGCTCGTCAGGAAGAGCCAGCCCCTTCGCTCCTTTGACCATTCGAGCGTGCTCCAACGCCCCTTCGTCTCCGTTTCACTCGGCAGCAGCTTCATGGCGTCGGCTACCATGCTCAACGAACCAAGCACGCCGTTGCGCTGTGGCGGCGAATCACGGTCGATCATCGCCGCGTACTCTGTGCCTTTCACTCTCCGGTCGATCTCTTCCGGGTGCGACATCCACCACACCAACTCTTGTGGCGTCGGATGGAAGTTGAGCAAGTGCGCAAAGATTTTTCGCGGGGCCTCTACGAAAAACGAATTCTCGTTGTGCCGGTCGGGAAACAGCGATGCGGCCAACGTGAGAGCGTCGGCCCCCTGCCGCAGCTCGTCTCCCGGAGTCCAGTAAGGCATCCGCTGGTCCAGGGGATTGAGAATCAAATCACCGCGCGATGGAGTAAGAAAGTAGGGCACGTAGTCGGCGGGCGTCGCCGGATCGTACACGATGGCTGTCTCACCGCGCTCCTCGATCTGCAACAAGATTTGGCGAATCAGTGCGCTTTTGCCTTTGCCCGAATCACCCATAACTAGAATGTGGCTCGATTCAATCTCGCGCGGCAGGCGCAGCCAAGCTTTCCTGCGGAGTATTTTTTGCGTGAAGCTCCGCTGCTGCAATAAGCCGATACCGTCTGAACGGTTGCGGCGATTGAACGCACGCACTGTCACAAGCTCCGGTCCTTTCAGCCGACGTCCATGTTTGCGTATTCTCTTGCGTGCCGAGTCCATCGGGATCGCCACGACGAGACCCACGAGCAACACACCCAAGCCGCCCCACACTGCCGGTTGCGCCAGATCGGTGAGCGTCTGGTCCTGGTAAATCCAGTGGCCCAGGAACTCATGCAACTTCGCATTGTCATAGCGTGCGCGCTGCCATTCGAGCTTCACGTCACCTACCTTGATGGCCTCTTCGGTCAGCGTAAACGTGCCCTTGCCTTTCTCCGTGACGAAGGGTTCTACTTCGTTGTCGAGCGCCATCCGCGTACCCTTCCGCGTCACCACCATTAAAAGCGTGTACGAGCCGTCTGTGCGGAAGGCTCCTGCTACCGGCGTGCCTATGTAGGCCGTCAGATAGTGCTGTTGGAGCGGAGTCCACACGAGCATGTAGCGGTAACCAGCGATAGCGAACACACTGAGCAGAGCAACGCAGAACGCTCCGATAGTCCATGCCGCTTTGTCGCTTGGAAACTCGCCTGCATCATCCTCTCGGCCCCACCTCTGTTTCATGGCACACCCCCTCTTGCTGCTTCCGCGAGGCGCTGTCGCGCCTTGTTCAACTTGTTCTGGTCCGCTCGCTCGATAAGCTGCTGCATCTTCTCAATGGTCAGCGTTTGCCCTTGGGATATGGCGAAGTGGATGTTTAGTAGGATGGTCCGCAACGCCAAAACTTCGGCCAGGACGGTTTGCTCGCCTGCATTCGGCTTGGTCGCCTTGAGCAGAACATCCCGCGCCCACTCGCTGATGGTTTGCTCGCCCGCTAGGGCTTCAAACTGCGCATATTCCTCGTCAGTGACTTTGGTGCTGACGGATTTGGTTCGAAGTGCGGGCACGGAATTCACCCCATAAAATCAACAAGTTCCCATACGGGAACCAAAAGTTGCTGTGCCGCGCTCTGTGTGAAGTGGCTTGCTGTAAGCCGCTCGATTTTCAGCAAGTTCCCATATAGCAACCTTGGTTGCTATGCGGCACCCGTTTGGGGGTGACGTGTCATGCGTCACACCCGGTGCCGAAGGCACCGCGCCTTTCGGCCCCTGCGCGAACTCAACCCTGTTCGCCATATTCCTGTTGAAGCTCCTGCAACCATCGCTGAAGCTCGGGACTCTCCCATGACTGCCGGAAGAGATCACGGAGGGCATTCCACTCGCTCTCCGAGAAGTCGATGCCCACCTCATTTTGCTTGAGCCAAAGCGTGCACTTCGTCGGCCCCTTTTCCTTGGACACTTCCACGAAGAAATGCCTCCCGTTCCAAGGCCGCTTGGGCGGCAATCCTTCCAGCATCGCGCGGAATTCGGCTAGCTCGGGATATCGGGTAATTAGGTAGCTGAACCTCCGCGCCGCCCCGAAGTCGATCTGCGTTGCAAATTCGGTGCCCCCCGAGGGAGAAAACGACACTTTCAGATCGCCAGCCTTGATAGCACCCGGTAGGCTGATCCGACGCCGAAAATCATCCTCGTTCGCACCAGCCCTGCGCACCGGCTGTCGGTCGTGTCGTATCCAGTGGCCGCGTGCTGCCAGCCCCCAAAGTGTGGACCAATACGGGGCAAGGATTTGATCGAGCCTCGCGCTCTCCACGCCCTCATCTCGAATCGCAGTAAGAAAGCACCTGCCAATGTTGCCGGGCCGCTCCCACTTCTCCTCCGCTCGGAGTAGTTCCTTTCTATGTGCGATCTGTTTGAGAACCGCTTGGTGCCTCTGTTCGGCATCGTTATCGGAAAGCTTCACTTTCGTGGAGTAGCCATCGAGATTGCCGAAGTAGTCCCAGGTATGTGAGGAGGCGTGTTCCTTCCGGTTCTGATAAACCGCCTCGAAAGCGTCCAACAGAGCTAGATACGACTCCTTCGATGGCACAGCGGGCCGAAGTAGTGGTGGCTCCTGCGACTCTTCCTCAGTGCCGATCTGAAGGTACTCGGCGAGGACATCCCATTCGGGAGAAGAGAGACTGTGTTGTGACTCCCATCTCTTCCGAATGCGGTAGAGGGATTCGGTTGGCGTCTTGAGCATTTCATGCCGCGACGCCTCGCGGTCCATTCCGACGACGCGCTCTTCGATGACCAGGAATGCCGCTTCCGCCAGAGAAACGGGTCGTCCTAATTGGTCGGTGAGCAACTTCTGGTAGCGCTCCAGCAGCTTGAGGCGGTCTTCATTCAGGCGAACTGAAATGACCTCATGGCGCGGCTTTTTGCTGAGAATGGACATTAGAGTTGACACAACCTCCTACTGTAGGTGTAACATCTAAGTCTGATGGTATCTCATCCTGGGAGGGTTGCCAAGACAATTCTTCGCACGACAATCCGCCGGGAATCCAGAGGGACAGGGAACCGGAAAACCAAATGAAACACCGCAGTGCCCAATTCGGCGTGCGCAAGAACCCAGAGTCGGCGAGAGTACATGGCTTGCGCCTAGCAATGAAGTCGCCGTCAACGTCTGATAAGCAGACTCGAGATTCTCAAGTGGCCGGGTCATCCTCGGCGGTTCCCTCTACAAGCGAGGAGTTGCATCTCCCCCCGGAAGATTCGGCGAACGGAACCACAGTGAGAGAAGTACGAGAGCAAGGACAACTTCTCACCGTCGAAGAGTTAGCTGATTTCCTGCGTGTTCCTATCTCATGGGTTTATGGACACACGCGAAAACGATCTCACGAGCGAATCCCCGGATACCGCGTTGGAAAGTATTGGCGCTTCAATGCAGATGAAGTGATGTCGTGGTTACGGGAAGCGCGACGCTAGTCTGTTCTGGGCTGCTTGACATGACGGCCACGAGTACAAGAGAAAATTTGCCTTTGGCTTCAGACAATTCCTCGCAGTCTGTAGACACTGGGATTCTGTCTGAGCCTCATGCTATGCTGCCACTCGCAGAAACAAGGCAGGCCACGGAGAAAGGAGACGCACTATCCGTGGCTCGACCTAGATGGCAAACAGGCTGGCTTTTGAAGAGAGGTAAAACAAATCCCGTGTGGGTCGGTCGCTATCGAGAAGATGCAATCGCAGAGAATGGCACGCGCATGAGGAGGCAGCGATCTGTTGTTTTGGGATCGGTGCAAGAACTCGGAGTGCGGGATGCACGGCGATTGTTGTCTGCAAAACTGGCGGCGATCAACCAGGGCATCAACAAGCCGGAATTGATGATGACTTTCGAGCGGTTTGTCGTGGAGCGTTGGGAACCGAATATCTTCCCGATGCTTCGCCATTCGACCGCGCGTAACTACGGTCACATGATCCGGCGACATCTGACTCCGTTCTTCGGAACTCTACGACTGCCGGAGATCGGCCCTGCCCTAGTGCAGAAATTCATTGCAGAGAAATCGAAGCAATTTGCACCGTGGACCGTGCATCAGCTTCGCAGCATTCTCTCCAAGATTTTCAGCACGGCTCAGCGGTGGGAGTACCTGGAGAAAAATCCAACGCGCCAGGTGCAGGTGCCGTCGCTCGTAAACACACGAGAAAAGAAAACACTCACCCCTGAGCAGGTTCGTGCGCTGCTCGGGGAGCTTGAGGAACCCTATCGCACGATGGTGTTAGTCGCCGTGCTTTCAGGATTGCGACGCGGAGAAATTTTCGGATTGCGGTGGAAATACGTGGACTTCCAAGAGGGTTCCGTCATCGTGGCGGAATGCTCTTACGAAGGTCACACAGCTGCGCCGAAAACACGAGCTTCGCACCGCAAGGTGTTTGTGGACACGCCTGCCATAGATGCTTTATTGCAGCTTCGTCCATCAGACGCCAACCCGGAAAGTCTGGTTTTCCGTACGGATCGTGGCACAGCCTTCAATCCGAACAATGTTCGGAACCGAGTGCTGGTGCCAGCGTGCAAGAGAGCAAAGATTCCCCAAGTGGCGTGGCACAGCTTTCGTTACACGTACTCCACTTGGGCGAATCCATCCGGCGAGAGCATCAAGGCGTTACAAACGCAGTTGGGGCATACGGATTCGCGACTGACGCTTTCGGTGTACACACAACCTATGCCGGAAGCACAGAAGCAACTGGCGTGTAAAATCTCCAGTGTTTTGCTCCGTTCTGCTCCCAAATCCGAAGCTCAACAGGCAGAGACGGAAACGGTAGTCCCATGACGGGCAAAGATTTAAGATGGCGCGCCCGGAGGGACTCGAACCCCCGACCCTCTGCTTAGAAGGCAGACGCTCTATCCGACTGAGCTACGGGCGCGTCCATTGATTCTACTACCGCTTACCGTCGTTTCGACAGGCGGTTGTCCTGGAGCGGAGGGCAAACGGAGCCCGTTCTCGCCCAGCCTCGCGACCGCCTGCTGCTCGAGCGCGTTCCCGATCACAACGGCCGCAACATGACGTGCTGGAACCAATGCGCGCGTTTCCGTTATTTCTGTCATCGCTTGATAGCTCGCGCTACCTTGCTCCTGGCTGAATTCCATTAAAGCACAGGTATCCGATTCTTTCGTACTTTCGTGCAGCCAGATGCTGATCGAGATGCCGGTGTATCAAAGGGTTGTCCGTTCAATGGCCGCAAAGTGCTGAAAACGCGAGGTTGGATCTGCCAGAAATCAGGCGTACCAAATCATTTCTTTTGATACTGAACGGCTTTAGCGACGAAGCAGAAGGTCGGGAGCGGCAGCCGAAAGGACCTAGGAATCCTCGGAAGCGACAGTCGCCCGTCGGGAAAGCAGCCGAGCGAGTTGGCTTGAAGCAGTTGACGCGTGTAAGATGTCATGCCGTCTCGGCAGCGAAGAACTGTGGTTTTTCTGAGGACGTGATGACCCGGAATGTGAAACAGAGAGAAACGATGATAAAGACGGGTTGGTGGGTCTTGTTGCTGAGCGTAGCGCTCTCGGCCGAATCCTGTTCCAAGAACAACCAGGTTCGCGAGGAGGCGCCCACTGCGGACACCTACCTGGAAGCGTATGTCTACGGCTTCCCGATGATTCTAGTCTACCAGGCGATGTACCAATTCAACGTGGACGAGACGAGCCCTCAATACAAAGCGCCTTTCAATCAGATTTGGAGTGAATCGCAAGTCTTCACTCCGAACGACACCGCCATCGCCACTCCTAATCTCGACACCCCCTACTCCCTGGCAGAAGTCGACCTTCGAGCGGAGCCGATCGTATTTTGTGTTCCGAACGTTGAGAAGGGCCGTTATTATTCCGTTCAACTCACCGATATGTACTCGTTTAACTACGGGTATGCAGGCAGCCGGTCAACGGGCAACGGCAGCGGATGTTACATGATTGCAGGGCCTGGCTGGAACGGGGAGAACCCCGCGGGAATCAAGAAGACGTTTCGCTCCGAGACGCGATTTGGTTTAGTGACGTTCCGCACTCAACTATTCAACCGAGCCGACATCGGCGAGGTGGAGAAGATACAAGCTGGCTATTCGGTCCGAGGGTTGTCGGCGTTTCTCCATCAGGCCGCGCCGCCTCAACCGGCAACGCCCGACTTTCCAGTCTTCACCAAGGACGCGCTGGGTCTCGATTTCCCAAAATATCTGAATTTTCTCCTGCAATTTTGTCCGCCGGTCTCCGAAGAAACCGCGTTGCGCGCGCAATTTGCTGCCGTTGGAATTGAGGCGGGCAAGCCTTTCGATCTTGGCCAACTCTCGGAAGCGCAAAAGACGGAGTTGGAGAGAGGCGTTAAACAGGGATATGAGGCGATCGCTAGGCAGCGCGGGAACATCGGTGAGGAGGTTAACGGTTGGACGGTGGGTGCAGCGTTTGGCGACCGAATTTTCTATCACGGCAGATACCTGCTCCGCGCTGCCGCGGCACTGGCAGGAATTTACGGCAACAGCGCCCAAGAGGCGATCTACATGTGGGCCAGGAAGGGTGGCGACCGAAACCCACTCGATGGCAGCAAGCACAGCTACACACTGACTTTCGCGGCAGGTCAATTTCCTCCCGTAAATGGGTTTTGGTCCCTGACCCTTTACGACGGCAGTTCACAACTCGTTGTTGCGAACCCAATCGACCGGTATCTCATCAACTCGCGCATGCTGCCAGCCATCAGGAAGAACAAGGACGGCTCGCTCACAATGTACATTCAGAGGGACCCGCCATCAGCCGATAAGAGGTCGAACTGGCTGCCGGCCCCGAATGGGCCTTTTTATACGGTCATGCGGCTGTACTGGCTGAGAGAATCTGCTCCTTCGATCCTGCCTGTGGGTTCTGGAACGTGGAATCCACCAGCAGTCGAAGTCGCGCAATAGGCTCTGTCGCAACAGGAGGGCCACCGAGGCACCGTTTGAATACCCATCAGCATATGCTTTTTGAATTGCCCCAACCCCTCTCCCATCCTGGGAGTAGAGGTTCTGCCCGACGAGGCTCGCTGGACGTCTGCCCCATGGGTTCTGCGACGAACGCGTTTCTCGATCTCGCGATGGCGGGGCCGACGTGAGCAATCACGATCCCTACTCCGCCTGCGGCTCGGAAAACCGCGATGATGTAACGGCGGGAATGAAAAAATAGGTTGAATTCCACGTCGTCGTTAGAATGCCGGGAATGACGGAAATCCGCTCGAAATTCTCGGGGAGTTCCCGCCAAAGAGCCCACAACGTGGCTACGGCAACCTCTGTGTCGAGCTTCTCTGCGTCCGTCATGTTGGGTAAGGTCTGGAGCATTTCTACGATCAGAGACGCTATCTGAGCCTTCGCGCGAGCTTCTGTGGGATCTGACGGTTTGCCGGAACCGTCTTCATCGCGGTACTCCAAGAACAAAAAGCATCTCGGCATTCGTCTGTTCGAATACGACTACGACATAGCCCATTTCTATGGGGGGAATGTCGATCACGGCAGCAGCCGCATTTCCGTTGAAATCGTCTATCGCTTCGGCGAGAGGTAAATCCGCAGGCTTCGGTTTCAGCGGCCTCCATTCACGGGCGGGACCATTTGCGTTCGAGGAGAGAATAGAGGACGGGCATGACGAGAAGGGTGATAAAGGTCGAAAGGAGCAAACCGCCGATCACGGCGAGGGCGAGCGGCTTTTGTAGCTCTGCACCCGAGCCGATTCCGAGGGCAAGCGGGAGCAGCCCAAAGAGTGTGGCGAGCGTCGTCATCAGGATCGGGCGAATGCGGATCTTGCCCGCGGCCACGAGCGCCTCGCCGAGCGGCATGCGCTCGTCCTCGCAAAGCTTCTGGACGTATTCGAACAGGATGATGCCGTTCTTTACGACCAGCCCCACCATCAGGATGATCCCCATGAACGAAGACACGTTGAGCGCCGTGCCTGTGACGAGCAGCATGGCGAACACGCCCACCAGCGACAGCGGTGCCGCCGATAAGATGATCAGCGCCGGGGTGAACGAACGGAACTGAATCACCAGCACCACAAACACCGCGGCGAGGGCCAGCCCGAGCACAGAAAGCAGGTCGTGGAACGAGCTTTGCTGGCTTTCGTACTGGCCGCCGATGTCGTATGTTGTGCCGGTCGGCAGCCTGACGCTGCTCATCATCTTCTGCACGTCGCTGATCGCGCTGCCGAGATCGCGGTTTTCCAGGCGCGCGGTCAGCGTCACCATCAAGCGCTGATTCTCGCGCTTCAACTGAGCTTCTCCGTTCACCTTCTCGACCTGTGCGAGCGAGGAGAGCGGTACGATCTGCTTCGACGGCGTCAGGACTGGAAACTGCTGGATGTCCGAGTAGTTGTAGCGGAATGAATCGGGAAATCGCAGGCGGATATCCACCGTGCGGTCGGCCTCGCGGAATTGCGTCTCGGTGAGGCCGAGCAGCCCCGCACTGACTTGCTGCGTCACTTGGTCGCCGGTGAGCCCGGCGCGGCCAGCCAGTTCCGGGTCTATGTGGAAGACGATTTCAGGGTTGCCCTTCTGCACTCCGACGAAATCCACGATGCCCGGGATTTTCTCGAGCTTCGGGCCAATCTGTTCCGCCACCTGTTCGAGCACGCCCATATCGCTGCCGAAAATCTTCAGCTCCACGGGATCGGGCGAGCCCTCGAGGTCGCCCAGCATGTCCTGCAAGATCTGCACGAACTCGACATCGATGCCCGGAATATTCTGCGTGATCTGAGCGCGCATCTCGTCGATCACGTCCTGCGCGCTGCGCTTGCGCTCACTGGCAGGACACTCGATCCAGGTCATCGGCCAGCGGCAACGAGGCTTGAGTTTGACGAGGATGTCGCCGGTGTTCTGCTCGGTTGCATAAAGGCCCATTTCCGCGCCTGTGCGCCGGGAAAACGCGGCGGTCTCCGGCATTCTCGCGATGCGCTGTTCGACCCTTTCCAGGATAGCGTTCGTTTCATCGAGCGATGTTCCCGCCGGAGTGCGGTAGTCCAGCACGTAGCCGCCCTCGTCCATCTCCGGTAGGAAGCCCGTGTCCACTTGGGTATAGAGAACGACGCCCAGCACGACCGATGTGACCACCCCTCCCGCGACAATGGCGCGATGTTTGAGCGACCAACGTACAGCTCTTTCGTAGACGCGGTTCACCGGCTCGATGAAGTGCGCCGATTCTGCCCGGTGCGTTGCGGAGGACAGGAATCGCTGTGACAACAGGGGAATAAGCGTCACGGCAAAGACCAGCGAAAGTAGGACCGAGACGCCAAGGGTAAGGCAAAGGGCCGAGAAGAACTCGCCGACGACCCCCTTGAGCAGGCTCAGCGGCAGGAAGACGACAAGGGTCGTGGCCGTCGAGCCGACCACCGCGCTGAGCAGCTCCTGAGTCCCACGCTCGGCCGCAACTTCCTGCGATTCGCCGAGCCCGAGATGGCGATAGATGTTCTCGATAATCACGACGGCGTCGTCGATGATCAGGCCGATCGCGATCGCAAGCCCGCCGAGTGACATCAGGTTCAGCGTGCCGCCGAATATCTTCAGAAAGAAGAACGTTCCGATCACTGACAGCGGAAGCGATGTCGCGGCGATGAGAGTGGTCCGGCGGTCGCGCAAGAAACAGAACAGGATCAACACGGCCAGCACCGCACCGATGATGATGGCGTCGCGTACATTCTTGATCGATTCCGTCACGAACTCCGCCAGGTCATAGACGACGGAGATGTGTAGCGTCTTCGGAATGGCCGATCCCAGATCGCTGATTTGATTTCTGATTTGCAAGACGAGCTGGAGGATGTTGCCGCCGATTTGCCGTGAAATGTTGATGAGCGCGGCGGGCCGGCCGTTTCCCGTGATCAGCGTGGTGCGGTCCGTTGCGCCGAATTGGACGTCCGCCAGATCGCGGACGCGGATGGACGCACCGTTGTCGACCGCCACGACCGTATTGCGGATGTCGTCAAGGCTGACGAACTGGCTCGTCGTCAAGACCAAATACTGCGAGTAGTCCTTCGCTAGCCGGCCAACGGACGTGACCTGATTGGTCGCGCGCAGCTCGTTCGCGATGTCCACAAGCGACAGCCGGTGCGCGAGCATCTTTTGTGGATCGACGACCACGGAGACTTCGCGCGTGTCGGTGCCCTGCACCTGGATGGTCCCCACGCCCGGCACACGGCTGAAGAGCGGGCGCAGGATGTAATACGCGTCGTCACGCAGATCCGCGTCGGGCACGTTGCCATTCAGAATCAGACTGAGGACGGGAAACACGACGGGCGAAAGCCGGTCCACCTCTATCTCGGTGTCCGGTGGCAGGCTGCTGCGGGCCGAACTCACGCGCGCCTGCGCCAGTTGCAGCGCGTACTGCATGTCCATGTCCGGCTGGAAGAGGATGTAGATTTCCGTGTTGCCGCGGATCGTCTTGGAGTCCACGCGCCGAACGCCCAGCGTCGTGCTGACGGCTTCCTCGAGCGGCCGCGTGACGTTGAGTAGCATCGTATCCGGTGCGAGGTCTCCCGCATGTGCCAACACTACGATGCGCGGAAAATTCAGCTCGGGATAGATGTTGCTGGGTAGTTGGAAGACAGCTACGAGACCAGCCACAGTTAGAAACGCTGTCAACAGGTAGACGGCGTAGCGATTCTCGCGACAGAAGCGGACGACGTTCATTGCCCTGAGCCGGATTTCACTCGGACGCGGGCCTTGTCGCCGAGACCGTAGCCGCCCGAAAGGACCACGGCGTCACCCTCTTTCGGCCCAGCGAGCAACTCGACACGATCCTTTGTCTCGATTCCGAGCTTCACTGGAACGGCTGTCGCAGTGTCCTGAGTCACGACGAACACGCGCGGCTCGCCCGTTTCGTCGCGATAGACAGCTTCCGGAGGGACAACCAGGGCATGAGCGTGCGTATCAACGGCGACCCGTGCGCTCAAGAACATTCCCAAACGCAATAGTCCATCGGGGTTGGGCACGCGAATGCGGACCAGTCCTACGCCGGTGGCGGGGTCGACGGCCGGCGAAATTGCCACCACTCGTCCAAGGACCTTTTTGTCGCCTGCGGATTCGCTCGTCAACCTGACCGGTTCGCCGGGCCGCATCTTGCCGAGATAGCTCGCCGGAACGTTGGCCTGAAATTCGATGGCGCGCAGATTCGCGACTTCGACGATGGGCTGCGCGGCGGTGCCGTCGAGTTGTTCGCCAACGCTGACGAATCGTTTGGCCACCACACCGTTCAAAGGCGAGAGGATCTGCGTGCGCGTCAATTGCAAGCGCGACAGCTCGAGTGCGGCTTCCGCTTGTCGCAGGGCCGCGGCGGCGACGCTTTCCTGCGTCCGCGCGTCCTCGAGGTCTTTGCGCGCTGCGATGCCGCGCTGAAAAAGGTCTTCGTTGCGTTTCTGCGCTAGCTGCGCGTTTTCGAGGTTGGCCCTGGCTTGTTGCTCGACGGCCTCAGCCTGCTGAAGTTGATCGCGGTAGGGACGATCGTCGAGCTTCGCGAGTACCTGGCCGCTCTGCACGCGGTCGCCTTCGGCGACAACCAGGCCCGCTATCCGACCCGGGACCAGGGCGCTCACCCGCACGTCCTCGTTCGGCGGGGCCGCGGCTGTACCCGTCAGCGTAAGCGTGTCGGAAATGTCGGCGCGCACGACACGCGTGAGCGTCACTTCGGCGTTCGCCGCGGCGCCTCCCGCTTCGTCATCCGCCGACGGGTGCGAGCAGCCTACAATCTCGAGCGCGCAAACGCCTACCGCAAGCAGCAAGCCCAGGATTTGTGTTCGCCTGAACATCGTCCCGAGTCTCATTCAATCGAGCGGCGCGCCTACCGCTTCTTCCAGTTGCGCGAACGCGGATTGTATCGCAAGCAGGCTGTCCAGATAATCGCGCTCCACCTGCTGCACGTCGTGCTGCGCCCCGAGCACCGCCAGGATGTTCGCTTTGCCGGCGCGATAGCTCTCCTCCGACATCTGCTCCAACTGCCGCGACGCTGGGAGCAGTGTATCGCGATAGAGCTGCACCTGCGTCCTCCGCGCTTCCAGATCAAAATATGCCGATTCCACTCGCGCATCCGCCGCGCGTCGCGCCGCCGCCAACTGCCCTCCGAGCGCAATCTGGTTCGCCTCCGACTGCGCAAGCTCGCCCTGGTTGTGCGAGAAAATGGGCAACTCCATCGATATCTGACCCCGCGGTCCCTCTTGAAAGCCTCCCCGGCCAGGCGAGTTGAAATCCACCCCGAACTGCAAGCCCAGGTTCGGAATTCGCTCCGCTTCGAGCAGCCGCTTGCGGCTTTCTTCCACCTTGGCCTCCTGCTCGATTCGCAGGATTTCCGCGTTTGAAGCCCCGGCGCGCGCGAGAAGTTCGTCGAGCGTCACGGCCGGCGGAAGCATGGCAAACGCATCGCCCAAGTCCCAGTCTGTTGTAGCCGGCTCGTTCAGTAGCGCGTTCAGATCGCTGAGCGTCACCTTCTCCTCCTGCTGGGCGACTGTGAGGTCTGCCCGCGCGCGCGCCACTTCCAGCTCCGCTTGCGTCACTTCCAGTTGCGGGATGTCGCCCGCCTCGAAACGTGCCTTCGCAATCTCGTGGAGCCGTTCGGCGAGTGCCAGTGCGCCGGCCTGCTGCGCTGTCGCAGCCCGCGCATGTGCCAACCCAAAATAGGCGCCCCGAACGCTGTGCCGCAACTGCCGCTCAAGCGTTGAGAAATCTGTTTCCGCCAACACCCCTTCTTGACGCGCCATCTCGATCCGATCCCTGCGCCTGGGGCCGATTTCGACGGGCTGATCGAAAAAGAGGCTTTCGTGCGGCGTATCCCGCAGCGCGGCGAAATTAGCGGCGGGATTCGGCCGCTCTCCGGCCACGCGCACCCCAGCCAGCGCCACCGCTCGCTGCGCCCGCGCCGCGATCAGATCGAGGTTCTGCCGCTCCGCCAGGTCGAACGCCGAGGCGAGCGCCAGCCTTTGCGGCGCCTGCTGCGCGCGTACTGGCGAGGACGCCACAACCAACAAGAAAAGAGACAGAAAGACTGTGTGAATTGATCTCACCGCCTAATTTTCTCGCGCGCTCTTCGGTATGCGGGGCCGATCGGGAAACGCCGGCCCCCCTGCTTAAACTTGATGCAGACGCAAAAGGACTGTGGCTCCTCGCTAGAAGATGATCTTCGCTCCCATCTGAATTTGCCGTGAAGTTGTTGAGGTATAGCCGGCCTGCCCGAAAGTCGGACCCGGCATCCACATGTTGCCCAGCAGCGGGAATCCAAGATTGGGATGATTAAACACGTTGAAGAATTCGAAACGCAACTGCACGTTGAGGTTCTCCTTTACGCGGTTGTTCTTATACAGAGAGAAGTCCACATTCGTCAATCCCGGTGTGTGCATCCCATTGCGGCCAAAATCGCCTATGTGACCCGCTCTGCCTGGGGCGTTCGCCGGATCTGAGGGGCCTATGAAACAGCTTCCATTTGGTGTTCCGGGAATACCCGCGATCTTGCCGTAGGTGGTAACGTTATGTACCACCCCAGTCCCCGGATCGATGACGCGGTTACTTACCGACTGGTTCGGATTCATACAAGCCGGAATGTTGACAAGATCCGGCTTCTCGCCGATGACCCAGCCGATAAATGCGTGCGTTCCGGTCCCAGTGCCGTAGAAGGGAGCGCCCGGGTTGTCAAAAAGCATCAGAAAGCTAAACGGTTCGCCGGAGGAAGCCGTGAAGATTCCGCCCGCCTCCCAACCTTTCAGGAATGCGCGAGCGATTCCGGAGTCCCAATGCCCTGATGGGACATCGTAGAGCGAGTTGAGGACGAAGTTCTGCGGAACATTGAAATCCGAGGGGCCTTTGTCGGTTTTCGGTATGAGTGGATAAGGGTTCGCAATCCCGGTAAGCGTCCCGCCACTCGAGAACGCGAGCGAATTTGTGTCGATACTCCTCGAATAGGTGTAGTTGGCCTGCAGCTGCAAGCCGTTGCTCATCTTCTTCGTAAGGCTCGCTTGCAGGCCATTATAGAAGGAAATACCGTCCCACTTTGAGAGATAGATCTGGGAAAAATTGTCGTTGACGAAGCACAACTGCTTGGCCGGTTGCCCCGGGAACTGGCATGGCTGGCCTGGTACCTCGGCTGTGGGTATCAGCGCTGGATCCCAGAATGGCCCCTGTGGGGTCATCTGGGGCACGTATGTGTTTACGTCATAGTCGCCGTTTGAGAGGTGCGTGCCCCGGGAACCGATATAACCAATCTGCGCCGCCAATCCGTGTGCCAGGTCGCGCTGGACATTCAAATTCCATTGGGTCAGATACGACCGATGCGGGTTGTGCTCCACAGAGATTGTGACCCCGCTGCTTGCGCCCGCCGCCAGGAGCGCAGCCAGCCCGCCGCCTGGGAACTGGTTAGCAGTCGTCGTAACAAGATCCTGCTGGTAGAACGGACCCGAACGATTGAAGCGATTGGCCATCTCGTAGAGCAAAGGGAGCGCGTCATATATCCCAAATCCCGCGCGGACGGCCGTCTTGCCGGTGCCGAATGGATCCCAGGACAAGCCGACGCGCGGCGAGAAGCCCATCCACGAAGGAACGTACATGCTACCCACTGTCGGGGCCGGATCCGTGAGGTTTATCAAGTTGGCCAGCTTGCCATGGACCTCGCTTGGCGCCGTCGCCCTTTCATACCGGAGCCCCAAGTTGACGGTCAAGTTGGAGCGCAAACGAATGTCGTCTTGGACATAGATTCCGAAAACCTTCTGGCGAACCCCACGCTCAGTCGTTTGCCCTGGAATTTGAGCTCCAAACGTCACGGGGTTGGTATCCAAAGACAGGAAATCTTCTATGTTGCTGAAAGTCCATACCCCCGAATGCTGATTGGGTGAGTCGTAGGTATCCATGTCGAATTCGAAACTGCCCCCAATTTTGAAAGTGTGCATCCCGCGGACGTAGCTCAGGTCGTCGTAGAGCTGAAACGTGTTGAAGTTGAATGAGGTGACGTCCTGCGCATTCGCGCCCGGGCCCAGGCCGACAGAGCCGATTCCAAGAGTTGACATGTCCAGCCCCGGTATCGAGCCCAACGATGGGTCGCTAAGGGCCGGGTTGAGCACGGCGAGGACGTGAGTGTCAGACGCGTACGTTCGGGTGTATCCGCCGTGCCAAACATTTGCAAGCTGGGAATTGAAAATGTGAGTTTCTTCAAAGGTGATTGCCTGGCGATGCGTGATGTCGCCCAGAACGAATGTATTCAAGCCTCCTGGAGAACCCTGGTTTCCCGTGTCGTAGAAGTACGCCGAGTCGAATGTATCCTTGGATCCGAATAGGTGGTCGATTCTGCCAATATAGTAGTCCTCGTTCAGTTTGAGTGCCCCGGTTAGCTGTATCGGGCAAGTGTCCGATCCACCGGCAGCAGCACCCGCAGAAGCCCCAGGGCAACTCGCCGACGGAAACAGAACCAAATACTTCGGGATGATCGCGGCTATGGTTACCTTGTGGCTGTACTGACCGGGCGCACAAACGGTCGGAACATCGTTGGGCTGGCACAGAACGATGCCATTTCTTGCATCGTTTGAGATTGTCAGTCCCGTGGAGCTCTGAGTCAGGGATTGCCGGAACCCTTCGTAATCAAAGAAAAAGAACGTTGACTCCTTCTTGATCGGCCCTCCTATGGAGCCTCCATACTGATGGCGGTAGAAAGGCGGTATAGGAGCGGGTGTGAAAACGCCAGTGTTTGGGTCCTTGATCCCGATAACATCAAAGAAGTTCTTGGCGTCGAGGGCGCTATTGCGGAAGAAAGCGATTCCAGAACCGTGCCATGAATTGGTACCAGAGCGAACCGCCGCTGTCACCACGCCGCTCGCTGTGCGCCCGTAGGCGGCCGGAGGCGTGCTCACAATCACGGAAAACTCCCTGATGGAGTCGACGCCAAGATTGAGACCTGTGGCTGCACCCGGCGATGTATTCGCGTAATCCATAATGGACACACCATCCAAAAGAAAATCGAGCATCTCGGGGCGGCCGCCCGACAATGCGATCTGTTGCCCTTCGCCGCTTTCGAGGCGCGGCGATATGGCCGGCTGGCCCACGGGGTTCGCCCCGCGCAACGGGGCGACACCTGCTTGCAGCGTCGTCAACTGTACCCAGTCGCGCCCGTTCAGGGGCAACTCGCGAATCGTCGACTCATCCACGGACCCACTGACGGTGGAGTTATTCAACTCCACCTGCTGGATAGCGCTCGTAACTTCCACCTGTTCGCTGACAGCCCCAACCTTCAGTTCCAGGTTGAGCGTAAGCTCGCGCCCAACAAGTACGGCAACCCCGTTCTCGAGAAGAGTCCCAAACCCGGACGCCGTCACTGCGACATCATAGTTGCCTGGCGGCAGGCTCGGGGCATTGTAGAAACCATCGTCGTTTGTGGTGACGACCCGGCTCTCGCCAGTCGCGGTATTCTTGATGACCACTTGTGCGTTGGGGATGCGCGCCCCGCTGGTATCCGTCACGGTACCTAGTATCGTCCCTCCGCCGGCTTGCCCGTATGCTGGGAAGGCGGCCGCAAAGCATAGCGCTAGTGCGAGGATGACTATCCGTGTCTTTTCCATGAGGTCAAGTCTCCTTATGTCCAGCCCGGCCTACCCTAGATTGCCGACATTACCCTGCCAGCCCTCGGCTCGATTCTACGTGGGGCACCGTGACGACGTTACCGTTCGATGTTTGACAACGGAGTTGATAACCCCCGACCCATTCCGGATGGCGGCTAGCATATCCAAAACGCGTTGCGGCGAGGCTGAATCGAAGATTAATTCTTGTTAATCTGACTGCAGCGTTGCGCCGCGGTAGGGACCGTGTTCCTATTCATCGTTTTTGAGTAAATGCGCAGAATTCAGGTTTGGTTGTGCGGGTGGGATGTGTTGGCGTTGACGAAGCCGGGATTTGCGAGTTCCTGTTTCTATTGTACGAGCCGAGTCCCTTGCCGAATTGAATCGGGGACGGGCCATGCAATGAGGGGCAAAATCACTGAGAATATCGAGCCTTTTCCCGGCTCTGTTTGACACTCGATCTTGCCGCCATGAGCGTTCGCAATCGCCTGCGCGATTGCCAATCCCAGGCCGCCACCGCGGGCCTCGACAGAGTCCGCACCCGTGGCCCGGTAAAAGCGCTCAAAAATGTGGGGGAGGTGCTCCGAAGAGATGCCCATGCCCTGGTCTTCGAATTGGATTTGGGCGGAACCGTTCACACGGCTGAGGCTGACTCTGA
>Ga0187872_10001612_pt1 | contig 22372 bp, 16 predicted proteins | sample June2016WEW_16_4_FD_132973 | JGI IMG/M metagenome (GOLD analysis project Ga0187872, IMG submission 132973) | Peatland microbial communities from SPRUCE experiment site at the Marcell Experimental Forest, Minnesota, USA - June2016WEW_16_40 | ecosystem: Environmental > Terrestrial > Soil >...
GATCCCCAACTCGCGTTTCCCCCGGTCATAGCCGATCGCAGCAATGCTCGTCGAATCCACCGCCACACACTTCATCATGCCAGTCTAACTGCGACAGAGTTTATGAGACCACTTCTAGGCTCTGGTTCGTGTTTGCGGTTACGGCACTTTCCATCATCAGCACTATTGCGCTAGCAGCACCCAGTTGCACAGGGTGGATGAAACAACCTGACGGTAGTTACTGGAGAACCTGCGTAGACGACAAAGGGCGCCAGTATTGTGAGCAAAGCAAGAACGGCCATATTTCCAGGGTGCGGTGCAAGTAAGAATCTTATGGACTGCCCCGTTCTGGCGAAGCTAGGGCGGGGTAGTTGTCTGTTCCGCAACTGCATTTCGATCAATCGCGTGGTGACCCTGACACTTGGACTCGATCTCCCTATCCTGCGCCGTGCTGTGATATCGAACGAAAGCCCCACCAAGCTGTGCTTGAATGGGGCCCCGCGGGATTTCCTATTCTCATACCTCGGGCCCCCGCGTGGTCGTTTTGGGTTCGGGTTGAGCGCAATCGACTGAGCGGTTGTTACAATTCCAGCGATGCCCACGAACTGGCTTTTTTGGGTGTTGTTTCATGTTTTCGTGTTTGCCATGCTGGCGCTGGATCTCGGCGTCTTCCATCGCAAGGTGCGCGTCATCCCCTTCCGCGAGGCCGTTGCCTGGACGGCGATGTGGATTGCGCTGGCCGCAATCTTCGCCCTGCTGATTTATTTCTTCGGGCACGCCATGACGGGCAGGTTTCACCGCCCGACGCGCGTGCTTTCGCTCGAGTTCATCACCGGATACGTGGTTGAAGAGGCGCTCAGCGTCGATAACCTTTTCGTTTTCCTGCTGCTGTTCCGCTACTTCGGGGTTCCCGGTGAATATCAGCACAAGGTGCTGTTCTGGGGAATCCTGGGCGCGCTGGTGACGCGCGCTGTTTTCATCCTGACAGGGGTCACGCTGGTGAATCGCTTCCACTGGGTGATTTACCTTTTCGGGGCTTTTCTCGTCTATGCCGGTGCGAAGCTGTTCGTGCAGAAGGACGAAGACCAGATCGACCCGGAGAGTAATCCGGTGGCCAAGTTCTTTCGCGGGCATGTGCCGATGGTTGCCGATTTCGGAGACGGCAGGTTTTTCGTCCATCGGGAAGGAAAACGCTATGCCACGCTGCTGGCGCTGGTCGTGGTGGTAATCGAAACCACCGACGTGGTGTTCGCGACCGATTCGATTCCGGCGATCCTGGCTATTTCGCGTGATCCTTTTATTGTGTACACGTCCAATGTCTTTGCGATTCTCGGGCTGCGGTCGCTGTTCTTCGCGCTGGCGGGGATGATGAAGATGTTTCATCTGCTGAATTATGGCCTGGCTGTGATTCTGGTATTCATCGGCACAAAGATGCTGGCTTCGAACTGGTGGGAGATGCCGACCGGATGGGCCCTGGCAGCCGTGGCGGGCGTGCTTGCGATTTCGGTGGCGCTCTCGTTGGCATTCCCCGAGAAGCGGGAGAACGCGAAATAAGCCGGGTTGCTGGAAGCTAGGGCCTGCTAAACCCTTATTAGGATAGGGCGGCAGCGGCGTGAGCTGGATATTTTGGTTTGTTCTCTCGTCTGGCATTGCCGAGCGGGCTGACTTCAACTAGAATCCGCGCGACTCATTTTTCGGCCCTCCGGCGGTGCCTCCGGTCATGGCAGGTGTGAAAGCCGCTGTTCGCGCCGGAGGCGTCAGCCGGAGCGGCTGGGCTTGGGTGGACTTATGTAGATGATTCTTATAATACTTATTTCGAACTGAATCCATTTTCCGGCAAACGACATCAAAAGTTGAGTAAGATTGACTCAAGGAGTGTTATGGCCAACGAAACGCGCAACTTAGAGAGTGTCCCGCCCGAATTACGGGATGATGCCACGGAAGCGCGCACCCTGCCGGTACTGCCGGTACGGGACACGGTCCTATTCCCGCATGCTGTTTTGCCACTCACTGTGGGCCGCGAAAGTTCTGTTCAGCTGATCAACTCGCTGGGAGAAGACAAGACCATTGTGGTTGTGGCCCAGCGCGAGGCTCGCGTGGATTCCCCGCAGCCGACCGATCTGTTCATGATCGGCACGCTGGCGGTGGTTCATAAAGTCGTCAAGATGCCAAACCAGAGCCTGTTCGTGTTTGCCGAGGGTCTGGAGCGCGTGCGGCTTGACGAATACACGCAGTTGGCCCCGTTCATGAAGGCGACGGTGACCACGATCAGCGAGGTGATTCCGCCCAAGAGCGCCGAAGTGGAGGCCTTGCAACGGAACATTCTCACGCTGTTCCAGCAGATCGTGACGGGCTCGCCGACGCTCTCCGACGAGCTGTCGACCGTGGCGATGAATATCGAAGAGCCGGGGCGTTTGGTCGATTTCGTCGCTTCGTCTCTGCCCTCGCTCTCAACGCGCGACAAGCAGGAGATTTTGGAGACGCCGGACGTTTATCTGCGGCTGGACAAAATCAATCAGCACCTGGCAAAAGAGCTGGAAGTGCAGCAGCTACGGAACAAGATCCAGTCCGAGGTGCAGGATCGCGTACAGCAGACGCAGCGTGAGTACTACCTGCGCGAGCAGATGAAGGCAATCCAGAAAGAGCTGGGCGAACAGGACGAAACACAGCGCGACGCGGAGGAATTCAAGGAGAAGATCGAACAGTCGGGCATGCCGGACGAGGTAAAGAAGGAAGCTCTCAAGGAGCTGGCCCGGCTGGCGCGCATGTCCCCGATGGCGGCCGACTATTCGGTGACGCGTAATTACCTGGAGTGGCTGGTAGTGCTGCCCTGGGCGAAATCGTCGGGCGTCGAAGCCGATATTCTCAAGGCAAAGGACATCCTCGACGAAGATCACTATGACCTGCAGAAGGTGAAGGAGCGCATTCTCGACTATTTGTCGGTGCGCCGCCTGAACCCGAAGATGAAGGGCCCGATCCTGTGCTTCTTCGGACCTCCGGGCGTAGGCAAGACATCGCTGGGCAAGTCGATCGCGAGGGCGCTCGGACGCAAGTTTGTCCGCCTGTCGCTGGGTGGCGTGCACGATGAGGCGGAGATCCGCGGACATCGCCGCACGTACATCGGAGCGATGCCGGGGCAGATCATTCAGGGGATTCGCCGCGCCGAAACTAACGACCCGGTTTTCATGCTCGACGAGATCGATAAGGTGGGACGCGACTTCCGCGGCGATCCAACTTCAGCGCTGCTGGAGGCGCTGGACCCGGAGCAGAACAACACGTTCCGCGATAACTACCTCGACGTGCAATTCGACCTGTCAAAGGTGCTGTTTATCACGACTGCCAATCAGCTCGATACGATTCCCGATCCGCTACGCGACCGCATGGAGATCATCGAACTGCATGGCTACACGGAAGAAGACAAGGCTCACATCACCTTCCAGTACCTGATCAGGCGGCAGACGGAGGAGAACGGCGTCACCGATCAGCAGATCGAGTTCACGCAGGATGCGGTGAGCTTCATCATCCGGCACTACACGCGGGAGGCCGGCGTGCGCAGCCTGGAGCGGCAGATCGGAACCATTTGCCGGAAGCAGGCGCGCCGCATCGCCGAAGGCAAGCTCGATAAGCTCGTCGTAACGCGCGAAGTGGTGCACGAGATGCTGGGCGGCATCAAGGTCAGGGTTGACACCGAGATCGCCGAACGGACGAAGCGGCCGGGAGTGGTGGTTGGGCTTGCCTGGACTCCGACCGGAGGCGACATCCTCTTTGTCGAAGCGATGAAGATGAAAGGGAAGGGCGAGTTCAAGATCACCGGCCAGATTCAGGACGTGATGCGCGAGTCGATGCAGGCGGCCCTTAGTTGGGTGCGCTCGAACGCGGTCTCGCTCGGCATCGACGAGGACTTTCTGTCGAAGCACGATCTGCACATCCACGTGCCGGCCGGCGCCATACCGAAGGATGGCCCTTCGGCTGGCGTGACTATCGCTTCGGCATTGGTTTCGCTGTTGACCGAGCGGCCGGTTCGACCGCTGCTGGCCATGACCGGCGAGATCACGCTCAGCGGCAACGTGCTGCCGATCGGCGGCGTGAAGGAGAAGTTCCTTGCCGCCAGGCGCGCGGGAGTGAAGGACCTCATCTTCCCAGCCGACAATCGGCAGAATGTGGAAGAGGACGTGCTTCCCGAGCAATTGGAAGGCGTTAACGTGCATTACGCGAACACCATTAACGAGGTGCTCGACATCGCGCTGCCGACGAGCAAGGCCGAGGAGAAGAAAGATTCCGAGCTCCGCGAGCAGTTGCTCAGCAGCGTCTGAAGCGCCCTGACACGCGTAAACACGGCGCGTGCCGAGGACCCCGAGGCACGGCTGGCCGGGAGATCCGGTTGGCAAAGACATGAAAGAGCCCTATCCCTGGCTGGGGGTGGGGCTTTTTTGCGTCGATAACAGGTATTTCCAAACGTATCAGGCTGTCATGGCGAGCGAAGTCGAGCCACCTTTTGTTTCTGCTACCGAAAAAACAAAGGGTGGCTCCGCTCCGCGCCAGAACAGCTTCTTGTTTATCCCACAGGCGCTCGGCGCTCCGGTCGCCATGACATACTGTTGGGATTTTAGATACACCAGCAAAGGAACCGCACTAATTTTCCGCCCGGAAAGTCAAACGGCGTACTCCGTGGAGTACGCCGCATGGAACCATCGCCGGCTCAATCGTGCATCTGGAGTTCACTGACCTCGATTGTGAGATTGGAACTCTCGGGCGCGGCTGAACCCGCCCGCACCTGTGGGATCGTTTCGCTGGTAGTTATGAGGATAAGGAGTATGTATACGCAAAAAAGAATGTTTATGACGCGACGCAAGAAGCTAGCTTTCACCGTGGTCCTCCGGGGACGAACAGATATGAATTCGAAACTGCGTTATGAAAAGCCCCAACTGCTATAAGGGGCCCTACTGCTATGAATGCACTACAATTCCTACCCTAGGCGCAATCGGCGGCGCAAACTAGTACAGCAGTCACGCGAAAACGTGACCGCTGCGGCGAAACCACTGCCGCCCGTCACCATGAGGTGTGCGCTGCCGCACTCTGTCCGCTGAACCTGAACCTCGTCATTTTGCTTTTTATTAGTTGCGAAACACTCTGATATGCTTCGTGCATGCGCGTGCAGGTTGTTTTTTTTGGGATTCTCAAAGACCTTGTAGGAAGCTCCGAAGCGCAGTTAGAGCTGCGGACAGGAGCGACCGCGGGGGATCTCTGGACGGCGCTCCAGGCGCAAACGCCCGGACTCGCGCGCTTCCAGAAGTCGGTGGCGGTGGCGGTGAATCAGCACTACGCCGAGCCGGGAACGCTGCTCCATGAGGGCGATGAGGTCGCGCTGCTTCCTCCGGTAAGCGGTGGAAGCGGGTCTGCCGCCGGCCAGCCCGACGCCAAGCCCGCGATGAGGAGCGCCCATTGCCAGTTGCAACACGCGCCAATCGCTGCCGAGTCGATCATCCATCGCATCCGGCGCGGCGAAGACGGAGCGGTCGTGGTCTTCGACGGGATTGTGCGCAACCACAGTCGCGGACGGCGCACGCTTTACCTGGAATACGAAGCTTACGAGAAGATGGCGCTGGACGCCCTGGAAGCGCTCGCCACGGAGGCAAAGACTCGCTTCGAAGTGCGCGACTGCGCGGTCGTACACCGCCTGGGGCGGCTGGAGATCGGCGAAAGCAGCGTGCTGATCGTGGTTGCTTCGGCTCACAGGGCGGCGGCTTTCGACGCCTGCCGCTGGATCATCGATACCCTGAAGCGGACCGTACCTATCTGGAAAAAAGAGCATTTTGCCGATGGCGCGGTATGGGCCGATGGAGATCCCTTTCCGCCAAGCGTGGCTACGCTGCCGGGCAGCCAAAGCGCGTCGGGCGAGGCCCCAAAACCAGATAAGGCCGAAGGGACGGAGTTCAAGAATCCTGCAAACTCATGAAGCGGCTTCGGGTTAGATCAGTGGTGATGACGCATTGGATGTGTCGAGTGCTGCTCTCCGCGTTGCTGCTGGCGGCAGCCCCGACCTTGTCCCTCGCGCAACAGGTGCCGCATCCGCCGGATCGTCCGGACGCCAAGCAGCCGCCCGCGCAGCCTCCGCGGTCGCGTTCCTCCCAGAGCGGGGAGCCGGCGACGACATTCAAGGTGAATGTCAGGCTGGTGAACGTGTTTACGACCGTTACCGATGAGAGCGGCGCGCCTGTAGGGAATCTGACTAAAGATGACTTCCACATTTTCGAGGACGGCGAGGAGCAAAACATCGCTGTCTTCGACCGCGAAAGCGAGTTGCCGCTGTCGATTGTGCTGGCGGTCGACGCCAGCTTGAGCACGCGCAAAGACCTTCCGCTCGAATTGGAAGCGGCCAGGCGCTTTACGCATGCCATTCTGCGGCCGGTTGATGCCATTTCGATTTACCAGTTCAGCCAGTTTGTCTCGGAGGTGATCCCGTTCACCGGCGATTTGCGCGTTGTGGACCGGGGAATCTCCCGGATTCGTTCGCAATCTTCGACCGCGCTTTACGACGCAATTTACCTGGGGTCGAGAGCGCTAATTCCAAGGGACGGGAGAAAGGTACTGGTCGTCATTACCGATGGCGGCGACTCGAGCAGCAAGATTTCCTATAGCGAGGCGGTGCGCGCGGCCCAAACAGCGGAGGCGATTGTCTATTCGATCATCATGGTGCCAATCGAAGCCAACGCGGGGCGCGACATCGGCGGGGAGCATGCGCTCATACAGATTTCACACGATACGGGCGGCAAGTATTATTACGCGTCTAACCTGAACGGGCTGGACAAGGCGTTCAAGCAAATCAGCGAAGAGCTGCGCACGCAGTACTTGATCGCCTATTATCCCGCGAGGCGAATTAGCGGCGACTTCCGCAAGATTCGCGTCGTCGTGGAACCGCAGGCTGCGGAAAAGATCACCGCGACGGAGCTGCGGGTCCGGCATCGAACCGGGTATTACAACAGCAAACTCGAATAGCCAGAGCCGCGAATCCGGTCCGGGCTCTGCCGAAGCGTTTGGCTGTCGCGGATGTTCGGCACTGACAGAAGCGCAAGCTGCCTGTACAATTCAGGGCATGGTTTTCCGTTCAGCTCAAACCGCTCAAACCAGTCTTGCGAACCGCAAAGGCAAGACTCCGCCGCCCGAGGAGACATTTGAAGAAGTTGCGTACTTGAAATTGCTTGGCGAGAAGCAGAAGGCGGTGACCGTCAAACTGGTGGACGGCGAAATCGTTCGCGGCTGGATCGAGTACTATGACCGCAACATGATCCGGCTGACGCGCGAGGGCGCTCCCAACCTCTTTATATTTAAGCACGAGATCATGTATATCGCCGAAGGCGGCGGCCGCGAGGTTTCCCGCAAGCGCGATGCGGCCAAGCCGGCGGTTCAGCGCGACCCGGGCGTGAACGGCGCAAACGAGACCGGTAAATAGAAATTCGACATCAAACCTCCAGTGACTGCAAACTCCAGGTCTGAGTTCCTCCCAGAGATGTCGGCGATTGCCCGTGAAGCGGGCAAAGTGCTGATGGAGCATTTCCAGCAGAGCGTCGGGTTCGAGTACAAAGGCGAAATGGACCTCGTAACCGATGCTGATCGCGCGTCGGAGCGGCTGATTGTCTCGCGCTTACATGAGAGCTGGCCGGATCACGGCATCGTCGGAGAAGAGGGAAGCAACAAGCAGAGCGACAGCAGCTATCGCTGGTACGTCGATCCGTTGGACGGCACGACGAACTTTGCGCATGGCTATCCCGTGTTTTGCGTTTCCATCGGGCTGGAGCTTGCAGGCGTGCCGCAAGCGGGGGTGCTGTACGATCCGACGCGGGGTGAATTGTTCGCCGCCGAGCGGGGCAAAGGCGCCACGCTGAACGACAGGCCGATTCGGGTTTCCAAGCTGCCGACCCTTTCCGAGGCGATCCTTGGAACGGGGTTTCCAAGCTTCAAGCGCCACACGAGCCCGAACATTCACTTCTATCACCAGATTACGTTGCGGAGCCATGGCGTGCGGCGCGCCGGTTCAGCGGCGCTCGATCTGGCAAACGTCGCGTCAGGACGCTACGACGGTTTTTGGGAGTTTAACCTGAACCCCTGGGACACGCTGGCCGGCGTTCTGCTGGTACTGGAGGCGGGCGGGATGGTGACCCGGTTCGACGGTTCGCCCTGGCGGCTGGACAGCACTGAAACGCTCGCTTCGAATGGCCTGCTTCACCAGGAACTCATCCACAACTTCACCGAGATCTTTGCCGGACGCGGGCTGGCGCCACTGCCGTCGCCGGCGGATTGGGACCGAAACTGCTAGCGCTGAATGGCCGATAATCGGGGCGAGTTGAACTCTTCTGCCCGCGGTTGTATCTGTAGAGGTATTGGGGGCTTACAAAAAGTTCTGTGCGGAAGCAGTTTCCATGCGGACCAGACCAGACCGCAAGGTGCCAATAGGCTGCGTGAACAAGCCGCACACCGAGGGTTGAAACCGTGGCGAATCCTCTGCTTCAGCGAAAGGTTGAAAAACTACCCGATCGAGTCCGTCTCGAAGGAAGGATACTGTTTCTCACCGAAGACCCGGAATTGATCAGGCGCCAGCTCGCCGGCGAAGACCTGGCGTGGGACACCGGCAATCCGGCGGCGAATCCAAAGCTGCGTGACGACATTTCCACCGACGAGATCACGCCGGCGCACATCTGTTTTTTCTTCGACGAGACGCTCGGCCGTTTTGTTAGAATCGAGTGTTTTCGATGGGTTTTCGATATCATCAGCAGGCGTTCCGGAGAAAGCGAAAACTATGGCATATGTGATTGCAGAACCCTGTATCGGCACGAAGGATACGGCGTGCGTCGACGCGTGTCCGGTGGATTGCATACACCCGAAGAAGGACGAAGATGCGTTCGCCAAGGAAGAGATGCTGTATATCGATCCGGTCGAGTGCATCGACTGCGGGGCGTGCGTTCCGGTTTGTCCCGTTTCGGCTATTTTTGCGCTCGATGATCTGCCGGAGAAGTGGAAGGCTTACACCGAGCGCAACGCGAAGTACTTTGGCCGGTAGCCTCGCAGCAGCCTGTGCCCAAGTTCTGGGTCATCGGCTGCCACTGGCCGGGCTTTGAGCTTTATTCCAGGGGCGAGCCGGGTACGGCGCCCCTGGGAAAAAGCGCCTTCCGCACGGGGCGAATTCCCGTGCTTCCCTCCTAGTCTCCACTCCAGTAAGATTAGTCTGATGCGCTTGATATGAAGGACTAGCCTGTCTCGGCCCCAACGGACGCAACGGCGACCGGCGAGGAATTCATAGGCGCCGAGAACCACTCTGAATGCCGCTGAAGCAGTCTGAGGCGATTGTTCTGCGTACGTATCCGCTGCACGAGGCGGACCTGCTGGTCACTTTGTTCACTCGCCTGGAAGGCAAGGTGAAAGGCGTGGCGAAGGCGGCCAAGAAGTCGCGCCGGAGATTCGCCGGCGCCCTGGAGCCGCTGACCTGTGTGCGTGTCCTCTGGGAGGATCGCGAGCGAAGGGAGCTGGCGCGGATCGATTCCTGCGAGGTGTTGGCGTCACCGCTCTCGTCGCAGGTGGACTACCCTCGCATTGTGGCCTTGGGACATGTGGCCGAGATGCTGGACGAGATGATGCCGGAGCGTGAAGCGAACGACGCGATTTACCGGCTGGCTATCTCGGTGCTGGCGAATTTGAATTCGAATGCCATCTGGATGCCGGTGACCTACTTCCAGCTCTGGCTGGTGCGGCTGATGGGCTTTCTGCCGGAGCTGGGCGCCTGCATCGTTTGCGGACGCGCCCTGGACGGGCAACGGGCGTGGTTCCATGCGCTGGCGGACGGCTTGATGTGTCCGGAACATAAGCGGCTGGCGTCTTCGGAGATGACGGCCGAGTCGAGGGGATTGGCGGCGGAGATGTTCCGCTCGCCGGTGGAGAAGTTAGCAGGCGAGCCGTGGCCGCGCTCACGCGGCGCGGACCTGCGCAAGTTCCTGATGCAGATTCTCTCTCGGCACCTGGATCGCAAACTGGTGACGGCGGCGCAGTTGGAGAAGGTGGACTGAGCGAACAGCGCCGCATCCACAAGCTGACTGGAGTGAACGCAATTACTGATGACTGGGGCCGAGCGCTCGGCCGGAAAGACTGTCTGTGACTGGATCAGTTAACAAACCGCTCACCTTCCAGGATCTAATCCTGAAACTGCAAGAGTTTTGGGCGCGCTACGGATGTGTGTTGCAGCAGCCGCACGATGTCGAGGTTGGCGCGGGCACGATGTCGCCCGAGACCTTTTTGCGCGTGCTTGGGCCGGAGCCGTATCGCGTGGGTTACGTCCAGCCTTCACGCCGCCCGGCGGATGGCCGCTATGGCGAGAATCCGAATCGGCTGTACAAGCACACGCAGTTCCAGGTGATTCTGAAGCCGCCGCCGGAGAACGTGCAGGAGCTCTACCTGGAGTCTCTGAAGGCGATCGGTATTGATTTGCGCAAGCACGATGTCAAGTTCGAAGAGGACAACTGGGAGTCTCCGACGCTTGGCGCCTGGGGCGTGGGCTGGCAGGTGATGCTCGACGGGCTGGAGATCACGCAGTTTACTTATTTCCAGCAGTGCGGCGCCGTGGACCTGGACCCAATGTGCGCCGAGTTGACCTACGGCATGGAGCGCATCGCGGCCTTTCTGCAGGACGTGGATTCCATCTACGACATCGTGTGGGTCTACGGGCCTGACGGCAAGCCGGTGACGTACGGCGACATCCGCTTGGCCGACGAGCAGCAGTATTCGGTCTACAACTTTGAATTGGCCGACGTGGACAAACTCTGGAAACACCTGGACGCCTACGAGGCCGAGTGCCAGGAATTGTTGGCCGAGTATGCCAAGTTGATGAGCGAGAAAAAGGAGACAGGCAAGAAGGAGCGCGTGCTGGATGAGGAATTCGGGAAGCATTTAGCGCAGCAGAAGTTGCGCTTCCCGCTGCTGCCTGCATTTGATCTGTGCCTGAAGTGCTCACACTTGTTCAATTTGCTGGACGCGCGAGGAGCAATCAGCGTGACGGAGCGGGTCGGCATTATCGCGCGGATTCGCACGCTGGCCGTCGCCGCCGCCAGGTCGTGGGTCGAGCAGCAGAAGACCAGAGTGGCGGCCGCGGCTGCCAAGGCCCGTTATGTGGAAACCGATGAGGAGGCTTCTGAGCGTCACTTCCAACCCCGCGAGGTTTAGTATGCCGCGGAGGCGAATCCGGGGTCGCTGCCCGCCGGTGCTCGCAAATTTAACCTGACTTTGCTCATCGCGCGATGGGCTGCGCATAGAATAGGAAAGAACTTGTTGCAATGGCGAATTTTCTGCTTGAAATAGGGACCGAAGAGATTCCGGCCCGCATGATCGCCTCGGCCGCCGAGGAGCTGACCAAGCGCGTGTGCGATTTGTTGGCGCGCGAGCATCTCGCCGAAGTGGCGGCCGTGGAATCTTTCTCCACGCCGCGCCGCATTGCGGTGCTGGCTCGCGGAGTGGCTGACGCACAGCCTGATGTCAGCGAACAAGTGCTGGGACCTTCGTTGAAAGTCGCCTTTAGAGACGGCCAGCCGACGCCGGCGGCGCACGCCTTCGCGAAGAAGGTGAACCTGGAACTGAACGCACTGGAAAAGGTTTCAATCCCGAAAGGCGAGTATCTGGCGGCGAAGGTGTTGAAGAAGGGACGCGCCGCTTCGGCGCTGCTGGCGGAGTCGCTGCCGAAAGAGGTGGGCTCGATCTACTGGGCCAAGAATATGTACTGGCGCGGCAAATCGGCGGAGCGTTTCGTGCGCCCGGTGCGCTGGATCGTGGCCTTGCTCGACGGCAAGGTGGTGCCAGTCGAGTTTGGCGGGATCACGGCGGGAAACAAATCGCGCGGGCACAGGATTCTATCGGAAGGCGACATAACGCTGCGCGCGGAAGACGAGTATGCGGACAAGTTGAAAAGCGCGTGCGTGATTCCGCATCCCTCGGAGCGGGAGACGATCATCCGCAAGGCGCTGGATGCGGCCACGAGGACGATTCCGGGAGCGCGCTGGCGGGAAGATAAAGAGCTGCTGGCGACGGTCGTGAACCTTACTGAATATCCTTCGGTCATTCTCGGCAATTTCGAGCCCGAATACTTGAGCCTGCCGGAAGAAGTGCTGGTGACCGTGATGCGCGACCACCAGAAATATTTCGCCCTGGAAGACGCAAACGGCAAGCTGGCGCCGCACTTTCTGGCGGTGCTGAATACGTCCTCCGACTCCGCCGGCTTGATCTGTCATGGCAACGAGCGGGTGCTGCGCGCGCGCTTCAACGATGCGCGCTTCTTCTGGCAAACCGACCAGAAGATCACGCTGCGCGAGCGCGTCGAGTTGCTTAAGTCGGTTACCTTCCAAAAAGATCTTGGCAGCTATTTCGAAAAAGCTATCCGCACTCAACACCTGGCGAGTTTGGTGGCGGAAAGCGTGCGTGAGGACGGAATTACGGTGCGTCCGGGGATTATCCACAAGGCCGCGCTGCTGGCCAAAGCGGATTTGACGACCGAGCTGGTCAAGGAATTTACCGAACTCCAGGGTATTATCGGCGGTCTCTACGCCAAGGCGCAGGCCGCGGCGCTGGAGATGAATCCCTTTGTGGGCGACGTGATCTATGATCACTACAAGCCCGAGTCGATGGAAGATGCGGTGCCGCGCACTCTGGAGAGCGCGGTTCTGGCGATTGCCGACAAAGCGGATTCCATTGCCGGAATGTTTGCGCTGGGGATGCAGCCCACAGGATCGAAAGATCCTTTCGCGCTGCGCCGCGCCGCCAACGGCATCGTTCGCATTCTGGCCGAGCACAAATTGCCGTTGAGCATTTCGCAGATCATGGCCGATGCGCTTTTGCAATACAAAGGCAGCGAAGCCGAGAAGAAGTTCACGGCGGTGGAGGGCTTTCCGCGGGATGTCGCGGCGTTCTTCCGCGAGCGCCTGGAATTCTACCTGCGCGACGCGAAGGGCTATGCTTATGACGTGGTGAACGCGGTGCTAGCCTCGGGCGCGGACAATGTTCCGGATGCGATCATGCGTGCCGAAGCGGTGGCGAGAGTTCGCGGCTCGGAGGATTTCGAGGCGATTTCGATTGCGTTCAAGCGGATGAAGAACATTCTGCGGCAGGCCGCCGAAAGCAAGAAGACCGGAACGGAAGCGGTTGCCGGAACCCATGACGATGGCGAACCGGCGGAGCGTGAACTAGCCGGACAGGGGGCACAATCCGGAGAGAGTGTTCGCGTACTCTGCGCCGAGAAAAAATACGACGAAGCGCTGGCCGAGGTCGCGAAGATCCGCAAACCGATTGACGAATTCTTCGATCGCGTGATGGTGATGGTCGAGGACGAACAGGTTCGTAACCGCAGGTTGGCGTTGCTGGGAATGCTGCTCGGCCAGTTCAGCAATATCGCCGACTTCAGCGAGATCGTGACCGAGCGTAAGAGTTTGCAGTAACCGGTTCCTTTGGGGCGGCAACGTCGTACAGGTCCGGCGAGTCAATGAGCACTGTTATTCCGGCGGTGGTAGACGCCTTTAGAGGTTGAGGTTGAAATGAGCACACAAACTTTTGAAAGTGAGAGCGCACAGATGGCAACACCCAAAGAGACCGCGATCAAATACGTATACTTCTTCGGCGGCGGGAAGGCTGAAGGAAACGGAAAAATGAAGAATATGCTTGGCGGCAAAGGCGCCGGCCTGGCCGAAATGACGAACGCCGGGTTGCCGGTTCCTCCGGGCTTCACGATCCAGACGGAAGCCTGCCGCGACCGGATGCGCGGTTCGCTGTCGCCTGAACTCGACGCGCAGATGGACGAGGCGGTCGCGAAACTGGAAAAGCTGCAGGGACAGAAACTGGGCTCGGGTGAGAACCCGTTGCTGGTATCCGTGCGTTCGGGCGCAAAGTTTTCCATGCCGGGCATGATGGACACGATTCTGAACCTTGGCCTCAACGACGAATCGGTGGTGGCCCTGGCGGAAAAGACCGGCAATCCCCGTTTTGCCTATGACTCTTATCGCCGGCTCATCCAGATGTTCGGCAATGTCGTGCTGGAGATCGAAAAGGCGCATTTCGAGGAAGTGTTCGACAAGAAGAAAAAACAGAAAAAGGCAAAGCTGGATACCGATCTCGACGCCAAGGCGCTGCAGGAAGTGATCGCCGAGTACAAGAAGGTGGTCAAGAAGTTTGCCAAGGTCGACTTCCCGCAGAGTCCGCGCGAGCAGCTCGTGATGGCCCGCGATGCGGTTTTCCGGAGCTGGAACAATGAGCGCGCCAAGCACTATCGCCGCATCAACAACATCGATGACTGGTTGGGAACCGCCGTCAACGTGCAAGCGATGGTCTTCGGCAACATGGGCGAGAACAGCGGCACGGGCGTCGGCTTCACGCGCAACCCCGCAACCGGTAAGAAAGAATTTTACGGCGAGTTTCTGCTGAACGCGCAGGGCGAAGACGTTGTCTCCGGCGTGCGGACTCCGGCTCACATCACCGAGCTCGAGAAGATCATGCCGGACGTCTATAACCAGCTGCGTGATATCACGTCGCGAATGGAAAAGCACTATCGCGACATGCAGGACTTCGAGTTCACCATTCAGGACGGCAAGCTTTACATGCTGCAGACCCGCAACGGCAAGCGCACGGGACTGGCGGCTGTGCGCTTGGCCATCGACATGGTGGAAGAGGGCTTGATTTCGAAGGAAGAAGCGATTTTCCGCGTAGAGCCCAACCAGCTCTATGACTTCCTGGTCCCGCAGCTTGACGAAAAGGGAAGCAAGGTCGAAGTGCTCGCCACCGGTTTGCCGGCTTCGCCGGGCGCTGCCGTGGGACAGATCGTATTTAGCGCCAATGACGCCGTGGCTTACACCCAGAAGGGCAAGATGAAGTCGGTCATCCTGGTGCGCGGCGAAACCACGCCGGAAGATATTCACGGCATGGAAATCGCGTCCGGCATTCTGACCTCGCGCGGCGGCATGACTTCGCACGCGGCGGTGGTCACGCGCGGCATGGGCAAGTGCTGCGTGGCGGGCGCGGGCGACATTGCTGTGGACGAGAAGAAACGCGAGATGCGAGTGAAGGGGCAGACCTTCAAGGAAGGCGACTGGCTATCGCTGGATGGCACGACCGGCCGCGTGATCAAGGGCAGGCTGAACACGATCGCGGTTTCGGCGGACAATCCGGACTTGGTGAAGTTCATGAGCTGGGCCGATCCGTATCGCAAGCTGGGGGTGCGCGCCAATGCGGACATTCCGCGTGACGCGAAGCAGGCCCGGCTGTTCGGCGCCGAAGGCATTGGTCTGTGCCGCACCGAACACATGTTCTTCGCCGAGGACCGTCTGCCGTTCATGCGCATCATGATCCTGGCCGACAACGAGAAGGACCGCCGCGCGGCGCTCAAGAAGCTGCTTCCGATGCAGCGTGCCGACTTCGTCGGGCTGTTCAAGGCGATGGACGGCCTGCCGGTTACGATCCGCACGCTGGATCCGCCGCTGCACGAGTTCCTGCCGAAGCGCGAGGACCTGATGGTGGAAATCGCCAAGCTCGAGATCGGCAAGCCGAAGTCTCCGAAGTTGAAGGCACTTCGCGCGCTGTTGTCTCGCGTGGAAGATCTGCACGAGATCAACCCGATGCTCGGACACCGCGGATGCCGTCTGGGAATCACTTATCCGGAGATCACCGAGATGCAGGCGCGCGCCATTCTGGAAGCGGCCGTTGAGGTGAAGAAGAAGGGCATCGACGTGGAACCGGAGATCATGATTCCGCTCACCAGCGGCATCAAGGAGATGAAGAACCAGGGCGACATTGTCCGCCGTGTGGCGGAGGAGGTCTTTAAAGAGAAGGGCATGAAGGTCGATTACATGGTGGGAACCATGATCGAGCTGCCGCGTGCCTGTCTAATGGCGGACCAGATTGCGCAGGAAGCCGAGTTCTTCAGCTTTGGCACGAACGACCTGACGCAGACGACCTTCGGTTTTTCGCGTGATGACATCAACAAGTTCCTGCCGGCCTATCTGAAGGATGGAATCATCAAGCAGGATCCGTTTGCGGTTTTGGACCAGGAAGGCATGGGGCAACTGGTGAAGATGGGAACCGAACGCGGCCGCAAGACGCGTGCGAACCTGAAAGTCGGCATCTGCGGCGAGCACGGCGGCGAGCCCGAGTCGGTGAAATTCTGCCATAGGGTGGGAATGAACTACGTCTCATGCTCTCCGTTCCGTGTTTTGACTGCCCGCCTTGCCGCGGCGCAGGAAGGCCTTTCCGAAAGAGGAATGGAGGGGGGCCAGACGAAGTAATCGCGTGTGGTCGTCCTGAGCGCAGTGAAGGACCTGCTTTCCCTGTCGGGACTAACAGGTTCTTCGCTCACGCAACAACCGGCATTAAGAGAGGGCCTGGCGGAAAAGCCGGGCCTTCTTTGTGTGGGCAATGGGCGGACGGACAGCCATTCTTTCTATGTCAATTGCGCCCCGCCTGCTACCATAAACTGTGTCAACACTTTGAAATGGGCAAATCGATTCTGCCTTGTCTTTCCTCACGACAATCTGGGATGAAGCGTTAGCCGAGGAAGCGCCGGCAAGAGTGGCGGCGGCGCGCTTCTATCATCCTGAGCTGGACATGCTGCGTTTCTTCGCGTTCTTCGCCGTGTTCTGCCACCACGCGCTGCCGCACAATGTTTCGGCGTATGCCGCGCTTCACATTGTGCCGTGGCTCGGTCATCTTCTGGCGGGCATTGCTATGACGGGTGCTTTCGGCGTCGACGTTTTCTTCGTGCTCAGCTCATTTCTGATTACGGAGCTGCTGTTGCGGGAGAAGTCGCTGCTGGGAGAGGTCGATGTCAGGTCTTTCTATGCCCGCCGAGTGCTCCGGATCTGGCCGCTTTATTTCGCATTTCTGGCTTTGGTGGCGGCGATGCAGTTATTCGTGCCCGGGCAGCAAATCGGCTGGCGGGCAGCAATGGGATTCACCTTCCTGGCGGGAAACTGGTGGGTCGTATTTCACGGGTTTCCATCCTCGGTGATCTTTCCGCTGTGGAGCGTCTCGATCGAGGAGCAGTTTTACCTGCTGTGGCCTGCCGCGGTGAAGCGGGCAGGAACCGTGATGATGCTGGCGCTCGCAGTTGGTATGCTGGCCCTGGCAAATGCGACGCGCCTTTATCTTGGGCTGCACAACACGATGGAGACCCAGGCCTGGTGCAATACATTGGTGCAACTTGACCCGATTGCGGCCGGCATTCTGATTGCGGTGTTATTGAAAGGAAGGACACCCGCGCTCGGCGCGAGAGCGAGAGTCGCGCTCGCCGGGGCAGGGATTGCGCTGCTGTGGGCGGCCGCCAATTTCTTCCGCATCAATATCGATCCGCTCAAGTTGCAGGACCTGTTGCTCGGTTACCCGGTGATGGCCGCGGGTGCTTCAACGCTGCTCTTCGCCGTGCTTTGCAGCCGGCCCATGCTGGACAAGAGCTTGTTGGTGTACCTGGGCCGCATCTCGTATGGGCTTTACGTTTTCCATATGCTGGCGCTGATGTGTTCGGACTATCTGATTCCGCATTTCACGGCGTCCGTCAAGCGCTTGGTGCTGCGCGAACTAATTGCGCTGATGCTGACGGTCGCGCTGGCGGCGGCTTCCTACCGTTGGCTGGAAACTCCATTCCTGAAGTTGAAGCAGCGCTTTACCCACGTGCTATCGCGAGCGCTCTAGTATCGCGTCCCAGAAGTTCGCGCGATGACATTTTGAAGTGTCATGCTGAGCGAGTGAGCGAACCTACGAGATAGCTTGCCAGGGGCTGTCTACTGCACTTTTTGCAAACGGGCGACGAGTTTCTGCGCGAGGTTCTCTTCGCTCTCCGACCAGAGCACGCGGCCAGTCAGTTGGCAATGCTTCTCCACTGCATGCGTGAAGGCAATGAGTTGGGCGACATTCTCGCGCACACGCTGCTGGTCCGCGGGCGACAGATCCATATCTTCGTAAAGGAAAGAGTAGTCCAGCCCGAAATCGATTTCGAGGTGCCCGTAATCGGTGTAGACGCCCTCATCGAATTCCGTGCCATGGAGAATGAAGCTGACTTTGTTTTCACGTCGCGACCACTCGCCGCCCTCGCTGGCCGGCGTCCACAACTCCCAATATGCCTCGAAGGTGATGGCATAGTCTTCATGGGCAAACTCCTCTACCGCCTCCATGGCTTGTTGCGGAGTGGCAGGCGGAGTGAACCGGCGCTCGAGGATGGTAGGCTCCGAGTAACTAATGGGCTGCACAGCGACGTAAGCGATCCCCGGCGCGGCGGGCGCAAAAGGGAATTGTTGCAAAACGCCTAGCGCGCGCACCAGCATTTCTTCGGCACGAAAGGTTGGAAACCACAAGCTCAGGTAAAGCGGATCGGCCATCGTTGCTCCATGGGTTCAGGCCCGGCGAGACGATGCCGGGCTGAATGACTCACTGGGCCGGTAATGCGCGTGCATCCGGCCCAGGCGCCACAACGCTATATAAAATACAAACGCTATATATACGATGCCTGAACTGCACGTTCACTTCTTTTGTTGCGTGGCTTCCCACACGGATTTGTAGTCGTAGGTCGGATAGAAGTCCGTGCGGAACGCTCCCCACGCGTGGCGCTCGATTGCGAGATTCACTTCGCGTAAACGCTCGGCCGGGAAACGAAGCGTGACGACCTGTCCGATGCCCATCATCACGTACCAGGAGACGACTTCGACGTCCTTGGGAGGAAAATTGTCGAAATAGCCGTGCGCCTTAAGGTCGGCGTTGATCTGGTCGAGCGTTTTGGACTCGTCATGACGTAAGAATATGGTAAGCATCATCATCCCTTTCTGCGCGCCTGCCTGCGGGCTTGCAGCGGGAGCCGACGGTGCCGCCGGTTGGTTTTGAGCCATACCGATCGAGGCCAATAACAGCAACAAAGAAAAGAGGCGAACAACGGTTTTCCAATTCATCAACATCATTTTCTCCTCGCGCCGGGTCTCTCGACAGGCCCCGGTTGCGGTTGAGTAGTGAGTGTCAGTCGGTCTTGCCGAGCCATTCCGGATGGCTCCAGGCGCCGTCGAAGTGGTGGATGGCCGGGTGTCTCTCAAATTGTCCTTTGCTCGCCCCGGGTTGCAAAGCGGCCGAATTCGCAACCTGCTTGCAACGCTTGCCGCACCGGCAGCGAGTTGCAGCCAGTGATGGCAACGCTCGCCGGCAGGTTGAGCGCATGCTGCCCTGCCCAACACGCGCAACTCCAGCGCGTGCCGGGAACCCGCATTCGACCGTCGCGGCTTTGGACTGCTAAATAATATCAGCACTCATCGGCGTCGTGCCGAGCGCTCCGACGGGGCGCAACAAAGTTCGGAGCGTGGTTTGCTTTCCGGCCATTTGGGCGACTCGCTTTTGACACTGCCGAGGTGTGCTGATACGATGAATCTGCTGGTACGTGCAAGAGTTCCTGCCTGTAGAGTCCCCGTCGTCTAGCCTGGCCTAGGACATCGCCCTTTCACGGCGGTAACGCGGGTTCAAATCCCGCCGGGGACGCCAACATTCAAAAGAGCTTAAGCTGCATCACCTGTTTCAGCGCAAATCTCTGGGGACGCTGTGGGGACGATAGAACCGGAACTTTGCCTTGTTCGTTCACTTTCCGGGGAGCTTTCCCTATCTGTGTTTGCTGGCAATTGCGGCAGGTTCCCAAACACACTATCCAACCGCTTGACGGCTGCCGACAGATGGGCGGGTGACAAATGGGAATACCGTTTCGTCATTCTCAGATCACGATGGCCTAACAGTTCCGCCACATCCTGCAGATCGGCGCCGCTCATGCGCAGCCATGAAGCCGCTGTGTGGCGCAAATCGTGAAGCCGGAAATCTGCGATGCCCACGCGCCTGCAAGCCCGTAGGAACGCAAGCGAGACGTTCTCTGGGGTGCATTCATCACTAGCAGGGAATAGGTGATCCGTAGGCCGTGCGCCGTTCTTGGGGACGGAATCAAGGACTTGGCACGCCAGCGCATTCAGCCACACAATGCGCCCGTCCCCGTTTTTCGTCTGCGGAAGCATGATGCGTTCGCCGCGCCGGTCCACATCTAGCCAGCGAAGTCCCAAAACCTCACTTCGCCTCATGGCCGTAAACGCCAGCAGACCCGCGATGGGCCGCAACCATTTCGGGCAGGCTTCAAGAACCGCGTGCAGTTCTGCGGGTTGAAGGTAGCGCACCCGCCCGGCAGGGACGCGGGGCATTTTCATTCCCTGAGCGGGATTCACCGGAATAATCTCCCATTCCATGGCAAGGTGAAACAGGTGCTTCAAGATGTTCAGTTCCTTGACCACAGAACCGGGCGTTACCATCGAGCTGCGCTCCGTTGCGTATCGCTGCACGTCGGCACGGCGGATGTTCGCCAGCTTCACACTGCCGAATGCAGACTTGAGATGGCCTTCCACGACTCCGCGTGTGCGCTCGTAAGCGTGGGGCGTCAGCCGTGCTTTTTGGTGCTGAAGGTAGCGCGGCATGATCTCAGCGAATGTTTCTTTGCCCGGCGGCATATAACCGAGGACGCGGGCTTTTTCCGCCTTCGCTTTCACCCCTGCCAGTACGTCACGAGCTTGTTGCAGAGTGTAAGCATCCAGTTTTCGCTTGCGCCGCCGGCCTGCGGCATCCGTCCAACTGCCGTAGAATGCCCCCGGCCTGTCCTTGCGCGTGAAGATTCCATCCCGATCACGTTTCCTACCTCTTGCCATAGGTCATCTCCTTTCCTTGCAATGTTTGTTTCTTGGCTGCTCGCTGTTTGCGAACGGATTCAATGTGGGCGCAGTATTGGCAGCAGTACTCGCGCTGATGTCGGCTTTCAATGGCGAATGGAGTGCGGCAATCCGGCCGGGCGCAAAGGCGGAACTGCACCTTCCGCAAATGGTCGATGACGATGGTGTCCAGGATCGCTCTCCGGCAGCTAGTTGCGCGCAAAACGTAGTGCGGATAAACGACAGTGGTGGGCGTCATGCAGGGCCAGCTTGAGCAAATGACGAAGCAACTGCCTGAGTTGCAGACGGCTGCCAATGCGGCGAGAGACTCGGTTATTGTTGCTCGTAACACGCTCGACTCCAATAACCAATCTGCCGCCAACACGCTCACCGAAATACAAAAACAGAGTAAGGCGATGCAAGATGCCGCCACTGCTGCCAGTAATCAGGTCGCCGGGATAAAAGAATCGAACCAGCTCAACCGAGATTCGTTGATCTCCGTGCAGCGAGCGGTAGTATCGTTTCAGGCGATCAATGCGAATCTGACTACCGAACGTCGGCCAACCGAAGACATTGAAAGTATACGGTTTGTGGCCAGCATGACAAATGCGGGAAATACTACTGCCAACGTCGAATTCGAGTGCTTCGCCGGAGGGAACGTTCCAAGCGAACCCACTGAAGAACAATTCAGAGAGTGCCTATCTACATCCACATTCTCTAGCGAATGCAAAACTGTCATGTCCGCTGGTAAGGCAGTCGGTCCGAAAGCACCGTTCACTCTTGGAGATTATGCGGTTCCATGGTCTTTTTTTGGAATTAATCCCCGCGCCTCCCAAGAGAAGATACAAACGCGCGTAGTTGGCGAGGGCGAAACACTGTTCATTTGGGGATGGGTATGCTTTGCCGTCTTCGCCGCGGTCAACGAGCTCTTGCTCGCGAAAATGAACAACGAGGTCTCGCATAGTGATAGTCGTTAGTGCGGCTGATTTGCCATCGAGCAAGTTCATGCGTAAGACTCTTGCGGCGTTCTCGGCGGCATTTTTTGTGCGATATCGCTCCAACGTGCCAATCACGCGCTTTCGCATCACTCGACGCCCGTCTGGCAGCGTGACGCGCCACCTAAAAACCCAAATACTCTTGCCACTTGAGGAGATGTCTAAATTGACTCCCCCTCGCTGAATCCGTGTCCTTTGCATAACTGTTGCTCCTTTCAGGTGCTAGGACACGGAACGCACTGGATGTGGACTTAAATTTACCCTTGATCTAATCCAGGTGTCCAACTCCGATTTGAGAAAACGCCAATGGCGTCGTGAACCGTCATTAAACGGGTACCAACCGTGTCAGCTTGTCCACCGCCCGCCGTTGCGACTCGGGGACAAACTGGGTGTAAATTTCCATAGTGGTCGCAATGCGGGAGTGCCGCATCTGACCCTGAATGTCTTTCGGATCTGCGCCCGCTATCTTTAGCCAGGTCGCGTGTGACGTTCGCAGGCAACGCCAGTTCACAAAGTCTAAGCCGAGCGTGCGCGCGGCCGGCTTAATGAACCGGGAAAGTATCGAGACTCCTATACGAGCCTGACAAATTGCTCCAATTAAATGAAACCCAAAGCCCGCAGCCGCAATTCAGGCCACTGAATAAATCATCAGCGCGGATCCGGTCTCTGTGAGATGGATAAAGC
>Ga0187872_10001614_pt1 | contig 22350 bp, 25 predicted proteins | sample June2016WEW_16_4_FD_132973 | JGI IMG/M metagenome (GOLD analysis project Ga0187872, IMG submission 132973) | Peatland microbial communities from SPRUCE experiment site at the Marcell Experimental Forest, Minnesota, USA - June2016WEW_16_40 | ecosystem: Environmental > Terrestrial > Soil >...
GAGTTCTACCTTGGGCTGCTGAATAAGGGGATGCAGCCAGAGATGGCGCGGCTGACGCTGGCACGCAAGATCGCCGCCATCACTCTGAAGATCTGGAAGAAAGGAAAAGCGTTCGATTCCGAAAAATTGAAGACACAAGCAGCTTGAGCGCGAAGTGCCATCGGAACGCGGAACCACCGTCGCGTAGTCCGTCGGCAACTGAGCGCTCGGGTCTAACAAAGGAGACCCCCCGGCTATGCCGGGGAGGCAGCAAGACCAGCGAAACCTGTGGCGATGACTTGCCACCGTCAAGGTGGCTCAATAACATCGGGGCCGCGTTAGCGACCCCGCTCAGCCGCTTCGAGCGGCTCACACACTAAGGCCCCCGGCTCTGCCGGGGGATATTTACCTCGTCACCAGGGCAGACCCTGCCTAATCGCCAGCCAACCACCCCCGAGAACGGTCTATTTGCGCAGCTTGCGCCGTACCACCCCGGCCAGAGCAAACAGTCCTGAGCCGAGCAGGGCCATGCTCCCAGGTTCCGGAACGGCTGGGGGCGTGCCGCCGGCGCCAGTGGCAGCGCAGCCGCCAACGTTCGTTTCGCCGGCCAAGGTGTTTGCGGTCTCTGCGAACACGCAGCCGTTAATGGTGCCCGCAAGCACCCCACTTCCGCCCGACGCGGCGGACATGGTGAAGCTCGTTCCCGCTAGAATGTCTCCGTCAAAGGTGATCGGTCCGGAGCTTCCGACGCTGATCGTGGCGGCGTTTTCAACGATCCAGAAGATGTTATCCGCCTGCGCTTCGTTCAACAAAGTGAATGTCATAGCGCCGTTCACGATGAAGGCCCCGTCAATTTGGATAATGAAAAGTGCCGTGGGGTCGCCTCCGGCATCGAAGGTCAAAGAGGTCCCTGTGGTCGTCGAAATGTCGCCCGAAGACGCGTATACAGTGTTTCCCGAGAAAGTTTGGCTCGTCGCGGTTGTAAACGACCCCGTGTGTGTCAAACCCTCCGCCGTGCTGAACGCGCCGCCGGGGTTGAAAATGGCGTTGTACGCCGTTGTAACGGCCGTGTCATTTCCACTCGTACAAGGGGCGCCACTCGTCGGTGTACAAACAAAACCGGTTGCGGTCCCCGCGGAGGTGTTGAAACCTGTAATCGTGGACGTGGCCCCAACATTGCCCGTGACAACAGAGGTCCCGGTATTCGATATCGAGCCGCCGATGAGCCCGAAAGAGCTGGCAGGGCCCAGATCGATCGAATCAGCACGGGCACTGACTGCCAACAACGAGAAGGCCAGGACTAGAACCAACATGGAAAAAATGCGTAATTTCATACTGCCTCCTTATCCGCCACCGGAGACCTATGACCCAGGTTTTGATCATTGCCGCCTGAATCGCGGCGAGGTCTTTCTTGTCAGGCTGATTCGGGTGTGGCCCTGGGAATCGGCCACAACGGCGGAAGAGAAGATGGGTCAGAGACGGGAGCCCATTACTGTCCGAGGACCGTTAACTGGCCTACCCGCAGTTGCAATGGTAATAACAAGCACGTTACCAGCCAGTCCGTTGCTGATTACAGTCAAGCATTTGCCGGGGTTCAGCAAAGGGAAACCGCAATCTCTTGCAGACCAAAGTTGTAAAGTTTTGTCCTTAGCGCGTCGGATGGATGTTCATTTTTTACGGCTAACGCGGTGCATACGAAGAAATATTGCACAGACGGGAGTTTCTGGAATTGGCATTGTTATCGAGGAGATTACTGTTGGTGCCGACCAGCACGAGGAGGCGTGTTGGCCATGAGCGAGACATCTAAGAATCGAATCCTTGTGACCTGCCCGACATTTTGTACCAGTAGGATTGTTAGTGTAGCGCAGTCGACGGACAAGTTGACTCGCCATCGCCGCCGTCGGGGGTGTGGAAATGTGGGAAGCGCGCAGCGGTTTCCACATTTCCATGTCCCATCTTTTTGTCTGTTGCCTTGATCGTCGCCGGTACTATCGCCGCCGGTGCTGGCGGACGATAACCCAACGACGAATGTGGACGCAGCGTGTTGTACTCAACACGCCAACGCTCAATGATGATCTGCGCCTCCTTCAGCGAGTAGAAAATCTCGTCATTCAAGCACTCGTCTCGTAGCTTCCCGTTGAAACTCTCGCAGTAGCCGTTTTCCCACGGACTCCCGGGTTCGATGTACAGCGTCTTGGCTCCCACCGCCGATAACCAGTTTCGTAACTTCTTGGCAACGAACTCAGGTCCATTGTCTGACCGTATGTGTTCCGGTACTCCCTGGATCAGCATCACGTCCGCCAGCGTCTCGATCAGGTCGTAACTGTTCAGCTGTCGAGCGATCCGCAGGGCCAGGCACTTGCGCGTGAACTCGTCAATCAGCGTCAGCACCCGCAACGTGCGTCCATCGTGCGTAAAGCTGCTGACGAAGTCGTAGCTCCACACGTGGTTCTCATGTTCCGGTCGGAGCCGCACGCAGGAGCCGTCGTTCAACCACAGCCTGCCTCGCGGCTTCTGTTTCTCTGGCACCCGCAACCCTTCTCGCCGCCAGATCCGCTGCACCCGATCCCGTCCCACATTCCAGCCCGCGCGCTGCAACAACACCGTGATCCGGCGATAGCCATAACGGCCATATTCGCTGGCCAGCTGAATGATCGCTCGTGTCAGCGCGTCTTCATCGTCGCGCTGTGTAGTGATGTAGCGCTGCGTCCCTCTCCACTGCCCCAACAGCCGGCAGGCATGCCGCTCCGATAACCGATGTTGCTTACGGGCATGTTCTACCGCGCAACGGCGCCCGTTCGGGGCTTAGAAGTTTCCCTCCGCCACGTCCTTCAGAATCTGTTTCTCTAACGCTAACTCCGCGACCACGTGCCGCAGCCGCGTATTTTCCTTCTCCAGACTCTTCATCCGCTTCGCCTGCTCCAGCTTCAACCCGCCGTATTCCTTGCGCCAACGATAGAAGGTTTGCTCAACGATGCCCGCCTCCCGGCAAGCTTGCGGGGTGCTCCGGCCGTTGCTTACGGCCACCTCGACCTGACGCAGTATCCCGATGATCTGCTCCGGCGTGTATTTTCTCCTGGCCATTTTCCAGCTCCTCTCGTACCAGTGTCTCTCTCTTTTCCGCTGGTACAAAATTCGCCGGTCACGTCAGTGTCGGCTGCCGGATAGTGTTCAGCAATCTCCAGCAGATAATCAGCAAATTCGGGTGAGGAGCGGTTCGGCGTCACCCGGGTAAAGTGCCGCCCCGCTTTGGGCTCCACGCCACAAAATGTGTTGGCGGTGCCGCAGCGCTTGTACTCGCAATCGCGCCGGGCAATTCGTCCCGGCCGCATGGGGAACGCAGGGCGGAGATCGGCATGCAGCACGACCGGTTTCTCATCCACACAAACCACGGGTTCGCTTTCCAACAACGGCTTTTCATACAGAGCCAGCACGTTTTCCATGCGCCGGATGTACTCCTCGTCTAGGTCCGCGACGCACCAGCTTTTTTTCCCGCCAAGGCTTCAGATCATGGCTTTGGAGAAGGATGCGGATCGTTTCCCGGCCCACCTTCGGCGCCAGCTTCCGCTTCACCGCCTCTTCGGCGATGAGCCGAACGCTCCACCGTGCCCTACCTTCCGGCGCTCGACTGCACACCATGGCGATGATCCGTTGACTCTGGCCCACATCCAGTACCCGCTGCTTGCCCGGACGCGGTTTCTCATATAGGGCTGGCTCCAGTCCCTCATCCTCGTACCGACGGGCGATCGCCCGCACGGTCTTGGGAGCCACGCCCACGCCGCCGGCCACCTGTGCTGCTGTCTGTCCTTGGTCGAGCTGACGCAGGATCAAAGCCCGCCGCAGCACTCGCGCCGACTCCCGCCCTTTGTTCAACATTTCGGCGATCTGCTTCCGATCCTTCTTCCCAAGCTGGACATCCACCCGATGGTAGGTTTGCATGTCCAAACTATGCGACCCATTTAGCCAGTCAGAAAGTGACTTAATAGGTACATATTTATATGGTCATAGACCTAGGTGAACATTTCGTCGCGCCCTCGTTCGACATCAGGCAGGATGCGTTGGGGCTGAGTTCCTTCTGGGCAAGAATTCTCCGCCGAGGGGAAGCGAATTTCTGTCGCAGAGGTAACCGCAATTGTTGCAAACTTTCGATTGCCAGCGGCTACCGACCTGTGACCAGCGAATGGGTGATTGCGTGCACCGAGAGTGTGACTCGATTATCCACGCCCACCTTGCGTAGTAGCTTGGCGACATGCGACTTCACCGTTCTTTCTTCGATTCCAAGAGCGGCTCCGATTTCCTTGTTTGCGTGCCCGGCAACAAGCAGTTCCAGCACTTCCTTTTCGCGATCGGTAAACACGACGTGACCAGCGGGGAAGATCTTTCCGGGAGAGGAACTAACACGCTCAATGAACATCGAAAGTACACGACGCGGCGCCCATACCGAACCCTGATGTACCGTACGGATAGCCTGGGCGAACTCGGCGGGGGTGGCAGCCTCATCAATGTAGCCTTTGGCGCCAGCCATAATCGCTTTCAGGATCGTCTCGTCGTCGGCGCCCATGCCTGTGACTAGAATTCGCAGATCAGGCCGTAAAGCCTTCAATCCTGCCATCAAATCGAACAAGTTCTGTGAGCCACGGCTGCCAACCAGAATGACATCAATGTTGCTTCTGGTCGCGACTTCGGCCGCGGTCACCGCCTGAAGTTCCAGATCGGGTTCGGACTCGAACAGTGTGCGAAAGCCAATGAAACGAAGAGGATCGCTCTCTACAACAGCGATGCGGATCGGAGGCTTTCTGGCAGGGAAAGATTTCATGTTACCTCCAGCGTCTCTGGAGCATAACCTTTTTGTGTGCCGTTTCAAGGTGATGGTTTTGATTCTTCCAGGGCTGCGTTTCATTGTTGTCGTTCTGATCACCTGTGGCGGAGAAAAACCCTCATTTGCGGCAAGGCCGGGGTGTATTTGGCGCAGAGCGGGGGGCATGCCCTTGGGCCCACCGATGAACACTTTTAGCTTGGCTCGGATGTCGCCAGAATACCGGAAATGTTGTCGGACATGTCGGCCCCGGCGCGAATTTGGGCGGATGCTATCCCGTGACCAATTGCGCATGGTTCGTGCACCAAAGTGTGCACCTGGTGCCGTATTTAGAACTTGTCTCCGGCATCAGAGGATGTAGATTGTAACAGAGTGGGCTCGTGCGACCAGCTCCCCAGATTAATATGAGAACTGTGCTGTGCGCGGATGACGACGAGGCTTTGCTGAGGATGATGCGCACGTATTTCGAAGCACATGGATACGTGGTGCTCACCGAAACTACTGGTTGCAGTGCCATTCAGGCTGCCATTGCTGCTCATTCTCTGTATGCCGTTGTCCTAGATTATGACATCCCAGACATGTCCGGTGCGGATATCAGCGCGGCGATTAGGTGCGCAAAACCCGAAATTCCAATCATTATGTTTTCAGGGTTGCGAGCGGCGATAACGGAAAGTGCACTCAGAGCTGTGGACATCTTCGTGGATAAAGAACAGGGAATGGGAACACTTCTGAAGGCGCTAGAAGATGTCGAGAAACTGCCTCGGGTTAGGTCAGTATCGCGACGCAGGTTTCCGCGTTTCGCTGTGAAGTTGCCGATTGTGCTCGATGTGGAGCGTTCTGGCGCAACTGCCAGATTGAACGGGATAACGACCACAATCGGGGAAGGCGGATTTGGGAGTCGGCTGGATGGGGAACTTTCGCCAGGTGAATTCGTTTCGATTGCAGTATGCGATCTTAAATTAGCATCTTTCCGCCCACGTGCTCAAGTCCGCTATCGGCACGGTGACTTGTATGGCCTTGCATTCGTGGGGCTGAGCGCTTCCCAGCAGCAAGAAATTCGGTATTCATGCGAGCAACTAAACACAGCGACATGAGTGATTGCGCATATGTCGGTATTGCGGCACGGCAAGCCTGAGGTGGGTGTAACCTGCTTAGGCGCAGGTGGCAAATAGCCGATTGGCATTCTTCGCCATTCCTCGATAGAGTACCTTCACGAATCCGAACTTCAACTTCAGCACCACAAACACATGCTCGACTTTCAATCGCACCCGCGACTTCGTCCGGTTCTTCGCCCGCTCAGCCTCGTCAATCCGGTTCTTGTAGCGATACCGCTCGTTGGTACAGTCCTTGGCGTGCGGCGAGCATTCGTGAATCACCTCACCCTGCCCCCGATACGCTTGGTCACCTCAGACGTGCGTCCCTTCGCCGTGCAGCAACCCCGGCAGCACTGTCGCGCCCGCCACGTGGCCGCCGTTGCTACGGCCATATGCACAAACTTGGTCTGGCTGTCGACGCCCACGAGCGCCTTCATCCCGAGGTACCACTCGTTGCCCTTCTGGGTCTGTACCGTAGTAACTTGCGCGGCAAGAAGCTGCACACTATGGTTACGGAAGGACCTATGCCGAAGGACAGGCAGGGACAATTTGGGGAAGGCTATTCGCCTACGCTTCAGGCAATCTGAACCTACCCTCCCCAGCACAGCTCCAGTCGTTATTTTGCCTGTGGTTACTGCTTGTCTGGGAGATGGTCCAGGCCAGAAATATTATCGGTGGGGTCGGAGGCGGCTGTGGCTGTGAAAGAGACGTTGCTCAAGAAGCTGGCGGACGTGAATCGAGAGCTTTGGCTCTTGTTGTCGTTGTTCGGAATCGCGGCGCTGATCAACTTCCTGGTTGCCTCGCACGCAGTGATGCTGAACTTCTACGTGTTGCCGACTATTTTTTCAGCTTATTTCTATGGGCGGCGGCATGCGATCTCGACCGCGCTGGCCAGCATCCTCCTTATCGTGCTGCTCGCGTATTTCAACTCCAGTCTTTTCTCGGCCACCGCTTTCACGCTGGAAGGAGAGCGCTGGTTTTCGGTGGTCGCCTGGGGCGGTTCGCTCATACTCACAGCAGTGGCGATGGGGACCCTGTACGAGAAAGATAAAGTCAAGTTGCGCGAGTTGCGTCAAACCTATAACGGGGTGCTGATGATCCTGAGGCAGTTCATCTCCAAGGATCAATACACGCAGAACCATTCCTACAGGGTGTCCATATACGCCACACAGATCGCCGCCGAAATGGGATTCGGCGAGGAACGCATCGAAGATGTGCGCGCGGCCGCACTGCTGCACGACATCGGCAAACTGGACATCAGCCGCGAAATCCTCTATAAGGCGGCCCGCTTAACCGAAGACGAATACCACGAGATGCGCCAGCACGTGAGCAAAGGGGTCGATTTTCTGGAACCCGTCGGGGGAGCGCTGCGTCGTGTGCTGCCCATCATTCTTTTCCACCACGAACACTACGACGGCTCGGGCTACGAGGAAAAATCCGGAGAAGATATTCCTCTGGAAGCACGCATCCTCGCCTTGGCCGATGCCTATGATGCGATGGTCAGCGACCGCCCTTACCGCAAGGGATGTGAGCCTTTTGAAGCGAAAGAGATTATCGAGAAACGCTTAGGAATCGACTTCGACCCGCAGGTTGTGAAAGCATTTCTGGCCGCGTTCCGCAAGCGCAACCTGGAGGTTCCGGAGCTGGTGGTTTAGCCGACTCCGAGAAACGCGCCGAAGATCGGATTCGCGGAAGGTGTATCCCGTGAAGCAGCCGGGCGCTCAGCCCCAACGCGGTACATTTGGAATACACTAGCTCCGGAATTGCTCAGCTACTTCTGCGAAAGTCGTTTTTAGCGGAGATGGACGGACAGACCGGCGGCGACCGGAATTTTCGTTTTAGCTCCCAACAGCCTCAGACTATATACCCCGCGAGGGAGTCGAGTGCACTATTCTTTCTTTGGTAGTTAATTACAAACACCGAAGTTACGAGAATCACCGAAGTAACTTGCAAAGGAGGCGATGAGAGAGCAGCGTATACGTGCTGGGTGTAATGCTGAAATACAATGCGGGCAGAATCGCCGAGTGTCAGCAAAGATGGAAACGAAAGTCACTCGTGTTAACAGGCGTGGGGTGTTACAGTTCAAGGCTCCGAGTATGAGAACACCCGCTTTCTGACACTACGACACGGAACAGGAAGCAATAGCGGTTGAGAAGCGACTAAATCCGACGATTCGCCGTGCACAGGAAAAACTAGACGCTGATTGCGTTTAAATTGTCGCTCGTCGTTCATCTCGCGTGGTATTAGGCCATCATGTCCTTGAACCCGAAAGAGAACGCCACTCGCGCAGCCGACACCCTCTTATCGAAGCTGACCCAAGAGCTTTCCCGACTAGAGAAACGAGACTGGGAGTTGTGGCTCATTGTCGTTCTGAGCGGCCTGATCGCTAGCTGCGGACTGCTCTGCATCCTGCTTCCGTCTGCTTTCCGGCAACAAAGCGACTTACACTTCGAGATCACAATTTCCAAACGATTATTCCTCGGGGTGCTTGCCCTCTTGATTCTGCTGAACATGTATATTGCAGCCCGACGTTTCGAGTTGCGCCGAGCACGCCGGAACCTCGTTAGCACGTCTATCCAAAGCGAGCTGATACGGCTGCAATCGTTCACCGATCCTCTAACCGAAGTCTACAACCGTCGCTACCTCGAAGAAATGGCTACACGCTTTATCAGCCATGCCCGACGCACCAAAGAGCCTCTTACCTTCCTGCTCATAGACCTTGACCGCTTCAAAGAGGTGAATACGCGATTCGGACATCTCACTGGCGACTTCGTTCTCGCGGAATTCGCAGGGTTGCTCAGGGGTTCGACCCGTGGCGCTGATGCCGTTGTACGGTACGGTGGAGATGAGTTTCTCATTGTGCTGGTAAACACCCCGAAGCAGAATGCTGGTGTTGTCGTGCGTCGGATTCTAAATGAACTGAGCCGCTGGAATGAGGGCAGCAATCTCGCTGGGTTGGAAGTGACCGTAAGTATTGGGGTGGCAGAGTGGGTAGACGGCAAAACCTTGGACGACGTTCTCGATGCCGCTGACCAAGACATGTACGCAAGCAAGAATGACAAGGAGTAAAACCGGAAACACCGGATATATTGTCGGCCAACGTGAGAGCTTCCTCCCCCAAGCTCAATGCCTGACCGAAGAACAGGCTGGAAAGAGCCGAATTCACTGCGCCCTGCGAATTGCTCGCACCGAACTGGCTTCCACAAAGCCGTTATCTCGTAGAAGCCCAACCGAGGTTAACACCCAATACGGCTGGTTGGTGTCTATCGGTGGACTTTCACGATGTCACGAAGCTCTTGCCTTGTCAAAACACCTTTCTCGTTGATTCGTTCTACGATCTTTGTCAATATGTCCGGGGCTGCTTACCGCGTGATCTGAAACACGGTATTCGACTGCGTGCGCTCAGCTTGCAGCACAGCAAGCGAAAGGTCTGGAACTGTGAGTCTTTCTATTGCCTGTACAAGCTTGGTCCCCTGTTCCGGGGGCAGTACGATGAAGTCCATTCTCATCCCAACCAGTGGGTCAGTGGCAACTACCTTTGCACCCATATACAACGCCGTGTCTGCGATGGTAAGCCGGAGCTGCACCTCAGTGCCGCCCGGCAAGGGTTGGGTTGTCTCGATGTAACAACTACCGCGATTTATGTCTTTCACTGTTCCCCATTCCGAGTGTTTCCCGCTTCGGAGTATCTTGGCGGAACCCGTACAAGGGTAACGGGTGAAACGACGGCGTTCCAAGAACTGCAGGCCTGAGCCTACGTTCATAAAATGACCTCCTGACCGCCTTCCTGCCAATCCAAGCTACATTGTCACACTTGAGTGTCAAGCCGCCTTGCAAATCGAAAGGATAGAACCGAGGTTCACCACGCCAGGTCTTTGAACTGGGTCTTGCCGTGGCAGTCAACGTAAACAATCTCGCCATTGAGAATCGCCGATCGAGCGCGGAATTCCGCAGGTAGATTGTCCGGTGACTTGCCCACAGCCGATTCGCAACAGAGGCATGGTCGACCCACGGACACGGTGTCGCTATAGTCTGCTAGTCGGGTTCGGGATTGTTCTGGCATCGCAAAGATCTTATCCAGACATCAACCTTCCGTAAACCTGCCGCACGTCTGCCTGCTCCATGGGGCTTACATCAAAGAATGCAAATCCATAATTCTTATCTTTGCGATAGCGAACCTGAGCACGCGGTCTGAGTTGTGTCTCCAGTCGCGAATCGGAAATAATAAGCAGTACATACTCGCCTGGTTCGAGGTCGCCATCGACTATGCCGCCAATGCCACCTTCGCCAAGGTCAGTGGACACCCCTTGTAGCATCGCTAACTTGCCAGCACGGTCCACGGTCACTGCCAATGACAACTGCGCGGGAAATCTAGGGAACTTGCGAAGCTCCGACTGTTTCTCCTTTGGAACTTGCAGCAGCCGTGCAAGACGGGCGAGGGGACGCAGTCCCTCGCCCGTCCGAACGAAAACGGTCCTATGGCCTGTTACGAGGTCGAGGATGAAAATGATCAGTGCCAATACAAGCAGGAGATGGACGGCAGTCCCGGCTAAATGCAATCCCCACCCGAGTAACCACAGAATTACCAGAATCGCGCAAGTGGTCCACAGCATGTTTTCCCCCAATTCGCGAGGAACGGCTCGGAAACTCAGAATCAGATGTTGCAACTCAGACAGGAGGTACTCCGCCACAGACAAGCGTACCCCTCGCAGTCGCGTGCCTTGCTGATACTGGCCGAAGCAGCGATCCGATTTGTGAGATCAGCCTTGTTCATAACTGCTCCGCAACGGGTGCATACAAAACACCACGATTACGCTGCAACGGTGGACTGGACAAGTCAAGGCAGATCGAGCGAAGAGCGGATTCCAGTGCAGAATTGGGAAAAAGCTGTACCCTGACTGGACGAGGGTTGTGCCGGAGAATCAGTCATCTAAGTGAGATCAGGATTGAGGACGTACCCTCGGCTGCGACCAGTACGACTGCTGCTACGTTCATGCGCTGCCACCAGTGCTCCGGATGTATGGGGTTAGACGTGACCAGCATTGCCAGAGTTGCCGATTGCCAGAGTCGCCAAAAAAGCCGCAGAGATGGCGCCCATGACTAGCGATCTCAACATTGGGCAATGCTGGGACGGGGTTACGGTCGTGAGATCGATAAGACTACCGCAGTCCGTGCGCCGGCGACCCGTTTCAGCGGCTGGCGAACCAATTATCCCAGGGCCTTCCTCGGGGGAGACGGGGACACCCCTGCAGCAACTGTAGACAGCCGATACTACTGCGCCGAAAGAATTGCTAATGCCTGCACCATCGCTGTAAAGCATTAACTCGGTTCATTAAACCCTTTTGGTCCCTTTAGCTTAAATTCGCCGACTACGATTCGATGGAACCAAATTCGCCATCTTCACTCTGGCTAGGATCTGTGGGAACATAAACTGACGCATGCGACAGCGGCGCCATACTCGCAGCAGCACTTCCGAAATGAAGAACATAAATGACGTTTTGCAACAGAAAGAGGCGGAACTGCAGCAACTTCAGAGCGAGATCGAAGTGCTTCGCCTTGCTGCCGGCTTACTCTCCGAAGACGGTGCCCCGCATAGCGATTCGGCGGTAGAGCCCGGTCCAGCGCCGGACAGACCCACTTCGGGTCCATATTTACGGGAAACCAGTAGCATCCCTTTCCCGTAAGAGCAAATAGTGATGGGACTCACACTGCTGGCTGACGCCGCCAAGAACCAGCGTCAGTTTGCTCGTCGGAAGATTAGTGACTGGCACCTGCTCACCGTCGATATCCTGCGGTCTACCTTGGAGCAGCCGACACCGCAGCAGCGCGCTATCATGCTCAACATCAGTGCCGGCGGTATGGGCGTTCAGCCGGTATTGTCGCTCGCCCCGACGACCATTCTCGCGATTCGCTTCGCTTTCCCAGGAGTCGCCACGCCCGTCGCGTGCAGGGTCATTGTAGTTTGGGCTGCAGTGGGCGGTCCCGTTGGCATTCAATTCATTGACTTAGACCTCCCGTTCCGCGATCAGCTACAAAAGTGGGTGGGCAGCGATCTTAGCCTGCCTTCGCAGCAAACTCTTGAAGCTACTTCGGACCCAACTCGACCTACGCCGGGCGCGAATGAATTCGCCAAAGCACTAGCGCTGATCGCCAGCCGCGCAATGGTCGTCACCCGGGCCAGTGGAGTTGCGATCGCCTTGGGCGACAGCCACGGCATGCACTGTCGAGTTAGCGTCGGCCTTGCCCCTGATCCTGGTGTGGCTCTTCTTCCTGGCCGAGGATTGTCTGGCGAGTGCCTTAGCACGGGAGAGGTTGTCTATTGTTGCAATGCGCAATCCGATTCGCGCGTGGAACCGGTCGCGGCGCGACTACTTGAAACTCGCTCTATCCTGGTGTTGCCAGTATTCGCTTCGGGCAAGCTTGCTGGAGTGCTTGAAGTGCTTTCGCGGCAGCACAGCGCGTTCGACAACTACGAGATCAAACGCCTTACGGGATTTGCGGCACTTCTTGGCACGGCAATCGATGCAGCCCAAGTTCTAAAATAGCCAGCCACATCCAGCCTGGTTCGCTGGCCAAGCCAGACTCGTCATCCCGCCGATTTGTCGAGCAGGGGTAGAAATATTCCGGCTACGCTAATGCATACCAGGCCGCGACCTCTGCCATGCATGATCAGATGTCCCTTTTCCAGCAGGTGGCGGAAGCGCTGCTTGAGTGTGTTCCGGCGCGTGCCGGTCATCTTTCCAGCCAGAGTTGCTCTAATCCTGCGGCAAAAGTGGGGCCGCCTATTCACCGATGACTTCGCCTAGCTGAGATGCCAATTCTTGTGTGGCATCGCGGAGTTGTAAGAGTTGGCCTTTCTGAAATTGAATCTCAGAATTTGCCAAGTCGGCTTGAACGTGTTTGCAAAGCTGATAGGCAACGCGGACGCGCTCTCCTGCCAGTGCCATGAGCACGGTGCTCGGGTCAGTTTCGGCGGTTTTTGAATTAGCGTATTGCTCCATCCCCCATGCGGTGTTGCGAACCCGGTTCACAGCGTCCCGAAAATCGATGAGGATACGCGGGGCAAGCCCTTTTTCCGACGCCAGCAAACCCTGTATTTGCCGAAGTTCGTTTGTGACATTCTGAAGCCGTACGGAAATCGATGCGTTGCCACCAGAAGAGGAACTCACGGCTATGCTCCAACTGCAAAAGTGGTGATTGAGCCTGCCCCGTTATTTGTAACAAAATGTGGCAAGCTGAACTTCGGCATCTGAGCGGCCCGCTTTTCCTGTACCAAATCCAGAGTTAGTCTCCGGCAATTGCTAAGCTAGACAGATCGCGGCTAGCCGCGAACGGTTTGCCAAGAACAAAGAGCGATAGTGGCTGCATAAAAAATTAGGAATAGCAGACCTATGGTATGGATGGTCGGATCACCTGAACGTCGAGGCGAAAAAATCAGCCCATGCGAGAATCAGGCTATTAGCTTCACTCCTGTACATTGAGTTGGCGGGTTGAGTCGCTTTTCAGCCGCCGTTGCTTCCTGTTCTGTATCGTAGTGCCAGAACGCTGATGTAGTCATAATATCAGTCTTGAACTGCAACGCCCAGCGCCCGTTGACACAAGTGACCTTCGTTTCCATCTTAGCTGGCGTCCCGGCGATTCTGTTTTCATTTGATTTCATCATTACGCCGGAAACGTATACGCTGCTCTTTGGCTGCCCCTTTTGCAAGTTACTTCGGTGAATCTTCCGATTGACCAGTCTCGCAGTCGAATATCGATACCGTCTGTGGCTGGGCAGATTGGTACAACAGGGGTGTTGAAAGGACAAGACGAAGCAGCCCTTTCACTTTTTCGGGATAGGGAGTGGTGGACGTTTCTCCCGCAGTATCGGTGTTTCTCTCAGCGGTGCTTGTCGGCGTGACGACAAATCCACCGTTACTTTCGAAGTTCCTGCGTGTGTAATCGTCCTCGAATACGCCAGCAGAAGGTGTAAGTTTGCTCCCGTTGTTTCCGCGTACGGCCCTCCGCAAAACCCTGAGCACACACAGCTCGGGGTTTTGCTTTTGGCTCTACTAACCGTTCGCCCAACCACCATGGATAAAAATTGGCAAACTTGCCGTGACGCTCAGCAATTTATCGTTTAGGCCTGAGTGAAAGACCTGATTTGTTGACTGGGAACCGCAGTTTATCACAATCTGCAATTATTCAGACCGATTCAGGCGCTGCTGAAACTGGAAAGGCGGGCCGATACTGATTGGCCAAGCAGCGGTGACGAACTTCCTCAAGCAGTTTTGACGGATCAGAATCATTGGCAGACTCGCAAATCCCAATATTCAGCCAGAGCTTGTACCCGACATCACTGGTTTTATTCCACTTATCGACTGCCCGCATGATTCTGGCAACCGGAGACTGTGCTTGATGCTCGTTGGTGTCGAGCAAAATCACCGTGAACTCAGCCCCGGCAGTTCGACAAATTAAATCGGAGCCACGAAATGAACTTTTTAGGATCTGCGACAATACCATCACCACATGGTCGCCTGCGTCTTCTCCGAACCTCCGGCGTACCGATGCGAAGTTACTGACCACGGCTTGCAGCAGTGTGAATACATTCCGGTAGCTCTCAGCATCCTCAGCCGCCTTCTCCAGCGCCTGAGGAAGAAACGTCCGAGCAAAGGTCTGCGTGGCTGGATCAAGAAATGACTTCGGCAGGCAGGCTTCAGCCATTAATCGGCTGATAAGAGCTTGCCGACTACGATCCATCCTGCGCTTTTGGTCGAGCAGATAAATATTAAACAGCACTACCAGCACGATGAATCCAGAAATAAGCTGCGGAAGATACTCACTGTCGATCTTTATCGTCTGACCGCGCCAAAGCAAATTGGGCGCTACGAGACACAGGAAGCCCGTAGCAATAATGGTGACCACCAGCACGCCGATTGAGCGCAGAGAGAGGTCACGAGCCGACAGTTGCTTCAGTTCAAGATCGAGTTCTTGCTGCGGGGATATTTGCGTTACCATAACAGGGCTTTGAACATTCTGCGCCATAAGGCACAATTATTTTCAAAGGTAAAAGCCCTAGCTGCCCCACTGAAGGCCGTGTACCGCTGATTTAACTGCCGCTTTCAAAGTGGTTCTACCGGGCATTCCGACCACTTCTGGGGTGAGGAGGCAAAAAGTAACCCCGGCATTACCGGGGCCGTATCAGGAGAGATTTTATTCTATTCGACGTGTCGTTTACGGCATGGTAGCAGATTCTGTCCATGATAACCTCTCGGGGGATGCAACGATCACTGAAGGACTAACTATTCGCGAGGGCGATTGTGGAAATTTGAATTTGATTGCGATTCGTGGTCAACTCAAGTTGGCGAACGAATATCATTGCTACGAGTACTCCAATCAACTATGATTCGTTCAATCTGCATAGGCGCACGCCGTTGCCCTTCTCGCCTCACAATAATACGGCGTGTGCCGTTTGCCTTTTGAATTCGTTTCTCCGATACTTTCGCGACAATCTCCGCCAGTTCATTCCCTCTATGAGGAGTGTTCGATTGAGCATCGTGCTCCAATCTCCATCGCGGAAATCCGCACCCGAGGTGGAATATGGAACCTGTTCGAGTACTGTTTGTAGAGGGCGAACCGGGAATTCGTCTCACGATGCCGCTAATTTTAAGCGCCACGGGCTTAGTGTATGGGTAGTCCTGACGTGACCCCTAGATTCGTCCGGTTGAGTATACGAAATTCCTAAGTTCCACTTTGTTTTTCGCTTCGCCTGCCTGATCTGACTGCTCACGGCGGAGTCGGACCTGGGTCAAGGCCGAGCGCAGCGAGCCCGCAGGGTTGCCTTGAGGCAGGTCCGATCTCCGTGGTACCACTCCCTGAGGAAGGCGAAGCGGACCACTGCCGCCGAAACTCCTCTGGCGTGAAATAGTCGAGCGCAGAGTGCGGGCGCTGCTGGTTATACTCATCTCGCCAGCAGGCAATCTTGCGCCGCGCGTCGAACAGGTTCCAGAACCAACTGAGGTTCCAGCTCGGAGGGTACCGTAGCGACGACACGACCCGACATGACATATACGTTCAGCCGAGTTGCCGTGCCCTCAGACGGCGCTTAACAGCTTCGACACAACGACCGGGTGTGGTCAGCGACTACGCCCGGTGCCGTTTGTGATCATGCATGATTGCGGGTAAGGAGAGTGGCGTGGTGGTGGAAACCGCGCCAGCCCCGTCCTTCAAAATGTCCCAGTCCTAGTTCCTGTTTCAGTTCTTGGTAATCGCGCTCGATGATCCAACGCTGTTTGGCCAGCAGAACCAGGTCACGCAGTTTGGCTTGCTCGGACCAACTGGAGAGCCAGTACTTGGTAGGTTCAGTTTCGCTGCGCGGCCATTCGATCAACAGCCATTCCTCTTGGTGAGGGACGGTACGATTGTAGTCGCGGTGCGCTGGTCGTACTCGCAGTGCGGCAAAGCGAGAACGCAGAGGATGACGGGTGCCTTCTCGCCAACTGATCCGTTTCCAAGCCTTGGCGGGCAGACTCATGGCCAGTTTCTTGGCGGTCACAGGCGCATGTTGGCCATCGCGGCGCAATCGGCGCGGGGGTTGGCCGCGTCCCGAGTAGTTGGGAGCAGGCAGCGGTTGTTGTCCCGGAGGCCACAGCTTGGTCGAGCTTTCGATGCCCACCACATACAACCGACCCAGCGCCGTGATGCCCTGGCGAAACACGCTGTTGTTGCCGTAGGCCGGATCGGCCAACACGACTCCCTCGCTCACGCCGTCTGCAATTGCCTGACGGATTTGTTCCAGGGCAATATTCGGTTTGGTCTGGAACTGGATGTCTTTGGGAATGCTCGCTGTTTGACGGCGCGCCTTCGACTGGGTCCAACTTTCGGGCAGGTACAAGCGCCAGGCGATGGGCAAACTGGAGTTCCAAGTAGCCACCGACAAGCTGACGGCCACTTGGCAGTTATCGGTTTTGCCCGTTTGTCCACAATACTGCCGGGCCACTCCCACCGAGTGCGTGCCCTTCTTAGGAAACGCGGTGTCATCAACGATCCAAGCGATGATGGGACCGTTTTTCTCCATCGCGGGCAACACGTAATCGCGCACTTGGCGCAGCAGCGCTTCATCGCTCCAGGGGGCGTCGGCCACTACGTGATGCAACGACTGGTGCATGCGCTGGACATTATTGGGGGCCAAGCGCGCGGCCATGGGCTCGATACTCTTGCGCTCGCCCGGCAGCAGCAGCCCAGTGCAGTAAGACTTCAAGGGATCAATGCGATCGGCGTGCCCGGCGGCTAGCGCCAGGCTATCCAGGTACGCCGCAAAGCGCTTCTGTTGGCCCGAGCCTGGCGCCGAAATAGTGGCGCTCATGCCGACAAGCTACTACGAGTAGCTGTCCGGAGCGCAAATATTTCTAGAAGAGGAATCTAGTTTATAACACAGTAGTACTAGCGTGCTATGCCAATAATGACGTTTTGGCGGACACAGCACGGTTGGATATCTTTAAGACTTTGATTGCTGACAGGTCTATGCAGCGGGGATTATGGCGCGGATGCTGAGGTGCTCGAACTAAAAACATGCGCCAAAGCCGTCTAAGCTACTACCACCGTTTGAACTTTGCCCCCATTTCAAACAGGTCGCAAATGCATTTGTAAAAAGAATCACGATCAACATCCCTGACCCACCTCGGAACTTCCCGCTTCGTTCTCTTCGCCGGAACTATCATGGTTGCCTTCCGTGAGTCTTGTGCTTCTCTCTAAAGGGTCTACCCGCTGCCCCAGTTACCCGTTGGTACAACTCCCTCAGTGAGGAACTGCCCTCTTGTCAGATTGCCTGTGTTCGGCGATTCTACCCCACAGAGAAAATAGCTATGGCTTCCAACATTGCTTCTGTTCCAGATATATCTACAACGCTTCAGGGTGTCACAGAGGAACTTCGGCAGTTGGAAGACTTGCTCATGTTGGCGGACCGACCTGACCCGCGCATCCTCACCGAGTTCCGGGATGTCGTAAACCGACTGCGGCAGACCGCATGGGCAGTGCAACAGTATGGCAAACTAATTGCCGATCATTCAGCATCGAGTCACGTCGGCTCGATGTTGGCTGGAGAACGCGTCCGGACAGTGTGCCAGCTATGCAAGCTTCTTGAGATTGACTTGGAGAATCCGGAAATACATCTCCAAGATGGGCAAACGGACGGACTTTACGGAGCCATATACCGACTGGCACATCGTTTGCGTGAGCATGTTGCGAACTAGGAGAACAAATCCGGCGCACCGTCATCCACGAACTCGGCCATTATTCCTGAAGCTTTTCCAGTGTAGTACCTAGCCAGTCCGGCACAGCGTGGTTCAAGCAACACCGCCATTTTCACCGAGTTCCTTAAAATTTGAGAACGCAACTGCAACACCGAGAGAATTGGCGGTGACGCCCTTTTCGACTCGTACGACTGTGCCTGTGAATGACAGGTTAAGTGTGAGAGTCACAGCAAACCCATCTACCCAGAGCGCACGTCCCGTGTTGAAGTTTAGGGATGAACGATCAAATGGGAGTAACTGTGCGGCGACGCGCGCGGGCCGAGATCGAACAGCTGGTAGCGGAGTTTACCGGCAGCGGCATGAATCGAACCGAGTTTTGCCGGCGCCATAGCATGAGCCTTGGTACTCTCAACCGGTACCTGAAGCCACGACGCGAGCAAGGCGATAGCGGGGCAATCGACGGTGGGCTGGTTGCAGTGGAACTGGCGGGCACGAATCTGACGACAGAGCACGATTCCGACTGCGGTTTGGTGGTGGTGCTATCGCGTGGGCGCAAAATCGAAGTGGGAGCAGGATTCGACGAGCCCACACTGCAGCGGCTGGTCAACCTGTTAGAGAAGATGTAGGCCGTGTTCGGCTTCGGTCCCGCGACGCGAATCTATCTGGCGGTGGGAGCTACCGACATGCGCAAAGGATTCGAAGGCCTGTTCGGGTTGGTGCGCGATCGGTTGCAATGCGAACCCTTGAGTGGCCATGTTTTTCTCTTCTGCAATGGGCGGCACAATCGCCTAAAGCTTTTGGTTTTCGATGGCAGTGGGCTATGGGTATGTGCGAAGTAAGCATCTTCACACTACACCTCTTCCGATTGGATCCGAAGGTTTTGATTTTTCCCGCTTCTGAAAGCCACTGCTCGATCTGAGAGCCGGTCCCAGCGACTGCAATGCTTGGCCGGTGTGGAATCTGGCAACTCGTAAAGATACGCGTGCGCATTGTAGGCGTGCCTAGTGATGATGCCGTATTCCGACCAGTGCACCACCGTCGCTTCGTGGATGCCGAGGCGAGCTGCCGTTTCCGCTGCCGTCAGCATACCGCGGTCGCGAAGCCGGTCGTAGCGAGAGCGAAGCGCGTATTGATGGACGAGATAGGCGACGCGCAGGGCGGTAAAAGTAGCGTTGCCGCGTCCGGGTCGAGCCGATCCGCCAGGACGCAGGCCCTGCTTGTTCAGAATGTCGGCGATTTCGGAATAGATGTACTGGTCGAGGAGTTTATCGACGAGCTCGACGACGGTGGGCGCCGTCCTGACCTGTTGCGCGGATGACTTGGGGTTGAGCGTCGTCAGGGTTTCGATCTTGCCGCCCTTGAAGCGGACGTGGATCTTGGTGATTCCTTCCATCGGCAGTTTGATCAGAGTGGCATCTTCGATGATGTAGGCGAGCAGTCGTTTGCGCTCGCGGTTCGGCATGCTCGGATCGTCCCAGAGCTTCTTGAAGTCTGTCGTCATCACCATCAGCCGCTGGCGGATCGTATCGTCGAGGACAAGTTGGTCCAGCTGCCGCCCGCGTTCTCGTTCCTCTCTCGCCTGGGCCAGCGCCCGCAGTTTGTCGTTCCATTCACCCTCGAGCGTGTCGGCAACCAGACGATTGCTCGGGTCAACCAGCATGAAGCGGCGTTGTGCGAGATCGGCTTCGATCTGCGCCCGCTCGATCGCGCGACCACGAAGCTTATCAGCTTCTTCGTGCCGTGCTTCGATCTCGCGTCGGATTTCGAGCGCCAGCTCGACGGCGGCCGGGGTCATCCTGTCGGCAACGAGGGCCCCAATGGCTTCGTCGATGGGCGGCCCTGCGATGGATTGGCAGTCCGGCCCACCGAGACTGCTGTGCTCGCGGTCACAAACATACCAGGCCTCTTGCTTCCCTCGCCCCGAGCGGTATCGGACGCGAAAATGTCTGCCGCATCGGCCGCACACCGCGCGTCCCTGCAGCAGCGCTGCCCCTTCTCGCGGTGGCGACGCTCGCGCCAGTTCGTATCCGTGACCGTTGTCCGCCAGCAGTTTGAGGTTCTGCTGATATCGCTCCCAGCTGATGTAGCCGGGATGAGCATTCGGAATGCAGGCGAGCCAATCACTGTACTCCCGCTTTCGCTGGATCTGCTTCTTGCCATCGGCAGCTCGCCGATACCGTCGACGTCCGTACACGTAGGCGCCCGCGTATCGTGGGTTGTTCAACACGCGCTGGGCAGTCGACGCGGTCAGCGGTCGGAGGACCGTGATGTCGTTATTGCGTAGCCGAGAGGGGAAACGAAGGCCTTCCTTCCGAAACACCTTCACCGTCTGACACGCCGAGCCGACCCGCTCGAAGGTCTCGAAGAAGTAGCCGATCGTTTCCCGGATCTGAGTGTCGGGGTCGAGGACCACGTGGCCAAGCTCGTCGTAGGCAAAGCCAGTGGGCAGCGGACAGCGATACTCGCCGCGTCGCACCTTGTTGAGGATTCCGCCGCGCAGTCTGGCTTTGAGCACGTGAAGCTCGGCTTCGCTCATCGTTCCTTTCAGACCGAGCAGCAGACGGTCGTTGAAGCTCGCCGGATCGTAAACACCATCCTCATCCAGGATCAAGGTGTCGGCCAGCGCGCAGATCTCCAGCAAGCGATGCCAGTCAGCGTTGTTTCGCGCCAGGCGTGAGACCTCGAGTCCCATGACAATGCCGGCGTGGCCCATGCCCACTTCGGTGACCAGGCGTTGAAAGCCCTCGCGCCAAGCCGCCGACGCGCCCGATTCACCCTGATCGCTATCGATGACGATGATCTGATCATCGCGCCAGCCGAGTGCGATGGCCCGGCTGCGAAGTGCGTACTGACGTTTCGTGCTCTCGACGTTCTCGAGGACCTGCCGCATCGATGACTGCCGTATGTACAGGTACGCATTCCGCTCGAGATGGTGAGGCTGGACTTTCAACGACTCGCTCATAGTGTGGCTCCTCGATGGTCGACGTTCATCGCCATGGCGGCAAAGACATGAATGATGGCTCTGTATTGGTCCGAGGCCGTAAAGCCCAACGAGGGCGAGCCAATCGGCTGCTGCTGCGACACGTTCCCGGATGCCATGGCCAAAGCCCGCACCCATCCCCACATGCCTCGACGGAGAAAGAGCATGAGCCCGCAACGAGCCTCGAGTGGGAGCGCCTGGCCGAGCGCGGCGCTGCGTAAAGTCTCGTATTGGGCCACCGCGCTCGGTGGCACCTGCAAACCGGGTCCAGGGTTCGCTGTTATCTCGGAGTTTTTTTTACGACGACCGCTCGCTCGATCGTCCTCGGGTGTACCTCGAGGTCGAACTTCTGCCGGACCAGCTTCGCCAGTTCGCGTGCCCGAATGGGCTCGCCCGCGACAAGTTGCTTCTGGATAAATGCCAGCGCTGCGCCCTGGAGCTTGTGGGGGCCTCGGGGACCCCGCTTTTTCGGTACCAGCCCAGCGACTCCTGCTTCGCCGAAGCTCGCCTTGGTGTGATAGTACGTCGGCCTCGCCACGCCATATTTCCCCGCTACGTTGGCCACGGACGCATGCTCGACCGACACCCGGCGCAGCATCTCGTACTTGACCTGCACGATGTCGCGTGGGTCGAAGAACTCGCTGTCGCGAAATTTTGGATCGTGGACTTTCTCGGGTGCCGGGTTCAATGTACCCTCTTCGAGGAGGGTCCGGGCCTTCGTAGGCTTGCTGTCGCTCTTTATGGCCACCGCAATCTCCAAGGATCGGTTTGCCGATAGTTATTGTAATTGTGCCGCATATGTCGCTTGTGTCAAGGCATATGGTGTTGCCTATATTGATACAATATAGGCTTAGTTTTCCATAAACGGCCTACACGCTTTTCATCATGCGGCGTATTTGCAGTTACACCTGCGGCGCAATTTGCCTTACATGCCATTTTCACCTCTCCGGCCAATCGCGTCTGCTGAGCCGATCTATCGAGCGCGCGAGTTCCAGCAGGTCGACCACGCGGAATAGAGCTCGCTGCTTGCCCAGGACAATCTCGGGATCGGGAGCAACGACGTCCGTCCACTGCGGCGGAACGGCGCAAACGGATTCTTTGTCGACCTGCAGCAGCAGGGTCATCCCATAGCGGTTGTAGCGCTGGCCTACGCAAGCTAGCTGCCGCCCGCTGAAGGGATGGAACGGATGCGTGATGCGCACAAGGCGCGTGGATTCGATCGAAGCATTTGCATTCTGGATTGAGTTACAA